>ERZ1643251.4446-NODE-4446-length-12219-cov-5.761098_pt1 | contig 12219 bp, 8 predicted proteins | sample MGYA00579261_ERZ1643251 | MGnify/ENA primary metagenome ERZ1643251 (study PRJEB29033, sample SAMEA4952267) | chicken gut metagenome | biome: Broiler Chicken; feature: Gastrointestinal Tract; material: Caecum | place: Ireland | collected 2018 | study: Broiler... | reverse complement strand
CGATACCCATGCAGTGCCGCCGCGCGACGGGAATATCGTCAGCTCGGCGTCAATAAGTCCGGATATCGTGTAGCGCTCGTCGGTGTTGATGTGCGTGTGCGGGCAGTCCTTCTTGACCATGATCTTCGAACGCGCGCTCTGCCTTATGAATACACGGCAGTCGGTGTGAATCCAGCGCGAGACCGGATATATGCCTGTACTGTCCTCGACAATGAATTCGCTGTTGTCGAACGCCGGCGCGCCGTCAGGCGTCGTGTAACGCATTTTAACCGACGCGTCTTTCGCGAACAGATTGAAGTAAATCGCGCCGCGGCAGCGAGCGAACTGCACTATCGGCAGATTGTCGTCGACATTCCAGCAGTCGAAGGTCAGCGGATATCCGAAGCATTGCATCGCCGCACGGCAGAGCAGTGCCGACGGGAAGCTCCTCGACGGCGCGAGCTTGTTCGGCAGCGAGCCGCGCGAGTTCGCGTCGTGCGGGAAGGACGCGCGTATCCACACGAGCCCTCTCTCGCGATTGTGCGACATATACATACGCTCGTCGCCGTCATCGGACATGACTGTAGCCAGTATATCGGTATTGCCGTTTGATACCTCGTGTATACCGCCGTTTGACAGCAGCGCCGGATGCGTCAGCTCGTCAGAATAGCAGCCCTGCTCGGTGTTGTCGAGCGCGAGCGTCGTGCCGAATTTGAGCCGACCGTCTATTCCGTCAGTCATAGCCGCGCCGACCACCGACCTGACTTTGTCGGACGCGAACTCGAGGCTGCCGAATAATATCACGTTGACGCCCGCGTCGAGCGCGTCGAACACCGCCGCTTCGAGCTTGCCTCCGGCTTCGGGTACAGGCAGCAGCAGAATCGTATCGCGCAGTCCCGACTTGTCGGCGGCGATGAAATTGCGGTCGGATATGACTGTGTTCACCGGCAGTCCCATGTCAACCGCACTCTCGATGAACCAGTCGTCCATGAATATCCGCTCGGGATGACCGTCACGCAGTCCGATTTTGCAGTATTCGTCAAACGGATATACCCATGTGACAAGCCCCGCCTCGTCCGGATAGTCGTTGTATGCGGTAAATATGTGCGGCGTGACCTCGTTCGGGCAACGGTCGGGCAGTCTGCCAAACGAGTCGTCCGCGCTCAGGAAGTTGAGTCCGAACGGCTGCGTGACCTCGAGCTTTTCGTCAAGCCGCGCGATCGCGAGCGGCAGGTATATGTCGTGCGGCGAACGGTCGTAGCGGTCGAACCAAGGGGAGTTCAGCCACCACGGGTCGTGTATGTAGTAGCGCAGGTTGAAGCCTTTTTCGGGCAGCTCGGCGATGTGTGTCATGAATCCGGCGAGCTCGAGTCCGAAACGGTAGTTCAGCGGCGCCCACGGCGAGTTCGGCGGCGCGACTATATTCTGCTTGTAAATCTCGTCGATCGGACAGCCGTGTGCGGCGATGTCCATACCCGCCGACAGGTTCGAGCCGCGGGTCTCGACACGCGTGTCGCCGACCTCAGCCGAAAAATACTGCCAGAATTCGGCGATATTCTTTCTGACCTCGTCCGCGCCGTCGAAGTTGAAGCTCTTGCCGTCGAACAGCTCGCCGACCCAGTTCCACGATTCAAGCGAAAAGCCGAAGCCGTTCGACAGCCAGATATAGTCGAAACCAAGCTGCTTTTTCATCTCCATGAACTGACGACCAAGAAACTCGCCGATGTGCGTGCCCTCGGGGATTCCGTCCGGATACGCGGCATACGCGCGGCTGTCGGCGTGCAGTCTCGACGCGCAGTGTACCCACTGCTTCGCGCCCATGATGTTGCCCTTCGATATCTCGGGGTGGCGCTCGTATTTGAACGTCGAATAGGCGAACTCGGGTCCGGGGTCGAAGGTCTCGCCCACTTCAATATCGAAGCCGGTCAGCTCGCGCCCGACACGTTTCATCGTCGCGATTATCTCTTTCAGGTCGCCGTAGGTCATTTCGGGCGGATTCTCGATGTAGTTTATCGGGAAATGGTGCAGCGAGCGCTTGTCGGGGTCGCTCTCGGGGTCGATATTGCGGTTCCAGTTGCCGATGCCGATATAACGGCACCACTCGAAGCTGTCGTCAAGGTTGCCGGTGAAGTCGAGTATCTCCGAACCGTCGCTCGTCCAGAACAGCACCGAGCAGCCGGTCGCCCGTTTGAGCAGCGGCTTCCACTGCTCGAACAGCTCGCGCGCGACTCTCTCGAAGCCCTCCGGCGTCTTGTCGATACCAAACGGCTTTAAGCTAATCTCGAGGCAGACACGTCCGGCGTTTGTGGTTTGGCGGTATTCGTAGTTGAACATTGCAGCTCACCCTTTCTAATTTTCCATAGTTTTATATGTTATACCAAATATATCAATCTGCTTTTCAAATCCCGCGGAACTCCGCCCCCAGCGCGTCAATATGCCTGATTCCCATCATATCGCAGAACAGCGAGATTTCACGCGAGCGGTCGCCCACGCCGAGCGCGAGATGATGCGTCGGACCCGCGGCGCACCAGCGTTCGACGAATTCGGTCGCGGGCACGCTGAAGCGGCACTTCGTGTTCGTGTTGCCGGTAGCGGGTATAGCTCCGGGCATAGACTCGCCGACCGCGGATATCAGCTTGAACCTGCCGTCGCCGCCTACCGAGCAGGAGAGCAGAGATATCGGTCCGGTTTTCAGCTTAAACTCGACCGAAACGCCCGCGCCCGGCTTGCCGTGGAATTTTTTCAGTTTGCGCAGCACCGGCTTCTCGTTGCTGATGTTGATGTTGTGCGGACCGTCGTGACCGATAAGCACGATGTCGTCGCAGACGTCGAACGGGTGCAGCTCGGCGAACGACCCTCCTCCGCCGATTTTCGACATTATCAGCATCGCCGCGGCCGTCTTGAGGTCAGCCTCGCCGGCGAGCGGAATGCCGCGACTGGTCAGAAGCGAGTTGCCGATTATCAGATTCGACGCGATGCGCTCATATTCGTTGCCGTTTTCGCCCTTGTAGAAATACGCGAGCGCGGCGAGTCCGTGTACCTCGACAAGCCGGTCGAGTCCGACCGAGCAGCGCGCCGCAAGCTCAAGGTCGGAGTCGTGTACATATTCGGTCAGCGGGTCGTTTGACGGCTCGCGGATGTCGAATATCGACTTTATCTCATCGATTCTCGCCCTGACCTGCGCGTCGGTAGCCGACTCGACGTATTCGACCAGCTCGCAGATCTCGAGCTGCTTTACGTGTGCTCCGAAGCAGCCGGCAAACGCGGTCGGGTCGGTGTTCATATCGTACATCCCGTCGTAGGTGTGACCGAGATAGCCGAACTTCGCGTATTTGAACGCGGCGACGGCGGATATCGCGCGTTCGTATATCGAAATCCGCTTGGCTATGCGCTCGGTGTTCGAAGCGGTTTCGACTATTATGTACGGTTTCTTCGCGCCGAGCCGCTCGTATACGCCCGCGAATTCGGGCAATGAACAGATGTCGTCGTTGCAGAGCTGCATATATGTAGTGGTTTTTGAATAGTCAAGCGCTTCGAGCGGCTGCAGCGCGAGCAGTATCTGCGGCACGCGCAGATATTTCACGAACGGGAACACGACCTGCGACGTGATGTAGGTCGACATGACTATGAACAGCGCGTCGAGGTCGGCGGCGAGCGCCTTTTTCAGGCAGACAATCGAGCTGTCGATATCGTCGGCGAATCCGAGGTCGACGACCTCGCATTCGCGAAAATATTTCGCGTCGATTTTCTGCTTTTGCTTTAATTCGTCAACCAGCCCCTCGAACTGCGGCCAGTATACGAAATGTCCCATGCCGACAATTCCGACGCGGGCACGTCTTGTGTGTATCATGACAGATACTTCTCCTTTATTCGACCGGAATCCGGTCGTCGTTGATTTATGCTGTTGATTTATATTAATGATACCGCATATCGCGCCGCTTGTAAATAGATTAATCGACCATATCAGCACAAATCGACCATTTTATCAATTTTTCCATTACCCCTTGACAAGCGTTGATATATGAGGTAAAATTATCAATACAGATAATATTGCGCCTGACATTCCCAAATTTAATGTATACTTTCGCAATACATATCTCGATATACCAAAATCAAACGGAGGTATGCGCGTATGCTCGACTCGCTCACAATAGCCGATTTCGACCTTGACGTGTCCGAGGTGCTGCTCGTCCACCGGAACAAATTCGTCCAACAATTCAAGTGGAGCGAATATCTGACCGGACGCGGATTCGACGGTCTGTCGTTCTGTCTGTCCGGACGCGCGGTGTTCGACTTTGCCGACAGCCACTTTAGGCTGTCTTACAGCCGCTTCGAGCTGTCGCGCGGTCAGATGGTATTCCTGCCCGCCGGCAGCTCGTATACCGTGCGCTGTGACAGCGACGAGCCATTTGTCCACTACACCGCCAATTTCCGACTTGAGCGACCGGACGCGGACAGCAGCGAGCCGACCGCGGTCTCGGAGATACTCTCGGGACGGCTGCGCCATATAACATCCGAGAACAACGCGGCGATATACCAGAACCAGCTCGACGAGCTATTGTCGGTCTGGCTCGGCAAGCACAGCGGCTACCGCGTGCTCGCGAAGTCGATAATCTACCGGCTGCTCTACCTCTACTTCACCGACGCCGACCGCACCCACCGCAACCGCGACGAATACAATAAACTTCTTCCGGCAAAGCGGCTTCTCGACCAAAGCTATACCGAAAACCACAGTGTATCCGAGCTCGCGACGCTCTGCGACATGAGCGAGACGCATTTCCGGCGGCTGTTCACAAAGCTGTTCGGACGGTCTCCGACCGAATACCGGCTCGAAAAGCGTATGCTCCGCGCTCGCGACCTTTTGCTGTCGGGACAGTACAGCGTCGCCGAGACGGCGCGCGAGGTCGGCTACAGTGACCCGAACTATTTCACGCGCCTTTTCCGCGCCCGGATCGGCGTCTCGCCGAGTGACTTCATGATAGGATAGATAGCAAACGCGAGGCGTGATATTTCGGGATGAAGATGAAGGTGAACGAGGACAAGTCAGGGGTGAGCAGCCGCGTTTTGCGCGGATTCGGCATGTGATTATTATTGATTGCGTAGTCATTGAGCAGAAATTATAACTGGCGCAAAGCTCTATTCACTTTACACTTATACATCAAATTCACCGCAAAATTTCGAGCCGCGCACCCGCGTACTACATATAGCTAAAATTTTCGCGGGAGATTATTAAACCACACTCCTCACCAATCCATCAGCCCAATATTCCCAGAGAATATTATATAATAAATTTACTCAAATAGCCGATTGTATATATCGGAGAAATCAAAAAGATTTCGCACATACTAAGCCGCCGGTTGGGAAGCAGTGGTCCCAGCAGTTTCGTCCTGCGGACGAACCTGCCAAAGGCGGCGCGCCCCTGTGGTTCCTAACGATTTACACAAATAATATATTGGACACTATCGTTTAATTATAGTCATAACCCAATTTTTAAAGTTTTCGCGGTGGGGGTCTGGGGGAGGAGCCTTTTTCAAAAGGCTCCTCCCCCAGAGAAAACGAACAGACTTGCACTTTCACAATCGCCTAATATTATAAATAAATTCACTCAAACTCAAGGAGGTTCTTATGAGAAATCGCAATTATGACGTTATGGCCTGGTATTTTCCGAATTGGCACAGCGACCCGCGCAATGACGAGTGGCATGGCAAGGGGTGGACCGAATGGGAGGTCACGAAATGCGCGCGTGCGCGGTTCGAGGGACACGACCAGCCGAAGCTGCCGCTCTGGGGCTACGCCGATGAAGCCGACCCGAATGTAATGGAGCTTAAAATCAACACCGCGCTCGCGCATGGCATCGACAGCTTTTTGTGGGACACCTATTGGTTCGAGGACGGCGGCTACCGTATGCGCGCGCTCGACGAGGGCTTCTTCGGCGCTCGAAACAACGAGAAGTTCAAAATCGCGCTCATGTGGTGCAATCACGACCCGATCTACGCGCACCCCGCGACCCGCCGCCGTCCGAACGATCCGCTGCTGTCGGGCGACCTGTCCGCCGACGGCTTTGTACGCGGTTCAAACCATTTCATCGAAAATTACTTCTGGCGGCCGAATTACTACCGCGTCGACGGCAGACTGCTGTTTGTTATCTGGCTGCCGAAAAAGCTGATCGACGGAATCGGCGGCGTCAGACAGACGCGCGACGTGCTCGACGACTTCCGCAGCCGCGTCAGAACCGCCGGACTTGGCGAGGTCTGGCTCGCCGCGCCGGTCACCGCGATACCCGGAGTATACAATGGCGACAAGGCTGCCGCCGACAGCTTCATGGAGTCGCTCGGACTCGACGGCACAGTCTGCTACAGCTGGCCGACCGACAAGACGAATTTCCCGACCGAGCCCTTCTCAAAATTCGTAGACGACGGTATCAAGACCTTCGACCGCTACAACAACGCTACGTCATATCCATTCTGTCCGACCGTGTCGAACGGCTGGGACAGCTCGCCCCGCACACTCCAGTCGGAGATATACGAGGACGTCGGCTACCCGTGGAGCGTCGTAACGACCGACCGCTCGCCCGCCGAATTCGAGCGCGGACTGCGCGCGATGCGCCGCTTTGCCGACAGCGGCGATTTCCGCGGCAAATTCGTCACGCTGACGACCTGGAACGAGTGGACCGAGGGCAACTACCTCGAGCCGGACGTCCGCTTCGGCTACGGCTTTCTCGAAGCCGTCAAGCGGGTTTTCGGAAATTGAATATTGACAAGCCGCTCTTTTAATGCTATAATAGTGCTGACAGACTATATTCAGTGTAAAATTGTATCAATCAGCACCTAATAAGACCGGACGCAAAAGCTTGATTGTTTCAGCCTTACACTCCCGTGAAAGGACGGTGCATAACAATGCGATTCATTTTCGACGGCGACCTGCATATACATACATATCTGTCGAGCTGCTCGCGCGACCCAGACGAGACGCCCGAACGGCTGCTCGAATACGCGCGTGACAACTGTCTGTCCGACCTATGCGTCACCGACCACTTCTGGGACGACAAGGTCGCCGGCGCGTCCGACTGGTACAAGAGCCAGAACTACGAGCATATCGCGTCGCTGCTGCCCTTGCCCAAAGCCGACGGCGTGCGCTTTATGTTCGGCTGCGAGACCGAGCTCGACCGGAATCTCACACTCGGAATATCCCGCGAGAGCTTCGACTTGTTCGATTTTGTGATAATCCCGACGACGCACCTGCATATGGGCGGCTTCACCTGCCGCGGCGACGAGGACGCCGCCGAGCGCGCCGAGCTTTGGAAAAATCGCTTCGACTGGCTGCTCGAACAGGATCTGCCGTTTGAAAAAATCGGCGTCGCGCACCTGACCTGTCCGCTCATCTGGAGCGGGCGCTATGTCGACGTGCTGCGGCTGATTTCGGACGACGACTACTCGCGTCTGTTCAGAAAAGCCGCCGACCGCGGTATCGGAATCGAGCTTAATTTCGACGCGCCCGATTTCGGCTCTGACAACGACGAGGTATTCCGCCCCTACCGAATAGCAAAGGTCGAGGGCTGCCGCTTCTACTTCGGAAGCGACGCTCACCACCCAAAAAAGCTCGACGAAATGAAGCCGCTCGCCGAAGCTATCATCGACCGGCTTTCGCTCGAGGAGTCGGACAAATTCAGACCACGATAAAGGAAAGGAAATTACCATGAAGAAAGTACTAATCGATGAGACGCTCGGTCAATACCGCGCGAACCTGCACTGTCACACGACAATCTCGGACGGCTCGAAGTCGCCGGAGGAGATGAAGGAATTCTACAAAGCTCACGGCTACTCGGCTATAGCGTTCACCGACCATGAGGCGTTTCTGACTCACAACGACCTGACCGACGACAGCTTTGTCGCGCTGAACGGCTATGAGCTGTCGGTTTCGGACGGCTGGGGACCCTATTCGAAGTGCTGCCACATCTGCTTTGTCGCGCTCGAGCCGGACAATGACATCGACGTCTGCTATCACCGCACGCAGTACCTCTGGGGCAACGCGGCAGGCTACCGCGATAAAATCAAATTTGACGAAAGCCAGCCCGATTTCGTGCGCGAATACACCGCCGAGGGCATCAACCGCTTGATCAAGCGCGGACGCGACGGCGGCTTCTTTGTCACCTACAACCACCCGACCTGGTCGCTCGAGGACTACTCGAACTATATGGGCTACGAGGGAATGAACGCGATGGAGATTGTCAACTACGGCTGCGTCGCCGCCGGCTACGACGACGACAACGGTCACGCCTACGACGATATGCTGCGCGGCGGAAAGCGGATATTCTGTGTCGCGACCGACGACAATCACAATCAACACCCCGACGCGTCTCCGCTCTGCGACTCGTTCGGCGGCTGCACCGTCATTTTGGCGCCGCGTCTCGGATATCGTGAACTGACGTCAGCGCTCGAGCGCGGCGAATTCTACGCCGTATCGGGCACGAGCACTCACCGCGGTCCCGAGATAAAATCGCTCGTCTGGGAGGACGGAAAGGTCACGATAAAAACCTCCGCGGCACGAAATATCTGCCTCTTGACCGGTTCGCGCGGCAGTCAGATCAAAGCCGCAAACGACGGAGAGACTATAACCGAGGCCACGTTCAGCATTGCCGAACACGAAACCTACTTCCGCCTGACCGTCACCGACCGCGAGGGTTACAAATCGTACACGAATGCGTATTTTACTGACACGCTGAAATAACAGCGCATATATCAACGCGTTTTTTGCCCACTGAATACATAAAGCCGGCTGAAGCTATGACAAATGAGCTTCAGCCGGCTTTATAATTAATGTCTACTGAACAAACTGCGTTTCAGTTTATTCATGCGTCGACAGCCGCACAATTCCACAAAAACGGCTTTTCTAGCCGCTTTTATGGAGTTTAGTCACTGATGCAGTGCATGGTTCAATCATTTCGGCGAGCCGTGTCAATAGAAAGTGCAAGGATTTTGAGCTTATTTGTGCAATAACCTTGCACTTGAGCAAAGGCATTTGACCTTAAAAGCCTTGTATTTTCATGGCTTCTGGGTTTATTCAGCAGACATTAATTAGGTTAAACACAAACGTCACTCGCCGTCCTCGCGGAAATTCCTTCTATACCTTATCGGCGCGCAGCGGTATCTTTTTCTGAACTCGCGGTAAAAGCTCGACTTTGAGTTGAAGCCTACCGAAAGCCCTATCATGTCTGCCGGCTGATTACTCTCAAGCAGCATACGGCTCGCGCAGGTCAGCCGCTTCTCAATGACCGCGCGGTGCCATGTCATGCCGTAGCGGCACTTCATCAGCCGTTCGAGCTGACGCTCGCTGATATACAGCATCCTCGCCATGTCCTTGGCGCGAAGATCCTTCATAAAGCTCGATTCGAGCATATGCTCGAGCTGTGATATCCGGTAAAGGTCGATATCCCTCATCTTATCGTCAACAGCGCGCTGCTTGACCTGCTCGGATTCGATCAGCCCAGCCAGCACCCCCGCCATGCGAATCGCGTGCAGATAAGAGACGCGATCCTGTATAGTATCCGTGATGAGTCTGATATCCGCGCAAATATCCGGTTTATCGTGAAACACCACCGGTCTTGCGCCGTAGCATACCCCCGAAAAACAGGCATACAAGCCCTCGCTCGTCTTGACCTTCCGCTTAACGCAGATGAAGCCGATAGAACGCCATACACCGTCCATACCTCCGGGCGACTTCACGTGCCTGACCCCTGCCGGTATGACCGCGATATCCCCGCCTTCAAGCCTTATTTCACCGAATTCGGTATTCAATTCAATCTGACCGCTATTGCAGCAGAACAGCTCGGCAAACGAATGTGTATGCAGATTCTTTTCGACCATACGCGAAAGCTCGCTGTCGTCATAGCTCCCATGATACGCGTCGACGACCATGCGAAACGTGAGATTGTCTATATTCACGCTGCACTCATGCTTATATGGTAGGGATATACCGCTGTCCATTGTGATTTCTCCCGATGAAATAATGATGATACAAATATTATACCGGCAACCGGCTTTTTTGTCAATCAAAATTATCGCGTTTCCGACATATTAGCTGCCACGATGTCGCTTATCGCAATTTACAAAGCCTTATTTATGTGATATAATTCATTCAACGCCGAAACACAAGGCAATATACATCATGAACCAACAGGAGTATCGCAATGAAGCCGCCCTCTCGAAGCATCAAGAACATAGCCGGATTTATGCTGCTCGGCATAACCGCGATTGTGATAACGATAACCGGAATCCTCGTCGACCAGTCGTTTTTCCGGATACTGCCGCTTTATATATCACTGTTCGTGTCGCTGCTGCAAGCCCGCGCCAACCGCTACGCGCCGCTCATCGGCAGCGTAAATTCGCTGCTATACGCGGCTGTATACTATCACTACCGGCTGTATGCGTCAATGGCGTACGCCGCGCTGTTTTCTTTTACGATACAGCTTGTCACCTTTATCCGCTGGAACCGCAGCCCGTATAAAAGCTCGACAATATTCAGAAAGCTGACTGCCCGTCAACGTATGGCAACGACCGCGGGTTTCGCGTTCGTCTGGCTCGCAGTCATGCTTGTACTCAGCCGCGCCGCCTCCGACTACCGCGTCCTCGACACGACAATCTCGCTTGTCGGCATACTCGCGTCGCTGCTCGCGATGCTGTCGTATATCGAATATGTGACTCTGACCGCGCTCGGACAGGTGTTCAGTCTGATTCTCTACATATCAATGCTGAAAACCAACCCCGAGCAGCTGACCTATCTTGTATATTCGGTATATTCACTTATCTGCATAATACGGGCGTTTATCTGCACGCGCGGCATATATGCCGAGCAGCAGTCAGTATAAATAAATCACGCCGCGTGAACACTCCTGTCGGGAGAGTTTGTGCGGTTTTTTTCTAACCGAATTCGGTTGACAAGCGACACCAACTTTGATATAATCAAAGTATCAAAAATATTGTAGGTGGCAATATGAAAAGTTATGCACAGCGCTTCTCAGAGAACCTGCGCCGATTGCGGCAGTCATTGAACCTGACACAGCGTGAGCTTGCGGAAGCGGTTAAATATTCCGAAAAAACGGTCAGCAAGTGGGAAACCAACGCGAGTGTGCCTGAAATCGGCACGCTGTTTACAATAGCGTCGGTACTTCATACCGACATCGAGGGGCTGTTCCGAGACGACGAGTATTGGTTTGTGGGTATCGACGGCGGCGGAACCAAGACCGCGCTCGCGCTCGCGGACTCGACCGGAAATATAGTCCGCACACTGAAAACCGACTGCTGCAACCCGATCGACATCGGGCTTGACGCGAGCCGGAATATCCTCAGCGACGCGATATATGAGCTTTGCCGTGGCATACCGCTGTCGCAGGTCACGCTGTATGCCGGAATCGCGGGCGGAACCTCCGGTGATATGAAAAAACAACTTGCGGAATTTTTCGAGAGCTTCGGTTTTGACAGCTTCGACAACGGCAGCGACAATATGAACATAATCACCGCCGGTCTCGGCGACGGAGACGGCGTGTCGCTGATACTCGGCACCGGAATCTGCGCGTGGGCAAAGCGGGGCGGCGATATCAAGCGCATCGCCGGATGGGGCTATCTTATCGACGATGGCGGCAGCGCGTACAATATCGGACGCGACGCGCTTGTCGCCTACTACCGAGCCTACGACGGTTCGGGCGAGCCGACATTGCTGACCGAATACATAGACCAATCGGCAAAATCCCCCGAGCTGCTGCTCGGTGACATTTACTCGGGTGGTAAAAAGGTCATAGCCGGATATTCTCAGCTCGTGTTCCGCGCCGCGGATGAGGGCGACCGAGTAGCCAAAGCGATACTCGAGCGGAATTTCAGCTTTGCCGCACGTATAATCGAAACCGCGGCAAAAGATTTTGACAGCTCAAAAAGACTCAAGGTCGTGCTCGCCGGAGGTCTGACCGAACAGCCGACGCTTTTGCCCCGACTCCGCGCCGTGCTGCGCGACGCCGACAACTATGATTTGCATATTCTCGACTGCGAGCCGGTGCTCGGCGCGTTAAGCTGCGCAATGAAGCTGCGCGACCGGCGAAAGAAGTAATCATAAGCTTGATCTGTGTAAAAGTCACGCAGTCTCAGTCGAAAGCCGTCCATATTACAGTAATACCGCCATCATATCAAATGAATTTCAATAGGCGATTGTAAAAGTCATTAAAAAGAAAGCTGTAATATACCAAAAGCAAGA
>ERZ1643251.4444-NODE-4444-length-12221-cov-6.036660_pt1 | contig 12221 bp, 10 predicted proteins | sample MGYA00579261_ERZ1643251 | MGnify/ENA primary metagenome ERZ1643251 (study PRJEB29033, sample SAMEA4952267) | chicken gut metagenome | biome: Broiler Chicken; feature: Gastrointestinal Tract; material: Caecum | place: Ireland | collected 2018 | study: Broiler... | reverse complement strand
CACCTACCCGGGCTATACGGCTACAGGCGGAGCGAGGGTATTCAACAGCTACTGTTACGAGCACCACGCGCTCGAGCCCGAACCCGACCCGAACAATCCCGACGGTACAGTCGACCCGAATAATCCCGACGGTACAGTCGACCCGAACAATCCCGACGGCACGGTTGACCCGAGCAACCCCGATGGCACGGTCGATCCGAGCAATCCCGACGGTACGGTCGACCCGAACAATCCCGACGGTGCGATTGACTCGGGCGGCGATGTCGGTATCGACACCGGATCCGCGGGCGATGGTACGGTTGATACCGGAGCTGTTGTACCCGCGCCGGATACTGGCTACGAAGGCTGACGACGTTATAATTTCGGCTGTTCGGTTACAGCAAACTGCCGGCAAATATGTAATTTTTTCATCAATCACCTCATACATTTGTGTGAGGTGATTTTTATGTCGCAAATAAAGACGCAGAAAAACCGACTGGTCGGCAAGCTTCGCGCCGAAATCTGTCGGATCAATCTGAAATGCGTGATTGTCGGCGCGATAATAGTCCTGCTCTGCGGATTTTTAAGCTCACTCGCCGGAGGCTCGACCGAAGCCTACCGTGAGCTCGAGCGCCCCGCCGGAGCTCCTCCGTCATTTGTGTTTCCGATTGTCTGGACGATATTGTATATACTCATCGGCGGCGCGGCCGGTGCGGTCGCCTGCAATCAGGAGCGTGCGCTCGAATCGGAAAAATACAAAGGGCTGCTCTTTTTCATCCTGATGATGATATTCAATTTCGTCTGGTCGCCGCTCTTTTTCGCCGCCGAGGCGTATTTCGCCGCCTTTTGTGCGATTATCATGATGATAATACTGTCGTTTTTCGCGACGCTGTGCTTTTTCAGAATATACATAGTCAGCGCGCTGGCGATGGCGGTATATATGCTCTGGCTGTTTTATGCCGCGTATCTGAATCTGGCGATTATAATTCTGAACTGATGTGCTGGTCAGCTAATTCGGTAAAACATTAAGTTAAACAAAAATAATTGATAGTTTTTGTGATTATGCACAAACCAATGTAAATAATTTGCGGCCACTATAAAAAATATACTGAAATAATCTTGACAAATGAAAGGAATGATAGTATAATAGACGCATAAGCGAAAGGCTGAATGCGCGAGCGGTCATGAGCCGTGCCCAAATGCCGACGCTTTACTATTAAACAGGAGGATATTCTCTAATGAAGCTTACACGAATTTTGACCCTGATGATAGTCGGTGTGTTCTTCGTGCTCGCACTCGCATCCTGCTCTGCAACCGCTCCGGAAATCAAGGTGACGCTCAGAATAGTCGCCGACGACCCCGAGAACCCGATTCTCGACACTGAGGTAACCCTTCAGTCCGAGAACCCCACCGTTCTTGAGGCGTTCCAGGAGGGATGCATTGTGAACGAGATTTCGTATACCCTTACCGACGCTGAAGACTCGGTTAAGGATATCACCGATTACAAGGATTACACCGATGAAAACGGTCTGGTTCACTACTGGATGTACTACATCAACGATGTAGAGCCCACGTCCGGCAAGGCGAACGTAAACCCGGTTGCTGACGGCGACGTTATTCTGTATGAATACGTGACCTTCGATCCGGAGTCCGCGGCTTAAGTTAAAAATGAGGATGACGTCTAACGGCATCCTCTTTTCAATACATGGAGGGTATATGCTCGAAAATACAAGATACAAGCTCAAAACTGAAAAGCGCCTGACCGTCGGATATTTCGGCGGCTCCATAACAGAGGGCGCGGGAGCGTCTGACCCGTCGCGCACGTCATGGCGGGGCGCGACCTTTGACTGGCTGAAGGCAAGCTATCCCGACTGCGAGCTGTCAGAGGTCAACGCCGCAATCGGCGGCACCGGCAGTCAGCTCGGCATATTCAGGTGCGAGCGCGACTTAACGTCAAAGTCGCCCGACCTTGTCTTTGTCGAATATTCGGTCAATGATTTCGGCAATGATTATGACACCGTCATGGTCAATTCCGAGATGATAATCCGCAAGATACTGACCGCAAATCCATACGCTGATATTATATACGTTCATACGACGACCAAATCAATATCTGATCGGCTCGCGTCGGGCGGCGAGTATACGTCGCGGAGCGCTCATTCAACGGTTATGCACCATTACGGCATCGACCAGATCGACATGGGCGAGATACTGCGCGCCAAGACTCTGCTTGAAGGCGGGGACTGGAAGAAATACACCCGCGACGACGTTCACCCGAACGACGACGGCTACAGGCTCTACACGGCGTCTGTAGTCGATTATCTTGAGCGGACACTTTCCGGTGCGGCCCCGGAGTCCAAAGCCGCTCACAGCCTTCCTGCGGCTCTGACCGACCTTCGCATGAACGCTCGGCTCGAGGACGCGTGGGAATTGCTCGACGGTACATCGCAAGGCTGGGAGAAGGTCGACTCTACGCTCTGTTCGCGCTACGACCACTACATAGAGGCGTCAAAGCCGGGCGCACAGCTCGAGATCACGTTTGTCGGGCGCAGGGTCGGGCTGTATCTGATGCTCGCGAAGGACTCGGGCGATTTGATCTACAATATCGACGGCGGCGAGGACAAGACCCTGCGCACCTGGGACAGCTACTGCAAGAGCTTCAACCGCGCCGGCGGAATGATGCTCGGCGGCGAGCTGTGCGAGGGAGCTCACAAGCTCGTGCTGCGCGTCGCCGACGGCAAGGCTGACGAGTCGGAGGGACACGCGATCCGCATCGGCGCGGTTATGGTGTATTGACCGCGTGAAGAAGCGGCGGAACCAGTATCGTCAAAAATGCCGCTTCATGCAGAGACAGTCGTATATAGATAATGTACGCGGCAAATCGCATATAGACAAACATACATAATCAATCGTATATACATGATAAAAACGTTCAATCCGGAAAACCGGATTGAACGTTTACTTATATATTGTCGTGTGCATTCAGCAGCTTCAGCAGCGTGATCCGTCTGCGCACATACGGCGCGAATTTGAGCGACAGCTCGGCGAGCGGACATCCGTATTTCGGCAGATATTCGGGCAGAGACAGTTCGGCGGTTGAAGTCGGCGCACCGGCGGCTTTGAGGTACATTTCGAGCCGCTCGGGTGATATCAGCGACGACGTCAGGTCGGCGGCGCGCTCGGCGCACTCACGCGATATTTCGAAGTTGAGTGACGAGGTCAGCGGGTCACGATTCTTGAGATTCTCGTCGAGTATGCCGTCAGTGATGTCGCCGAATACCGGCGCGAGGTATGAGCGGTCGAATAGACGCGCGAGGTCGGGGCGGCAGGTCAGCAGCTCGGCAAAGTGTGCGCGGTCGGACGCGGCGGCGTGGTAATGCCGTGCGACCAGCAGTGTTCCGCAGCCAACCGATTCGCCGTGCAGCGCGCCGCAGGGCTGATTGACAAGGTTCATCTCCCAGAAATGCGACAGGTGGTGCTCGGCTCCCGACGCCGGCCGTGAGTTGCCGCAGAGCTGCATAGACAGTCCGGCAAGGATGAGGCACTCCATGACGCAGTGGATGTATTCGGGCGAGCTGCGGGTGATATTGCGGGCGATGTCGCCGTCGACCGAGCCGTGAGCGATTGTGTGCGCAGCATCGCCGCCGACCGTACCGCGAGCGATTGTGTGCGCAGCGTTGCCGTCGACCGCGCCGCGGGCAACGCCGTGGTTCGCGTCCTCGTCAGCTGTTGATATCAGCTCGTCGAGCAGCGCGGACAGGCGATAAAGCGCCGATTTCATGAGGTCGTAGACATCGGTTGCGATCGGCTCGCCGCACAGCAGATTCGCGATTCGCCAGTCAAACAGCGCGGTGTATTTGCCGAGGATATCGCCGACTCCCGACGCGGTCAGTCTCGCGGGCGAATCGGCGAGCACGCGCTCGTCTGCGAACAGCGCGACCGGTGACGACGATTCGAACGAAACCTTTCGCCCGGCAAAGGTCATTGCCGCGACCGAAGAGACGAAGCCGTCGACGCTCGGCGCGGTGGGGAAGGATATGAAGTCGATATTGTGCTCGTGCGCGCAGTAGCGCGTGATGTCGTGCAGCGAGCCCGAGCCGCAGGCGACAAGGCAATCGCAAGTATGCGCTGCCAGCTCATCCATGAGCGGCGATATCCCGCGTTCGTTGGCGTGCGAGCTGCCGTCGAGTTTGACGACTTTTCCGATATTTCCGAGCAGCGCGATATATTTTTCGGTATTTTCGTCACAGATTATGAGCGCATTCGAGTAATATTCGCGCACAAAGGCTGCGAGCGAATCGGCCGCGCTCGGTGAAAGCAGCGCGATTTTTGTCTGTAGCGAGCCGCTGTTCGGCAGGTCCTTGACAAGGTCGGACATGGCGACAACTCCTTTATATTAAATTGATTTCTAAAAATAGCATATTTTCATCGAGTACACAATATATTATAGCAGCAGTCAATTACGGGAGGTAAGGGCTATGTTTATATATTCGCTCAGAGCAAACACACTCAAATTTTTCGGAGTGACGACATTGGCGGTCGCGGCTTTGGTGACGCTGCTGTTCTTCATACCCACGTCCGAGCCGGCGATATCCGAAAATGTGCTCGACGTTGCCGAACACGACAATGTCGCGGCGGTGAACTTCGACAAGATCAAGACGGCGGACGACCGTATCAACTTCCTGCGTCAGTTCGGCTGGGAGGTCGAAAGTCAGCCGACCGAGGAGGTCGAGGTGACGATTCCGGCTGAGTTCGACAAGATCTACCAGAGCTACAACGAGCTGCAAAAAAAGCAGGGCTTCGATCTGACGAAGTATTTGAAAAAGGATGTGAACCGCTACACGTATAAAATCACGAACTACCCCGATTATACCGGCGATGTGTACGCGAACATTCTCGTATACAAGAACAAGGTGATAGGCGGCGACGTCTGCTCAGCCGACGCGAACGGGTTTATACACGGTCTTGACCGGAACATCACGTTTTGAGCGCGTTTGGCAGGGAACTTGAAACATACCGCAGCGGGGGAGTCCTTGTTCGCAAGGACTCCCCCTGTAAATTATTCTCCTATGCCGATTTTGACAAAGCAGTAGCGGTCGCGCCAGCTTGACGGCGAGTAGTTGCCGTGCGGCGAGAAGCTGTGCGGCGAGACGGCGTAGGATTCGCCCTGCGGATTGTGGTGCGGTCCGAGCAGATTGCGGTTGCCGATTATCGGCTCGATTGTGATCTTTGCGGTCGTGCCCGGTTCGACAAACTTGGTGATATCAGCGTAATAGTCAGCCCACATGAAGGTCTTGACATATTTGTCGTTGACATACAGCTTGGCGAGCGTTGAATAGGGCTTCGACAGCTTTATCGCGATTCGCTTGCCGTATGACTTCTTGATCTTGACCTGCTGCGAAAGGCGGATGCGGCCCGAGAAGAACGGGTATCCCTGCGTCGCCAGCTCGCCGCCGACGAATTCGGTCGTGCGGTTCGTGATGACAAAGCCGCCGTCGGTGAATATCGCGCGGCGCTCGCCCTCGGTATAGCCCGACTTCGAGTATACGCTGAAATCGCCGACGAGGTAGAGGCTTTCAAGCTCGGTGTCGTAGGTCAGCTTGTTGCGCTCGGTCTCGAGGACGTTGTCGTCGAACAGCACGTGATACACGTTCGGATTCTGCCTGAAGCTGCCCGAGACGATGATTTCGTTCTCGCCGAGCCGTACATATTTTGCTATGCTGTACGCCTTGAAGGCCTTGTCCTTCCACCACGACCTGCCGTCGTATACGAGCTTGTGACCGTTGATGGTCAGCGTAAAGTCGTCGGTGAACTCGGAGACGAGCCTGAAGCCGCGCATTGCCGAGAGCGACGCGCCGTCGTCTACCTCGAATGTGAAGCGGAGCCGGAGCGTATCGTCGGTGCGCGCGGCGAGCAGCATTTCCATGACGTCGAGTATGTTGCGCTTTTCGTTGTACTCTCCGTCTCCGAGCGCGTATTCGCAGGAGTCGAGCGTCAGCGCGTTGTCGTCGCCGCCGTCAAAGCTCCAGCTTCTGCCGAGCGGCAGTATGAACGCCGGCTTCTGCTTTACCGTGACCTCGGGCAGGTTGTCGCCGGTGACAATCAGGTGCGACTGCATCGGCTCGAAGCGTAGGTAGACCTCGCGCCTGCCATTGCGTGTGAGCGTGTCGGGTGCGTACACGTTCATATCAACGAGGTCGAGCAGCACCGCGGGAGCGTCGCTGTCAAAGACAAGCTTGGCGTCATATCCCTGTTCGCGATCCTGATTCTGGAAGAAATAAGCCTTTCTGCCGTCTTCGAGCAGATTTACCCGGCAGTGTATCTTTTTGATCTCTCCGTTTTTGTCGGTGACGCTGATTCGCTTCAGACCATTCGCGTACAGCGCGCTGACGATCAGCTCGTCGTCATTTGTCGGAATGGCTGCGACCGTATTCATGAATTCGACAAGCTCGTCTGAATAAACTCCGTCGACCATAGTCGGCTTGTCGCCGAACGAGTAGATTTTGCCGCCGCGCGCCTTGAATTCGCGCAGCAGTTCAAAGGTCGTCGAGTCGAGCGTCAGCATCGACGGCAGCGCGACCGCGGGATACGTGCAGAGTCCTACCTTGAAGCCGTTGTCGAAAACCTCGCCGTGGCGCGCAATTATCGACTCGTCGCCGAGGTGATAGCCGATATGGTAAGCCGAAAGCAGATTGCAGACCTTGACAAAATCGGCGTCGAGCTTTTGCAGCGGCGCGCAGTTCGTGCCGTTGTACGCTATATACGCGCTGTGCATAGGGTGCAGAAGCAGCAGGCTTACCTCCTCGTCCGAGTCGGCAATCAGCTTGCCGAGCCGCGCGAAGTAGTCGTTGAACGCCTTGTAATCGTCCCACCACGGAGACTGATAGAACATGGACGGCGGATAGTCGCGCTTGCGCAGTCCGTGTATCGAATAGCCCTCGAGATGCTGACACATGAAGTTGACGCCGTTTACATACTGCCACTCGGCAATCCATTTCAGCTCCTCGAAGCTGACGTCCCAGCCGCAGAGCGCGAACGACTCGGTGAGCACGTGACGCTTGCCGAGCTGCTTTGCTACCGAGCTGACCTGCTTCGGGATTATCGGACTGCTTATCTGACGGCAGAGCCAGTCGACGCCGGGGATGTGCATATATTCATAGAGCGGCATAACTCCGGCTGATGCGGACATCTGGCAGTAGAGGTTGTCCTCGAGCATCGCGTGTCCGGTGAATTTGCAGTTGTGCGCGTTGCACCAGTCATATATCTGCTTGCCGAACGATTCGCAGTACAGACGGTTGATGACTCGCCAAAAGTCGAAGCGGTATTTCTCGTAGCCCTCGCCCTCGACAAAGAGCAGCGGCAGCTTGTCGGTGACGTCGTAGCCGTTTGTCTTTTTGAATTCAGCCGGCAGAGCGTAGGACCACGGTATCTTGTTGCGCGCGTACTGCGGCTCGTCGGTGAAGAAGCCGGGCATTGTCGCCCCGCCGAAATCGCCGCCGAGCTTTTTGTAATAGGCTTTGTATGTACAGTCGATAAAAGCTTTGACGACCTTCGGGTTCAATAGGTCGACATAGTCGACATTCTTTTCATGCGCGACATAATAGACAGTTTCGTCCGGCTTCGCCATAGACTTTGCCGCGCGGATTTTCATGTCGAGGAAGCGGCAGCCCGAGCCGCTGACGCCGTAAAAACCGAGCAGCTTGCCGTCGGGAGTCTCGGCGTCGTAGGGGCGACAGATCAGCCAGTGAAGCTGATAGCGGTCGCCCATGCCCGAGACGATACCGCCTCCGAAGCCGCTCGGCCAGCCGTTTTCGTCATAGCTCCAGCTCTCCATGCCGATTTTTTTGCCCTCGTCGACGCAGGCGTTGATGCAGTCGAACCAGTCGTCCGACAGATATTCTGTGATGAGACCGCCGCGCGCGTGCATGAAATAGCCGCCGAGTCCGACGCGCTTCATTTCATTGACCTGCCAGCGCAGAGTTTTTGGGTCGAGCCTGTCGTTCCACGACCAGAACGGGTGTCCGCGGTATTCGTTTGACGGGTTTGAAAGCTCGCCGATAATGTCTTTCATAATTATTTTTCATTCCTTTCATTTGTTGATGTATTGTGACGGTGCTGTTTTGCAAAATCTTAATTGTATTTTTAGAAGTTACTTATGATATCTCCGGTCACATATATTTGTATTCGATCTGCGAGTAGAGCTGCGACAGCGCGCTCTTCATGTAAATCCACCAGAATCCGTTCGCGAGGAAGGTCACGAGCCAGAACTGCTGCGCGCCTTGATTGAATTCGGCGCGGAACATGAGGTGGACGAGGTTCAGAACGAGCGTGACAAAGAATATCACGATACCGGTAGTGAACTGCACATCAAGGCTGTGCTGCTGGCTTGCGTAGATGTCGATAAGTCTGCGGTCAGTGAGGTCGGGGTCGGCGCCGAGGTGCATATCGATGAGCCGGCGCAGCTCGCGGAATACGCAGAACACCATGACAAACATTAATAAATATTCGACTGCCGAGAAGACTCGGGTGATATTGTAGAGGTCATAAGCTTCGAATTCATGCATCACGCTTTCAAGCGAGTAGAAGACCGAGAACACGGTCGATACGCCGAAGGATACCGCCGATACCGCCGAGAACACAATGCAAATCGGGAGCGTTACCCGGTCGGTGCGCGAGTATTTCGACAGCTTCGCTATCGCGACGGCGAGGAATATGCCGCCGATGAAATTCGGGATTATGTTGATCTCGTCTATCCAGAAGTTGATGAAGAATATAAAGCCCGCCGACATGAGCGCGACTACAGTCGCGAGCGTGCGTCTGAAATGCAGTCCGATGTTGCCGCCGATTTCAAGCTCGTACTGATTGTATACGCGGGTCATGAATTCGGTATCGTTGAATATTCGTATAAAGTAGGGAACCGCGTTTATAAGCCACATTATGCCGCAGAGCAGGGTTATCACAATGCCGCCGACCAGCAGCGCGGGCTTGTATTGGGCGTAGTCGATCTGCACGCCGGACGTGACGTAGCCGGAATATTCGTAGTCGGACAATGAGCAAAGCTCGGGCAAAACGCAGAGCACAGCTCTCGCCGCGAAGAAGATATTCGTTATTGTGCGCGTGTTCTTGTAGTTTACATAGATAGCCTTGCCGTCATAGCGCGTGCCGAAGTATTCGAAGCCGTTGAATATGCGCGCTATCGAGGGGAAAAGATAGATCGATTCGACGACCGAGAAGCTGAATGTGAAGATGAGCACGAACGTGTCGTCGACGAGCGGCACAAGCGCTATCATCAGAAGCTTCGCAAGGTATATCCAGCGCAGACGCTGCAAGCCCTGCACCGCGTCCATGATTTCGGGGCAGAGATCCGCCCAGGTCATAAGGCCGCTGATTAACAGCATACATCCGAAGAAATCGGGCAGTATGTCGATAATATTGAGGCAGGGATTGAAGAAAAAGAACATTGACGCGATTATTTTGTACAGTCCCATCTTCTTGGCGATTGTCATGTCGCGCTTTGCCACCGGCGGTTTGTTGTTGTTCATAGCACAATCCTTTCACAAACTATCTATATAAATTAATATTGTCACAATGCGGTCGATAACCGAGGTTTCAATTGAATGTATGGCTGTATCGCTGCGCGTCGCCTAAAATACGAGCTGCACGAGCAGCATATATAATACAGTGCCCGCGGCGATTGATACGAGTGTGCGTTTGAGGGTGAGGTGCAGAACCACCACGACGCCGATTGCGATAAGCTCGGGCAGACCGTGACTCGCGGAAGTCGGGACGCCCTTGAGGCAGTAGACTATAAGCATACCGAACACCGCGGGCGGCAGCACACGTCCGAGATAGCGCAGATACGCGGGCACCGGCTTCGACGCGGGAATCAGGATAAAAGGCAGGAAGCGGGTGAGCTGTGTCGCCGCGGCGACGACGGCTATTGTTATTATTTGCTGTGTCAGTGTCATTATTTTCGCCCGCCTTTCTGGTCGGAGCCTGTGTTCGTGTCGGAGCCGGCAGACGAATCGGAGCCGGCGGTCGTGTCGGAGCCGGCAGATAAATCGCAACTGACAGTCGGTTTAGAGCTGTCAGTCAGACCGGAGCTTGAATTTACATTTTTCGCGACCGAACCCGCTTTGCTGTCTTGCTTGATTTCCGACCGACCGAGCAGGGTCAGCGCAATCAGCAGCACGAGCATCGACGGCACAACAAACCCATCGCTACCGAATATAACAAGGCAGAGCGCGGACAGACCGATTCCGAGCAGCGCGGGCAGGTGACGCTCGTCCTTTTTCCATTGCTCGAGGAAAATGACGACGAACATCGCACACATGACAAAGTCAAGCCCGGTCGTGTCAAATGAAATCAGCGAACCGAATATACCTCCGAGCGTCGCGCCCGCGACCCAGTAGATGTGGTTCAGCAGCGTGACGAACAGCATGAACAGCCCGTGGTCGACGCCGTCGGGAATCTTTGCCGAGCAGTTTATCGAGAAGCTCTCGTCGCACATTCCGAAGATGAGATAGAAGCGCTTGCGTCCGGTACTGCGGTATTTGTCGAGCATGGATATGCCGTAGAATATATGCCGCGCGTTGATCATCAGCGCCATGACAAACGCGGCGAGCGGGTCGAACGCTCCGAGCAGCAGTCCGACCGTGACATATTCGACCGAGCCGGCGAATATAATCAGGCTCATCGCCATTGGATAGACAAACGAAAAGCCGGAGACATTCATGTATATGCCGTATGTAACGCCGAGAAAGAGGAATCCGGCGAGTATCGGCAGGGTTGGCACAATGGCTGCCGCGAACGCCGCTGAAACGCGGTTATTTGTATGTGAGGTCGTACTATATTCGGTCATCGTTTTTTCAGCTTGTTCATATAGTTGATTATCTTGTCGTAGATATCCTCATGATAGGGCATATCCTCGTCGCCCTCGAGGCAAATGTGAACATAGCAGGAAAATATCAGCTTCCATGTCAGCAGCATCCAGACAATGCTGATTAAGTATACCGCGAGGTTGATGTATGACCTTAATACCTCGGGCGACTCGGTCAGCGACGCGACCGTGCTGGTTACATTTGTATAGTTCAGTATCTGCGCGATGTAGTAGACCGCGGTCAGCGCGACCATGCGGGTCGCGCGCACCGAGAGCTTATCAAGCGACACGGACTTCGACAATGTGTAGATTCCGTACAGCAAAAATATGTGATACGCGCCGACGATGATACTGTATACAATCATAAATACATAATAGATATCCGCCAGTATTTCGGGTAAAAAGCCAAAGAAATCGGCAAGCTGATAAAAGAGCAGCGCCAGCGCGAATATCGTAAACGGGTAGAGCGACTTCTCAGCGTATCTGAAGCCGCGGTCGTCGCAGTACAGGAGCAGCTTTCTCACCGCGACGAGCATTATTATGCAGCCGACTACATCGGGCAGCAGGTCAATTCCCTTAAAAGGGAAGTTGAGCATGAAAAAATATCCGATAAATAGCAGTCCGAATCCCATTTTTAATTAAAGGCTTTGGTTGTATGTGTTAAAGGCTTTGGCTACGGATACATCCGACGTAGCAGTGCAGAGAGACTCGCGGTACATCCGGCGGATTATACAGTCAGAATCGCGACACATCCGGCGGGACAACGCAGAGAGATTCGCGGTACATCCGGCGGATTATACAGTCAGAATCGCGACATATCCAGCGGGACAACGCAGAGAGATTCGCGGTACATCCGGCAGACTATACAGTCAGGATTGCGAAATGTCCGGCAGATATAACTCGCCGGATTTGCCTTATGTGTGCGGAGAAAGCCTGTAGACGCTACAGGCTTCTCCGGATATCTCTTATTCGCCCGACTCGCCGCGACCGCAGCACTTCTTATATTTCTTGCCGCTTCCGCAGGGGCAAGGGTCGTTGCGCCCGACCTTTTTCTGCGCTGCCGCGCCGTTCGGGCTGACTATGCCGCCGGACGCCGACGAGCCTTGATTTATCGGTCGGCTCTGTCCGCCGGCAAAGCCCTCGCTTGTGGAGCGGGCGACCGCCTCGCGCTTGATTTCGGTCTTGGGACGCGGTACGACCGAGAGTATCATACGCATCGTGTCCTCGCGTATCTGCGCGACCATTTCGTCGAACATATCCGCGCCGACGAGACGGTATTCGTTGATCGGGCTGCGGTGCGCGTAGGCCTGCAAGCCTATCGAGCCGCGCAAGTCGTCCATCGCGTCGATGTGGTCCATCCAGT
>ERZ1643251.4443-NODE-4443-length-12222-cov-6.983891_pt1 | contig 12222 bp, 13 predicted proteins | sample MGYA00579261_ERZ1643251 | MGnify/ENA primary metagenome ERZ1643251 (study PRJEB29033, sample SAMEA4952267) | chicken gut metagenome | biome: Broiler Chicken; feature: Gastrointestinal Tract; material: Caecum | place: Ireland | collected 2018 | study: Broiler... | reverse complement strand
TCTTCATGTGGCGGGGTTTGGCCCGGCCGTCCAGCACGTCGGTGAGGAGGATGGACAGCTGGGCAAGGCCCACCCGGCAGGGTACGCATTTGCCGCAGGTCTGAGCATGGCACAGGTTCAAAAAGTTCAGCGCCATATCCACCGGACACAGGCCCGGAGGGGAGGCGGCGATCCGGCGCTCCATGTCGTGGTAAAGCTGCTCTACCACCATCTGGGCCCGATCGGGGGTCTTGATGTCAAGGCGACTCAAAGGGGGCACGCTCCTTTCTGTATACTGCGATAACCGAATAAAATTCCCAAAAATACAGGAGATTCTCCCTTTGACAGGGGGTTCCCCTGAGAACAGTAGTTTAATTATGACATTAAATGGGTGATTTGTCCATAGGCTGAACGAAAATATGTTAAAAAAATAACAAGAATTTTCAAAAAATCGCCGCGGAGAGCCAAGGGCAGACTTCCGCGGCGGCAATAAAGGGAGAAATGACGGCTGAAGGGAAAAAAACGAGCAGGGGCGGGGAAGGAAAATTTTTATGTCTGGGGCGGCTGGAAGTCAGAGCTGTCTGCGCCGTCGGAGGGGGCCGCAGGCGGGAAAGGCATCCGGCGGCGGCGAATGCGGCGGCGGAGGAGGACCACTACCACGAAGATGACAGCGGCGGCAAACAGCAGACCCATCCAGTTCCGAGCCAGGGAGATCACCAGCTCCTCCAGGGTATTGAGCCCCTGACGGAGTCCGGTGGAAAAGGCGGCGGACAGCCGCTGGCCAAAGGTGGTGGCCGGCTCCTCTTCGGTGGAGAGCTTGTAGACCTCCTGGAGAAAGACCGTAATGGTGGCGTAGCCGATAAGGCTGTCATACTTGCGCAGGCTGCCGGTGAGGTATTCGATCTGAAGCTCCGTTTCGCTCAGGGCGTTCTCCAGCTCAATGATATCCGTCATGGTGACAGCCTGCTCCAGCAGCGCCAAAAGCCGCTCCTGCTTGGTGCGCTGGGTGGCCAGGCGGGCCTCCACGTCGTAGTAGCTTTCGCTGACGTCCTGGTTGTCCTCCTCCTGGCGGGTGATATGGGCGGCCTCTCCCGCCTGGGCCAGAAAGCCGTCCGTTTTGTCTGCCGGTACCCGGATGGTGAGCTGGGCGTGGGGATAGGTGCCCGCCTGGTAGATGGTGCGGCTTTCGTAGTAGCCGCCCAGGCTGCTTACCAGCTGATCCAGGGTATCCAGGGCGGCGTCAAAGTCCCGGCTTTCCATGTCCAGGCTGGCAGTGCGGATGATCTTGGTTTGATCGGAGAGGGCGCCTGCGCTGTCGGAAGAGGTGCCGCTTCCGTAATTTTCCTCAGGAAGATCCGGTGCAGTGGCTTCCATTCCCGACACCCATCCCATGTCCATGGCGTCATCGGCGGCAATATCACTGGACTGGGTGGCTTCGTCAGACACGGCATTCCTTCCGGCACCGCAGGCGGTAAGGGCAAGGGTCAGCAGCAGAGCTGCCAGCAAAAGAGACAGTGCTTTTTTCATGGCGTGATCCTCCTTTTCTTGGGGGCCTTTGCCTGTTATGACGCAAAGGAGGGGGAGCATGTGCCTGCGGGATGAATATATTTTCTTCTCTTCTTGCAAATACCGCCGCCAGGGCCTTATAATAAAAGAAAGAAGCTACACTTTACCGAGGAGGATTCCTATATTATGACCTATCAGGACGTTCTTTCCGCCGCCCGGGGCTGCATTGGCCCCTACTGTAAGGCCTGCCCTGTGTGCAACGGCCTGGCCTGTAAAAATACCGTGCCGGGCCCCGGGGCCAAGGGCCTGGGCACCGGCGCGATCCGCAACTATCAGAAGTGGCAGGAGATCTGCGTCAATATGGATACCATCTGCCCCAACGGCCCGGCGGATACAACCGCGGAGCTGTTCGGCCACACCTTTTCCGTTCCCTTTTTTGCCGCCCCGGTGGGGGCGCTGAAGCTCCACTACGGGGACAAGCACGATGACCTCAGCTATAACGGCATCCTGGTTCCCGCCTGTCAGGCGGCAGGCACCGCCGCCTTTACCGGTGACGGTACGGACCCGGCGGTGTTCCGGGGCGCGGCGGAGGCCATCCGGGCTGCTGGAGGCTTTGGCATCCCCACGGTAAAGCCCTGGGATCGGGATACGGTTTTTGCCAAGCTGGATCAGGTTCGGGATGCCAAGCCGGTGGCAATTGCCATGGACATTGACGCGGCGGGCCTGCCCTTCCTTCAGAACCTGACCCCTCCTGCCGGCAGCAAAACGGTGGAGGAGCTGCGGGAGATCATTGCCTATGCAGGCCGTCCCTTTATCCTCAAGGGGATCATGACAGCCCGGGGCGCGGAGAAGGCTGCCGAGGCGGGAGCTGCGGCCATTGTGGTGTCTAACCACGGCGGCCGGGTGCTGGACCAGTGCCCCGCCACCGCTGAGGTGCTGCCGGAGATCGTGAAAGCAGTGGGCGGGAAGATGACCATCCTGGTGGACGGCGGCATCCGCTCCGGCCTGGATGTGTTCAAGGCCCTGGCCCTGGGGGCTGACGGCGTACTGATTGCCCGCCCTTTTGTCACCGCCGTCTACGGCGGCGGCGCCGAAGGCGTGGCGCTGTATGTAGAGAAGCTGCGCGCTGAGCTGGCGGACGCCATGGCCATGTGCGGCGTCCACTCCCTCAAGGAGATCGACCGCTCCTGCGTGCGTGTTCCCACCACATGGTGAAAGGAGAGATACATATGACCATTACCTGGCTGGGCCATTCCTGTTTTGTGCTGGAGAGCGGAGGCTTCCGGGCGCTGCTGGATCCCTACAAGGTGGTCCGGGGCTTCCCGGACGTGACCGCCGAGGCTGACGCAGTCTATTGCAGCCACGGTCACTTTGACCACGCCTATACCGCCGGCGTGAGCCTTACCGCCGGGAAGGCAAATCCCTTTACCGTAAAGGAGATTTCCGCCTTCCATGACAATGACAACGGCTCCTTCCGGGGGGAGAACATCGTCCGGGTATTTTCCGCCCAGGGGCTGACGGTAGTTCACCTGGGAGACCTGGGACATCTGCTGACGGAAAAGCAGGTGGCGGACATTGGCCCCTGTGATGCGCTGCTGCTGCCGGTGGGGGGAACCTATACCATTGACGCCGCCACGGCGAAGAAAGTGGCGGAACAGCTTGCGCCCCGGGTGATTATCCCCATGCATTATCGCCAGGGGGACAAGGGGTTCCTGGAGCTGGATACCATTGATCCCTTCCTCAGCTTTTTCCCGGCAGAGCAGGTGCGCCGCTATCCGGTCAGCCGTCTGGAGCTGACGGCGGATACCCCCGCCCAGGTGGCGCTGCTGGCCATGCCCTAAGCTGTAAAGTGGTTGTGAGATAAAAAACCGGCCCCGGGCCCAAGGGGCCCGGAGCCGGTTTTTTCATTGCTGTGTCTGACGGACGCTTTTGCCGGATGGGAGGCGGCCGCTTTATGGGGGAGGGGATCAGCCCAGGCTGATGCCCATGCGCCGGGCTACCTCCAGCATGCCGTGGCCCTCGGGGACCAGGCGGCTCTTGCCGGCGATGTCAGAGAGCTTGTTGGCCCAGACGTGGTTATTCTTCATGGCCACGGTGATGCCGTAGTTTTCGTCCTCCACCATTTTGGCGGCGTAGGCGCCGAACTGGGTGGCAAGGACCCGGTCATAGGGGGAGGGAGTGCCGCCCCGCTGCATATGGCCGGGGACGCAGACCCGGGTTTCAAAGCCGGTCATCTCCTCGATCTGCTTGGCGATGCGGTTGGTGGCGGTGGTGTAGCCTGCCTCTGCCCGCTTGGCCGCCCGCTCTTTCTTCTTCATCCGGGCTTCCTCCACGTCGTATACACCCTCGGCTACCGCCAGGATGGAGAAGGATTTGCCCTGCTTGGCCCGGCGCTCAATGGCAGCGCATACGTTCTCGATGGCGTAGGGGATTTCAGGAATCAGGATGATGTCCGCGCCGCCGGCGATGCCGGCATAGAGGGTGAGCCAGCCGGCCTTGTTGCCCATCAGCTCCACTACCATGCAGCGGCTGTGGCTGCCGGCGGTGGTGTGGATGCGGTCGATGGCCTCGGTGGCGATATCCACAGCGGTGTGGAAACCGAAGGTCACGTCGGTACCGTAGATGTCGTTGTCAATGGTCTTGGGAAGGCCGATAATGTTGAGGCCTTCCTCGGAGAGAAGGTTGGCGGTTTTGTGGGTGCCGTTGCCGCCCAGGCACAGCAGGCAGTCCAGCTTCATCTCCTTGTAATTCTTTTTCATGGCCTCCACTTTGTCCACCTCGTCCTCGCCCACCACCCGCATGAGCTTAAAGGGAGTGCGCTTGGTGCCCAGAATGGTGCCGCCCATGGTGAGGATGCCGGAAAATTCTTCCCGCTGCATTACCCGCCAATCCCCGTTGATAAGGCCGTAGTAGCCGTTGATAATGCCGATGATCTCCAGATCATCGCCCAGCCGCTGGTAGAGTGCCTTGGCCACGCCCCGGATGGTGGCGTTGAGGCCCGGGCAATCGCCGCCGGAGGTCAGGATGCCGATACGCTTCTTCATATGCGGATTCCTCCTATTTGAAATAGTGTACGGATTCTTCTCTTTCAGGATACCCCCTGGGGAACGGGTTGTCAATGGTTTCCGGCTGTCATGGCAGGTTGTATAAAGGACCTGGCAGCGGCATATACTTCCTCCATATGTGGGAAAACCCACAAAGGAGGATGTTTATGGAAAACAGATGCCGGAAATGGTGGATCGGGGGATTTTTATTTACCAGCGCCGTGGGAACTGCGCTGCATTTTGCCTATGAGTGGAGCGGAGAAAACGTGGTGGTAGGCGCGGTGGCAGCGGTAAACGAGTCCACTTGGGAGCATATGAAGCTGCTGTTTGTACCGCTGCTGCTGGTAGCGTTGGCCGCAGCTGTTTTTGGCGGCCATTGCCAGGGCTACTGGACAGCCAAGCTGGCAGGCGCTGTGGTGGGCCTGCTGCTGATTCCCATGCTGTATTATGGTTATACAGGGGCATTGGGAATTTCCGTTATGTGGGTGGATATCGCCATTTTTTATGTGGCAGCCGCGGCAGCCTTCCTGGTGGAGGCCCATCTCACGGCCCATTTGCCCATGCGCAGCGGAGCGGCTCAAGTTGTGGCGGCGGTTCTCTTTGCTGCTTTGGCAGTGCTGTTTGTGTGGTTTACGTTCTCGCCGCCCCATCTTCCTCTGTTTCAGGACCCCATTACATTGGCCTACGGGCTGTAATGGCAGGCGGGGCACCCATGTTGTGGGCGCTCCGCTTTTTTATGCAGGCGGGACAGAGGAGGAAATTTCCAGGGATACAAGTAGGGAAAAACTTATTGTGCAGCTTCTCCGTCTAAGTAGATAGAAAGAAGCGGAAAGGACTTTTCGCGTGTCAAGGATTCATGAGGAACAACTGACCAGTTTTTTTGTGGAGAATCAGGCACGGTTCTACCGCCTGGCTTACAGCTATCTGAAAAACAGGGAAGAGGCTCTGGACGCAGTACAATCCGCGGTCTGCAGGGCATTGGAGAAACAGGATAGTCTGCAGGAGCCGGACGCCCTTCGGGCTTGGTTTTACCGCATTTTGATAAATGTATGTACAGATATGCTGCGCCGGCAGAAGCGGGTGACCCTGCTGCCGCCGGAGGAGCTGGATGAGGGAAGCTATGAAGATCCGCTGCCGGCAGATGAGCTGCTCCAGCGGCGGGTGGAAGAGCTTCCCCTGGAGTTGCAGACAGTTATTAAGCTGCGTTTCTATGAGGAATTGTCTCTCAAGGAGATCAGTGAAGTTACCGGTTGGAACCTTAATACTGTCAAGACTCGTCTGTACACAGCTTTAAAAAAGCTGAGAGTATCACTGGAAGGAGAAGAACTATATGGATGAATTTAAGGACGCGAAGAAGGCATACGAGGACATGCCGATTCCCGATGAACTGGGGGGACGGGTATGGGCCGGCGTATGCCAGGGCCGTGCTAACCGTCGTCGGGTTCAGAGACGGCGGCTTTTGCGGACGGTAGGAAGTCTCGCGGCCTGCTTTGCGCTGCTGATTGGCGGACTGAATCTGTTTCCCGGCTTTGCATCCGCTGCGGCGGATATTCCGGTGTTGGGTGGATTCTTTCAGGTGCTGACTGTGCGCAACTACGACACAACGGAAGGCCAGATCAATTATCATGTGTCGGTGCCGGAAATTCAGACCGATGCCGATGACTCCCTGGCCCGAAGGGTGAACGAGGAGATCCAGGAGCGGGTGGACGCCCACCTGGAGGAGACAAAGCAGCTCTGGGAGGAGTACCGGGAGGCATATCTTGCTACCGGCGGCACCCAGGAGGAGTGGGAACAGCGGCAGATGGATGTGATCGTGGACTATGAGATCAGGAGCCAGACGGACACTACCGTGTCCTTCGTGGTGAATCTGTTCCAGGGTTCCTTCAACGCCTACAACAAGCTGTACTTCTATAATCTGGATCTGGCCAATGACCGGGATATTACCCTGGAGGACCTGCTGGGTGAGGACTGGGTGGAAATCTGCAATACAGCCATCCAGAAGCAGATCGACGAAAGTGTGGATGAAAACGGTTTTACCTATTTCTTCCCGCCAGACAAGGGAGGCTTTTCCACGGTAGATGAAACCACCAGCTTTTACATCAATGCTGATGGCACACCGGTAGTGGTATTCCCTCAGTATGAGATCGCTGCTGGCGCCGCCGGTGCGGTGGAGTTTCCCATCCGGGAAAGCAGTAACGTCGGATAGAGATGTCCCTCAAATACCGGCAGACCGATTGTGCTGCATTGCCGTATGTGCAGGAACCAGAGAGTTGCCAAGGTTGTATGCAGCATATAAAAGGCAAAAGGATCAGGGCCGAATAGGCCCTGATCTTTTTGATATAGATAGCCTTTTGTTTTTTCCTATCGTTTTGATGCCTTTCTCTGGGCGGCAAGGGCTACCAAATGCTGAAACAGGGGCTGAAAACGGGGATAGACGGATACCAGCTCTTCGGGATGCCATTGTACGGCGTAAATATCGCCCGTATGGTTTTCCATGGCCTCGATTACATTGTCGGCCGCTGTGGCAGAGATAGAAAAACCTGGGGCAACTTTGGAGACAGCCTGATGGTGGTAGCTGTTGACATAAACTGGGGCATCGCTGCCCAGCAGGCGGCTGAGCAGGGAGTCGGGGGTCAGTGTGACATGGTGGGTCAGGCTGCTTCGTATGCTCATATCCTGGGCATGGCAGATGGCGCCGGGCCACTGGGAGGGGAGGTCCTGGCACAGGGTACCGCCGAAGCATACGTTGATGAGCTGCATCCCGCGGCAGATGCCGAATACTGGCAATTTGCGTTCTGCTGCCTGCTGGATTAAGGCCAACTCCATGTTGTCTTTGTCCGCATTGATGTAGGTGACCTGTGGGGCAGGATCCTGCCCGTACAGGAGGGGAGAAACATCTTCCCCTCCCGGCACCAGCAGACCATCCAATAGAGGGATATATTCTTGTACCCGGCTGGCATCCGGATCCACGGGAATGAGCAGGGGAGTGCCGCCGGCAGCGATGATGGCGGAAACATAGGTGGTATTGACAATATGCTTTCCTGGCAGAAGCTTGGGATTTTCAGCGGCTGCAAGGCCGATGACAGGTTTTTCCATGAGGTGCCGTTCCTTTCTGAATTTCGTGTAAGGAAGAACGCGCCTGAAAGGGGGATAGCTTTACTGCTTGGCCGAAAAGGAGAGAAAAAGAGGGCCCGTTACAGAACGGACATTCTGAAACGGGCCTCTTGCAGATGAATAGGGAGGAAATTTTACAGGATCTCCTTGATGCTCTCGGCAATCTGGGGAGCGGTGAGGCCGTACTCCTTGAGAACGTCCTTAGCCTTGCCGGACTGGCCGAACTGATCCTGGACGCCGATCTTCTTGAACTGGCAGCAGATTTTGCCCATGAGGACATCAGCCACAGCGTCGCCCAGACCGCCAATGACACTGTGCTCCTCCACGGTGACCACGCGGCTGCACTTCTGGGCGTAGTCCATCACGCACTGGGCGTCAATGGGCTTGATGGTGTGGACGTTGATGACGGCCACGCTCTTGCCCTCGGCCTCCAGAAGCTTGGCAGCCTCCAGGGCCTCGCTGACCATCAGGCCGGTGGCGAATACCGCCACATCGGTACCGTCCTTCAGGACGTTGGCCTTGCCGATCTCGAAGGGATAATCCTCCTCAAAGATGGGGGAGGCCAGACGGGCCAGCCGCAGGTACACAGGGCCCTGCATCTGGGCGGCGGCAAATACGGCCTTGCGGGTCTCATTGGCGTCGGCGGGGCAGATAACGGTCATGCCGGGGATCGCCCGCATCAGGGCCAGGTCCTCAATGCACTGATGGCTGCCGCCGTCTTCGCCCACAGACACACCGGCGTGGGTCATGGCCAGCTTCACGTTGAGCTTGGGGTAGGCAATGGAGTTGCGCACCTGCTCATAGGCCCGGCCGGCGCCGAACATGGCAAAGGTGGAGCAGAAGGGGATCAGACCCATGGTAGACATACCAGCGGCCATATCCACCATATTGGCTTCAGCGATGCCGGCGTTGAAATGACGGTCAGGGAAAGCGTTTTTGAAGGTCAGGGTCATAGTGGCATGGGCCAGGTCGGCGTCCAGCACCACTACCTTGTCGTTGACGGCGCCCAGCTCAGCCAGGGCCTCACCGTAAGCGGCTCTTGTTGCTTTTTCACTCATTTTCTCAGCCCTCCAATTCCTTCAAAGCCTGCTGGCGCTGCTCCTCGTTGGGAGCCTTGCCGTGCCAGCCCACCTGGTTCTCCATAAAGGATACGCCCTTGCCCTTGACGGTGTGGGCCAGGATGGCCTTGGGCTTACCGGGCCCGGTGGGCTCGTTGAGAGCGGCCAGAACAGCCTCGATGTCGTTGCCGTCGGCCAGCTCGATAGTGTGGAAACCAAAGGCACGGAGCTTGGCGGGCATATCGCCCAGGCTCATAACTTCGTCGTTGCTGCCGTCGATCTGCAGGCCGTTGTTGTCAATCACCACGGTCAGGTTGTCCAGCTTGTAGTGGTTGGCAGCCATGAAGGCCTCCCAAACCTGGCCCTCCTGGCACTCGCCATCGCCCAGGAGCGTGAACACCTTGGTGTCCTTGCCCAGGTACTTGGCGCCCAGAGCCATACCTACCGCGATGGACACGCCCTGGCCCAGAGAGCCGGTGGAAGCGTCCACACCAGGAACCTTCTTCATGTCGGGGTGGCCCTGGAGGATACTGTGGAGCTGGCGGAAGTTCTGGAACTCCGCCTTGTCAAAGAAGCCCAGCTCCGCCAGGACGCCGTAGTAGCAGGGGGCGGAATGGCCCTTGCTGAGGACGAAACGGTCCCGGTCAGGATCTCTGGGGTTCTTGGGATCGATACGCATTTGGGTGCAGAAGATGGCGCTCATCAGTTCCGTAGCGGACAGGGAACCGCCGGGATGGCCGCTGCCTGCATTGGCAGTCATGTTGATGATGTCGCGGCGAACTTCTGTGCAGAATTGTTTGAGTTCTGCTGTGTTCATGGTGATACCTCCCATCAGAATTTTGCCTGTTCATAGGATACTGCACTTTCCTTGTAAAGTCAATCGGCCAGTAGTCAATAAAAGAAGGATTTTGTCAATTTTTTCGTTGTTTTTTGCAAAAACCATACAAATTGACAGAGAAAGTAGGCCGTGCTATAATACAAATACTTTTGCCGCCAGAGGGCGGAAGGAGGCACATATCATGATAAAAGCAGTTGTATTTGATCTGGATGGAACGCTGCTGGATACGATTCCGGATATTACCGGGGCGCTGAACCGGGCCCTGGCTTCCCAGGGGCTGCCCACCCACACGGTGGAGGAATGCAAGACCTTCATCGGCGGAGGGATCCGGGAGGCAGTACGCCGGGCAGTGCCGGCGGGGACGCCGGATGCGGTGCAGGAGAAGGTTCTGGCCTTTTATAAAGAGGACTACCGGCTGCGCTGCACCGAAGGGACGGACTACTATCCCGGCGCCCGGGAGCTGCTGGCGGGGCTTATTGCCGCCGGGCTGCCGGTAGGGGTGCTGAGCAATAAGACGGAAGCCACAGCCCAGCACATTATCCGCACATATTTTCCGGATGTGGATTTCCGCTTTGTCCATGGACGGGCGGAGGGACGGCCCTTGAAGCCGGATCCCGGCGCTGCGGCTCCTGTCCTGGAGGAACTGGGCCTGCCGCCGGAGGAGATCGCCTATGTAGGCGACAGCGGCACGGATATTATCTTTGCCAAGAATACCGGCATGCTGCCGGCAGCAGCCCCCTGGGGGTACCGCAGCCGGGAGGAGCTGGCGGCAGAGGGCGCGGCCCTGCTGCCCAAGGACCCGGCGCAGCTGCTGGAGCAGCTGTTGGGCGCCGCCCGGGGCTGAGAGAGTCCTGAGAATGGAATAAAGAAGCCGAAAAAAACCCCCGCTGCTGTTAGGCAGCGGGGGTTTGCTTATGGCATCATGTGGTATCGCAGCAGAAGCGGTATCAGCCAAGCCGTACCTCGGTAGCTTCCTCGGGGAGGAAGTAACCGGCCATGTCGTACTTGTTGTAGCCGCTGTAATCGCTGAGAGCCCGGCCCTGGAAGAAGTAGCTGCGGATAAACCGCTTGCCGTCCACACAGGTCCAGTTCTCCTGATCCCAGCTGAGGTAGCCGTCCTCGTCGGTACGCTTCTCTGCAAAGACCAGGTCCACCTGGCGGTTGTGGTTGGCCACCAGATCGATAAGCTGCTCAGTGGTGAGATCCAGCTCCGTCTTGTTGACGGTGTCGATGACTTTCATCTCTTCTGCCTCCTTAACCGATGTAGCCTGCGGCCTTCAGCAGCTCCACGGCCTTGGCGTGGTTGGCGTCGCTCATCATCACCAGGGGGCCGGTGCAGCCCATGCCGGTCTCGGCATAGATGCCGGCCTTCCACAGCACCTTGGCGGCATCCTCCAGGTCCATGACCTCGATGCCGGGGATGCTGGCGGTACAGGGCTCAGCGGGAGGAGCCTTGACCTCTTCCTCGTCGGCGGCAGCACCCTTGGCAGCAGCCTTGCGGTCGGCCAGGATCTTGCTGAGGCCCGCCTTCTCGGCGGCGGCAAACTCCTTGGCAGCCACATCAAATACCTTGCCCTTCACCAGCTGGCCGGCGAACTCCAGGGCATTGGCCACCAGAGGGGCGCCGGAAGCACGGGACACGATCAGTACCAGCTTGTCATAGCCGGGGCCGATGCCAGGGCCGTAGCCGTAGCCGGTGGCCTCGAAGCTGCCGCCGGTGGTGTAGGCGGAGAGCATCTTCACCAGGACGTTGCCGGTGAGGCTGTCGCAGATGAGAACATCGGGGGTACCCTTGAGGACGTCGTTGCCGCGGAGGACTGCGCCGCCGTCCGCACGGGCAGAGGTGGCCCACTCAAACTCGTAGCCGTTGTCCTTCAGGGTGTTGAGGGCCATCTCGGTCTGGCGGGCGCCATCCACGTTCAGGATACCCACGGTGGGGTTCTTCACGCCGCAGGCCTTGGCGGTGATGATGCCATAGACCGCGTTCTTGATCATGCCCTCGATACGGTCGGCACTGGAGGTGCCGGTGGAGGTGGCGATGAACATCTCCTTGCCGTAAGCGGGGGTAATTACCCGACCCACGGTGGAAACGCCGATGGGGAAGGGGAAGTGCATGGTGACAGCACCGTCAACCTCGCCCTTTTCCACCATCTCTTCCATCTTCTTGTGGCCCTCATCCTCGTTGGCCACATGGACGGTGGTGACGCCCTCGGCCTCCAGGGTGCCGATGTAGTACACATCCACACCCCGGGCAGCGGCCATCTGGGCGGCCTTCATGGCGTTTTCCTCGCCATGCTCACTGCCCATGCCGGTGAGGGCGATCTTCGGCCGGGGGCCGAAGGAGTCGGTCTCCAGGCCTTCCGCCATTTCCAGGAAGGCCTTGGCAATGGTTTTTTCCAAATTACTCATGATGGGCCTCCCGCTTATTCAGCCTGGGCCATCAGCGTGGCGGCAAAGTCACGCATAGCCTTGGCGATCATGCCCTTGACTTCCTCCTCGCTGACGCCGGCCTGAGCCTCCTCAGCGCCGGTGTTGGCCTGGATGACAAAGGAAACGCCGTCGAACAGGTTGGTCATGCGGCCCAGGAACAGGGAGCCCTTGCCGATGATCATGACGCGGTTGAGCTTACCGGCCATGATGTCCTCCCGGGCGAAGCCGATGTAGGGCACGCCGGAGGGGATGT
>ERZ1643251.4442-NODE-4442-length-12223-cov-4.331854_pt1 | contig 12223 bp, 4 predicted proteins | sample MGYA00579261_ERZ1643251 | MGnify/ENA primary metagenome ERZ1643251 (study PRJEB29033, sample SAMEA4952267) | chicken gut metagenome | biome: Broiler Chicken; feature: Gastrointestinal Tract; material: Caecum | place: Ireland | collected 2018 | study: Broiler... | reverse complement strand
CTCCGAATCCGCCAACGCTCAAGAAAAATACTCCGACTATACGAATACTACGGTTTTCGTTATCGAAAACGAGGCGGATTACGTCGCTTTCGCAACTCTTTACAGCGGCAAAAGCAATTCTTTCAAAGGAAAAACCGTCCGTCTTTATACCGATATAGACGCCGACAAAGCTAATTTATATTTTCCGAACTTTCTCGGTAAATTCGAAGGCAACGGTCATTTCGCCTATAATTTTTCCTCGGCGTTATTCGGAGTTTTCGGTTCGTCGAGCGACAAGACGGCCGTTCTTTCCGACCTTAATTTTGTTTCCGACGGTCTTGCAGGGGCGGCGGTAGCCGATATAAACTACGGCAAAATATCGAACGTCTCGGTTTTCGGGACGGCGACCTTGGCTGCCAACGCCAAAAATGCGGGCGGCGGACTGGTCAACACCAATTACGGCACTATAACGGACTGCGTGAACGCAACGGACGTAGTCTTGTCTTCCTCCATTATCTTTACATACGGGGGGATAGCTTACAGCAATGCTTCCTCGGGGAATATCGAAAACTCCGCTTTCTTAGGAAACGTCAAGGCAAACAGCGTTACGACAAATCAGTTTTCGGTGGCGGCAGTCGCTTTTCTGAACGCAGGGACGCTTTCGGGCGTTTCGGTAGCGGCGGAATTTATTGCCGAGGGTACGGGAACGGACGGCGTGACTTTTTACGCTTTCACCAAGGGCACAAACGGCGACGTTTCCACGGGAACTTTACAAAATTCCGCTTCGCTTATTTACGTTTCGGGGGCGACGGTGACGGACAGTCGGGCTGCCGAGACGGCGAACAGCTACTCTGTGACTACCGACGGGATCAATACCGAGGTGCTTTATTCCGTTACGGGCGATTTCCAGCTGGGAACGGCGGCTAACCTTAAGTCTTTAGGAGATGAGTTCCTTTACGGGACGGAATCGGGATATCCGATATCGAAAACTTTGTTTTCGGGAGAGGGGAGCAAAAGTTCTCCCTTTGAGATAGACGGCGTTGCCGACCTTTTCAAAATAAAGTTCGCTTCCTGCAGCGGAAACGCTTTTTTCTATGAACTTACTTCGGAAATAGACTTAAAAAATATTCCGCAAGTTTCGGCCATAAGCGGATTTACCGCCGAACACGGCACGGTCAAAGGGAACGGTTACGCTCTTTATAATTGCTATAGTTCAACTATTTTCGATTCGTCGTATAATTTATCGGGGGATAATATAGGTTTTGTTCTTTGTTCAGGGAACAGTCTTTCGGGAAACGAGGGTGACGGATACGCAAACGAAAATCACGATTTCGGAAAAGACGAAGTTTCCGCCGAGCTTACCGCAAGTAAGCCTGATGCGGGGACGGGGACTCCGACCGACCCGTATATAATTACCGACGCGTCCACGCTGAAATGGTTGGACGGGAAGGACGGGAAGGACGTATACGCCGTGCTTTCAAACGATATTGTCGTCAATTACGCAGGCGACGGAGCTTGTTACTCTCTCGGGATAAGCGAACTTAAAGTCACCCTCTACGGTAACGGAAAAGCCGTCATAGGACTAGTGAACGAACCGCTTTGTCAAACGCTTTCGGGGACGGTAAGCAATTTAATCCTGCGTACCTACGGCGGACGGATAGCAAACACTTTGTCCGCAGGCGGAAAAGTCAATTCCGTCAGGGCGATAACTTCCTCTTCGGAAACGGGGGCGGTTTCGACTAACAACGGCACGATAACGGATTTCGTATTATACGGGACGTATCTTTCCGCAGGGATAGCAAAAGTAAACAACGGCACGATAAAAGGCGGAAAAATTTACGCTTCGAGTACAAACGGATACGCATTCACGTCCGAAAACAACGGCACGGTGGAACTGTCGGAAAATTTCGGGGCGGCGTCTTACGCTTTCGTGTCTTCGGAAAAGGGCGTTATCAAAAACAGCGTTAATCATTCTACCGAAACTTCGGCTTGTTCGGGGAGCGACACCGACGGCATAGCCACTTCTCTGAGTATCGGAACGCAGAACGAAAAACCTTATTATACGGTGTTCGATACCGAAGGGGTAAAAACCGAAACCGCCGACGTTTCGGCTTATGCGTTGAAAGACACCGCTTTCGACTTCGAGACCGTTTTCGGGTATCCCGTGGATCCCGTGGGTGGCGACGTACCCGAACTGAGGAGGGCAGGCACGTCTTACAAACAAAAACTTTCCCAACCGTTCCTGACCTTTACCCCGTCTTCGAGCGTATATTCCAAGGAACAGACGTATAGTTTGGAAACGGTACAGAATTTCATAATAACCGACGAAACCGTCGATTCCGTCTTCAGTTGGACTTATAACGGCGAGCCCTTCGGCAAAGCGGACTCCGACGGCGAGGGCTCCCACAACGAAAGCACCGACGGAGAAAGTTCCGACAACGAAAGTGCCGACGACAAGTACACCGTCCACAATGCGGGCGTATATGCCTATACGGTAAGTTTTGCCGGTTCCGACTATTATCTTCCCGCACAGGCGAGCGGTTCTTTCGAAATAACCAAAGCCAAAGCTCCCGCCGTCTTTTCGGTAACCGGTTTCGAAAACGTGACCGAGGTTTACAAGGGAGAAAGTTTTACCTACGCAAATCCCGAAATTGTAAACAAAACGGTCTTCGAAAATGCCGGATATGGATATTCTTTTTCCCAATCTTTTGAACAAGACGATAAAGTCGTCGCTTCCTGCCTTAACGCAGGGGTCTATACGCATATTTTCTCGGGAAAATCGACAAATTATGCCGACGTAAAGGTTTCTCGTACGGTCACGGTAGCGAAAGCGGTATTGAATGTGACCGTAGGCGATCTTACCGTAAATTACGGTGAAGAAATGGATTTTTCCGCAAAGAAACCTGATATGTCGGTAAGCGGACAGGTCGGACAGGATAACGACAAAACTTTGCAACAGTTGGTTTACGATTACGAAAACGGGTTTTCCACCGATTACGTCGTTTCCGACGGCATAGGGGAGTACGCTTTGAGTTTTTCGGGAACCTGCGACAATTACGTTCTCGAAGTCACCGACGGGACTCTGACGGTGCAGGCGTTGGCTTTCTCCGAAGAGGATAAGCAAGCGATTTCCTTTTACGGAGCCACGGAGGACGGCGACGGAACTTTCCAAGCGGAATACGTCGGAAAAGAGATTATTCTTGCCGCAACCTTCCCCGAAGGCGTAAGCGTCGTTTACTCGGGTAACGACGGGAACGTGAACGTAGGCAAATATACCGTTACCGCCGTGTTCTCCAAACCCAATTACACCGATTACGTTCTGAAGACCGTCCTCACCGTAACCAAAGCGACGTTGACGGTCACTCCTTCCGTGCCGCAGAGCGTTTACGGACAGGGAGTATCTTTAAGCGGAGCGGAAATCGAAGTCGAGGGATTCAAGGGGACGGACACCTTCGAAAGCGTTTTCGGTAACGCCACGGCGGTCTATTCGGTATGGGCGGACGGAGCGGAGCAGGCGGAAGGGACGGTACTCGACGCAGGAAGCTACGTTTTGAAAGTTACTTTGTCGGAAGTCGATAATTATGAATTGCGTTACGTCGACGGCGTTTATCTCGTAAACAAAGCGTATTTGACAGTTCTTTACGAAAACAACAACAGCGAAAATAAAGATTTTGCCGATTTTACGACGGAATACGTTCAAAACCTCGATATAGTAAGGACGATAACGTTCTTTACTTCGGGGGTGGACGTAACTTACGTTTACAAAAAAGACGGGACCGTTGTCGACGGGATAACTTCGGCGGGGAACTTTACGATAACGGCTGTCGTCACCCCGACCGAAAGCGGAGAGTATTACAAAAATTATCTGTCCACGGAATATACCTGCGCCGTTACGGTGAACAAGAGGGCGAGGAGCCTTTCCTTTACGCAACAGACTTTTACGGTAAGTTATATTTCGGATAACTATGCCGATATCGATAATTTTGCTTACACGGGCAATCTTTACGAAGGGACGGAAGTGGTTTTCAGCTGTCTGAAAAACGGACTGGAGTCCGAAGCCATACACGCGGGGGAATATACCATTGTAGTTTCCGCTTCCGAGACCGAAAACGAACTTGCCTGTTTTGCTGAAGCTAAGCTGATAATTTCTCCTGCGGTCGTCACACTTACTTATCCCGCTTCTTACGTTTATTCGGGGAATGCGGCGTCGCCCGTTCCGACGAGTGTTTCGGGCGTATTCAACGACGAACTCGCTCCGAGCGATTATTCTTACGTTTTCCGCATAGGCGACAGAGTCGTAGACGCTCCTTCCGTGGTCGGAAGTTATAATTTCACCGTAACCAGCCTCAATCCCGATTACGTTTTCGAAAAGAGCGATTTCAGTTTCGAAATAACCAAATTGCCTGTGGCGGTAGTCTGGGGAAGCGTGTCTTTCGAATACGGCACGAGCGGTTACGTCACCGTGGACGGAGTGACTTATAACGTGCAGAAAACGGCGATAACCCGTACTTTATATACCCCCGAAGGGACGGAATTGCAACTTTCTTTGACGGTGAACATTCCGGATTATGCGGCAGGAGTTTATACTCTTACCGACGAAAATTTAGTTCATCCAACCAATTATCGTTATTATTTCGAGGAAGGCGGCACAAACGAGGTCAGAATAACTCCGAGAACTCTTACCGTGGTCTGGAAATTGGACGGCAAGGACTGGATGAGCAATTCTTACGAAACCGAATATAAAGGTTATTCGCAGACTTACCGTTTCACTTACGTGGTGGGTAATACCGCATACGAGGAAAAAAGCGAAAATCTCGAATTGTCTGTGTCGGTAAGCGGAAGCGGAGATATTTTGCACGCAGGAGAGTATATTTTGCTTCTTTCCTTGAAAAACAGCGCAAATTATGTTCTGTCTTCTTCGGCGAAGTTCACGGTAAGGGTTACTAAAGTCGGGTTGCAGATAAGTATAGCCGACGTGGATATAATGAGAGGGGAGAGTTTTTATTCCGCTACCTATACGGTAAAAGGACTGGTCGGACAGGACGTCGGTAAAACTCTGAGCGATTTGTCCGGGGCTTCGGTAAGGACGATTTGCGCTTATACTCCCACCGCTCCTACGGGTGCGAAATTCGATATTTCGATGCAGGCGACTTTTGACGATTACGAAGCGACCGTAATCCGCAACGGAATCCTTACCGTCGTAGCCAATACCTATCCCGATTATGTTTTGACCGACGTTTATCAAATTTACAGCGGAAATTATTATGAAGTTACCATTCCGTCGGTTCCGTCGGAAATTACCGTGGTTTACTCCAATAACAGGCACAGAGACGCAGGGACTTATACCGTCGGAGCGACGGTTACTTATCCTACGGGCAGACAGCTTACTTCCACCTGTCGTCTTACCATCGTGTCGGCTACGCCTGTCATCACGCTTCTTCCGAAGGAAATGATTTATCTTGAAAACGTTGCTATGACCGACGATATGATAACGGGGGAAGCCAAAGTGGGCGATATGCTCGTTACGGGAAGTTTTGCTTTCGTCAACGCCGAAACGCTCAGGGAAGGACGGCAGGAATATGCCTGCGTATTTATCCCCGACGATACCTTGAACGTCAAGGAGACCGCCTGCACTCTTACCGTGACCTCGGCAAGAGTGGATATGTCGGTTTTCGTGTTCGACGATCCGTCGAAGATCACTTTTACCGATAACGATGTGCTGGGTAAAGCGGAAATTACCGGCACGGTAAGAATGAGCCTTAAACCCGTTTTGAAGGGATTATCCCTCCGCAGAGAAGGATACGAAGTAGAGTACGTGGAATTCAATTCGGCGGGCGAAGTCAACGTCGAAGTGTATTTCGAGGGACAAAAGGCATTCGGTTGCTTGTTCGAAATAACATACGTCGATTTGGAAAATCCCCAGGAAATAATAATAGGGGTTGACAGTTTCAAGCCCGATAATATTATAATAGAAAACGATACGATTAAGGTTTCGCCGGAGGGAGGGCGGTTGTTTTTGAAAGAAGAATACGCCTCCGATTACTCCCTTTACGTGAACGGATTATATTATGACGAATTCATATTGAACGGCAACGAAGGAGAAATTACCGTAGTCGTCAAAACCAAGAACATAAGCGTTACGGTTTATACGCAGATTTTCAAAGTCAGCGTTCAGGAGAATATAACTGAAGATCCGAAAGATTATAAAATTTATTATATTGTGGGAGGCTGCGTCCTAGGCGTGGCGGCTATAGTGACGGTAATTGTTATCGTCTGGAAAAAGAAGTACGGTTAAAGGTAGGAGTCGGTAATGAAAAACAAAAAAATCTTATTGCTTATTTTGGCGGTCTTACTCGTTTGCTTTATGGCGGCAATGGCGGTTTCGTGTAGTTTTATCAATAAAATTTTAGGTAAGAGCGAAACCATCGTTCCCGTTACGGTGGAAAGCGTGGAGCTACTCAAAGATATTGCCGATTATACCGAAAGTCAGGAATATCTTTACAACACCGGGAAAGGGTACGATATGGGAATAGAAAGCGGAGGCGATTTCATAATTTCCATAACCTACAACAACCCGAAAAACTATGCCATCAGTTACGTAACCGTAAACGCAGACAAAATAATGCCTTCGAAATTCGAGGAAGGTTCGGGAAAAACCAATACGAAAATTCTTTTTACCGCGCCTGAAGCTGATGAGGAAACCGAGGTGGTCTATACCTTGAAAAACATTTTCTACAACACGGGTTCGGAGACTAAAAAGATAGTATTCGACGAGGGAATGCAGACAGAGTATAAAATCGTGGTGGCTCCCGAATATCGCCTTACGCTCAATTATCAGAACGCCGACAGAAGAAGCACCAGTCAGAAAGCCATAGACGACGTGAGCCAGCCTACCACGGTGGATTTCGGCGCGGAAATGAGTACGGTAAGCGTATTCGATAAGGATTATGCCAATCCTACGGGACTTCCTACCAAGGAAGGCGGCTGGGTGTTCGAAGGTTGGTTCACCGAACCTAACGGACAAGGAATAGCCGTATCCGCTACCGACAAGTATTATTTCTGGACCGATATTACGCTTTATGCTTATTATACCAGACTGTTTGAATATGAAATAGTGGAGCTGGAAACGCCGATAGAACACTCTTACACAGGTTACGTCAATTCCAACGGGGTGCCTAAACTCGTGTCGGGGACCAAGACTTTTACCAGCGGAGTAATCATTACCAAAGACAACTCCCGAGGGCAATATCCCTATATGAACATAGGGGATACCATAGTGGACGAGCAGGTCACGGTAAGCGAGAGCGGAAGGGTTTCGGTCACAGCTTCGGAATACCCCGTGGTGGCGATAGGAAAGCAAGCGTTCATGGACGTCAACAACATTACCGAACTCACCATAGGAAAATACGTGGAAAGCATCGAATACGGAGCTTTCGACAACTGTAACAAACTTACAAAAGTGACTTTCAACACGGGAAGCGTACTGAAATACATCGGGGATTTCGCTTTTCAGGATACCAAGATGATGGGAATAACCAGTTCCTTTACCTTGCCGTCGCAAGTGCAGTATCTCGGCAACTGGGCGTTCCGTTACAGCGGTTGGTCGAACACCAACAATAACGGTATCAACGAAAGCGTGTTGCACATTTATCCGCAATATACTTTCATAGGGGTAGGGTGCTTCTTCGAAACGGGATTTTCCACGGTGGTATTCGAACCGGGGTGTCATTTCGAAAGTCAGATAACCAGCGAAGAAGGGCTGGAGATGGAGAAAAACTCCGGCTGGAAGGAGATAAACGCCGAAGTCAACCGTATCGGAGCCAATATCTTCGGAAACTGTAAAAAACTTACCGAAGTGAGGTTTTTGTCCAACGACGGGGAGACCGACGCCCTCAACATTGTTCCCGACAAGGCTTTCGACGCAGGACAATATACCGTGGCGGGAGTGGAAAGACTGACTTTAAGCGAAGGAATACAATATATAGGCAAAGAGGCTTTCAATTATCAGACTAAATTGCCTTTCCTGGAAATACCCGCTTCGGTTATCGATATAGGCAAGAAAGCTTTTTACAACTGTACCGCGATAAGTTCGCTGACCTTCAAGGAAGGAAGCAAACTGGAAGTGCTGCACAGCGAATGTTTCGGAAATATGTCGGGTATAGACAGAGCGATTATCGTTTCCGACGTGTTCAGAAAGTACGGCAACGGTCCTTTCTCGGGTTGCGACAGACTCAAGAGTATCGAATTCCCGAACATAAACGATCCTTCGCTCGTTCCGATGGGCTTCCATAAAGACGAAAACAAGGACGAAGTATTGCCGCAGCATTATTATTCCGATTTGATGTACGGAACTTTCGAAACGGGAAGCTCGGACAGCGGAACAGGTTCCGACGGCGAACTCAACACCGGGAACAAGTCGAGTTATTCGCTTCCCACCCGCGTCTTCTGCAAGAATACCGTTATGGAGAGGTTCAAGGAATCGTTGCTGAACGGAAAGGAAATGTATATCGTGGTGGACGGAAAGGAACAGTCCACCGGACGGAATATCTACAATAACGTTATATTCGTCCACAACATAGACCTTATCAAAACTTACGTCAATCCCACCGCCTTGCCGAACGAAGACGCAGAAGTGCAGATAGCTTTGCAGGAAATCTACGACGTTTCCACCAAAAAGCCTGTCGGCTACAGTATAGTTTACTGGTCTTACCGCAGTAAGAACATAACTCTCCCGTCCTCCATAGAAGGATTGCAGTATCCGATAACCGAACTTGCCATGTACGCGCTGCCCACAAGCGTGGTGGAACTTACGATACCGTCCAACATAACCCGTCTCGAACACGACGCTCTGAACGGTTGCGTCAACCTCGAAACGATCAAGTTCGAGGACAAGAACACCTTAACGTACGTCGGCGACTTTGCTTTCTTCGGAACCAAGATTACGAGCTTCGAAGCGGGCTCTAACCTCAAAGTCATCGGTATGAACGCCTTTATGCAGTGTAAAGCTCTGCGTTGGGTGGACTTAGGAAACGCCGACATAACCAATCCGCCTCTTGTGCAAGGCGGAGAACGGAAAGAAAAATTGCTTTATTATAAATATGCTTACGAAATAGAGGACGGCGACGAAACCGACCACAAAGATGTCCTTTACGACGGCTCCTTCCAAGGCTGTACCGCTCTGGAATGGGTGAAACTGCCCACGGGACTTAAGCAGATAACCAATGGACTGTTTACTCAATGTACCTCTCTCCGTTCCGTGATTATACCGAGTATCGGTATCTTTACCGACACATCGCCGACTTCTGATCATACCTTCTATTATAGAGGTCAGCCCACACTCGTGTACGACGCGAAAGCCATACCCTTTATGACTATCTACGTACCCGACACCGAACTCGATACTCATAAGATAATTTTCCCGCAAGGTAATTACAAGCTCATAACCGACGCTCCGTCGCACGGTTGAGAAAAAGCATTTGAAAAAAGAACGGCAATTTGCCGTTCTTTTTTTTACAAACAGAGTTAAAACGCTTTACAACTTTAGTTTGCTAAAGTATAATAAGAACGTTTCCTACTCGTTGGGAAAAAATAAAACAGGGAGATTTGTAAAAAATGAAAAAGACAATCGTTACCGTTATCGCCGTAGTGCTGTGCGTAGTAAGCGTGGTTTTGCTGGCTTCTTGCAGCGGAGAAGAACTCAATTTCGGGAAAAAATACGTTCCTGCCAAGGCGCAGATAGACATACTTACAGAACTGAATTCCAAAACCGCCGATATAGGCGTTATGGACTCGGTTATGGCAGGGTATTATCTCAAGAACAGCGAATATGCCGATAAACTTACGTTGGTGGAAGGATTGACGCTTGCCGACGAAAATTACGGTATCGCAGGCAGAAAAGGAAGCCAGATAATAAACGCCATCAATCAGCAACTGATTGCTCTGACCGAGAACGGAATGATGGACGATATAGCGGCAGCTTACGGATTGCAGAACGAAATCTGCGTGGACGTTACGCAGGAAATTACCGTAGACACCACCGAAAGCGACTATCAATATATAATCAATAAGGGTAAGGTTATCGTAGGATATACGCTGTTTGCGCCCATAGCTTACAAAGTCAGCGAACAACTCGTCGGTTTCGACATCGACCTCGCCAAGAAAGTTTTTGCCGACCTCGGACTCGAAGTGGAATTCCAGCTTATCGACTGGGAAACCAAAGAAGTTGAACTTGCTTCTAAAACCATCGACCTTATCTGGAACGGTATGACCATTACCGACGAACGTCTCGCTTCCATGGAAATAAGCATTCCCTATATGAAGAATAAGCAGGTCGCCATCATCAGAAGCGAAGACGCCGATAAATACACCTCCGACACCTCCACCTGGAGCGACGCGGTGCTGGTAGCCGAAAGCGGTTCCGCAGGAGAAGGCTGCATAGTCAAGAGTAAATAATGAGTTTTGCAGAAGTAACGCTTGAACTGTTAAAAGGATTTGCGGTGACGTGCCAGCTGTTCATTCTGACGCTGGTACTCGCCCTGCCTTTGGGGCTTATCATCGCCTTCGGGTCTATGAGCAGATTCCTGCCGTTGAAGTACGTCACCAAGGCTTTCGTCTGGGTGATAAGAGGCACTCCTCTTATGTTGCAGGTTATTGCCGTGTTTTATGTCCCGGGACTGGTTTTCGACCTTCCGATGAGTTCCCGTATGCTCGCGGTATTGATAGCGTTCGTAATAAATTACGCTTGTTATTTTTCGGAAATTTATCGCGGCGGGATAGAAAGTATTTCGAAAGGGCAGTACGAAGCGGGACAAGTTTTAGGACTTACCAAAACTCAGATCTTTTTCAAAATAGTTTTGTTTCAGGTCATAAAGCGGATAATTCCGCCTATGAGTAACGAAATCATAACCTTAGTCAAGGATACCTCTCTTGCAAGAATAATTGCGGTGGAGGAACTGACAAGACTTTCTCAGGATATAGTCAACGTGTACGGTATCGTCTGGCCGTTGTTCTATGCCGGAGCTTTCTATCTGGTTTTCAACGGACTTTTAAGCGTCCTGTTCAGTTGGATAGAAAAGAAAATGGATTTTTACAAAGGTTAATTTATGGCTTTTCTGGAAGTTAAAGGCATTAAGAAAAATTACGGTTCTTTGCAGGTTCTGAAGGGGATAGATTTCTCTTTGCAGAAAGGCGAAGTACTGGCAATAATCGGCTCCTCCGGCAGCGGTAAGACCACTCTTTTGAGGTGTCTCAATATGCTGGAAATTCCCTCCGAAGGGAGTTTTTACCTCGACGGCGAATTGATTTACGACGCAGTACGCCACGTAAAAGCCAACGATTCCGAGTTAAGAAAAAAAAGATTGCATTTCGGCTTGGTTTTTCAGAATTTTAATCTTTTTCCGCAGTATAACGTAAAACAGAACATTATGCTCGCTCCCAAACTCCTTCGGAAAAAAGTCGTGTCTGCGGCTAAAAAAGATTTGAGGAAAAAGAAACTGAACGTAGTTTTTTATCCTCTTCGCGGAAGTAAGAAAAACTTCTATAACTTGCTGAAAGAGGAAAAAAACAAGTTACTTTCCGAGGAAAAATACTTTGCGGAAAAATTGTCCTCACAAGCCGAAGAACTTCTCTCAGGCGTCGGTCTGTCGGACAAAGCGACGGCTTACCCGTGTCAGTTGAGCGGAGGGCAGAGCCAGAGAGTGGCTATAGCCAGAGCATTGGCGCTCGAACCCGATGTTTTGTGTTTCGACGAGCCGACAAGCGCTCTCGACCCCGAACTTACCGGGGAAGTTCTAAAAGTTATAAGAGGGCTGAAAAGCTCGTCGAGGACGATGATAGTAGTTACTCACGAGATGGACTTCGCCCGTTCCGTAGCCGATAAGGTTATATTTATGGCGGACGGCGTTATTGAAGAAGAGGGTACCCCCGAAGAGGTGTTCGGGAACCCGAAAAGCGAAAAAACAAAAGCCTTTTTGTTGAAGGCAGAGGATAGGATATAAAAAATGGACGGAAAAATTACCCGCGATATGACGGATGACCTGATAAAAGCCGTGGTGGCGATTTCCGACGAAGCGACCTGCGAGTCGTTTTTCAAAGATATTTTTACCGCAACGGAACTGGAACAATTCGCACAGAGACTGCGTGCGGCGAAATTGCTTCTCGAAGGTCAGACTTATGCGAAAATTATTGCGCAGACCGATATCTCAAGCGCGACCTTAAGCCGAGTCAGCAACTGCGTTCATCGCGG
>ERZ1643251.4438-NODE-4438-length-12225-cov-10.516105_pt1 | contig 12225 bp, 9 predicted proteins | sample MGYA00579261_ERZ1643251 | MGnify/ENA primary metagenome ERZ1643251 (study PRJEB29033, sample SAMEA4952267) | chicken gut metagenome | biome: Broiler Chicken; feature: Gastrointestinal Tract; material: Caecum | place: Ireland | collected 2018 | study: Broiler... | reverse complement strand
GGTTTATTGGTATGAAGACAGTTAATGTTGAAGCATTTGATGTTACAATTGCTGCAATTGATGGATTATCTTTATCACTAGATGCTAAAACATGGTCTGATACTGTAACTATTAATAAGGCAAATCATGCAGACCCTAACACAGTCGGTGCTGGTTCTACTAACAGTTGGGGTGGAGATGCTGGACTGGTTCCAATGTCGACTGTTGGAAAAATTAATGGTACAAGTTCAAGATTAACTCTATATGAAAAAGGAAGTTTCACTGCTACTCCAGGTGGATATAGAGTAATGGCTAGCGAAGTTAATAATACAGGTGCAACTGAAGCAAGAGGATATGTAGCATTTGATTTATTCATAAAGAATTTATCAGGAGAAGCATATTATCCTGAATTTGATCAAAAAAATGAAGAAGCAATATATTTAACTACTGAATCAAAAGTTACTGTAGCAGACGCAGGAGCTAATGCTGATAAATCAGGAATTGAAAATTCAGTAAGAGTTGCATTTGCCCAAATTGGACGTGTAAAAGCAGATAATAATAGTGATACTGCAATTAGAGCAATTAATTGTAAATCATCTGATGGTGTTACACCAACTTGTTCAAGAGATGCAATCATTTGGGAGCCAAATGATACAAAACACGTACAAAATGCAATTAATTGGTATACAACATCTTGTAAAAAAAGAACAGGTGCTGATTTAACTTTAGCTGGCTCTTATGGTGGAGCTTGTAAAGTAATAAGTGATGGAACATATTATCCAACATATGCAGTAAGTGGTGTAATTGATGAAACACATCAAGTAGATGTATATGATGGTACTGAATATAATGGATGGACAACTTCTATTTCAGCTACTGCTACAAAAGGAAAATTAATGAATGTTCCTACATTTACAGATACTATGAAAAATTTACCAGGAACACAAAGACCTGAATTAATGACATTGGCACCAAATAGTATTACTAAAGTAAGAGTATATGTATACATTGAGGGACAAGATGTAGATAACTATGATTTTGCTTCATTAGGAAAGAAAATTTCTGTAGCATTTGGATTTACTAAAGAAAGACTTACTGGTGAAGATATTAATTATGATGGAAATCCAGAATTACCTAGTGATGTTCAAAGAGAATACAAAGTTACTTATACTGCAACTAGTGCAAATAAGTCAGGTATTACTGATTTAACTAATGGTGTAACTATATCTGATGATTCAGTAGATAATAATATCATATTTAAGGTTCCAAGAGGTGTTATGACATTCACATTTAAAGATGGTGCAATTTCTAAAACAGCTACAGCTACTGTAGATAATTCTACTGATTTAGATGCACAAGATCCAACAAATATGGATCCAGAATATTTAACATGGGAAATTAATTAATAAGTAGAAGGAGGATACTATGAAAAAGAAACAAAATATTAAAAGAAGTAGAAAAATAAGAAATACCGTTGTTGTTTGTTCTTTATTTGCTATTTTACTATCAGCCTCTACTTATGCATGGTTTATTGGTATGAAAACAGTAAGTGTTGATAAATTTGATATTGATATAGCAACAACAGAAGGTTTATTCCTATCGATGAATGGTAAAGATTGGAGCTATAGTTTAAATCCCAAAACAGCGGATGCTTATTTAAATAATGCCAATACTTGGGCTGATGAAGGCTTAATTCCAATGTCAACAGTAGGAGACATGGATAAAACTTCTTCAAGAATGAAATTATATCAAAAAGCTAGTTTATCAGCAGTAACTGGTGGGTATAGATTCCTAGCAAGTAGAGTTGATAATCATTCTACAAAAAATGCTGGTGGAATTGAATACAACGAAGGAAAAGGATATGTAGCATTCGATTTATTCATCAAGAATTTATCAGGAGAAGCATATTATGAACAAAATAATCCACTAAATGAAGAAGCAATTTATTTAACTTATAATTCTGAAGTTAAAGTTTCAGATAATGGTGGAGTAGCAAATACTGGTATTGAAAACTCAGTAAGAGTAGGTATTGTTCAAATAGGACGTGTTATTGGTGATGGATCTGCTAGTGTAGATGCAATTACTAAAATTACTTGTGCTGGAGGCGGAGAAGGTGCTGATAAAGTAACAGGAATTTGTCGTAATGCTCAAATTTGGGAACCAAATGATACAAAACACGTACAAAATGCAATTAATTGGTATGATGAATCTTGCTTAGTTAGAGATGGCGAAGACGTTAATTCTAAAGATTCATACGATACTGAAGAAACAGATACTTGTAGTGCTGTTGAAAATGGTACAGCCTATAAGACATATGCAATAAGTAGAGATTTAGGTGTTGATGATAACGTTAATATCTATGACGGACTTAATTACAATAAGTATGAAGCAAATACAATGACTTATGAAGATTATTTAGCTGCACCAGTTGATGGAAGTGGTGCTACAGCTGGTCAAAAATTGACTGCTAAATTAGTAGATTTCCCATATTTTACAGATACTATGAAAACGGATAATGGAAATGAAAGAAAAACATTTATGACATTAGCACCAAATAGTATTACTAAATTAAGAGTATATATCTGGATTGAAGGACAAGACGTAGATAACTATGACTTTGCTCAATTAGGAAAGAAAATATCTATTAGCTTTGGATTTACTAAAGAAAGATATGAAGAAACTGATTTCCCTGATTATGATGGACCAGAAACAGATATTACAGGTACTACTTTAGGCTATGTTGCAACAGGAACAGTTAAATTATCAGAAGAAGCAATTGAAGCAGGAATTCAATACAATGTCGGAATTAAAGCATTTATTATTCCAAAAGATTATACTGAAGAATTTACGTTTACAGATAACGACGTACCAAAAACGGCAACATATTCTGTGGATGAATGGACTATTGCTTAAAATATAAAATTTTAATATAAAAAGTGGTTATAAAAATAACTGCTTTTTTTCTATAATAATATCTATTTTTTTTTCTATAATAATATCTATTTATTGTTGAAAAAAAATGTCTAATATGGTAGAATTATGTATAGTAGGATACCTAGATGGAAGTGATAGAGTGAACAATAATAAAATAATTAGTAAAATACTTAATATTATTATGAATATTTTAATTTTTATTTTTGGAATAGTATTATTAATTTCTATATATAACATAATTCAAGTAAATGTTTTAGGTAATGAAAAATCTAATTTTTTTGGATATTCTTTATTTGAAGTTCAATCAGGAAGTATGTCGCCTGCTATTGAAAAAGGTGATTGGATAATTGTTAAATATTCTAAAAAAATAGAATTAAAAGATATAATTACTTTTAAAGATGGAGATAATTATATAACCCATCGTGTTTTAGAAAAATATAATCAAACATATGTAACTATGGGAGATGCAAATAACACCAAAGACGATCCAATAACACAAGAACAAATAGTAGGTAAAGTAGTAAAAATATTACCAGCATTTGGAATATTTAGAGCCACTATATTTAATCCTTTCGTATTAATTGCACTTATAGTTACAATTTATATAGTTAATTTAACGTTTAAGAAGAATATGAATGGTAGTGATTCAATGAAAAAAATAGATATAATATTAAAAGATATATGTGATAAAGCTTTAGTAATTATAAAGAAGTTAATTAAATTAATTAAAGAAAAAATTAACAATATAAAAGAAAATAAACAAAAACATGTTGAATCACAAAAAGAAGAAAAGAAACCTATATTACAAACTGATAATGAAAAAATAACTTCAAAGGTTAGTGAAGAAGAACAAGTAAATAAAATTGTTTCGGAAATAACTGAAAATCCTCCTGAATTAAATGAAGACTTTGATAAAACATTATATTTTAGAATGGTAAAAGTTGATAAAGAGGATATTAATAATCTTAACAAAGTAGAAGAAGATGATGAAGAATTTGAAATAGAAGATAATAAATATGATGAAGATGAAGTTGAAGAAGAAGCAAATGAGTCAGTTATAGTTGAAAACCTTGAAATATTACATCAAAAAAGGAAAAAATTTAAAGATATAATTGATAAAGCAATGTTTATGAAAGAACAAGAACTAGGGGAAATTATTGATGTTTTAAATGAAGAAGAAAGCTTAAAAACTAATGAAGCTACTATTAGAGAACTGCTAATCGAAGCATATATAGATGCAAAATATTATAACTTTTGTGGAGACGTCAACGTTGAATATGATGGAAGAACTGTAAATACTCTTGTAACTTCTGCTATTAAAGAATCTGCAAAGGAATTAATTAAAGAATATAAAGGTAGTGATAATAAATTTAAAGAAAAAGTTAATAAATATTCTAATATTCTTCAATTAATTTGTTATTTAGAACATTCATACACAAATATGAGTACTGTAGCAGATAAAAGAAAATTTTATAAAAACAAAATATTAAAGACTATGACTAATATAACATTTAGTGCGGAATCTTTAAGTATAATGGTAAATAAAATTTTAAAAATTCAAAATAAATATAGAGGAATGCTTAAATATACTATAGATAAAATGGATACTAATATGTTTATATTAAAATATAATAGTGTAGCTAAAAAGAATGTTTATGGATTAGAATTAGAACATAATGTAGCATTTAGTAAAGTATATAGTGAATATATAATTGATAAAACTTATAGTGATGGAATAATCGCGGAAGATAAATTAGAAGTATTAATTAATTTATTATTAGTAGGTTTAGTTAAAGATATGACTAATGGTGTATTTAATAAAAAATATATTTTATATATACCTGAGAGTTTATATGAAAAAGTTAATAAATTAATTAAAATATTTAAATTACTTGAAGATGAATATGCTAAAAATAATGTAATAATATTAGTACGTTATGAAAAACTTTCAGAAAACAAGAAAAATATAATTAAATTAATGAAAGCAGGATATAAATTTGCTGTTGATTTAGATGAAGATATAACTTTATTAAGAGAGCCAATCGTTCAAATGATGGAATATATATTTGTAAATAAAGATGGTATTAAAGATAAAAAATTAAATGTATCTTCAGAATTAGAAAATAAAGTAATAGTAGATGATATTGGAAGTAAAATAGGAAGTTATTGGGGTGAATAAGTATGAATACATTTTTTAGATTTTTCTACGAATTTATATCAGTATTTTTTGATGGTATATTCATGGTAGGAAAAGGAATAATCAATGGAATAGGACAAATGTTTAATTTTGATGAATATGGGAAAGTTATAGCAAGTTATAAAGCTAGTTTCAATGGTAACGAGAAGATATTCTTTGCTATGACCGTTATTGTATTTGCAATTATAATTATATTATTTGCATTACTAATCTTCTTCTTAGTTAAGAAAATATTAAGAAAAATTAATAATAATTTTACAAAAGATGAATTATTAGATGAAATCGGTAATTTAAATGAACAAGTTCAAAAATTAATGAAAGAAAAAGATGAACTTATGGCTATGAAAGTTTCTCAATTAGGATTAAATCCTGAAGAAGAAGGACAAGAAGAAAATAATGAATCTGAAAAACCAGAAGAAGAGTTAGCAATTCAAGGTATTAGATTCCCTAAATTAGTTTCAATTGATGAACAATATGCTGATTATCGAGTAAAGAAATATGATAATAATTATACATTAGAAGAATTAATTGATGCATTTAGATGTTTCTCTGCTAGTAGATTACATTTATATTATGATTATTCTATATTAAGACCATTTTTTGCAGGACTTGCTTGTGGTAAATTAATTATTTTACAAGGTATTTCTGGTACTGGTAAAACATCACTTGCTTATGCTTGGGGAAAATTTGTGAAACAAGATTCTTGTGTATCATCAGTTGAACCTTCATGGAGAGATAAGTCAGATTTTTTAGGATATTTTAATGAATTTACTAAAAAGTTTAATGAAACAAGAGCATTAGGAGAAATTTATACAGCATCTTTTGATGATGATGTACATACTATTATTCTTGATGAAATGAATTTAGCGCGTGTTGAATATTATTTTGCAGATTTACTTTCAATTCTTGAAATGCCAAGTAGAGATGAATGGATTGTAGATTTAGTACCTAGTGCTTGGCCTAATGATCCTAAAAAAATAATTAATGGTAAAATAAAACTTCCAGGGAACTTATGGTATATCGGTACAATTAACAATGATGATTCTACATTTATGGTTACTGATAAAGTATATGATCGTGCGACACCAATTGATATAAATACAAAAGTAGCACCATTTAAGTGTCGTGAACAAGATCCAGTAGATATTAATGCAAGTTTTCTTGATTCATTATTTTTAGAAGCTACTGAAAAATATCCAGTATCTGCGAAAGGTTTAGAAACAGTTTCTGAAATAGATAACTATGTTATTGAACACTTTAGAATTGCTTTTGGTAACCGTATTATGAAACAATTAAATATATTTGTTCCAGTATATGTAGCATGTGGTGGAAAAGAATTAGAAGCAATAGATTACTTTATTGCTAAGAAAATACTTAGAAAATTTGATCAATTAAGTGTAGCACTTATTAGAGATGAAATAGATCCATTTATTGCATATCTAAATAAAAAATTTGGTAAAGGTGTTATGAAAGAATGTATTGAATATTTACAAAGAACTAAAAAGAGTATATAGAACGGGGATGATAAAATGGACAACTTTAGTATTGAAGTTAATGAAGAAAAACAAAAGAAAAGTAAAACATTCTTAAATAAGTTAGAATCTGATATGCACTTTAATTCTGACTATACGGGAGATTTATTATCTTTTGATTGGTTAGATGAAATAGAAAAAGCTTGTCCTTTTATCGATATCATTGTAAGAATTCCCAAGATAGCACTTATTAGAGAAGAAGAAGTAGTAAAGATAGAAAAATCTAAAAAAATAACTGTTGCTAGTGTAAAAGATTTAACAAAACATACTCATTATATAAATAAAGTAGATAAGAAAACTGATAGTGTTGAACCTAAAAAAATATTAGATGTAAGAAGTGAAGAAACATTTAATATTTATGAAAATAGATTTCTTTATACTTTAATTAGTGATATGGATAAATTTATTTATGAAAAAGAAAAGTTATTAGATAATTTTGCTGTTAGAGATAATAAATCGTTAGAATATACAGCTTCTACTGTTACTACAAATGAAAAAGTTAATGTTGAAATAAAAGTAGTATCAGAATCTCTTCCTACTTCTAAAGTAGATGATGATATAAAAGAAGAACTTAAAAGTATTAAAGCTAGATTAAAAAGAGTAAAAGAATATATAGGTAGTTGGCAAAAAAGTGAAATGATAAAGTCATTAGAAAAGGCTCATGTTTCGTTTATTAAGCCACCGATAAAAAAGACTAATTTAATTTTAAAAAATCCTAATTTTAGAATAGCGGTAACTTTATGGGAATATTTAAATAATTATGACTATGAAGATCGTGATGAGGAAAAAGATAATATTGATAATGATGGTAATGATATATTAAAAGGATTTCTTGATCATTCATTTTTAATTGATTATTTTGTAATGGATTCTATGACAGCATATAAAAGAGAACAAAAAAAGAATATGTCTAAGTATGCTGTAATATTACTTACAGAAGAAATTAGAAGAATTGTATCTTTACTACTTAGTAGTGGTTACAAGATAACTGATGAAGAATTACTTAATATGATTGCCAAAGAAATCAATAAAGAAAAAAGTGAAAGATTAGTTGGAGTAGATGACGTTAAAAAGAAATTTAAAAGTGCATTAGATGAATATTTAGAAAGGGTACAGGATTATTTATAATGAAGAATAAGAAGTTATTAAAAACTATTAAAACAATATTAAATGTTATAGTAGTAACTTTTGTATTATTATTTGTTTTAGTAGTATGCTTACAAAGATTTAGTGGTAATAAAATATCATTTTTTAACTATCGTATATTTACTGTTGTAACAGGAAGTATGGAACCTAAATATAATATAGGAGATGTACTTATTGCTAAAGAAACGAACCCGAAAGACGTTAAAGTTGGAGATGCAATTAGTTATTTAGGTAGTAGTGGTACATTTAAAGATAAAGTTGTAACTCATGAGGTTATTGATATAGAACAAGATATTGATGGAAGATATATATTTCATACTAAAGGAATTGCTAATATAGTTGAAGATCCAATAGTATATGAAGAACAATTATATGGTGTAATAAAATATAAAGCAACTGTTTTATCAGTTATATATAAAATAGTTAATACACAAATAGGAATGTTTCTATTTGTAGTAATACCAGTATTATATATAATTGGTTCAGAAGCGGTAATCGCATTATTAGAAAAAGAGGAAAAAAGAAGAAGTAAGATGTAAGAAAGGAAGTAGGCATATGAACAGAAGACGTAGAGTTTATGTTAAATTAAATTTGCTATCGTTATTTTTCATTGCAGTTTCCTTAACATCTATAACTCTTGCGTGGTTTGCTTATAGTGGTATAGCTAGTGTGGATACGGAAATTGATGTAAAAGCATGGTATATTGAATTTCAAAAAGATAATACTGCTGTTACTAATAACATTGTTATATCTTTATCTGATATATATCCCGGAATGGATACTGTTAGTGAAAAAGTAGATATTAATAATATGGGAGATTCTGATGCAGAAATTAGTTATAAAATAGAATCTGCACGTGTTTTAGATGAAGATTTAGTGGGATTAGATCCTCTTGCGCTTGAAGATAAATTGTCTCATGATTATCCATTTCATTTAAATATTAATTTAAGTAATAATTATGCTACTTCTAAAGATGGACACAGTCAAATAGAAGTATCAGTTTCTTGGCCGCTTGATTCTGATAATGATGAAGTTGATAGTGAGTGGGGAAATAAAGCATTTGCTTTTCAAAAATCAGAAAATGATAAATTTAATTTAGATCCTAATTATCAAATACGTTCTTCTTTAAAAGTAGTTATTAGTGTTAAAGCAGAACAATATATGAACTCTAATGAATCACCTGATTTAAATTATGGATTAGGACAAGTTGTTCTTTATGATGTAGTAAATAATAAAGTATGTAATGAGTTAGGTGGTACTTGTATTAAAACTTATGTTATAGATAATAATAATAAAGTAGGGGATAAAGCAGTAACTTTACTTCCTGATTTATTTGGTAGTTATAAAAGTGGTACCTATGATGAATATACTTCTTTATTCAATGCTTTGGCTAGTGAATGGAAAGTTAATTTAAGACCATTAAAAGTAGAAGATGTATTAAAGATTGTTTCAAACGATGTAACTAACTCTGTATTAGTAAGAGATGGTTTATCTAACGATATTATTGGGCATCTTAAATATAATGATAGAATAAATACTGAATTAAATAAAGCAGTAAGTTATAATGGTTATTATACTTTTATGAATAGTAGATTTAATTATTTAATGACAAGTAGATGTTATTGGTTAAATAATGAATATAATGATGGAGCTTTTGCATTAGTAAAAGTTGATAATGATATTTCTAAAATATATAAAGAAGATAAAAGTAATAGTTGTAATATAGTACCTGTAATTACAGTTTCTAAAGGAAATTTAAAATTTGACGAATAACTTAGGGAATTTATTTTCTCTAAGTTTTTTTGTTTATAGTTTGTAATTCAACCAATAGTTTGTTGCTTTTCAAATGGCTATAACTTATAATCAAAGTAAAAGGAAGTGTGATAAAGTGAATAATAATACTATTGGAAAGTTAATTGCAGAACTTAGAAAAGAAAAAGGTATGACTCAAAAGGAGCTAGCTGAAAAATTAAATATTACAGATAGAGCAGTATCTAAATGGGAAAGAGGAATATGTTGTCCTGATATATCTTTGTTAGAAGATTTATCAAAAATATTAGATATTCCTATTCATAATTTAATAAGTGGTAAAAGAAATAAAGAAAAAATAACGGAGGATACTATAACTAATACTATTAAATATGCAAATGATAGTATTAGAAAAAAGATATTTAGAATAAGTAATAATATTTTAATAGGTATAATTATTATTGCATTAACATTATTAGTATTTTTCAATATAAAACTACAAATACAATTTAATAGTAAATATAAAACTGATTTATATCCTTATATTTTAGAAAAATGTTTAGTTAATTTTGATAATATTGAAACTAATTTAGATGTTATTTTAGAAAATCAAGGTAAATATAGTGATGAAGATTATAAATACATTATAAATACTATAAATAAATTAAAAGATAATATTTTGATTAATAAAGATAGAGAATTATTAAAAAGAAATTATTATAGTCATACTGAAATAATAGATTATTATAAACGTTCAATAAATTATAATATATATACTGATTTATATCAAAATAATATTTATCATAGATTAATAAATTATGATAAAGAAATATTTAATAATTTAGATGGATTTTATACTTTATTAAATACATATAACAATTCATTATCTAATTTGCAAGAATTTTATATCAATGATAACTATTATCTTTATATTTTTTCAAAAACTAAAGTTGCTAATAGTGTAGTAAATAATTTATGTAGTACATATCAGTTATATAATTTATTATTAGAAAATATTATAATGGCAGGTGAAATAAATGAATAAATCTTTTGCAAAACTTATTTTAGGTGTTTATACTGTTGCTTTTTCAATGTTTTTCTTTATAAAAAATAGAGAACTAGGTTTAGAATCAATGTATGTATTTGCATTTTATTTTATATGTGCAATTCCTATATTTCTTTTTTATACATTAAAAAAGAGCAAAGTTAAATGGAAACTTATATTAATATGTATTATTAGTATTATGTTTGCTTTAGTAGTATCTATTAATGTAACACGTGGGGGATTAATTTTTGATATAGAAATTGGTGATAGTTCTGTAAATATTGAAGAAAAAGAAGAAACTAAATATTATGATTATGATTTAATTTCTATATCTTGGAATAATATATTAGAATATACTTACTTTGTGCTATTATATACTTTATTATTAATCTGTATTAAAGATTATATTAATAATAAAGAAGGTAAAGAAGATATACTTGTTTCTATTTCCTTTATAGTATGTATAATTATCTATATAAATGCTTTATTCAATCCTAATTTACAAAAGAAAACTTATTATCTAGAATATGATTATATAATACAAAATTATTTAATATTTATTATAATATTTATTTCCTTAATAATTTATAAATATATAAATAAAAAAGAATTATGTGATAGTTAATCATAATTCTTTTTATATTTTTTGTTCAAAATTTATAGTAGCTTGTATTTGTAGTTTTGTATCATTAATACTTGCATCATTTCCAATTTTTGAATCTTGTTCATCATTCATTTGTTCATCTAATCCTTCATACCATTCAAAATATACTCTTATAGTAAATGGTTCAAATTTATAGTTTTCTGTTTCTTTATCAAAATCTAAAGTACCATTTATAATATTATTTTCTATATTTGTAGTAGTTATTTCATCCCCATCAATATAATCTTTATCTAAAATAGCATATTTTGTAATCATTAAGTCTGGCATATCTTCATTTAATACTTTTAACTCAACCTTGTAATTAAATGATACGCCAACATTAGATGGATCAATATTTACATCAAAGTATCCTTTTGAAGAAGGGGCTATAGTGTTGTCTTCAATATTTTGATTTTCTTCAATTACAGGAGTAATATCTAGTGTTGATGTTGTACCGTTTGTTATGTCTTCATTATTTAATAATATTTGCCATTTTGCAAATACTAATTCAACATCTCCAGTAGTATTAGCTACATACCTAGAATAAGTATTGCTCATAAGTCCTAAAGTAAATGATGATGAAATCAGTAATAATAAAATTTTGAATTTCTTTCCCATAACTCTCTCCTCTCTTATACTTTAATTATACATTTGTTTACATTTTTAAATCAATAAAAAAGTGTAAAATTACATAATCTTTTGTAAATAGTGTAAAGTAAAAAAGATTTTGCATTATATAATATTTAGTGTTATAATTTTTATATACTAGAAGTTGATAAAAATAGAAGGAGAGTGTATTATGAAGAAGATATTTTTAGTATTAATGTTAACTTTATTATTAACAGGATGTGGAAAAAATGATGATGAACTTGTAATGGTTACTGAAGCGGGTTTTGCCCCATATGAATATTATGAAGGTGGAGAAATAGTTGGAGTAGATATTGACATTGCTAATGAAATTGCTAAAGAATTAGGAAAAAAATTAGTAATAAAAGATATT
>ERZ1643251.4435-NODE-4435-length-12228-cov-4.550973_pt1 | contig 12228 bp, 14 predicted proteins | sample MGYA00579261_ERZ1643251 | MGnify/ENA primary metagenome ERZ1643251 (study PRJEB29033, sample SAMEA4952267) | chicken gut metagenome | biome: Broiler Chicken; feature: Gastrointestinal Tract; material: Caecum | place: Ireland | collected 2018 | study: Broiler... | reverse complement strand
ATATTTTCATAACGTTTTGTGCCTGAGCAAAGCGAAAGGAATGGATATAAATATGGATAGGATTGCAGTTTTTTTTGCGGAGGGCTATGAAGAGATAGAAGCTTTGACTGTTGTGGATGTCTGCCGCAGATGCGGGCTTGAGATAGATATGGTGTCCATCACGGAGGAGAAGCAGGTCAGAGGGGCTCACGGAATTTTTGTGGAAATGGACAGGACGTATGCTCAGGCAGACTTTGAGCAATACGATATGCTGGTGCTTCCGGGGGGAGGGGATGGAACCAAAAATCTGGAAGCATGCGGCCCTCTTATGGAGCAGGTGGACGCCTTTGCGGCTGCGGGAAAATACGTTGCGGCAATCTGCGCGGCGCCCAGTATTCTGGGACATAGAGGAATTCTAAAGGGAAAAAGGGCTTGCTGTTATCCCGGCTTTGAAAGTCATCTTACAGGGGCGCAGATTGTGAAGGAGCCGGCTGCAGTTGACGGAAATGTGATTACCTCAAGAGGTATGGGAACCGCCATCGACTTTGCGCTGGAAATCGCCGCAGCGTTCTGCGGCAGGGAAAAGGCTGAAGAGCTGGCGCAAGCGATTGTGTATCGTTGATTGGAGCAAATGATCGACGGCTCCATGCCGGGGCACGCAGGCAAAATGCGGCCAGAGAGATAATTTTGTCAGGAAAAGCCGGCTTGATCGGAAAGGGAGATCAGTCATGATGAAAAAGGAAGGAAAAATATATGTGGCTGGACACCGGGGTATGGTGGGAAGCGCCATATGCCGGTATCTGGAAAAAAAAGGATTTCTCAATATTGTCACAAGAGGGCATAAAGAGCTGAATTTGTGCCGCCAGCAGGAGGTAGAGGACTTTTTCGCACAGGAAAAGCCGGATTATGTGTTTCTGGCGGCGGCCAAGGTAGGGGGAATTATGGCTAACAGCGAGGCTCAGGCTGATTTTATGTACGAAAACATGATTCTAGAGATGAATGTGATTCACTCGGCCTGGGAGAACGGTTGTAAAAAGCTTTTGTTTCTGGGCAGCAGCTGTATTTATCCCCGTATGGCGCCTCAGCCCATGAAGGAGGACTGTCTGCTTACCTCATCTTTGGAAAAGACCAACGAGGCATATGCGCTGGCGAAGATATCCGGATTGAAATACTGCGAATATCTGAACCGCCAGTACGGCACGGACTATATCAGCGTAATGCCAACAAATTTGTATGGGCCAAATGATAATTACCATCCTACCCATTCCCATGTGCTTCCGGCGCTGATTCGCCGTTTTCATGAGGCAAAGGAGGCCGGAGCGAAGGAAGTGGTCTGCTGGGGAACAGGGACGCCCCTCAGAGAATTTATGTATGTGGACGATCTGGCGGACGCCTGTGTATTCCTGATGAATCATTACAGCGGCAGCGAAACGGTAAATCTGGGGACGGGGAAGGAGATTACCATAAAAGATCTGACAAGACTTGTGGCAAAAGTGGTGGGATATGCGGGGGAGATCAAATGGGATCCCTCCAAGCCGGACGGAACCCCCCGGAAGCTCCTTGATGTGAGCAAGCTGGAGAGCCTGGGCTATCATTATACTACGGAGCTTGAAGAGGGAATACACCTTACCTATCAGGACTTTTTAAGTAATCCTGTGAGGGCTGAGCGCTGAGAAGAAAGCGGAAAAGGAATGACGGATAATTATGAAGGATCAGAGATATGCGGAGGCTATGCTGGAATTTATTGAGAAATCCCCCAGTAGCTTCCACGCAATCAAGAATATGAAAGCAGCGCTGAAGGAGCAGGCATTCGAGGAGCTTGATGAGACAGAGGACTGGCATATTAAGCCGGGAGGAAATTATTATGTGTCAAGAAACGACTCTTCCATTATCGCTCTGCGCATTCCTGAAGGAAGCTCTTGGACTGGCTTTCACGTGACTGCCTCACACAGCGATTCTCCTTCCTTTAAGGTGAAGGAGGAGCCGGAAATTGTGGTGGAGAACAGATATATTAAACTGAATACGGAAAAATACGGAGGAATGATTCTTTCCACATGGCTGGACAGAGCCCTTTCTGTAGCGGGCCGCATTGCCCTGTGGGATCAGCGGAGAAATGAACCGGTCACCAGGCTTGTGAACATAGACAGAGATCTTTTAGTGATTCCGAATGTGGCCATTCATATGAACCGGGACATGAACAAAGGAGTAGCCTACGATCCTCAGTGCGATATGCTTCCTCTTTTTGCAGAAGGGACAATGGAAAGGGGCAGAGGACGTTTGCTGGAAGAGCTGGCAAAGGCCGCTCATGTAAAGAAAGAGGATATTCTGGCGCATGACCTGTTTCTGTATACCAGAGAGAAAGGAAGATTTCTGGGGGCAGACCGGGAATTTGTGCTCTCTCCGCGGCTGGATGACCTACAGTGTGTGTATGCGTCCCTTACAGCCTTTTTGGAGAGCAATCCCCAAAAATACATTAATGTATGCGCAGTCTTTGACAATGAGGAAGTGGGCAGCGCCACAAGGCAGGGAGCAGATTCCACCTTTTTAGAGGATACGTTGTGCCGTATTGCAGAAGGTATCGGGATTGGAAGAGGCCAATTGCTGGCTATGATAGCGGGGAGCTTTCTGATTTCCGCCGATAATGCCCACGCTCTGCATCCTAATCATCCGGAGAGATCAGATCCTACCAATCGGCCTTGCATGAACGGCGGAATTGTGATTAAATATCATGGAAGCCAGAAATATACAACAGATGCGCTTTCAGCCGCTAAAATGAAAAACATCTGCAAAAGGGCCGGGGTGCCTTATCAGACCTATGCAAACCGCTCCGACATACCAGGAGGCTCCACTTTAGGCAATCTGTCTGTGTCCCATGTATCGGTACAATCCGTGGACATCGGACTTGCGCAGCTGGCAATGCACTCCGCAGTGGAGACGGCGGGAGCGCTTGACACAGAATATGCCGTCAGGGCTTTGAAACTCTTTTGGCAGGAGTAACGAAGCGCTTAGACAGATAAAGGAAGCACTGTAAATTTAAAAGATGACAGGTCTACGTCCGCGCAGCTCCCGCAGGCCTGTCTGGCAATGAAAGCTGTGCAGAAAAGAGGATAAAAATGTATGAAATGAAACCGGAATATTACATAGGAATTGAGATGATTGATGAAGAGCATAAGCAGATATTTGCATATGCAGATGAAGTTTACGAGCTGCTGCATGATGAATTCACACCGGACAAATATGATAATATTGCCTATGTTCTTCAAAAGCTTAAGGATTACACAAAGAAGCATTTTGCTGATGAAGAGGAATATATGAGATCCATTAATTATAAACGTCTTTTTACTCAGATAACACAGCATCGGGCTTTTATTGAAAAGCTGGAAGAATTTGAAATGGAGCATTTGGCGGATGATGGAAGTCAGGATGAGCAGATTATGAAAATTCTGGATTTTCTTACGGACTGGCTGATTAACCACATATTCCATGTGGATGGACTGATTGGAAAGTAAAGGACAGCACATGCGCAAAAACGCGCCATTCTTGACATGCTATGAGAACAGGAACGGCAGCCATATTGATACGAACCATGGCTCCTTGCAGCGCAGACAGCAGAATACTACAATATGTCATGAATTAATGTCCGCAAAAGCGGACAGGAGGTATAGACATGTCATATTGTAGTATCAGGCCTGTGCAAAAGGAAGAAGAGCTTTTTCAGAACAATGCAATGAAGGAGATACCGGAGAGAAAATACGTAGAAGGGAACAGAGCTGTGAAAGCTGCTGCGGAGGAGGAGATAAATGGTGAAATCGCACCGGAGAATGGGATGCTTGTAAGAACTGCCGCCGGTGAAAAAAGTGTAAGAACAAAAGTTCGCGGTTAGCGGGCTTTTTTTGTTCATGGCAAGTGAATGTCAGTTAAATGGAAACTATGCGGGCCTCTTGCTGTTTGCAAAACCCTCATTTAGTCACAAATAGGTGCATAAAAGGGGAATATATTGGCGTAAAATGGGTAAAATGAGAAAGCGCCATACAAGGAAGATTACCCATGAGCTTAAATTACGAAGGTGTTTTGCAAAGATTAAAAGAAGAGCGAGTCAGGAATAATTTATCCCAACGGCAGCTCAGCTATCAAATGAGAATGATGCAGAGCCATTACAGTAAAGCAGAGCTTGGGAAGAAGCGCTTTACCTACTATGAAATGCAGTGCCTTGGCAGTACGGATATAGACATACAGTATGTTTACACAGGTGTAAAAAGTACGGAGAAATATAAGAGTTTTTTCATAAACTGTACTTTTGAAGAAATAATTTGCCATGTCAGTATTTTATATTCCATGATTACCTTTTTTAGGCAGGCTGACAGTACGGGGAGATGGGAAAGGATATATAGAAGAATTGAATATATGAAATATATCCTTGTGGCAGGAAAGGAAAATGACAATATTCTTTATTCCGTCAGACGGCTTTTGGGATATACACAGCAAAAAATGGCGGGCTGCTTGGGTGTAGACGTCAAAAAATTACGGGAGCTGGAAAATGGAAGGATCCTTCCCGACAGCGAGATGATATGGCGAATATATGATTTGTTTCATATTCCGCCATCTATTATTCTAAAAGATAAAAAGGGATTTGTGTGTGAATTGTGTTCGCTTTTGGAATTCATTGGAAAAGACGCCGGGGAAGCGGCTTTCAATTATTTGCGAACGGGACATAAGTGTTTAGGGGAAATTCGTTGAAAAAGATTTTGATTTTAGAGGACAATAAAAATACATTGCGGCATTTGGCTGCAATTGTGCGGGAGGCCGACGCAAAATGTGAGGTGATTGCTCTGGATAATATCAGGGACGCCTATAAATGCGCGTTGGAAAGAAAAATTGATCTTTTTATTATAGACATTATTCTGGATACCAGAAGGCCGGGAGATTCTTCTGGGCTCCGATTTGTAGACAGTATCAGGAAAATTAACAATTATGCTTTTACTCCGGTGCTGTTTGTCACCTCCTTAGAGGATTCAAAATTGTACGCCTATGAAAAACTGCACTGTTATAATTTTGTAGAGAAGCCTTTCGATACCGACAAAGTCAGACAAATGGTAGCGCATTGCCTGAAATTTCCAGGGTTTCAGGAAGAGGATAAAACTTTGTACTTTCGCAAGGACGGTATTGTTTTGGCGGTGGACAGAAGTGATATTGTCTATGCAGAGAGCGTAAATCATATTATGTATATTCATACAAGGCGCAGCGATACACTGGAGATTCCTTATCTGACTTTGAAAAGACTGCTGGATGAAGCAGACAGCCCTGATATAATTCAGTGTAGCCGTAGCGCCATAATCAATAAAAGATTTGTACATAACGTAGACATGACCAATAGAATTATTCAGTTAAGAGATAATTACGGAAGAGTGGAGATTGGTCTGATGTACAAGAAGCTGTTGAAGGAAATATTTAAGTGACATGCTGCTGCGTTTTGTTTTGGTAACGGAAATATTGTCGGTGGTGGTCTGTATTCACCGGATTTTTGGGGAAAAAGTAAAATTTGAAATAAAAACCATTTTGCTATTTCTGGGACTTTTGACAGTTTTGGAAATAGCAAACACCCAGCCTGTGCCAAAAATATTTTCGCTGTTGGTCTATCTTCTGATTATTCTTTATTGCGTTTTCAGATTTAGAAGAGGTCTTCTGGATGCGATCATAAACAATGTATTATATCTTGTGGTTATGACGATTCTGCAGTTTCTTTGTTTGATACCTGTTGCAGTGATTTTTCCATATAATGAGTATGTAAGAGCATTACTGGTAAACATTGCTGTGCTGCTGATTTGTGTGTTTGTCATATCTAGACTGAGTTTTCATCTTTTTTCCCGCTGGTTAAGGAAGAAAGAAAAATCTTTATATATTTCTCTGGGAACTTTGTGCATGGTGGCTGTATTTATTTTAGTACAGGCGAAGGCTTTTCAGGGGCTGATGGGCTATTCTTTGTTTCTTCTAATTCCAATAATTTTATTGGTAATTGTGTTCATTATACAGTGGCATAAATATCATGGAATTAGTGGGAAACCCAGAGAAGAAAGAAACAAAAAAGAGAAAGATGACAAAGCTTATAATGAATTTCTGACACAAATCAGAATGCGGCAGCACGAGATAAATAATCATATTACGGCGGTGCTTTCCATGCATTACACCAATAAGACTTATGAAGATTTGGTGAGGGCTCAGGAAAAATATTTCAGTCGTGTTGTGGAAGAAAACAAATACAACAGTCTTTTGGCGCTTGAAGATGGTGTTATAATTGGATTTTTGTATGGGAAATTGGGTGAACTGGAGGATGAGGTGGAAATCACTTATAAAATAACGGTGGAATCGTATGAAACGATTGTGTCTGCTTATTATATAGTGCAAATGCTAGGAATTTTACTTGATAATGCTGCGGAAGCTATAAAAGGCATTGGAGAGGCTCCGGGAAAAATCCATTTGGAAATTAGAGAGACGCAGGAAGCCTTTACATATGAGGTCAGAAATCCTTTTCCCTATGTACCTTATAGTGAGTTAGAGGGCTGGTTTGCTTTAGGAAAAAGCAATAAAGGATCGGAAAGAGGTGTGGGGCTATATCATTTAAAGTATCTATGCGGAAAATTAGGATGTGATTTGATCTGCAGAAATATTGAAATGGAGGAAGAAAACTGGATTTCCTTCCTCCTAAAAGTGAACAAGACCATACAACGAAGAGAAGATTAATACCGCTGGCTTTTTAATTAAAAGATCAGAATGAGTTTATTCTTCTTCCTTTTTAGGAAAAGGGTATTCCCCAAGCAGCACCACGCTGGAAATATTGGTTTCTATCCACCATACAACGATTTCAATATAGGTTAAAAATACAGGTATCATTTTGCCCATCCCCCTTTCTTTTGTATTTTCGCTGCACATAACTGAAGCGAATGTAATATAATGACCCAGAAGCCGGCTGAGGTAAGGCTGCCTTCCGGCACTATATATGAAAACAGAGCGTAGAAAAAAATGGTAAGGCAGGTGAAATTCCTGAATCTTCTGGAATAATCAGGAGCCGGATCGGGTCTGTATCTGGAAGTAACAGGACCGATCAAATAGCAGGTCAGGATGCAGCCTGCCAGCATGAGCAGTTGTAAATATTTAGGCGGTGTAATGTCCGGAAGAATAAAAACGGACAGTCCCAGATAGATGGCAGAGCCAATCAGGCAGCCGGGATAGGTGTAGAAATGCAGACCGCCTGTAGAGCATCTGAGCAGCAGCATGATAAGCAGGGCAAAGAAATATTGAGGCAGCCTGTTTCTGAAAAGGATTCCCATAATCAGCATTTTACTGAGCTCTGATCCAAAGGTTTTAAAAACAAACACAATTTGTGCTATTTGGTAATTGCTTAGATGATATTTTTCTTTGATCTGTTTTTTGATATTTTCCATGAATACACTTCCCTGCCTGCTTCAGTGACTACCAAGGAGCTTAGAGATTTTTTTCACATTTAGGATAACAAAAAGAGGCGCTGGAATGCGGATGTAAGAATGAAGCGCCTGTTTTTCTATCCAAAGCACTATTATAGCTTGCAATTCAAAGAAAATCAGTTATAATTTATACGTTTGTTTATAATAATCCCCTATTCAGTAAAGCAGGGAGAAAGCCGGCGAGAAGAGCGATAAGATAGAGTTTGGAATTGGAATAATAGGTAAAGGAGAGTAGAGCTTTTGCTGGTTTATTAATATTTGCTGAAAGATGTAAAATTTTGGCATATGGAGGAATGATATGTCAGATATAAGCATTGGGGAAAGAATCAGAAATCTGCGTGAGAGCAGACATTACACAAGAGAGGTTATGGCAGAAAAGGCGGATATTTCCGCGAAGTTTCTGTACGAGATAGAAACGGGAAAGAAGGGCTTTTCGGCAGATACTCTCTGTAAGATGTCAAAGGCGCTTTGTGTAAGCTGTGATTACATTATGCTGGGTGAAAGGGGAGGCGTTAAAGGAAGCGAGGAGATTATCTATGTGCTTGAGATGCTGGATCCGAGGCAGCTCAGCAAAATCAGGGATATTTTGAATATTTTGTCTGAAATGTGCAATGCGGTATAAGCATGTGAGTGGAAGAGAAAAATAGTGTCCGCAGGTTTTACATAAGGAAGGGAAGGGCGATGGGTTGAAGCGAATGACGGTATAGTCTGAATGACTATGCCGTTTTTTGTGTTCCTGATCATTGGGAAGCTCCAAGAACGTGTTTCCCTTTATTTGTCGGTTTCAGCCGTCAGTTGGATATTGTTTCTTCCGCGCTGCTTCAAGCCGCGGTTGTGCATCTGCTTGCGGATGTAATGCTTCTTTGCTGGTGAAAAAGAGCAGGTCGAAAAAATTGGTGACAGAAACCTGCATAAAGCGATATAATTAATTGGAGTTGATATAAGCGGTGCCGTTTTGACAGGGGTTATATTGGGGATTGTGGGCGGTTTGATGATGGTTTTGATTTTAGCGGGCGTCTCTTTCTTGTTTTTTCAGCTTTTTGTTTACCAAAAAGCATATGACCAGTTCAACCTGAGTTTCAAAAATAAATTTGTTTCTGTGGATAAACTGGGAGGAATGCTGGGAAATGTTTGCTTTCGCTCCGGCAGCGTAGCCACCGCAAGACCGCCTGCAAGCTCGTCAAAAAGGAGTATGCCGTTTGAGCTGTTCTGCGGAAAAATAATAGCCTTTTCAGATTTAATAACTTACGCGTCAGCGAAGAACGTCTTCAGATATTTTCCAGGAAGGAAACGGAGAAAATGAAGAAGCAGACCGCACCCTGTAAGATTGAGACAAATAACGCTGTTTTTGATAAATTGTTTGCTGCTTATGGGGACAGCATATACCTGGCTTTTTCGGTCAATAATATGATACGCAAAGTATGTGAAATCTTGGAAAGCACGGATATAAACGTATAATCCTGAGTTTTGTATGGAAAGGTATATGAAGGGCATGGATTGGACGCCGTATAGAAATCGGGAACTGGGCAGGGGATGCTATAATGTTCGGCAGAAGAGAGGACAGAGAGGAATTATGTGCGGTAGATACTATGTGAATGAAGACACAGTCAGGGAAATTGAAAAGATAATCCGACGGGCGGATCAAAAGTTGAGGCAGGAAGCCGGAGACAGCGCCGCGTTTCAGGTCGGGGACATATATCCGGCACAGGGGGCTGCCATTCTGGCAGCGGCTGACCGAAGGCTGTGCTGTAAAAGGCAGCGCTGGGGATTTCCGGGATTTGAAGGAGGGGGAAAGCGGGTAATTTATAACGCCAGAAGTGAATCTGTTCTTGAGAAAAAAATATTTCGGGAGAGTGTGGAATATCGCAGGATTGCCATACCTGCCGCATGGTTTTATGAATGGAGCAGAAATAAGGAAAAGAATATATTTTACAGAAAAGATCAACCGGCGCTGTATATGGCGGGATTTTATAACTGCTGCCAGAATGAGGAGCGGTTTGTGATTCTGACGACAGCGGCAAATGAATCTGTGCAGCCGATTCATGATCGTATGCCGCTTGTCCTGGAGCGGGATGAAATTATGAAGTGGATATTCGAAAGGGAGAGGACAGAGGCTTTTCTCCGCAAGAAGCCATGCCCGCTGGAGCGAAAAACGGAATTTGAACAGATGAGTTTGTTTTAAAGGTTTGGAAAAAACTACCTGTTGAAATAAGAACGTACGTTTGCTAATATGAAAAAGACAAAGGAGTGAACGTATGTTTGGAAAACATTGTATTTCATATTGATGTAAATTCAGCCTTCCTGTCCTGGGAGGCTGTTTATCGTCTGGCCCACTGCGGCGGAAGTCTTGATCTCAGAGAGATAGCCTCCGCCGTGGGAGGGAATGAAGCCATGCGTCATGGCATTATTCTTGCAAAATCAATCCCGGCTAAAAAGTATGGAATTAGGACGGGAGAGACGATATTGGAGGCGCGAAGGAAATGCCCGGGTTTGGTGTTGGTGCCGCCGGATTATGGATTGTATGAGAAATGCTCCGCAGCATTTATGAGTATTTTGCAGGAGTATTCAGATGTAGTGGAGCAATACAGCATTGATGAGGCATTTATGGACATGACCGCATCCTGCCATTTGTTCGGCACACCTAAAGAGGCGGCGGAAAAGATAGGGAAGCGTATCAGAGAAGAGCTGGGGTTCACTGTGAATATTGGTATTTCCCGGAACAAACTTTTGGCCAAGATGGCGTCTGATTTTGAGAAGCCGGATAGAGTACACACTTTATACCCGGAAGAAATACAAAGAAAAATGTGGCCCCTTCCGGTATCAGATCTTTTTTTCGTAGGGCGTACCGCCGCCCGAAAGCTATTGTCCGTTGGAATCCGCACCATAGGAGAGCTTGCGTCGGCGGATCCGGTGTGGTTGAGAAGTCTGCTGAAAAAACAGGGAGAGATCGTGTGGGGATTTGCCAACGGAATGGACATATCTCCAGTGCTGAGGGAACCGACGGCCAATAAAGGATATGGGAACAGCATCACTACCCCCTGCGATGTGATGGATATGGAGACAGCAAGAAAAGTGCTGCTGGCTTTGTCGGAGACTGTGGGCAGCAGATTGCGAGCCGATGAGGTGCGGATTGAAGTGGTGGCCGTAGGGATCCGGTATGCGGATGTGACGGAAGAAAACTTGTTTCCCTTTGCATCCCATCAAAAGAGGCTTGAGGCAGCCACCAATCTTACAATAGAGATATATAATGCCGCCTGTCAGCTGTTTGCGGATTTATGGTCCGGCAATTCGGTCCGGCATCTCGGGGTGCATACTGGAAGAGTACAGGAGGGAGAACTTGTCAGACAGATGCAGCTGTTTGATGAAACAAATTATGAAAAGCTTGCAAGAATGGATGAAACAGTGGACAGCATCAGGGAGCGCTTCGGCCCTGATTCCATAAAGCGAGCCGCTCTTTTAGGCGATTCTTGAGCCTTCGGAAAGGAGGAAGTCTATGGCTTTTTATCCTTATACAAACGCCTGTAATCCAGACGCAGGAAATGTAAGAGGAGTGCAGAGAGAGGTTGCATGTGAGTGCTGGTTCACCACCTCTGGAAAGATGATTCCGTTGATGCTGAAGATAAAGGATGAGGATGGAGAAATCAGGGCGATTCATCAGATTGAAGTTCATTATCAGGAAAAAAAGACCTATGCCGGAATTCCTTCCGTGGAATTTGACTGCACATTGACTGTTTTGGGACAGGAAATCCGTGCAAAGCTGATTTATTATCAGACGGAGAATCGCTGGGTGCTGAACTACAAGTGATAGTGCGTTTTGCGCTTTTTGAAAGAGGAAATATGTTTTTGAAAGCATGGAAATGGAATAGGAAACAGACTTTGCGGCATATAAATAAGAATGAATGCGGGAAAAGCAGGATAGATATGAATCAAAAGCTGGAGGATGTGCTGAACCTGGCGTTGGAGACGCCTCAGGGAGTCAGGGAGCAGACCGGAACTCTGAATGTGGGATTTAATAATGAGAACAACACATGGGAACTGATTGTAAAGTATCATGGAAGCCTTGAGCGGCTGGGGGAACTGGGAGTAAGGACCGAATATCTGATTGCGGGATATGCCATACTGACTGTGCCGGAGAATTTGGTGGAACAGGTGGCTTTGCTGGAAGAAATCGAATATGTGGAAAAGCCGAAAAGATATTTTTATACAATATCGGCGCCTTCGGAATACTCCTGTCTGCCGCGGGTCACGCTTCAGGAGCCCTTTCTTACGGGCAGAAGCGTACTGATTGCGGTACTGGATTCTGGAATTGAATTCCGAAGGGCAGATTTTCGCAAAGCGAACGGAGACACGAGAATCCGCTTCCTCTGGGACCAGACCCTGGAGCCCGGAGATGCCGGAAATCCTCCGGAGGGTTTTTTTCAAGGGGTGGAGTTTGACCAGGAAACGCTCAACCAGATTCTCCGGGAGCCTGCCTATGGCGGCCAATATTCTTTTCTACCGGGCAGGGACGTAACCGGACATGGAACGGCTGTGGCGGGCATTGCGGCGGGAAACAGCGCGGAGGGCGGTTTCTATAAGGGGGTGGCCGAGGAAGCGGAGCTATTGATCGTGAAACTGGGAAATCCCAGTGAAGCAGGTTTTCCAAGAACCACCGAGATTATGAGAGGGATTACGTATGCGCTGAGAAAGGCCATTGAATTGGAAATGCCTCTTGTGATTAACCTGAGCTTTGGCAATAGCTATGGAGCTCATGACGGAAGTTCTCTCATAG
>ERZ1643251.4431-NODE-4431-length-12234-cov-7.827654_pt1 | contig 12234 bp, 10 predicted proteins | sample MGYA00579261_ERZ1643251 | MGnify/ENA primary metagenome ERZ1643251 (study PRJEB29033, sample SAMEA4952267) | chicken gut metagenome | biome: Broiler Chicken; feature: Gastrointestinal Tract; material: Caecum | place: Ireland | collected 2018 | study: Broiler... | reverse complement strand
AGTCCCTGATGGACAGCGGCATGAGCGAGGAAGAAGTGCAGTCCATGTTCCCGGAGATCGACGTATCGGGGCTCATGGATCAGTTTGCGGGCGTGGCGGACTACATCGACCTCATCAAGACCGATCTTCCCGGCCTGTATTCGATGTTCAACGAATCGCTGCCGGAGGAAGTGCTCAAGATTGCCACCGACCTCGACATGACCGGCGCGCAGGCGCGATGGAATGCGTTTGCCGCCAACCCCGGCGCGATCACCACCGAGGCCATCATCACCGGCTATACCGAAGCAGAGGCGGCGGCAGCACAGCAACCCAAAATAGAAGCCTTCATCACAAAGTACACGGTCACGGATGAAACGGACGCCACGGCGCTCTCCCCGCAGGGCATCATCGCCTATGTGTCTGCTTATGCGGAGGTCACCAACGGTGCGGACGTGTCGGGCCTTACCCCGGAGAACGTCACCGCGATGGTCGCGGCCTATGAGGAACTCGCCTCCGGCGCGGATGTGACCGCGCTCAAGCCCTCCGAAATCACCGCCTACATCTCCAACTATATGGAAACAAACGGCGTGGACACCTCGGGTTTGACCCCGGATGGCCTGACCGCTTTTGTACTGGCCTATCAGGAAGTCACCGGCGGTGCGCTGACCACGGCACTCACGCCGGACGACATCACGGCGATGGTCGCCCGCTACATGGAGGCCGAGGGTGTAGACCTGTCCGCGCTCTCGCCGGATCAGGTGGAAGCCGTCGTCAGCGCCTACGCCGAGGCGACCGGCTGCGATAAATCCCAGCTTTTGACCTCCTTCACGGCCTATATCACCGCCTATCAGGAGGCGGAGGGCGTTACGGTTCCCCAGCCAAAGATCCGGGTGGTCATCACCGGCTACGACTACCTCGCCTTCAATCAGCTCAACCAGAACCCCAACCTTGAACTGGAAGTGCCGGTGCGACTTGGAGAACTGGATGAGGGAGAACTTGAGCAGAAGATCAATGCCGGGCAGGTGAAGTACTGGCAGGGCGGCGTGGAGATTCCCGTGGACATGGTGCCCGAGAACGCGATCACGCCCGACACGGTTGCCTCGCTGGATGCGGACGGCACGCTCCACGTGCTCATCACCCCGGAGGTCACCGGCACGCAGGAAGCCGTGGACGCCATCCGCCCGGTCGTCGACGAGGTGGATCAGCTGGGTGTCACCACCGCAGGCAAGGCCATCGGGCTGCTGCCCACCACCACGATGGACCTGATCGACTCCGCCATCGGGCGCTTGCAGTCCTATCAGGAGACGCTGGACTATGGCTGGTGGGACAAGTTCTGGGCCAGCGTGCGCGGCGAGAGCACGGATCAGGGCGTATTGGACACCAGCATGAAGATGGACTTCAGCCCGGAGACCGTGGCCGGACTGTCCGCGTACATCTCCGAACTGGTCGTCGCCATCCAGCAGGGGCAGCAGCTCAGTGAGGAAGACCTGACCAACCTGCAAAACATCGTGACCTTCTTAAACGGCCTCGACGTCACACAAACGGGTCAGCACGTCAAGGAGGGTGTGGCACAGGGCATGACCGAAGCGGGCTGGTCGAGCGATGCGGAAACCGTCGCCGCCAACCTGCAAGCCGCGCTCAATGTTGCGCTGGGCATCCAGTCGCCTTCCACGCGCATGAAGCCCACCGGCAGCAACGTGGCGGCAGGCGTAGGCGCGGGCATGGGCGAACACGACTTTACCGGCGAGGCTTCCTCGCTGGCCGGACGGCTCAGCAGCGCTGTGTTAGCCGCCATGCCCGCAAGCCTGTTGCGCCCCGCCGGACTCAATGCCATACTCGGCCTGACGGCGGGTATCAATGCCGGACGCAGCGGCGTGATCTCTGCCATGCGCTCCGCCGCCCGCGCAGCCGTGAACGCCGCCAAGAGCGAGCTGCAAATCCACTCGCCTTCAAAGGTCTTTGAGGATGAAGTCGGCGTGATGACCATGCGCGGCTGGGGGCGCGGCGTGCTCAAGGAGAGCAAGGCCCAGGCGAAGATCATCCGCAACGCTGTACGCTACCTGACCGGCGAGGCGAAGGCCGGAAGCATCACGACCACGAGCAACGACAACCGGCGCACCTACAACCAACAGAGCACAATCTCTTTCGAGGGCAGCAATTTCTACATCAATGACCGGCAGGACGCCTATGCGCTGGCCGTGGAAATCGCCAGCCTGACCCGCCGCCAGCAGCGCGGCAAAGGGCTGCGCATGGCGTAGAACTCAAATTCGATGTGTGCGCACCCAATCCAGCAAGCCTTCGTACTTCATGCTTCCGTCCGCCACTGATAGACCGGCGTGAACGACGTCTTCGTTGGTACAATTCAAATGAACGCCATTGACCTCGAGAAACGTCAGCATGACGTACATGCCAATGCGCTTGTTTCCGTCCACAAAGGCGTGGTTGGAGATCAGCGCATAGCCAAGGCGAGCGCCTTTTTCCTCCTTGCCCGGATATAATTCCTGTCCATCAAAGGTCGCATAAGCGCTTTCCAACGCGCTTTCCAGAAGGCCAAAATCGCGCACGTCCGCAGCGCCTCCGGTCTCCGCGATCAGAAGCTGGTGGAGCAAGAGTACTTTATCTCGTGAAAAGCGGATCATTTCGCCAGCTCCTCAAAAGCAGGTCTGAATTTTTTGAGAATGCGCGCCGCAATCACGTCGATCTTTTCATCGTCGGTCATGTCAAAGTAGGGCGTGCTTTCCATATCCACGAGCAGATATTTGGGCCGATTGTTCTTGAAGATGACGGCCTGCCCGTTGGCGTCCGCGATGCGCGTAACGCGCGAGAAGTTCTGGTTGGCCTCCGAGACGGAGACGATGGTATTGGTGTCAATCGTCATTTTGCATCCCTCCGTCTCCAGTATAGCACGAAACCTAGGTAAAAATCAACCTAACAGGAGGACGTTTGGATGAACGACTGGTTTGAGTGGAACGGCGTTCGATGTACACAGTATGGAATTCACGTCTCTGAGTTGCCGCCGCCCACGATCCCTTCTGAGCGCATGACCTACACCAACGTGCCCGGTCGCCCCGGAAGCCTGACCACCTTGGAGGGCGAGGACGTCTACGAGGACGTGGTGCTCACCGCACAGTGCTTTCTCGCTGACCCTATGAAGATTCCCGCCATCGCTGCGTGGCTCAAGGGCAGCGGCAAGGTCGCCTTTGCCAACCGGCAGGGCGGCTTTTACTATGCCCGCGTCGCCAACCAGATCAGTTTTGAGAAGATTCTGCGCGGAAATCCCCACAGGAGCTTTGCCGTCAATTTCCGCTGCAAACCGTTCTGGTACCAGGAGGATGTTGATCCAATAACCCTGACCGCCTCGACGAGTACGATTACCAACCCCGGCAGCGTCTATTCTGAGCCGGTCATCACCGTGTATGGCAGTGGAGACATTACGCTCATGGTGGGAACAGGCATTGTGGAACTGGAGGGCGTCTCTGGTAGTATCACACTCAACTCGGAGCTCCGAGAAGCCTACTCCGGAACAACGAGTATGAACAGCGCCATGAGCGGAGAGTTTCCCATCCTCAAGCCCGGCCAGAACGCCATCAGCTGGTTGGGCGGGGTGACAAAGGTAGAAGTGAAGCCGAACTGGAGGTATCTGTAAATTTTTCCGCCTGTCCCATAGACATATTGACGTTCGTCTATGCGTATGCTATAATGCATTTACATAGATGATAATCTATATGCCGGGAGCTGAGCGTATGGTTGAAATGGATGTATCGCTGATCTGCAAGGCGCTGGGCGACAGCAATCGCCTGCGCATCGTCAGGGCGCTTCTGGAGGGTGAAATGTGCGCCTGCCGCCTGCTGGAGCAATTTAGCATCACCCAGCCCACACTGTCGCATCACATGAAGGTGCTGTGCGACTGCGGCCTGGTCAACGTTCGTAAGGAAGGGAAATGGAGCCACTATTCACTGAACTGCGAAACGCTGACAGCCTTTCGCCAGTTCATCGACGGCCTCGTGTGCCGCTGTGCACAAGACGGTGAGGAGGTCGTAAAATGAGCGTGTGGCAATTTGTTCAGGATCAGGTGTTGGGCATGCGGTGGCTCAACACGCTGATCAATCAGCTATTGACCGCCGTTGGACTGGATACGCAGTCCCGTATTGGCGGCAGCGTGCAGTTTTTCCTGTATGACGTGCTCAAGATCACCGTGCTGCTGTGCCTGCTGATCTTCATGATTTCATACGTGCAGAGCTATTTTCCGCCGGAGCGCAGCAAAAAGATCATGGGCCGCTTTCACGGCTTGTGGGCCAACTGTGTGGCGGCGTTGCTGGGCACGGTCACGCCGTTTTGTTCCTGCTCGTCGATACCGCTGTTCATCGGTTTTACCAGCGCGGGACTGCCGCTGGGCGTGACGTTTTCGTTTCTGATTTCTTCGCCCATGGTGGATCTGGGCAGCCTCGTGCTGCTCATGAGCATATTCGGCGCAAAGGTTGCCGTGGCGTATGTGGTGCTGGGCCTGATCGTCGCCGTGGCGGGCGGCACGCTGATCGAGCGCCTGCACATGGAAGAGCAGGTGGAGGCATTCATCCGCAATGCCAGCGCGGTTGACATCGAGTCGCCGACGCTTGCGCAGAAGGAGCGCCTGCTCTATGCCCGGGATCAGATGGTTTCCACTTTCAAAAAGGTGTTCCCGTACATTCTGCTGGGCGTGGCCATCGGCGCGCTGATTCACAACTGGATTCCCGAAAGCTGGGTGGAGAGCCTCCTGGGTGGAAACAACCCCTTCGGCGTGATCCTGGCTACGGTGATCGGCGTCCCAATGTATGCCGATATCTTCGGCACGATTCCCATCGCGGAAGCGCTGCTGGCGAAGGGCGCGCAGCTGGGCACGGTGCTCAGCTTCATGATGGGCGTGACGACGCTCTCCTTGCCCTCAATGATCATGCTGCGCAAGGCTATTCGTCCAAAGCTGCTGGCGCTGTTTGTTGTGATTTGTACCGTGGGCATCATCGTCGTCGGGTATGCGTTCAACGCATTGCAGTTTTTGTTTGTATAAGGAGGAATAGAACATGGCACTGTTTGGACTGGGCAAGAAGAAGGAAACAGCGTGTTGCTGCGGCGCGGGTGAGACACCGGAATCCATGGAACGGGCAGAGGATACCAAGCGCGAAAGCGGCGTCAAGGTGCTGGGCGGTGGCTGCGCCAAGTGCCACGAGCTCGAAGCGAACGTGAAGGCGGCGCTTGCGTCGCTGGGTCTGGATCAGTCTGTGGAGCTGATTACCGACTTTTCGGTCATCGCCGCCTATGGGGTGATGTCTACCCCAGCGCTGGTGGTGGACGGCAAGGTCGTCAGCTATGGCAAGGTGCTCAACCGCGATGAGGTGGCGACCATTCTCAAAAGGGAGCGCGGCCTTTGATGAAACCCAGGGTTGCGTTCGTCTGCGTCCACAATTCCTGCCGCAGCCAGATCGCGGAGGCGCTCGGACATGCGCTGGCGGGCGACGCCTTTGAGAGCTATTCCGCGGGCACGGCGCTCAAAGCCGCCATCAATCCGGACGCGGTGCGGCTCATGAAACAGCTTTACAGCATCGACATGGAAAAGAGCCAGCGCCCCAAGCTGCTCGCGGATATTCCCGCGGTGGACGTGGTCATCACCATGGGCTGCGGCGTGACATGCCCGAATCTTCCCTGCAAGCGCCGGGAGGACTGGGGGCTTGAAGATCCCACCGGCAAGCCGGACGACGCTTTTATCGCGGTCATCCGGGCAATTGAGGCACGCGTTCTGGCTCTGCGCGCGGAACTGGCACGTCCATAACAAACTTCAAATGCAAACACGTCTTCCGAAACCGGAGGGCGTGTTTTGTATCTCGACGAGGTGATTCTATTTGATCTGCGTCTACACCCCGGGCAGCACGGACTTTTCCGGCAATGGCCTCGGCCCTGTTGCGCCAATGTCCTGCACCGTAACTGAAACATTGAACGGCGAATGGGAATTGACGCTGGAACACCCGCTGGATGAGACAGGTAAATGGCATCGTCTCGTCGAGGGCTGCATCCTGCGCGCGCCCGTGCCCGCCGCCATGACGCCCGGCATTACCATGATTACGCAGGCCACGCCTGAGGTCAGGCGCGAGATATGGAAGGTCAGGACGAACGGTTCCCGTCTCATGCTCCGCTCCGGCACCGGCACGCGGTACAAGATCATTGGGAAGTACAAAAACGGCACCAAGGTCGTGCTGCTGGAGAAGACGACCTCCTCGTGGTACAAGATGCTCGCCCCGGATGGCAAGCAGGGCTATATGTCCACCGACTGGCTCCAGTATGTGCGCACAGAGGTCACGCCCGGTCAGGGTGAAGCAGTCAACGAGGTCGTGGAACCCCGTCAGCTGCGCGACCAGCCCTTTCGCATCTATCGCGTCGTGCCGGAACTTTCCAAAATCACCGTCTATGCGCGCCATGTGTTCTATGACCTCATGGACAACATGATTAAGAAATACGAGCCATCGTCCTCCACGACCGGAGCGACGGTGGCTCAAAGCATCTCTTCGCAATGCCTGTCCGAACACGATTTCACCTTTTATTCCGACCTCGACAGCACCGCTGAAGAAGTGCTCTTTGAAAACGTCAATCCTGTGGACGCCATTCTCGGCGACGGCGGACTCATTGAGAAATACGGCGGCGAGCTGGCGCGGGACTGGTTTGACGTGTTCCTCGTCAGGCGCGTGGGCAGCGACACCGACGTGCAGATCCGGCAGGGCAAGAACCTGCTGGGCGTCTCCTACGACGTAGACCTGACGGATGTGGTCACGCGCATCCTGCCCACCGGCGAGGACAAGGACGGAAATGTCCTCTACCTGCCGGAGATCTACATCGACAGCCCGAACCTCGGCAATTACCCGCATCCGAAGTGGATTCGTCTGCCGGTATCCGAGGCCAAAGAGGTCGCCAAGGGTGAGGATAAGAAGACCAAAAGCCAGTGTTATACCGAAATGCGCAACGCCGCGCAGGCGGAGTACGCCAACGGCTGCGACCTGCCCACCGTGACGCTCAAGGTGGACTTTATCAACTGCGCGGAGACCGAGGAATACCGCGACTACAAACCCTTGCAGAACATATTCCTCGGCGACAGTGTGCGCGTCGTCGCTCCGCGCATCGGCGTGGAGGTGTCCATGCGCATGACGCAGTACACCTACGATTGCCTGACCCGGAAGTACACCGCCATGACGCTGGGCACCGTGGCAGACACGTTGGAGGGGAACACCATCTCCGCGCGCCAGCTCCCCAGCGGCATCATCACCGGTTCGAAGCTGGCAATCAACTCCGTGGGCACGGGCGCTTTGCAGAGCGGCTCGGTGGGCGCACTTCAGATCCAGATGGCAGCGATCCAGACGGCGCACATCGAAACGGCGGCGATTACTTCGGCGCTCATTGCCGAGGCCGCCATCAACAACGCGCACATCGCCAACGCGGAAATTACCGCTGCGAAGATCGCCGACGCGACCATTACGGCGGCGCAGATTGCGCGGGCCACCATCACGGCGGCCTGCATTGCGGATGCGACGATTACCGCCGCACAGATCGCTGATGCCTCCATTACGGCGGCAAAGATCGCGCTGGCGACGATCACCGAAGCAAACATCGCGGAAGCGGCCATCGGCACGGCTCAGATTGCCGACCTCGCCGTGACCGCCGCGAAGATTGCCAACGCCACCATTACCTCCGCCAAGATCGCGGAGGCGGCAATTCAATCTGCGCACATTCAGGATGCCGCCATTACCAAGGCAAAAATCGCGCTGCTGGCCGTAGATGAGGCGCAGATCGCCAACCTTGCCGTGGGGACGGCGAAGATCAGGGACGCGGCCATTTCCACTGCCAAAATCCAGGACCTCGCGGTCACTGCTGCCAAGATCGCCAACGCAACGATTACCAACGCACAAATTGCCAACGCCACCATAGGGACAGCACAGATCGCGCTGGGAGCCATCACTACGGCGCTCATCCAGCAGGGAGCAATTGGCACGGCTCAGATCGCGGACGGGTCCATCACCGACGCCAAGATCGTGGAGCTCTCCGCCAACCGCATCACCACCGGTACGCTCTCCGTCGAGCGGCTCATCATCGTAGGCAGCGAGAAGTCCATCGTCTATACCATCAACGAAGCCAACGGCACGCCGCAGCTGTCGCAGTCCACCATTGACGGCGGTTCCTTAACGCAGCGCAGCATCACCGCCGACCGCATCGTGGCCGGAGCCATCACCGCCAGGGAGATCGCCTCCGCGACGATCCTCGCCACCAACATCTCGGCAGGCGCAATCACCACGGAGAAGCTGGCGGCGGAGGCCGTGGATGCGAGCAAGATCAAAGCCGGAAGCATCACCACCAATCACGTCGTTTCCAACTTTGGCGCGACGCTCGACCTGTCCAGCAACACGTCCATCCGCAGCACGATCACACAGAATGTGGACGAAGCGATTGGCGCGCTGGAGATCGGCGGCGTGAACCTCGTGGAAAACAGCTCTGTCCACACGCTTGCGGCGGACGGCGCGGACAGCTGCTGGATCGCGGCGGACGAGCTGGAGCCGGGCGCGACCTACACGCTCTCCGTGCGCGAGATTGTCCTTACCGCCGGGCAGGCGGCGGGCGTGACGTGGAAGGTAGTCAACCGCACAACAAGCGCGATCCACACTTCCGGTCTGCTGGACTTCACCTATGGCAAGCAAAGCGTCACCTTTACAATTCCCAACACGGAGGGAAACTGGGCGCTGTACCTTTATGCGGGGGTGAGCGGCGCGACCACCGGCGTGACCGTCGTGTTCAGCAAGGTCAAGCTGGAGGAGGGCAGCGTGGCGACCTCGTGGAGCGCCGCTCCGGAGGAGACGTCCTCGGCCATCGGTCAGATTGCGGGCGCGTTGGAGGGTTTGGACGAAGGGCTGGACGGGCGCGTTCAGGCCATCATTGACGCGCTTGGGCTTTCCGAACAGTACGCCAGCGCGGAGGACTTTCTCGCGGCGCTGGAGGACATCGAGCTCATCCGCAGTGAACTTTCCCAGACCGATTCCGACCTGACGCTGACCTTCAACCGCCTCACGGCAGCGGAGAGCGGCCTCGCGCAGATGTTTTCCTACTTCCAGTTTGGAACGGACGACGGCGCGCCCTATCTGGACATGGGCAGCTCCGCATCCAGCGTAAAGATGCGCCTGACCAATACGAGGCTATCCTTCGTGCAGGCGGGCACGGAACTGGCCTATTTCTCAGACAACAAGCTCTACGTCACCCGGTTGGAGGCCGTGGAGCAGATCTCCATCGGCACCTCGACCAACGGCTATCTCGACATCGTGACCACGCCCACCGGGGTGGGCTTCAAGTGGCGCTCTTAGGGGGTGAGATTCTGGCAACCTTCTCTGTAACGGCGAGCGAACTCAAATACGCCGCCAGCAGCTCATGGACGAGCGGCAAGGCCCGTCAGGGCGTGTACTCCACCACGCGCTACGAGGGCGCGATCAACCTTTCGGGGCTGTCCGGACTGGACTTCTCCAACATCGCCATCTCGCAGATTCAGATGCGCGTGACATTCGGTCCGGCGGGCGGCGATTCCACCAAGCGGCTGACCTTCTACAAGGCTACGAAGAATTCCATCTCCGGCAGCATCGCCACCATGCGCGGGTCGTCCATCGGGTACCTGACCGTCTCGCAAGCCTACGACCGTACCACAACGCTGACGTTCAACGCCAGCACCAACGCGGGCATGTTCAACACGCTGCGAGATTACTTTTCGGCGGGCAACCGCGTGCTCATCATTTACGTTCCGAGCACGCGCGGCACCTACTCGGGCGGCTTCTGCTACGACTATCTCTCCATTACCGCCCTGACGATGACGCTCACCTTCGAGTACCTTCAGAGCACCGGCTCCATGGCGACGGCCAGCGTGGCAGCGGGCAGCGCGGCCAAACTCAACATCACGGCGTACAACAGCGCCTACACCCACAAGGTCACGTGGAAGTTTGGCTCCAACAGCTACGCGCAGACCGTGGCGGCGGGCGCGTCGTCTGCGTCCTATACCATTCCGCTTTCGTGGCTGAACGCGATCCCCAACGCCACGTCCGGTTCGGCCTCGGCAACGCTGGAGACGATTGACACGGGCGGCGCGTCCCTCGGTTCCTACAGCTACGGGTTTACCATTACCACGCCGTCGTCGGTGGCTCCGACGATTTCCAGTGTAACGGCCACGCCGGTCAATGATAACAGCGTGCTTTCGGGCTGGGGCGTCTACGCCTACGGCAAGAGCAAGGCGCAAATCAAAATCAACGGTGCGGCGGGCGCGTATGGGTCGACCATCAAAAGCTGCTCCATAACAACCAGCCCGAATGTGGGGAGTTCCACCGCATCCAGCTTTACGACGGGACTGATTTACACTTCCGGCACGGTCACCGTCACGGCAAAGATCACCGACTCCCGTGGTCGAAGCGCGACCAAAACCACGACGTTCAGCGTCCATGCCTATTCCGCGCCGTACTTCAGCGCCGTCGAGGGCTACCGAAGTAACAGCAGCGGCACGCGCGATGACGTCAGCGGCACCTATGCCCGCATCCGGGCCACCTTTGGAGGTTCCGCGCTCAACGCCAAGAACGCCGTGAGCTGCAAGCTCGTCATGAAGCAGATCGGCGGAAGCTACTCCACGTCCGCCACGCTCACCAGCGGTACGGCGGTTATCCTTGGGGGCGGCAGCCTCGCTGTGGATGCCAGCTACGAGGTGACGCTGACCCTGACGGACACGGTGGGGATGGTCTCGACGTACAACATCACGGTGCCCTCCGCCGCCTATATCATGCACGTCAAGAAGGGCGGCAAGGCCGTGGGCTTTGGCACAGCGGCGGGCGCGGACAACACCGTGACCTTCGGCTGGCCGGTCAGGCTCAATCGGGCGCTGGAAGTGTCGCAGGGTGGTACCGGCGCAAACAATGCGGCTTCGGCCTGCGGGAATATCGGAGCCGTGAAAAAGAGCGGCGACACCATGACCGGCAATCTCTATATTCAGTCCAGTCTGTATCCGTCGCTATATCTGCAGCCCACCTACAACGGCACGGCCTTCAGAACGGTGTTCGAGGGAAGCTACGCGGGCGCTTCGTCATTCTCTTCGTGGGACGATGGCACCGGAAACAACCGACGGATGCTGGAAATCCGCAACCGGTCGTATGAATCCAGCCGGGACAACGCGCTGCTGCTGCGCGACGTGGTGGACGGAAGCTACTATGCATTCCGCGTCTTTCACGCGGGCATGGCGACGCCGGTTCCTGTGGCCAACGGCGGCACCGGGGCAAGCACCGCCAAAGCCGCGCTCAACAATCTGGGCATCTTCTACTCGGCTACGCTGCCCAGCACAGGTACGGACGGGCAGATCTGCCTCGTGCCGGTGTAAGGAGGGGACGCATGTATGGCGACGTTTACGGCCACAGCCAACAGCTCCTCGACCATCGGCTACGCGCAGTACGGCTCCACAACGTGGAACAAGGGCACGACCAACGGCGCATGTCAGGGTGCGTATCAGGGAACGACGGCCAGCAAGAGCCGCGTGGGCGTGATGGTGTTTTCCGGTGCAGGCGCGGCGCTCAGGGGCAAGATCATTACGCAGATCACGCTCAAGATTACCTGCTCGGCGGCGGGATCGGCCAGCACTTCCAAGAAGCTGTCCTTTCGCCGTGCGAACTACCAGACGCTGCAGACGGGCATCACCGGTTCCGCACAGGTCGGCGCGGCGCTCGGCACACTTACCGGAAAATTCTACAACAACACGGTGACGCACACCTTGAGCGCTACGAGCAACGCCGCACTGTTTGCAGCCATGAAGAGTTACTTTGCCGAGGGCAATTCTGCACTGGTGCTCTACAACGGCGAGACGTCCGGCAGCAGTAGCTATTCGAGCAACTACGCGCGCGTGACGACTTGCGTGCTCACCGTGACCTACATGGACGCCACGGTGTGGTACCGGGACGGGGGCACATGGAAGCAATGCACGGTCTGGTACCGCAACGGCGGCGCATGGGTGCAGGTGGTCCCGTATTACCGCAATGGCGGGACGTGGATTCGCGTCTGACCGCCGACAACGCCAAACTGCCACTTCCCGACACGGGGGGTGGTTTTTTGATACAAATCAAAGGAGGTTTTCAATCTATGAGGGACTTTACCATTGACCTGATCTGGGCAAAGATTCAGGCGGCGATTACCGTCATCGGCGGCTGGCTAGGATATTTTCTCGGCGGGTTGGATGGC
>ERZ1643251.4430-NODE-4430-length-12238-cov-5.753181_pt1 | contig 12238 bp, 9 predicted proteins | sample MGYA00579261_ERZ1643251 | MGnify/ENA primary metagenome ERZ1643251 (study PRJEB29033, sample SAMEA4952267) | chicken gut metagenome | biome: Broiler Chicken; feature: Gastrointestinal Tract; material: Caecum | place: Ireland | collected 2018 | study: Broiler... | reverse complement strand
CATATTTTTCTGTAAGTTCAATTTCTTCAAATAATCCATTTAATATTTTTCTATTATTAATTCTAATGGTAAAATCATCAAATCCAAGTTCTTTAATTGTAGTATAAATAACACTAGGCATTTCTGCATCATTAATAATGCTAAGTTCACCATCTCCAATAATATCAATATCACATTGATAAAACTCTCTATATCTACCTTTTTGAGGTCTTTCTCCTCTATAAACTTTACCTATTTGATATCTCTTAAATGGAAAAGTAATATCATTAAAATACTCACAAACATATTTAGCAAGTGGCACAGTTAAATCAAATCTAAGTGCCAAATCATTTTCTCCCTTATTAAAACGGTAAATTTGCTTTTCCGTCTCTCCTCCTGCTTTTGCAAGAAGCACATCAGACATCTCAATTATTGGAGTATCTATTGGGAGAAATCCAAATTTTTCATATGATTTACGTATTTTATCCATCATGCTATTAAACTTTATTTGGTCCTCTGGTAAAAGCTCCATAAAACCCGGTAAAGTACGTGGTTCTATCATTTTCATCACTCCTGTCGTTTTAGGGACAGGTCTCCCGGCGACATTTTGTCGTCACGGGGACAAGTCTCCGAATTATTTTTTATCCTTATTTATTTAATCTCTTCCAGCTGTAAGCTTAAGATAAATTGGTGCTTCATCTACAATTTTAGTTGGACTTCCATGTCCTGGGTACACAAAAGTATCTGATGGAAGAGTTAGTAGTTTGTTTGTTATAGAACTTATCACATCTTTAAAGCTACTAGTAGGTAAATCTGTTCTTCCCCATGACCCTTTAAATAATGTATCTCCTGAAAAAACAAATCCTTCTTTTTCGCAATAAAGACTACTACTTCCTTTTGTATGCCCCGGTGTGTGAATCACTTTAAATTCTTGTTCACCAATATGAAGCACATCTGCTTCATTAACTCTTGCATCTGGTTCTATACTGATAGGCATTGATGTTAAAACTCCTGATAAATTTATTTCAGGATTTTCTAATCCTTCAGCCTCATCTAAATATATTAAAATTTTTCCGCCTTTGCTTTCTCGTAAAGCATTAACTGCTCCAATATGGTCCACATGGCAATGTGTTAAATATATATATTTCAAATTTGACCCTAGAATATCTAAAAGCTCTATTATTTTATCAACTTCTCCTGCTGGGTCAATTACCATAGTTTCTTTTGTTACTTCATCTTCGATTATGTAGCAATTAGTAACCAAGCCCTCAATATTTGACTTTAAATCTAAATGCTTTAATATCATTTTGTTCTCCTTCTCCTTTACGATATGAGTCTTAAATTTTTTAAGAAATATTCTTACATTCCTAAAATGTCGGCAAAAGACCTGTCCCCAAGGCGACATTTTGTCGGCTAGAGACCTGTCCCCGAAGCGACATTATAGCGATTTCTTTCTTTTTACTTCGTATACGCTGTCTATTTTTCTAAGTGCTTTTAAGACACAATTTAGTTTTTCTATGTTTTCTACTTCTATTGTTAATTCCGTTATTGCTATTTTTTCTCGTGTTGCCCTAGAGGTAACTGCCATTATTGTGCATTTGTTATCTCCCAATACTTTTATTATGTCTGCTAGCAAGCCTTTTCTGTCGTTTGCATATACTTCTATGTCCACGCTATATGTTGTTTTTTTGTTGTCATTCCAGTATACATCTATTATTCTATTTCCTTCTGACAATAGATTTTTTGCATTTACGCAGTCTGTTCTATGAACTGATACTCCTCTTCCTCTTGTTATATATCCTATTATTTCATCTCCTGGCACTGGGTTGCAACATTTCGATAATTTTACTAGGCAATTGTCTATTCCTTTTACTATAATTCCATTTTGAGATGGTTTTGCTTTATTTACCTTTTCTTTTGCAAGTGCTTCTAAGGTTTTTTCTACTAAGTCATCTTCTTTATGCTGTTTTCTATATTCCTCAAGCATTCTTGCTATTACCTTATTTGGCGTTATTGAGCCAAAACCTACACTTGAATACATATCTTCTAATGATGTGAATTTGTATCTATTTAGTGCTGCTTGTATAAATTCTGTTTTAAATAAATCATCATGTTTTACGCCTATCTTTTTTAGCTCTTTTTCTATTAAGTCTTTTCCTTTTTCTATGTTTTCTTCTCTTTGATTTTTCTTAAACCATGCAAGTATTTTGTTTCTAGCTCTAGAACTTTTAACAAATTTTAGCCAGTCTCTACTTGGTCCTTTTGACTGGTCAGATGTTATTATTTCAACTATATCGCCATTTTTTAATTTTGTTACAATTGGCATCATTTTGCTGTTTATTTTACATCCTACCATGTGATGACCAATTTGCTCATGTATTTGATATGCGAAATCTATTGGTGTTGAACCTTTTGGAAGTACTTTTATTGCTCCTTTTGGAGTAAATATATATACTTCATCTTCAAAAAGTTCCTTTTTCAAAGTTTGCATAAACTCTTCTGGATTTTGCATTTCGCTTTGCCATTCAAGAGTTTCTCTAACCCATGCAAGCTTATCTTCTTCTACCTTTACATTTGCCTTTTTTCCACTTAAAAAACTAGATTCTTTATATGCCCAGTGTGCTGCAATACCAAACTCTGCTACTTTATGCATGTCCCATGTACGAATTTGTACTTCAAATGGCGTACCTTTTGGTCCAATTAAAGTTGTATGCAAAGACTGATACATATTTGGTTTTGGTACTGCAATGTAATCTTTAAACCTTCCTGGCATTGGATTATATAAATCATGCACTACACCTAGTGATGCATAACAGTCTTTTACAGAATTTACAATAATTCTCAATGCAAATAAATCATATATTTGGTCTAAAGTAACATTGTCCCTTTTCATTTTTCTATAGATACTATAAAAATGCTTTGCTCTTCCTGTAACTTCTGCTTCGATTTTTTGCTTCTTTAGCTCAGCTTTTATTTGTTCCATAATTTGATCAATAAATTTTAATCTTTCTTCTCTTTTTTTATCAATTCCTTCTACAATTTCTCTGAAATCTTCTGGATATAAATATTTAAATGACAAATCTTCTAGTTCCCATTTTAATGAATATACACCAAGCCTATTAGCTAAAGGCGCATACAATTCCATTGTTTCTTTTGCATTTGCAATTTGTCTATCTCTTGATAAAAATTTTAAAGTTCTCATATTATGAAGTCTATCTGCAAGTTTTATTAAAATTACACGAATGTCTTTACCCATTGCCAAAAACATTTTTCTGTAATTCTCCACTTGTTGTTCTTCAACACTTGCATACTGCAGTTTGCTAAGTTTTGTAACTCCATCTACCATATATGCAACTTCTTCGTTAAACTCTTTTTCTAAATCTTCATATGATGTATTTGTATCTTCTAAAACGTCATGTAATAAAGCTGCACAAATTGTGTCTTCATCTAATCCAAGTTCTGCTAATGTGTATGCAACTTGAACAGGGTGAATTATATATGGTTCACCTGATTTTCTAAGTTGGTCTCCATGCTTAGCCTTAGCATACTCATATGCTTTTTGGATTAACTTAATATCATGTCTACCTCTTCTTTTCTTTACTATAGCTATTATATCTTCTATTCCTTCTTCTTTATGCTCTGACATAAGCATCACCCCCACAATTTCTGCTATTTCGTATAAAAATATAATTTTAGCAAAGTAAAATTTCCTATATTTAAGTCATATTTGAAAAAATCTCATAAGTTTTTCTTAAAATGCTTTTCGTATATCTTTTAAAATTAATTGTATACTTTCATTTCCATTAAATGAATTTATATCTAAGTTTCCTATTACATCAACTTTGTCATCTATCAAGTATTCGTTTGAAAGATTTCCCATGTTAAAGCCAATTGCATTTATCATGTATCCGTCATCTTTCAATGTTAATTTTAAATGTTTTCCTTCAGACAATGCTCTAATAGAATTTATTTTCAAATTTCTAATCATAAAAACTGGCATTTTATTTGCTTCTCCATATGGCTCAAGCTTTTGCAAGCTTTTGACACTGTCTATATCAATGTTTTTTAATGATAACTCACTATCTATATTTATTACTGGAATAATTTTATCTATATCATGGCTTTTGGCATATTCTTCAAACTTGTTTTTGAATAATTCAAATTTATCTCTATTTACCGTGACTCCTACAGCCATAGAATGTCCTCCGAATTTTTCCAAATAATCTGAACATTCCATTAATGCATCGTGTAAATCAAATCCTGGTATGCTTCTGCCAGAGCCTTTTCCGTCATTTCCTTCAAAGCAAATAAGTATTGATGGTTTAAAATACATTTCTGTTACTTTTGATGCTACAATTCCAATAATTCCGTGGTGCCAACCTTCACTTCCTACTATAATGCATGCCTTATCTTTTTCATTTTTTTCTATTTTCTCTGTTGCTTCATCAAATATTCTTTTTTCTATTGTTTGTCTTTCTATATTATATTCATTAAGTTTTATAGCAAGTTTTTTGGCTTTATCATAATCTTTCTCTAGGAATAAATCTAAAGCGACCTGTTCATCACCCATTCTTCCACATGCGTTAATTCTTGGAGCTACGCCAAATGAAATAGTTGTTGAATCTATATTTTTAAATCCTATAACCTCAAGTAAAGCTTTTAGCCCTATATTTCTAGTTTGTGCTATTAATTTCAAACCAAGTTTTGCAATCACTCTATTTTCATCTACTAATGGAACAATGTCAGATATTGTACCAATACATACGATGTCTAAATATTTCAAATATTCTTTTTCTTCTAAACCTAGTTTAATGCTAATTGCTTGAATTAATTTGAATACAACCCCAACACCTGCCAACTGATTAAATGAATATTTGTTATCCTTTCTCTTTGCATCGACTACTGCCACAGCTTTTGGCAAAGTTTCTGCTGGTTCGTGATGGTCAGTGATGAGAACTTCCATTCCTAAGGAATTTGCATAATCGACTTCATCTATTCCAGATATTCCACAGTCAACTGTAATAATAAGTCTGTAACCATCATCATAAATCTTTTTTAATGCTGTTTTATTTAAGCCATATCCTTCATCAAGCCTATTTGGAATATATGAAGCAACTTCCAGTCCTCTCTCTTCTAAAAAACTTTTAAGTACAGTAATGCTTGTAATACCATCTGCATCATAATCTCCATAAATCATAATCTTTTCTTTTTGTTCTATTGCCTGAAGCACTCTATCTACAATTATTTCCATATCAGGCATTAAAAATGGATTATGAAAGTCTTTCCTAGTTGGATTCATAAATAAATCTATTTCGTCTTTTTGGGTTATATTTTTATTTACTAAAATTCTGGCTAAAATCCCACTAATTCCGAATTTATTAACTAATTCATTAACTTTATTTTCGTCAACTGCATAGCATTCCCATTTTTTATTCATCTAACTCTCCTTAAAAATACAATATAGTATTTATTTTACTACAAAATATGGATTTTTAAAAGAGTTTTTGAGAAAAAAATTTGGCATAATTAAGACATGGTGTTGTTAGTACCATGTCTGTTTATTTGCTATTTATACAATTGCGCCTACGCATAATATTATAATTTTTACTACTGATGTAAAAATTATATAAAAACTTGTAAGTGGTATTCCTATTTTATTTAATATTTCACAATTTTCAGTAATAGTTTGTATATCTTCTTCTGTAATACTATTTTCAAGAGCACCTTTGGTATGGCTCTTTTGTTCTGGTATATTTTGCTCTTGAAATTCTTTTTCTTTACTATCTTGACTTTTTTTCATGTATTCTTCCATATAGTCTTTTGCAACATATATTGCTTTGCTCATTGCTTCATTTTCTAAATAACTACGTACTGCATATTGTATAATCGACATAAAAATAAATACTAAAATATATATTAAACTGTTACCAATGTTTAACAGTATTAACGCCAAAGCTACAATAAAATATAGCAAAAGAATATTTGAAAATGCAAAGTTAAATAAAAGAATTCTTCTGTTCTGAATAGAATGTAAACATTCATGTGCAATTGTTTGTATTCTAGTAAAAGTGTCCTTTATATTAGCTATAATAATTTTGTTGGTTGCAGCAATATATAGACTTACCTTGCTTTCTTTATTTTCCTCGATTTGCACATTTTCATTTTTTAGTTTTTTCAATATATCTTCGCAAATTTCTTTATTCTCTGGAAATTTATCAGATACTTCCTTAAGCTTTTTATCATAACCTATCTCTTTTATTTTCTTTACGTCTTTAAGACGTACATTTAGTCCTATTTTTAGCAAAATAATTGTTATAATAGATATTATAATTATTACTATATATTCCATTTTATCATCCTCACTAAAGCACATCTCTAATAGCTTCAGCAATAATCTTATTGATATCAGTTATCATTACATTAAATTTCACTTCTAAATCAAAGAATTCTTTAATCTGACTATCTGCAACAAGCTCTTCATACATTTTGGCAAGTTTCTGAGCCTTCTCCTCATCTTTTTGCTCACCAGTATATTGATTAAGCTGTACCTCATACCTTAGTTGTTCGAATTCAGAAATTTTCTTTTTCTTGTCTGGGTCAGACATAACAATATCTTTAATTCTTTTATATGTTTTATATTCTTCTGATTCTTTAATTTCATATGCTAATCTATTAGCAGTATCATAAACATTCACCACAACTCATCCCTTCTAAATTATAGCAAACCCGCATTATATCCATTATTCAAACAATATGTCGGCTGGAGACCTGTCCCCAAAACGACATTAAGCATAGGCATGTTTCTTTTTGAAACTTAATAGGTTTGTTATTTCTTTTTCTGTATTTTTTGCTTTTGTTGCTTTCTTTGCTTTTTCTTGTTCTATTTGTGCCGCTTGTTTTTCTGCCATTGTTTTGCATATCGCTTTTTCATATATGAAGTGTGTATCTTGAGCTATTTTGTTCCAATTGAATTCTTCTTTTACTTTTGCTTTTGCTCTTTTAGCAACATTTGATGCAAGTTGTGCATCGAATAATAGGCTTAGTACAGAGTCTGCAATTGAATTTGCGTTTCCAGCATAACTTTTCATTCCGTCTACCCTATGTTCTACTATTTCGTTTAGTCCTCCAACATCTGATACTACTGTTGGTACTCCTGCTAGCATTGCTTCTAATGCTACTATTCCAAATGGTTCATATGTGCTTGGGAATACTGCCACATCAGCACATTTATACATTTTTTGTACTTGTTTTGAATTTAAGTAACCTGTAAAGTATACTTTGTTTGCAAGTCCCATGTAATTTGCTTGTGCTTTTAATTCGTCTAGCATTCCGCCTTTTCCTGCTATAACAAGTTTTGCATCATGGTAATTTTCAAGAATTTTAGGCATTGCAGATATTAAGTGTTGAACACCTTTCTCATACACTAATCTTCCTACATAAAGAATTATTTTCTCGTTATCCATTGCATATTGTCTTCTAAAATCGTAATCTCTATCTATACCTGTGAAATTGTTTAAGTTAATTCCATTTGGCACAACATTTATTTTGTCGAAAGGTAATCCAAATAGTCCTTGAACATGTCCTTTCATATAATTACTATTAACTATAACCTCTGTAGATTCATATGTAAGTAGCCATTCTGTATCATTTATATATCTTTGTGTATCATCATGTACTCCAGAATTTCTTCCTGCTTCTGTTGCATGTATTGTTGAAACTACTGGAATATCAAATGAATTTTTTAATGTTTTTGCTGCATTTGCTACTAGCCAATCATGTGCATGTATTACGTCAAATTTTCCTTTTTTATTCATTATTTCTGTAGCTTTTGCTGTTAAATTAAAGTTAAGCTGTAAAATCCAGTCTATAAAGTTATTTGGATGTATCATATAGTTATCTACTCTATATACTTCTACGCCTGTATCGTTCTCATAATATGGCGTATCTCCATCCTTATATGTTACAACTGTAACTTCATGTCCGTCTTTAATAAGTCTTTTGGATAAATCGTGTACTACTCTAGCGATTCCCCCAACAATTCTTGGTGGATATTCCCATGTTAACATTAATATTTTCATTGGCTATAGCCCCTTTCAATTTTTCTTTTGCTTCTCTTTACACTAATTTATATTTTATACAAAAAAATTTCAAAAGTAAACATTTTTTGAGTAAATTTTTAAGAATTTTCTAACTTATTTTTTTGAATTGCAGAAAAAAACAATTTACTAATTTTTTTAATCTATTTTTTAGTTGTATACTTTCCCATCTTATGATAGAATTATCTTGCAAAAGTAAAATTTAACAATTTTTTTTGAAATAAAAGGGGAAATAAACAAATGAACAAATTAAACAAATCAATAGATTTAAGCAAAATATATAATAACAAATTAGTACAAATTATTATAAATATTTTATTTAGCATTTCAACTGCTAGTTTAACTGCAATTTTAATTGTAGGAGAATGGTCTAATTCTATTATAGATATTATTTTGCCTACATTGTCCTTTTCTATAATGCTATTTATTACTTTTAAATTTCAATTATTAAAGCTGATTTTTAGAAATTCTAATAAAATCATTCTATTTGCTAGTGCTATTTTAGGTGCATATGCTATATATCTAACATCTTTAAATATGTTAGATTATTCTACAACTTTTGCTCATGCTATATATTTGCTTCTAGCAATTCCATCAGCAATTACTTTTTTGTACTGGTTTTATTCTAAATTATGGTACTATGCAAAGTTGTTTTTCAAATCCTTAGATAAAATGGAAAAAGGATTCTTAATTATAGCAATATGTGTTTCTTCTATTGGGATAATAATTATTTACAATATAACAACTATTTTTACATATGCATATGTTCCAGATGAGAAAAGAACTTATAATTTAAGTTATGACATAAAAAATGAAGAGACTATAAAGGAAGGAAAAGAATTAGTTGAAAGGACTTATGGAAAGCTACAAGCTTTAGTATATACTTCGGATACTCAAGTTCTTTTAGAAACAGATACATTCAATAATATAAATGATAGTGAAAATGATATTAGGCAACCATTTTTTTCATTATTCGCTATGCCATTTACTATATTACCTAAGTTAATTGCCAGCCTAAGCCTTGAAACAATATATCCATTTCTAATAGCTATCGTCCAAGCAATACTTGTATTTATATCAATAATTCTATTAGAAAAGATTATACATTTGAAAGGGATATCAAAGCTTCTTTTTATGATTTTTCTTTCAATAGCATATCCTACTTTACTATTTATAATAAATATGGAGCAATATGTAATACCTGTATTTTATTTGATAGTATTTATTTATATGGCTATTAATAATATAAAAAGCAAAGAGGTCTTTTATATTTTTGCAACTGGATCTATGCTAACATCTGGAATATTTTTTCCTTTATTAGGTGAAAAGAAAGATTTCAAAAAAAGTGTTAAAATGATTTTCTTTACTGCTTTAAAATTTTTAGCTATATTCATAATTTCAGCTAAAATACTGCTCTTTTCACCTTATAAACTAAATGACCAACTTGAGCTTTTCTCATTTTTCGTTCATGAGGCTGCGACACCTACTCAAAGAGTAAATATGTATACCAATTTTACATTAAATACAGTTCTTGCTCCTGAAATAAAAGCTAAAGAATATCTTTTTGCACATCTTAAATCTGCCTCTAATGAGCATTGGATTGAGCTTAAAGCATATAATCAATGTATAGATCAGGCAAATAATGATAAAACAAATATATTTGGTATTATAATACTGATTCTAATTACATTAGGTTTTGTTTTTAATAGAAAAGATACTTTTGCTCAAATTTGCTTTGCCTGGGTATTATTTTCAATTGTTTTATTAGTTATATTTGGATATGGTGCTTTTGAAAACGGATTTATACTTTATACATATTATTTCTCTTGGGCTTTTGTATGTTTACTATTTAAGTTCTTTGAGACCGTATTACAGAAATGGCCTAAAGTAAAAAATACTATATACGTATTGGCAATAATCCCAGTAGCTGTTATTAATTTTTATGGAATATATCAATTAATTGAGTTTGGATTACAATATTATTGCTAATGAAACACTGGGGACAGATTTAAATCTGTTCTCAGTTTCGCTGGTTTTAAGTTAAAATTGCAGAAAATATTGTTTTTTTGCATATAATATAGTATAATAATATATGTACTTGGGGATGTATTTGGTTTCGACAATAATTCTGAAGTATGAATAGCGAGTAGTGGATGGTCGCTTCGGCCACTATAAAAAAGCGAAAATAAAAATAAACGCTGATAACGATAGAGAATTAGCATACGCTGCTGCTTAGTTTTAAGCAGCCCGTCTTACTAAGACCTCCCACAGTTTTAGATAAGGCGTTAGATCGTGGGATAACAAATTTACTTTTTGTTGCAAAAGTAAAGGGTAAATAAGCAACTACTTAAAAGATAGATTTGTTTGTTAATTTACTTTTAAGGAAAATTTATAACAAACTGCACTCGGAGAAGTTCATGTGGACGGATTACTGGACAGGAGTTCGACTCTCCTCATCTCCACCAAATAAGCATTATATGAACTCATCAAGTTTATTTATGAGTAATCAGCCTCAACCAAATAATATAATTTTATCAATAAGCCTTGACTATTTTAGTCATTTTATGGTATAAGTATATATGTTATTTATATGGCCCCTTGGTCAAGCGGTTAAGACGCAGCCCTCTCAAGGCTGAATCATGGGTTCGATTCCCGTAGGGGTCACCAAAATCGTTAAACCTAGAAATGCTTATTTTTCAAGCTTTCTAGGTCTTTTATTATTCTACACACTTATCTAAAATTTTCCTTAGCCTCTCATCTTGTTTGGTTAGATACAAATATCCTATTAACGCTTCAAATCCTGTAGAATGCATATACTCTTGTACAGTTGCATTCTTAGGCAAATGATGATTTTCTGCATTTCTACCTCTCTTTACAATTTCCTTTTCCTTCTCAGTTAAATCATTTTCTATTTTTTTCAAAGTTTCTGCTTGTGCTTTAGCTTTAACATATTTTGTTGCTTCTATATGTAATTTATGTGGTTTCATATTTGTATTTTTTACTAAATACATTCTTATGTACACCTCGTATACACTATCCCCAACATATGCCCAAGTTAGAGGCGACATTGTATTAACTTCCATTTCATTTTCTGGTCTATTTATTAGTTCTATCATTTTTTCTCCATTCTCATATAATTTGGTCATAAAGTTTTTATTTACAAACCGAATTTATAAATTATTATCATTTATAACATATTATCATTTATTTTTATATTTAATTATTTATTTTGCTTTTTCCAATGTTATTTTATCTATCTTTCCGCTTCTAAACTCTTCCAGAATTATTCTTGCAACTTTTTCCTCATCAATATTTCCGCCCGAAATAAGTGCTCCTCTTTTTCTTCCTATCATATGCATTATCTCGAGTATTTTTTCATTTTCTTCTGCATCACTACTTAATACATTTTTTATTTCTTCTTTTCCTAATTTATATCTTTCTATTATTTTTTCTGGATATTCTTTTATTAATAATTTAAGCAAATTATATCCTATTTCGATTATAGGTAATATATTGTCTTTTATAGTTCCCGTATATGCCAAATTCAAAGCAATATCTTCATTATCAAATTTTGGCCATAATACTCCAGGGGTATCTAATAGCTCTATATTGTTATTAATTCGTATCCATTGTTTCTGCCTTGTTACTCCCGGCTTATTTCCAACAGTTGCACTATTCTTTTTAGTCACACGATTAATAAAAGAAGATTTTCCAACATTCGGAATTCCCAGTACCATTACTCTAATTGCTTTTCCAATTCTTCCTTTATTTTCAAACTTTTTCTGATTATCTTTATTTATCTTTTCTATTTTCTTAATTGCATTATCTATTCCGTCTCCGGAATTAGAATTTACAAGTACAGCTTCAATTCCTTGATTTTCATAGAATTTTACCCATTTTTGATTTTCAGCCGCATCTGCTAAATCGAATTTATTAAGTACAACTAGTCTTTTCTTTGATTTTATGTACTGCTCAATGTCTGGATTTCTACTTGAAATCGGTATCCTTGCATCTAATATTTCTACAACAATATCAATTAGCTTTAAATCTTCTATAATCTGTCTTTTTGTTTTGACCATATGACCTGGATACCAGTTAATGTTTATAGAATTTTCTCTATTGATATACATTTTTATTACTTCCTTTTCTCGTTATATTCTTTT
>ERZ1643251.4429-NODE-4429-length-12239-cov-8.993024_pt1 | contig 12239 bp, 13 predicted proteins | sample MGYA00579261_ERZ1643251 | MGnify/ENA primary metagenome ERZ1643251 (study PRJEB29033, sample SAMEA4952267) | chicken gut metagenome | biome: Broiler Chicken; feature: Gastrointestinal Tract; material: Caecum | place: Ireland | collected 2018 | study: Broiler... | reverse complement strand
AATTTGCGCGCATAAAGGTATGAGAGCCATTAAAAAGCGCGCAAAGAGAGAAAACCGAATACAGAGCCGCAGGAAATGCGGTGAATATTGGGTTTTCTCTGAAATCAAGCGAATCGCAGCATCTCTTTTGCGAGATTCGCGCGAAGGAATTTTCCTATGTTCAGTAAAATATTGATAGCCAACCGCGGCGAAATCGCCGTTCGTATTATCCGCGCCTGCAACGAAATGGGCATCCATACCGTCGCCGTGTATTCGGAGGCGGACGCGGAGGCGCTGCACGTCAACCTCGCGGACGAGAGCTACTGCATCGGCCCCGCGCTCTTAAAGGACAGCTACCTCAACATGACCGCCATCATCGACGTCGCCATCGCGACGGGCTGCCAGGCGATCCATCCCGGCTACGGTCTTTTGTCCGAAAACCCGCGCTTTGCCGAGCTGTGCGAAAAGTGCAACATCAAGTTCATCGGCCCGCACTGGTCGGTCATCGCCAAGATGGGCGACAAGGACGAGGCTCGCCGCACCATGAAGGCGGCGGGCGTCCCCGTCGTGCCCGGGCTGGACGAAATAACAGACATCGCCGCGGCGAAAAAGTTCGCCGCCGAAATCGGTTACCCCGTCATCGTCAAGGCGAGCGCGGGCGGCGGCGGCAGGGGCATCCGCATCGTGCAGAAGGAAGAGGACTTCGAAAACGCCGTCCTCACCGCGTCGGCGGAGGCGAAGAGCGCCTTCGGCAACGGCAAGGTGTACCTCGAAAAGTTCCTGACGGACGTCAAGCACGTCGAAATGCAGATCGTCGCGGACGAGCAGGGCAACGTCGTTTGCCTGGGCGAGCGCGACTGCTCCATGCAGCGCAAGAACCAGAAGCTCATCGAGGAGAGCCCGTGCGTCGCGTTAAAGCCGGACGTGCGCAAAAAGATGATGGAGGCGGCGGTACTTGCCGCCAAAACGGTGAACTACACCAACCTCGGCACCATCGAGTTTTTGCTGGACAGGCAGAACAACTTCTATTTCATGGAGATGAACACCCGCCTGCAGGTCGAGCACCCCGTCACCGAATACGTCACGGGCATCGACGTGGTCAAATGGCAGATCCGCATCGCGGCGGGCATCGAATTTTTGTATAAGCAGGAAGACATCCGCCTGCGCGGCTGCGCCATCGAGTGCCGCATCAATTCGGAGGACGCGCGCAACAACTTCCGCCCCAGCTGCGGCAGGATATCCCTCCTGCATATCCCGGGCGGGCCGTGGGTGCGCTTCGATACGGCGATCTATCAGGATTATCGGATACCTCCCTATTACGACAGCATGATCGGCAAACTCATCGTCTACGCGCGCGACCGCACCGAAGCGATCCGCAAGATGCAGGCGGCGCTGTGCGAGCTGGTCATCGAGGGCGTGCATACCAATGCCGAGCTGTCGGGGGATATACTCGCCCAGCCGGAGTTCAAAGACGGAAGCTACTGCACCAATTTTTTGGATAAATTCTTAAAAAACTATCATTGAGGTAAGGGAGCGCGCGCAAAGGTGCGCGCGGGATAAACGTGAACAAGACAATCGTACGCGATAAAAAGTCGGCGCGCGGCGTCAAGCGCGGCCGTGCCGCCGAAAAAGGAAGAAAAAAGAAGAGCATACATCCCATGCCCCGCGCCGCAAGGAGCGCGGCTCCGCAGGTGCGCGTCAGTCTCCCCGAACGGGGGAAGAGCTTTTTGAGCGGGATATTCGAAGGAGATATTAAATTGAAGTTCGAAGACTTTAAAAAGTTTTTTTTCAGAAAACCGAAAAACGCTTTGGAGGGATCGGAAGACCCCGCCGCAAAGCCCGCACAGGAGGGCGCGATCCCCGAAAAACTCGCCGTCAAGTGCGAAAAATGCGGGCAGATCGTCCTCTCCGACGAAATGGAGGAGAACTTCGGCGTCTGCCCCAAGTGCGGTCACTATAAGAAGATGCCGCCCCGCGCGCGCATCGCTATGTGCGCGGAAAATTTCGAGGAGCTGTTCGCGGATGAAGTCGGCAAAAACGTACTCGACTTCCCCGGGTACGACGAAAAGCTCGCCGCGCTTCGCGAAAAGACGGGCGAAAACGAGGGCGTTGTGTGCGGCACCGCCGAGATCGGCGGCGTTCGTTGCGCGGTGTTCTCCATGGACTATCGCTTCATCATGGGCAGCATGGGTCACGCCGTCGGCGAAAAGATCACGAAAACGTTCGAGTATGCCACCGAGCACGGCTTGCCCGTCGTAGGGTTTGCCCTCAGCGGCGGCGCGCGCATGCACGAGGGCATCATCTCCCTCATGCAGATGGCAAAGACCAGCGCCGCGGTCGCCAAGCACAGCGAGGCGGGGCTTTTGTACATCTCCGTTCTCACCGACCCGACCACGGGCGGCGTTTCCGCATCCTTCGCGTTCGAGGCGGATATCATCATGGCGGAAAAGGGCGCGCTCATCGGCTTTGCGGGGCCGCGCGTCATCGAGCAGACCATCCGCCAGAAGCTCCCCGAGGGCTTCCAGCGCGCGGAATTCCAGCAGCAGAAGGGGTTTGCCGACCTCATCGTCGAACGCAAGGAGATGAAGGAAAAACTTGCGCAGCTGCTGCGGCTGCACTGCGGGGAGGCGAACTGACATGAACGCATACGAAATCGTTTTAAAGAGCCGCGAGAAGGGCAGACCCACCGCGGTGCGCTATATCTCCGAAATCGTGGAGAACTTTATCGAACTGCACGGCGACCGCCGCTATGCGGACGACCGCGCCGTCATCGGCGGCATCGGCACGATCGGCGGCAGACCCGTCACCGTCATCGGCATCGAAAAGGGCGCGGATACCAACGGGCGCATCGAGCACAACTTCGGCTGCGCGCACCCCGAGGGTTACCGCAAGGCGGTGCGGCTGATGAAGCAGGCGGAAAAATTCCGCCGCCCCGTGCTCTGTTTCGTGGATACGTCGGGCGCATATTGCGGCATCGGCGCCGAAGAGCGGGGGCAGAGCGAGGCGATCGCCTCCTCCATTCTGGAGATGATCCGCCTGAAAACGCCCACTCTTTCCGTCATCATCGGCGAGGGCGGCAGCGGCGGCGCGCTCGGGCTGTGCGCGGCGGACGAGGTGTGGATCGACGAAAACGCGACCTATTCGGTCATTTCGCCCGAGGGCTGCGCGTCCATCCTGTGGAAGGACAGCGCCAAGGTCGCCGAGGCGGCGGAGTGCTTGAAGCTCACCGCCGACAACCTGCAAAAACTCGGCGCGGTGGAGCGCGTTTTGCCCGAAAACGAGTTTAACGAGGAGTTTTTCTCCAAGCTCAAAGAGGATATTTCCGCATTCTTCGCCGAAAAGTGCAAAGTTCCCGCCGAAACGCTCATCGAGGCGCGGTACGAGCGCTTCCGCAAGTTTTAAGGTCAAAAAAAACGGCAAGGCTACAAAGGGAGGGAAATATGGTCGCTATCGTCACCGATTCGTCCGTCGGCTATTCGACCGCGGAGATCACCAGCCGCGGCATATTGAGCGTCGTTCCGCTCAATTACCAGCTGGGCGGCTACTTTTACGAGGAAAACGCGTCGGATAAAAACGGCGACTTTCTGCCGCTCATGGCGCGGCTCAGCCCCTGCAAAACGGCACAGCCTGCGCTCAACAACTTTATCCGCACCTTCCAGTCGCTCACCGATAAGGGTTGCGACGTCATCTGCATCGTCCTTTCCTCCGCGCTGTCGGGCACCTATTCGTCGGCGTGCTTCGCGGCGGATCAGGTGGGCGGCAACATCCGCGTCATCGACTCGGCGACCATCGGCCCCGGGCTTCATCTTCTGGCGGACGAGGCGGTCAATATGGTCAAGTGCGGGCTGTCCTTCGAGGAGATCGCCGCGCATCTGGAGGAGTTGAAAAAGAAGATCGGCATCGTATTCACCGTCGAATCGCTGGACAGGCTCCTGTACGGCGGGCGGCTCAACAACGCCAAGGCGAAGGCGACGCTGAACCTGCGCCCCGTATTCGAGCTGAAGGGCAAGATCCTGTTCAAGGCGAACGCGCGCGGCAGCCGCGAAAAGCTGGAAATGCTGTGCAGTCTCGTGCCCGATAACGTCCGCCGCCTCATCGTCGGGCGCTGCGGGGCGGAGACGGACGTGAACGACTTTACCGCCATGCTGAAAAACCGCTTCCCGCAGGTGTACATCCACCAGCGCGTGCTCGGGCCCGTTCTGAGCATCCATACGGGCGTGGGTGCGTTCGGCGCGGCGTATGTCACGAATAATTGATTTCCCCGATCGGGGCGAAAAAAGCGCGCACGGGCGCGCTTTTTTTGAACGGAGTCGATGCAAAGCCCGCAATGCAAGGGCGTGGTGCATCGGTGTTGTTGCCGCCGCCCGCGTTGTGCGGAGGGGGGAGGAGGTACGGAGACAATGAAGCCGAAAATGCTCTATATGCGCAAAACGCCCATCGAAAGCGCGCTCATACTCTACCTGCTCGCGGCGGGGCTGGTCATGTTCCCGTACCAATGGCTGGGCAATTTATTCACGCAGGACGAACAGACCGCAGGCTTTCTGGGGCTGGGCATCCTGCGCATCCTCTTTTCCGGCGTCATGCTGCTGCTCGCCTTCCACATGGGCATCCGCAAAACGCTCGCCGTGCGCGGGGGGTGGAGGGCGCTCCTTGTCGCCCTGCCCGCGCTCGTCATTGCGGTCAACAATTTGCCCATCGTCGCGCTCGCGCAGGGCACGGCAGCCGTTACCGGCAGTGCGGGCGAAATTGCCGCCTTTGCGCTGCAGTGCGTCGGCGTCGGGCTGTTCGAGGAGATGGCTTTCCGCGGCGTCATTTTTCCATTCGTGCTCGGGAAGACGGGTACGGGCAGAAAGGGGCGCTTTATCGCCGTGCTCGCATCCAGTGCGGCGTTCGGGCTGTTGCACCTTGTCAATCTGCTCGGCGGGTTTTCGGGCGGCGTGTTTTTGCAGGTGGGGTATTCCTTCCTCATCGGCTGCATGCTCTCCGTCGTCATGTTCTGCGGCGGGGGCGTGTTCGTGTGCGCGTTCATCCACGCCGTCTATAACTTCTGCGGCAATGTCGTGTTTGAACTGGGGGAAGGGGCGTTCTGGGACATCTGGTGCCCCGAAGAGATCGTTCTGACGGCAATCGTCGCCGTCGCGGCGGGGGTGTTTTTCTTCTTTGCGCTCAAAAACGGCAAACCCGATTATGCCGAAGCGTTTGCAGTATATCCGCCGAAAACAAGCGGAAGTGCGGGCGTAAACGCGCAAACGGGCGCGGTCGGCAATCCGGGCGAAGCGGGCGACGGCAAGCAGGCCGCCGCGGAAGAAGCCGCAGGCGGTATTAACGCGGATGGCGCGGAGGGAATCGCCTCACCCGAAGCGGAGGAGCGCGTGGGCGCGTCAGCACCCGAAAAGGACGGTTCGGGTGGCGGCGCCTCTGCTGACGGGGATACGCAATAAACGGACGTTATACAAAAAAAGGCTCTGCAACTTGCAGAGCCTTTTTTGTTTGCGGTAAGGTCAACCGACCTTGCGCCACTTTAAATTCAGCGCGTTTTAAACGAACGCGTTCTTATCCGCGGAATATTCGTACCCGATTTGGGCGAGTGCTTTGCGAATTTCCTCTTCGTCCGCGCCCAAATCGTCGCACAGGGCGGCGAGGGAAGGGTAATAATCGCGCAGTTTCATATTGATAAAGCTCAATAAAATCACAGGGTCTTTCGGCAGCTGCATAATTTCACCTCGTTGCCAGTATACCGCTTTTTTCTGCGTTTGGCAACTATTTTCGCAATTGCGGTTGACAAATATGCCCCGCTCCTGTATAATATTTATAAACTATTTTGCATAATTATTCATATTTATGCAGGAGAGGGGAAACGTGAAAGTACAAATCGCAAAGCCGACGAAGGCGAAAGTGTTTGAATGGGGGCGCCGCCTCGTTGCGTACGTCGTCGGCATGTTTTTCATCGCGAGCGGCGTATCGCTCTCGCGCTCGACGAATTGGGGCATCTCGCCCGTCAACTCGATACCCAACGTATTGAGCTTAAAATTTACGCAGATTACCATGGGGCAGTGGATTATCATCGTATTTACCTGCTTTCTCATCATCCAGGCGCTCATTTTGTGGAAGCAGTTCAAATGGTACAGCGTTCTGCAACTGGCAAGCTCCACGCTGTTCGGCTTTCTGGTGGACGGCACCGACGCGCTCTACGGCTTATTTTTGCCCGAAAATCAGCAAATCTGGCTGAAGGCGATCCTGATCATCGTCAGTACGGTCGTCATTGCCTTCGGTATATTTTTATATCTGGAGGCGAACATCATGAGCATGCCGGGGGAGGGCGTCACGCTCGCGCTTTCCAAGCGCACCAAGCTGCACCTCTCCACCTGCAAGATCATCTTCGACGTGTCCGTCATTTTAATCGCGTCGCTGTTGTCCATCGCCTTCTTTTGGGACAGCGAAGTGTTCTGGTCGCTGGACGGCACGAGCGGCATGCTGCGCGGCGTGGGCATCGGCACCGTCGTCATCGCGGTGTTCGTCGGCGTGGTGATGAAGCCGATCATGCGCTTTCTGAAAAAGCCGGTGCATACCCTGCTGTACGGCAGGGAGGAAAAGCCGAACGAGTTTGACCTCGCCGAGGAGATCGCCGAAGAGGAGTCTGCCGCCGGGCGCTATGCCCCGCTCGAGGGGGATGCGGCGGAGAGTTCCGAAAAATAAAAGGGCGCAAAATGCCCCGAAAAACAGAATACGTTCAATAAAAACAGAGCCGCGCCCGCAGCAAACGGGCGCGGCTTTTCGCACAGGTTGTCGTTCAAAAATGAATGCGCCGTTCCGCACAAAAGCGAAAGAGCGGTGAGCGAAGCGGGCGGTCAGTCCTTCTGCCGGTATGCCCGTTTGAGCCGGAGCGTCGTCAAAAAGACGAACAGCAGGGTGATCGCCGCCATCACGCCCAAACCGATGAGCGGGTTCAGCGCGAACAGGTCTTTATGGAAGAGGGGCGGCGCCCAGTCGTTCAGCCCCGCCGCGTTGCCGAACACGGCGATGCCCCAGGCGCTGGGGGTGATGTAGCGCAGCCACCCCGCCCCGCCCTCGAGGGTGAACAGGCAGTCGCAGAACACCACCTGTTCGATGATGATGAACAGCACGGGCAGGATCGCGCTCTCCGATTTTTTCAAAAGAGCCGAAATGAACAGTCCGATCGCCATGGTGGAGATATTCGTCAGCGCCATCGCGCCGTACGCGCACAGGTAGCCCGTGGCGGGGTTGGGGAATGCAAAGTCGATGGCGGGCAGCGTTCCGAAAAACAGAATCGCGCACTGCACGATGCCGATGACGGAGAGGACGGTAAATTTCGAGAGGACGTACGCCGGAATATCCAACCCTCCGAATACTTCGCGGGAGAGCACGTCGCGCTCCTTGCAGATCTCGCGGTAGCTGTTGAGGATCCCCATCAGCGCGCACATCACAACCAAAACGAACAGCACCACGTTCGCGCTCGTCAGGTATTCCGCCGTTTTGTGGATGAACGCGTCCTTTACGCAGACGATATAGACGATCGCGAGCATCACGGGCGCCTGCAACAGGAGGGGAAGAAAGGTGCCGAGGCTGGTAAAGATCTGTTTGAAATAGCGGCGCACCAGCACGCGGAAGTGCATCCGGTTCATGCGCGCGGAGCGGCGTCTGAACTTTTTCATTTATCTTCCTCCCCGCTCTCCCGCGTATCCGTCGCGGCGGCTTCTTCCCGGGCGGCGCTGCCGCCTGCCGCCGCATGCGCCGTGCGTACCCGCCGCGGCAGGCGCCTGGGCGCCTTTTCCCATGCCGCCTCGTTTTCCGTTTCCGCTTCGGGCGGCAGGCAGCATCCCTTGCCGTATTCCTCGACGAGCTGACCGTACAATTCCTTATAATAGGGGGAGCGGCGGTATTTCTTTGCGAACGCCTCGCTCGTTTCCTCGTCCGCCAGCTCCGCGAAGATGCGCGAATAGCTGCGGCGGTTGAACCAGCGGAATGCCTCCTGCGCGGGGCCGTAATAGCACAGCCTGCCGCCCCGCCCCAAAAACGCCACGCGGTCGCACTTGTCGATGTTCTCCATCGCGTGCGTGATGACAACGATGGTGCGCCCCTTTTTGGAGAGATCTTTCAAAAGCTCCATCATCTCCATGTCCAGGTCGGGCGAAAGCCCGCTCGTCGGCTCGTCCAAAAAGATGACCTTCGGGTCGGAGAGCAGCTCCATGGCGATGGAAACCCGCTTTTTCTGCCCGCCCGACAGGGAGGAGATGCGCAGGCGCTCCTTTCCCTGCAAATGCACGTCCGCGATCGCGGCGTTCACGCGCGCCGCAAGCTCCTCCTTGGAGAGGTCTGCGCGCGTGCGCAGCAGCGCCGTGTAGCGCAGCGCGTCCCAAAGGGTCAGATCGTCGTGCATGATGTCCCGCTGGGGAACGTACCCCACGACGCCCTTGTAGGTGTTCATATTCTCATAGTAGTCGTTGGTGTCGTAGTAGATTTTTCCGTCCGTCGCGGGGCGCATGCCGTTGATGCAGTCGAGCAGGGTGGATTTGCCCGCGCCGCTCCCGCCGACCACCGCCACGAACGCGCCCGCTTCGATGCGGAAAGTCACGTTCGTAACGAGGGAGATCTTCCCGTGCGCGTTCCTGTCCTGCACCCGCTTGCACACGTCCACCGCGTCGATGCGGATTCCGCCCTCCGCCGTGGAAAAGAGCAGGGCGTTGCGGTAGAATATGTACGCCGCCGAGGGGATGGACAGGCGGTCGTAGTCGTTCAGCTTCTGCCGCTTGACCTTTTTGTTGTTCACATAGGTGCCGCTCACGCTGTGCGCGTCCTCAACGTAGCAGTTCTGCCCGTCAAACACGATAAAGAAATGTTTTTCGGAAACGAGCGGGTTATCCACGCGGATGTCGCACCCCTCGCCGCTGCCCACCGTCGTTACGGTTTTGGCGGTCAGGTCGAAGTTGTTTTTCGGTTTTTTGCGGCTGAACTGCTTCACCGCGGAGATGCGCACGATGTCCGCCTTCTCCTTCTTCCCCGCGCGGCGGATGGAGAGTACGCCGTCGAACTTGACCATCGGGCGCTTGAAGCGGCGCCCGTCGAGCAGCACCACGCTCCTGGCGTTTTCGGGCGTCATGTCCTCCGCGTACCATATATTGTTTTTCAGGAGCAAGCGCACCTGAACCGGCTCCACATACTGCGATTTTACGACGATATCCGCCGTGCGCCTGGAGCCGATGGTCAGCTCCGTGCGCTCTTCGCTGTCCGTAAAGCGGAACAGGTCGCCTTCCTCCGTTTTCAGTATCAGGTTTTTCACGGGCGTTCTCCTTTTTCCCCGCTATTATACCATACGCCCCGCCCCGCTGGCAACCGCGCGGCTGCCGAATCGGCATTTTTCATTGCTTCCGCTGCAGAAAAAATTGCCCGCCCTGCCGAATTCCGGCAGGGCGGGCAGATCGCGTGCGCACAGCGGTATCGTCTGCGCGGTCGGGTTGTTCCCGCTGCTTTCAGCCGTGCAGCCGCGAAAGGATATTCAGATCGGATGCGATGCACACCGAGCGGTCAGAAATCTCCTTCGGCGCGTACGCGATCTCCAGATTGATGCAGGCGTACCGCGCGTTTTTGTTGCGGTAGGTCATCTGCCAGAAGGGGTACTTGATGATGCCCGGGGTGTTCATGCCCACGCCCAACTCCAGAAACAGCACCTTTTTGCCCTCGTTTTCCCGCAAAAACGCCTCGTACCGTCTGCACGCGGCCGTAGGTGAATCCCGCAGCGGTCGAAAGCCCCGCGCCCGCGCCGTTTCGATTTTTTCGTTTTCCCCGTTTTCCCCGCCCGCGGCGGGGCGCTTTTCCTTTTCCATATAAGATCGCCTCCCATACAACCATATTGTAATAAATATAGTTACAACAAGCAAGCGTTTCGGGACAGACAGCCGTAAAAATTTTCGGGCGGTGCGCAAAAGTGCGTTTTTTGTTGCTTTTTCGGTTGTAAAAAAAGCGGTTCGGGTGTATAATGGTGCCGTTTGTGAGGAATAAAAGCTATGGAAGAACAAACGGAAACGCCGTCGCGCGGGCGCAGGGCGCTTTGGGCGATCGGGCATGCCGCCAAGAGCAGCGTCGTGCTCATCGTGGCGCTCGTTGCGGCGGGAATAACCTGCTTTTTTGTGCCCTTCGACGGGGAATACCTCGGCTATTTCGATCTGGATACGCTTGCCTGCCTGTTCTGCACGCTGGCGGTGGTGGCGGCGTTCAAGAACATCAAATTTTTCGAGTGGCTGGCGGATATTATCGTGCGGCGGTTCAAAAATATGCGCAACGTCGTGCTTGCGCTCGTGTTCGTCACCTATTTCGGCTCGATGGTCATGGCGAACGACATGGCGCTCGTCACCTTTCTGGCCCTCGGGTTTTTCGTGCTCGAATCGTGCGGGAACAAAAAGCTCACCGCCTTCGTGTTCATCATGCAGAACATCGCCGCCAACCTCGGCGGCATGCTTACCCCTTTCGGAAATCCGCAGAATTTGTACCTGTACTCCTATTATTCCATTCCGACGGGCGAATTTTTCAAAATCATGGCGCTCCCGTTCGCGGCGGCGTTCGTGCTCATCCTCGGCGTGTGCCTGTTCGTAAAGCCGGAACCGGCGCAGGTGCAATCCCGCCCCAAAAACCGCCCGTCCGTGTGGCGCTCTGCCGCCTATGCGGCGCTGTTCGTGCTCTCCATTCTCATCGTCTTCCGCGTATTTCCCTATTATTGGGGACTGCTCGCGGTGGTGGTCGCCCTTCTCATCCTCGATTTCCGCGCGCTTCTGCGCTCGATTATTCGCTGCTGCTTACATTCTGCGCCTTCTTCGTGTTTTCGGGGAATCTGGCGCGCATCCCCGCGGTGGAGGAATTTCTGGGCGGGCTGGTCGCGCTCGACCCGCTCGCGTTCGGCACCCTCTCCTGCCAGGTCATCTCCAACGTTCCCTCGGCGGTGCTGCTTTCGAAGTTCACTTCCGATTACGCGAACCTGCTCGTCGCGGTGAACATCGGCGGGTTGGGCACGCCCATCGCCTCGCTCGCGAGCCTCATCACCCTCAACACTTTCCGCCGCGTCTGCCCCGGCGAAACGAGGAAATATGTGCTCAGATTTCTGGCATTCAACTTTTCCTTCCTCGCCGTGCTCATCGGCGTCGGGTACCTGAACGCGCTCATCGTATAGGAAAACTATCGCAACGGAAAGCGAAGGCGGGCGCAGAAAAACTGCGCCCGCCGATTTGACTTGTTGCAGGGTGCGGCGGCGCGGCGAAGCGGAGTCCGGCGCGAACTGCTCCGCGCAAGAACTCCCTTTGCGGGGGTGCGGAAGCAGCGGAAAATTCAATAAAAAATGCGGACGGCAGAAAGCCGTCCGCTTCTTTTTTTGTGTTGCCCGCAAAATGAGCGCGGTGCCTTTTACTCTCCTTTGAAGGGGAGAAGAGCAACGATGCGCGCCTTTTTGATGGCGTTGGAAAGTTCCCTCTGGTGCATGGCGCAGGTACCGGTCATGCGGCGGGGCAGGATTTTTCCGCCTTCGGTGATGTACTTTTTCAGGCGGTTCACATCTTTATAGTCGATATATTCGACTTTTTCCTGGCAGAAGGCGCAAACCTTCCTGCGGGGAGCCCGTTTCATGGGCTTGCGGACGGGTTTATTCTCTTCCATGATAAATTCTCCTTAAAAAATTCTTGAAATTTGTTTTGAGCTGACAAAACAAATTTCCAAGATTGAAGGAAAACCCCAACGCTTGCCGCTTTGCAAGCCGTTCAAGCGTTCGGAGTTTTCCTCATTGCGGCATTTTAAAGGGCACGCATATATTCAATGCCGCAATTTCACCTTTCCTGCATAAGGCAAAGGATTGCCAAATAGGGGTGCGCAGCGCACCTAACGCAGTCAATTTTGCGGAGCGCCCGCTTGCGGGCATTCATGCAAAATTGACAATGTTGCGCGATAACAAAGTTATCGCTATGCGTCGTTTTGCTCGCGCGAGATATTATTTTAAAATAATATCCGAATATCTCACGGAAAATCGCAGCGCAGCGAGATTTTCGTGAACAAGGCGGCGGAGCCGAGACGGAAGCAAGCAACGCCCGTCAGGGTATTGCGAGAAACCGACCTCGTGCGTAGCCGCTAAAAGCGCCCCCAAATTGCCGCATACATACGGCTTGCGGGAAGAGGGTGAAGTTGCGCCCATATTGGTTGGTGTGCCCCGAATCGGGCGCAACGAGGGAGAAAATGCCGTCAGGCGCAGTGCGCCGTGCGGCGGT
>ERZ1643251.4427-NODE-4427-length-12244-cov-4.867339_pt1 | contig 12244 bp, 16 predicted proteins | sample MGYA00579261_ERZ1643251 | MGnify/ENA primary metagenome ERZ1643251 (study PRJEB29033, sample SAMEA4952267) | chicken gut metagenome | biome: Broiler Chicken; feature: Gastrointestinal Tract; material: Caecum | place: Ireland | collected 2018 | study: Broiler... | reverse complement strand
GGATATTCGCACCTTCCCGGCAATCCGGCGCAAAAAAGCCCCGGCCCTTCATTTCTGTTTTATTGGAGGGGGCAAGATCGGCACTGCCGCCGAACAGGTTCGGGAGATATGCAGCAAGCTTGTTGAGCACATCCCCGCTGGCTGCGCGGGTAGCTTTGGGGCCTTCCGCTGCAAACAAAGACTCATCCGATGTGAGCGCTTCCGGGAGATCCTGGCTGTGCCAGGCCGTCCATTCTGCATAAAGCGCCGGATAGGCTGCCCGGTAGGCTTCCAGCATGGCGTCGTATGCGGCATTCCCTGCTGCACAGTGCTGCGCAAGCGCTTCATAATGCGCGTAGATTTCAGCGGGAATTTCGAACTTATCGGAAGTCCAACCCATCGCTTCTTTCATTGCAACGATGTTTTCTTCCCCAAGCGGTTCGCCATGCGCGCTTGCCTTGCCTGCTTTGCAGTGCCCTGCGCGATATTTGTGTGCACAATGATAAGAGAAGGCTTTTCGGTTTCAGCTTTTGCTGCTTCAAGCGCTACGCTGACCGCACCCACATCTTCGCCATTATCTACAGAGATTACCTGCCAGCCATAGGCGGCAAAGCGGGCAGCGACATTTTCTGCAAACGTTGTGTCCGTATCGCCTTCAATGGAAATGCGGTTGCTGTCATAAAGCGCGATCAATTTCCCCAGCTTCTGCGTGCCCGCAAGGCTCGCGGCTTCGGAGGCAGCACCCTCCATCATGCAGCCATCGCCCATAAGCACAAAGGTATAGTTATCCACAACCGGGAAGCCTTCCCGGTTAAATTTGGCTGCCATGTGCGCTTCGGCCATCGCCATGCCCACCGCCATGGAAAAGCCCTGCCCCAGCGGGCCTGTTGTGGCTTCTACGCCCACCGTGTGGCCATATTCGGGGTGGCCGGGGGTGCGGCTGCCAACCTGGCGGAAATTCTTCAAATCTTCCATGGTAAGTCCATAGCCGTACAGGTGCAGCAGTGCATATTCCAGCATGGAGGCATGCCCTGCGGAAAGCACAAAACGATCCCGCCCGGCCCAGGAAGGATTCTTGGGATTGTGCTTCATCTGCTTCCAAAGGGCGTAAGCCATCGGTGCTGCGCCAATGGCCATGCCAGGATGGCCGCTGTTGGCTTTCTGAATCGCGTCTGCCGCGAGCACGCGGATTGCGGAAATAGCCTGCCGTTCAATCGTTTGCATAAAATATCCTCCAAACCTTTTGCGTTCACCAAAAATTGATTTCCAAGCGGATATAGGATATTATAACATAAAATGAAAAAAGCAGAAGGGGAGAGCCCAATTTTGGAAGGGAAACACAGCTTTGTTATGCTAACGCCCATTGGCCCGCTTACGGGCGTGGAAGAATGCGGCGCGATTACGGCGCTTTCCTTTGGCGGTGTGCCGGAAGCGCAGCAGGCGCCTACGCCGCTGCTTGCAGAGCTTGCAAAGCAGCTCGCGGAATATTTTGCAGGGCAGCGCAGGGAATTCACGCTGCCGCTTGCGCCGCAGGGTACTCCTTGGCAGCACAGGGTGTGGGATGCGCTGCTGCAGATCCCTTATGGGGAAACCCGGAGCTATGGCGCAGTTGCGCGCTTTGCCGGCAATCCGAAGGCTGCCCGCGCCGTTGGCCATGCAAACAACCGCAACCCCATTCCCATTCTGATCCCATGCCATCGCGTGATCGGCGCGGATGGGAGCCTTATCGGCTATGCGGGTGGAATGAATGTGAAACGGGAGCTTCTCGCGCTGGAGGCGTCCGCGCAAAATTGAAAGGAAAACGCCGCAAAACGTGAGAATTTGTAGGCGATTTTGCATCCGGCTTGCGCATGCGCGCGTTATGCAGTAGAATAAGAATGGTATCATGCCAATATTATGAAATGGACTACAAAAAACAAGTAAGGAGGATGCACAACCATGCCGGGTATTATCACCAACGAATTGGGAAAGATCAGCATTTCGGAAGACATCATTGCGGCGATCGCAGGCTATGCTGCTTCTGAAAATTACGGGATCGTTGGGATGAGCGCAAAGACTACTGGCGATCAGCTCTGGCAGCTCATTGGCGGCGATAACCAGAAGCGCGGCGTCAAGGTTACTGTGCTGGAGGATGGCGAGCAGGTGGATATCGACCTGTTTGTTACCATCGTTTATGGAACATCGCTTTCCGCCGTGGCAAAGAACGCAATCGAGAATGTGCGCTATCGCGTAAAGGATATGACGGGGCTCAACGTGCGCAACGTCAACATTTACGTGGAGGCTGTGCGCGCATAACACAGGAGCTCGCCGCCTGCGCGCGCAGCGCGCCGGCGGTGCAGGGAGGAAATCAAATTGACAAATACGACCACGACCATTGGCGGCGCGCTGCTGCGGGAAATGTTCTTAACGGGCGCGGCGCTGCTCGACAAAAACCGGGCGCTGATCGACTCGCTCAACGTCTTTCCCGTGCCGGACGGCGACACGGGCACCAACATGTTCATGACCATGCAGGGTGCGGTCAAGGAAATCAAGGAATGCAAGGGGGACACGGTGGCGGAAATTGCTGCCGCAGCTTCGCTGGGCTCGCTTAAGGGCGCGCGGGGTAACTCGGGCGTAATCCTTTCGCAGATCCTGCGTGGCTTTTCCCGCGCGCTTGCAGGCGCACAAGAGATGGACGGTGCGCTGCTGGCACAGGCGCTCAAAACCGGAACTGAAGCAGCCTATAAGGCCGTTATGAAACCGAAGGAAGGCACGATGCTCACGGTTTCGCGCATGATCGCCGATGCGGTAGCGCAGGCTGCAGGCGAAGGCGCGAACGTCTACAAGCTTATCGACCTTATGCTCGAAAGCGGAGAGGCTGCGCTGCGCATTACGCCGGACCTGCTCCCCGTGCTGCGCGAGGCGGGCGTTGTCGACTCCGGCGGCAAGGGCCTCCTTACCATTTTCCGCGGCTTTAAAATGGCGATCGATGGCGAAGAAGTCGAAGATTATGTCGATCCTTCTGCGGCGGATGACTCCATGCAGGAAGGCGCAACGCTTGAGGATCTCGAGGACATCAAATTTGGGTATTGTACGGAATTTTTTATTATTCATCTGGACGAATCCTTTACGGAAGCGGATCTTGACCGGTTGCGCGAGAAGCTCAACAAGATCGGGGATTCCGTTGTTGTGGCATACGATTCGGATTTCGTAAAGGTGCATGTCCATTCTAACTGTCCTGGAAAGATCCTGCAGCTTGCCCTGCGCCTGGGTGAGGTGGACCGCATCAAGATTGAAAACATGCGTGAACAGAACCGCGAACTCCTTGAAACCATGAAGAAAAATGAGAAGGAAAACGCGGTTGTTGCAGTAAGCTCGGGGGAAGGGATTGACGAAGTATTCCGCTCGCTTGGCGTTGCGGCCATCATCCAAGGGGGGCAGACGATGAACCCCAGCATTGAGACCATTGGCCATGCCATCAAAAAAGCGAATGCGCGCAACGTATTTGTGCTGCCCAATAATTCCAACATTATCCTTGCGGCACAACAGGCGGCAGAGCTTTCAGACCGCAACGTGATTGTAATCCCAACCAAAACTATGGTGCAGGGTATTGCAGCCGCCGTTGCCTTTGAGCCGGATGCGGAGCCACAGCAGGATGCACAGCTTATGAAAGAAGCGAGCGAAAATGTGCTCTCTGGTTCGGTAACCTATGCCGTGCGCGATACGCACTTTAACGGCTCGGAGATCCATGAAGGCGATATTATGGGCCTCATGGATGGGGAGATTGTGGAAGTCGGCCAGAGCGTGGATACAGTCGCACTCAACCTTCTTTGCAATATGATTGAAAAGAAGGGCGAAGAATCCATTGTAACCGTTTTCTATGGGGAAAACATGGATGAGCAGAACGCGAACGCGCTTCTTGAAGCCATAAGCGAAAAATACCCCGATGCGGAGTGCATGGTGCAGCGTGGCGGCCAGCCGCTGTACTATTACTACTTCTCTGTGGAATAATCCGAAATGGAGCTCGGGGAACCGATCACAAGCATAAAGGGAATAGGCCCGCGCCGGGCGGAAGCGCTCGGCAAGCTGGGCCTGTTTTCGTTGCGCGATCTCCTCTATTTTGCACCGCGGGACTATCTCGACTACTCGCAGGAAACGCCGCTGTGTTCAGCGGAGCACGGCGCGTTGGTTGCCCTGCATGTCATCCTGCTTGCGCCGCCCAAACATGCGCGCATCCGCCGCGGGATGGAGATTACCACCGTGCGCGCATGTGCCTATGGCGCAGATGCGCAGGATAAAACTTCGCAGTTGCTTCTCACTTGGTACAATCAGCCCTATCGCGCGCAAAGCCTTGCGGCAGGGCAGGAATGGTATGCCTGTGGCCGCATGGACCGAAGCCGCGGCGTAAGGCTCGTGAATCCATCCCTACATGCACAGCTGCTAGGCGTTGTACCGCTCTATCCGCTGGTGCAAGGACTTTCCCAGAAGGTTTTGCGGGATGCGGTTGCGGCAGCGCTTGCCGCAGCGGAAGGGAAAATCGTGGAAACCCTGCCGGATGCGCTGCTTGCGCAGTACAATCTCATGCCATTGAGCGAGGCGATTGCTGCGCTGCATCTGCCGCGGGATCTGCAGGCGGCAAAAGCCGGAAGGGACAGGCTTGCCTTTGAAGATATGCTGCTCTTTTCGCTGATGTGTTCCCTGCTGCGCCGCGAACGGTTGGCAACGGTAGGGCCTGCATTTTCCATGCAGGGTGTGCTGGAGCGTTTTTTGGCGCTTCTACCCTTTACTCCAACGGGTGCACAGCGCCGCGCAATGCAGGAAATTTCCCGGGAAATGTCGAATGGACGACAGATGAACCGCCTCTTGCAGGGGGATGTGGGCAGCGGCAAAACCGCGGTCGCACTCTTTACCATGTATGCTGCGGCGGAAAACGGATACCAGAGCGTGCTGATGGCGCCCACCGAGATCCTGGCGCAGCAGCATTTCAACGCCCTCAAGAGCATCTTTGGCGCACGTGCTCTTCTGCTTCAAGGCGGCATGAAAAAGCGCGAGCGGGATGCGGCATATGAAGCGATTCAAAGCGGGGAGGCGCTTGCGATCGTCGGCACGCATGCACTGCTTTCTACAGGCGTCCATTTTAAAAACCTGGGCGCTGTGATCGCCGATGAGCAGCATCGCTTTGGCGTGCGCCAGCGCGCGGCTATCGGCGCAAAAGGCACGCACCCCCATACGCTGATTATGAGCGCAACGCCCATTCCCCGCACGCTTTCGCTGATCCTTTATGGGGACTTAGACGTGTCCGTGCTGGATGAATTGCCCCCAGGCCGCAAGCCTGTAACGACGCGGTATGTGCCGCAGGCGAAGCGGGCTGCGTTGTATGGCTTTGTGGAAGCACAGGTGCGCTCGGGGCGGCAGGCTTACGTCGTTTGTCCGCGCGTAGAACAATCCGAAGCGCTGCCGGAGGTGCGCAGCGCGGGCGAAGTGTGCGCCGAGCTGCAAAAGATGCTTTCCGTGCGCGTAGGCCTTATGCATGGGAAGATGGCGGCTGCCCAAAAGGAAGCGGTGATGGAGGCATTCCGCGCGGGCGCTCTGGATGTGCTGGTTTCCACAACGGTAATCGAGGTAGGCGTGGACGTGAAGAACGCTACGGTGATGGTCATTGAAAATGCGGATCGGTTTGGCTTGGCGCAGCTTCACCAGCTGCGTGGGCGCGTAGGACGAGGCAGCGCGGAGTCCTTCTGCTTTCTGCTTGCGCAAACGGATTCTGCGGCTGCGCGCGCGCGGCTTATGACGCTTACGCAGACCAACGATGGCTTTGCCATCGCGGAGCAGGATCTCATGCTTCGTGGCCCCGGAGAATTCCTGGGCCAGCGGCAGCATGGCATGGGCGCATTTGCCGCGGCCCAGCTTGCAGGCGATATGGCGGCGCTGAACAATGCGCGCGCCGCGGCCGATGCGCTGCTTGCCGCACAAACCCCCGAATGCGCGCCGCTGCTTGCGCGGGCGCGCGCTTTGCTCAAAACGCGCGCTGGGGAGGTCGCGCCAAACTGAGTGCAGGCGGAGGCGGAATGGAAACCGCAAACGGCAAAGTTTGCCGAATGGGAAACAGCATCGAGACTGCCTGCCTTCGGCCGGCTGCCGTTCCTTGCAGGGCACAAAATGACCTAACCTGCGGGATAAACATGGGGAAGCGCTGCTGGGTGGATGGCTGCATTTCCAAAGCTGGTGCATCCCGTTGCGAAGCCCGGCTGTACTACGGCATTTACCTTGACTGCTGGCCGGAACGTCAAGAAATATAAATGGTTAAACTGTTCGGTATATAGCTGATACTTAGGAACTTTGTGCCGTCAGACAAAAGCGTGCCGATTGAAATATAGTTCTCTCCCTCGATTTTCTCTGATGTATTCTCAATCACGAAAAAACCTTCTTGTTCCAGAATCTCCATATAGCCGGCAAAATCGCTTTCGCTAATATTTGTAATGCTGACACTGCAACTTTTATGCTCTGCATCAAGCATTGCCCACGCAACGGTACCGGGCGGGACAGGGATGCCCTCTGTGTATGCATTTGCAGGCCACACACCCGCGTCAAGCATGGTGATGTTTTGCAATTGCGCAGAATCAAACGGCATGCTCTGGTTTGAACACGCACCCAAAGTAAGCATGAACAGTATTACGAATACGAAAATCTGCTTTTTCATCGCTGCCCCCTGTTTTTATGGATTGTTCGAATCAGCAGCAGGACCGCGAGCAAAGCGGCCGCCAGCCCAACTGCTAAGATTATTTGCAAGGCGTCAAAACCGAAAGTTCCCTCAACTTGAACATTTGTTGTTGCATCCGCCTGGCCGATTGCCCCTTTCGGCACTTTCCCAACTCCTCCAACAACATAGATTGCGCATGCAACCATCGGGATAGTAAATACGGCAACGCCTGCAATGGCTGCCTTCTGTTTTTTCGATGCCACGCGGTCAATGCCAAATTGTTCAGCGGTGCTGTCTGCAAACTCTTTCGGCTTTCCCAACCGCTCGATTACCTGTTGCTCTGTTTCGCCATGCTCCAGCGCAGAAGCAAAAATTTCATGCAAATCACGCACGACTTCCCGCTTGGCTTTGCGCGGCAAGCGCAATTCTTTTTCAACCTGTTTGATATATTGTTTTCTCATTCCAGCACCTCCGCATGCTGATAACTGGCTATAAAACCATTGACGCAGTCTTCATAGCTTGACCAAAATAGAATCAGCTCGCCTAATACATCTTTCCCCTTATTGGTAAGGGAGTAGTACTTCTTTGAGCCGCCGTTTGCCGCAGCGGGGGCCAGCCGGCATTGAATAAGCCCTGCCTCCTGCAAACGATACAGAATGGGGTAAATCGTTCCCTCTCTTGCATATCCCAAAACGGACGCGCTATCGTTTAATTCGGTTATGATTTCGTATCCGTAAGTTTCTTTGCGCCCGATTAGGCACAGGAGTATCATTTCCAGAGATCCCTTTTTGAATTGCTGCACATATCGGTAATCCATATTTGCCGCCTTGATTTAGTTTTGCTATTTAGCTTAACTAAATAGCAATTGCATTATACCTCCAGGAAGCGTTGGCGTCAATAGGCTTCAAAGGACTTTATGCTTTGGCTGCCTTTCTATTGCCCGGGACAGATGCAAAACCATTTTAAAAACAAAAAATAAAATGAACGGCTGCGTAAATCATATAAAAGAAAGCATGTGCGTTGAATTGTTTTTCTTTGCATTGATTCCTATAGATTTCCATTCATAAATCCCTCTTGGAACGCGCATGTTAAGACCACATCATCAAGGAGGTGAGAAACACATGGCACGGAATAACGTTCTTGTTCCCGAGTCCAAGAAGGCGATGGATGCGTTCAAGATGGAAGTTGCGAATTCTCTGAACGTGAATCTGAAGCAGGGCTACAACGGCGACTTGACATCCCGCGAAGCCGGCTCCATTGGCGGCGAAATGGTGAAGCGCATGATCGCTTATGCCGAAAACAACATGCAGAAGTAACTGCATTGCTAGAAAGAAACTTGATAGGAAAGGAGGAAAAACACAATGGCGAACAACAGCAGCAAGGCGAAGCTCCAGAGCTTCAAAACGGAAGTTGCGAACTCCCTGAACGTAAATCTGAAGCAGGGTTACAACGGTGACATCACCGCGCGTGAAGCCGGTTCTATCGGTGGCGAGATGGTGAAGCGCATGATCGCTTATGCGCAGAACAACATGAACACCAGCGGTAACATGATGAAATAACACAAACAAGAAAGACAATAGCGGCTGGGGGCATCCCCGGCCGCTATGCGTTGCGCGCAGCCATGGCGGAAAGCGCAAGGCTGCGCGTAAAAAAGTATGCAGTGGGGAAACTAAGCGAGAATGCGGCCTGTTGGGCCTAAGGAAAGGGATTGCGCAATGGAACGGGATAAACGGATCGAAATGCTGCTGGACGCGCTTGAAGAAAGCGGGATCCGCCAGCTTGCGGAGATTATGAACGATCCCAAACGGCTGTTTTGGCGCAGCTTTCTCTCGGGCATTTTTCGCGGCCTTGGCGCGGCGATCGGCTTCAGCGTCCTCGGCGCGCTTGCACTTATCGCGATCAAGTGGGTCTTTGGAATCGATTTTTCTTAAGCGATGGGGCGTTGCACCCCCGTTTACCTATAGTTAAACAGCAACCTCTGCGCAGGATGCCAGGCGCTGCGCTTTAGCGGTCATGCTTCTGCTGATGCATCCAAACCTTCATAACGAGGCGGTGCGGCAACAGCTTTGTGAAAAACACCTGGGTGCGGATGCGGAAATCGTGGATGGAAACGTCTTTGTTGCTGTGGTAAAGGTCCTTGATGGCAGTGCGCACCACTTCCTCTGCCGTAAACATAATGTTGAAATACGTTACCGCATCGCTTCCCTTTTGGATTGCATGGTCGAAAAATTCCGTTTGAACCCAGCCGGGGCACATGGCCATGCAGCGGATTTTGCGCGGCTTGAGTTCAACGTTCAGCGCGCGGGCATAGCTGAGCACGAATGCCTTGGTCGCGCCATAAACATTGATGTAGGGAACGGGCTGGAAGGAGGAGAGGGAATCAAGCTGCAGGATCTTTGCGCCTTCATGCATGTAGGGAAGCGTAAGCTCCGTCATCGCGACGAGCCCCTTGCAGTTGAGGTCGATCATCGCGAGCGAGTCCGAAAGGGGGATGTCCGCATAAGTCCCAAAACGCCCAAAGCCGCTTGCATTGACAAGAACGCGCACGTCCGGCTTTTCCGCGGCGAGCAGCGCCGCATAAGCATCCCAGCCCGGCTTTGCAGAAAGATCCAGCGGTACGATGCGAAGCGGCGTGCTTACGAGCTGCTTCAACTCTTCGAGGCGCTCTGCCCTGCGCGCGATTACCCAGATTTCCTCAAACGGTTCCTGCCTGCTCAATTGGAGCACAAATTCGCGCCCCATGCCCGAGCTTGCGCCGGTGATTACTGCAATCTTCATTGTTTTTACGCTTTCCTTTCTATTTCATGGTTCCTATGGGAATGAGCCCCAAATTCGAATGCCGTTTTTATTATCGTATAACTGGAAGCTTTTTTCAAATCCTTTTGAAAAAGTTCACATGCAGTACCCATGTTGCGCTTGCGCGGCTGCAAAAAGCGGGGTACCATGGAAAAAGAAAACGCAGATGGCTAAGGAGAATGCAAATGCAAAAACTGGATGGTTTGATGCGGGAGGTAAGCGCGCTCAAGCCCGGCGCGCTGGAAGCAAACCTGGAGCAGGCGCAGGATTTTATGGAGATGGTGCAGCTTTATAACAGCGCCATTCGGGAGATCACGACCAAGCTTGAGATTTTGAATTCCGAATTCAACATGCGCTATGACCATAACCCCATCCACCATATCGACAGCCGCTTGAAAAGCCTGCCCAGCATCGTGGAAAAGCTGCGGCGCAAAGGGATGAAGGTGAGCATTGCAAGCGCAAAGGAGAACCTAACGGATATTGCAGGCGTGCGCGTGGTTTGCAACTATATAGACGACATCTACCGGATTGCCCAGATGCTTTCCACACAGGATGATATCATCGTCCTGCGCCGCACGGACTATATCGAATCTCCCAAGGAAAACGGCTATCGAAGTTTGCATTTGGTGGTGAGCGTCCCGGTTTTCCTTTCCAATGGGAGCGTAGCGGTGCCCGTTGAAATCCAAATCCGCACCATTGCAATGGATTTTTGGGCAAGCCTTGAGCACCAGATCCGCTATAAATCGAGCGAAGCCATTCGAGAGGATGAAGCGCTGCGCAAAGAGCTTAAACGCTGCGCCGAAGAGAGCACCGCGCTTGATCGGCGCATGCAGGAGATCTATCAAAGGTTGCAGCAGGGCAAACAGGACGTTTAAGCATCCTGCTTGCTGCTTGAAGTCCATGGTGGGATCGCGACCACGGGCCTGCGTTGGCTTTTACGAGAAGTGCGGCAAATCTGCAAAGGCCCCCTTGCTTAGCAAGGGAGCCTTTATATGGATTGCTGTGCGCATAAAAGGAGGCGCTATGGCATCCGCTGCGTTTGCAACAGGATGCAAGGATATCCCGAAGCAGCTCCCTTACCTATGCAGCTGCTTAATCTTTTTTGAGCGCCTTATTGATTTTTTGAACCTTGGTGTGGACGCTGCGATATAGAAGCAACCAGATCATGGCGTAAATCGCGAGAAAAACGCCGAAATAGGCAAGCACGCCGGCAAAGGTATGCTCCATCCAATGCGAAAAATATGCGATAGGCAACATGGATAGGGAGAGCACGAGGAAATGGACGGCTGTGGCTTTCGAAATACTCCAGTGTTCCATCTGGAATGCGCAGGATGCCGCGGCGCAGGCTGCGCCAAGCACGCCGCAAAGAAGGGTTTGAAGCGCAACGGCTGCAAGCTCGCTGCCGAGTTGCGCCACAAGCGTTGGCACGCAGGGATAATATTCCCCGCCATAACAGGCGGAAATGCAGAGGGTAATCAGCTGGCCGAGCGCAATCCCCAGGGGAAAGCCCAGCAGCGCGCGCAAAAGCACCGTTTTTTTCATATCCATGGGTCACCTCGTTCAGATGCCAAGAATTTCCTTGATTTTCGCAACGTAGCGCCGGGAAACAAAGGCTGTCATTCCGTTTGAAAGTTCCATGCAGATGGTGCCGGAAAGGCTGAGATCAAGCCGCTTTACCCTGCGTAGATTGACGATCTCGGAATGGGAAATGCGGACGAAGCGCAGCGGCATAAGGCGTTCTTCCGCCTCATAAAGGCGCAGACGCAACGCATAGAGATTGCCGTCCAGAGTTTGCGCATATACCTTTTGCTGCTGTGCGTAAATGCGCAGGATCTCATCCGGCTGAAGCAGGTGGACCGTATCCCCTGCAAATCCGGCGATGGTGGACGACCGCGCGTCCGAAAGCCGGGCGATCAGCGCCTGCACTTCTTCCGTAACGGCTGCGGCGCGAATGACGAGCTCTGGCTCCGCGCAGGCGGAATCGATTTGGATTTTAATCTGCATGCTGCCCTCCTCCGGGGAACCCCGTTTCCCTCAAGGATGTTTGCAGTATAGGGAATCCAAGGCGCACTTTCCAGCGCTTTGCGATAGGTGGCTGCCTTTGGAATATAGACGGCAAGAAAGCTTAGCGCAGATAGGTGTTGCGGTATTCTTCCCGCACCGCTTCCGGCACAAGCCGCCCGCCGGTTGCCCAGAGCACATGGGTAGCATTTTCCATGTGCGCGGAAATGCCATGTGCAACGAGGTAAGCTTCCATGCCGGGCGCCGCGGCAAGCAGCGAGGGCGCAGGAAGGCAGGCGCAGGCGGAAGGCTCGATGAAAATGGATTCGCACTCCATAAGCGCGCGCATCATGTCGTAGAGGCGATCGTCCTCGAGCGTGTATGCACCGGAGAGCAACGTGCGCACTATGCCTCCAACAAACCCTGAGGGCCGGCCGACTGCAAGGCCGTCCGCATGTGTTTTGCCGCTTAAGCCCACATCCTGCACGGAAATGTTCTGATTCAAGCCGGTTGCAAGGCCAAGGAGCATGCAGGGGCATTGCACGGGTTCCGCATAGAACACATGCACGTTGTCGCCATAAATCAGCTTTAATCCAAACGTGATCCCGCCGGGCGCGCCGCCGACCCCGCAGGGAATGGTCACAAACAGAGGGTGCTCCGCATCCACCGCAATACCCTGCGCCGCAAGTTGTCCCTGCAGGCGCAGCGCTGCGACCGCATACCCCATAAACAGATCCACGGAATTTTCATCATCTACAAAATAGCTCATCGGGTCCGCTTCAGAAAGGG
>ERZ1643251.4426-NODE-4426-length-12244-cov-5.807860_pt1 | contig 12244 bp, 10 predicted proteins | sample MGYA00579261_ERZ1643251 | MGnify/ENA primary metagenome ERZ1643251 (study PRJEB29033, sample SAMEA4952267) | chicken gut metagenome | biome: Broiler Chicken; feature: Gastrointestinal Tract; material: Caecum | place: Ireland | collected 2018 | study: Broiler... | reverse complement strand
GCTGAGGCGTGTGTGTCCTTGTAAAGAGAGGGTATCATCCCACTATAAAACCAACCTTGCCTAAACCTTAAAATAATATAAAAAACGGGATTGCTCCCGCTTTTTATATTTTTATTATGAATGCCTTTGTATAACCAAAATAGGGCTGTCTAAATATAAGTTCTCCGCCATGTTCATCAATGATTTTCTTTACGATTGCGAGACCTAACCCATTGTGTCCATTATCGTTTCGGGATTGTTCTCCTTTCGTAAATGGCTCATACATACATGATATTAAATTTTCTCCTAATTCTTCTCCGCTGTCTGCAACAACAATACCATATCCATCATACTGATTTATAATAGCGACATAAATTTCTGTCCCTTGCTGATTATGCTGAATTACATTCCTGATAAGGTTTATTACCGCCCGCTTCATCTCGTGAGGATCTATAACTATGGCTCTTTTTTCATCTTTTATATCTACAACTAACTCCATATTATTCTGCTGAATAGAATGATACTGATCGATCAGGATATTTTTTATAAATTCTGTCAAGTCCACTTTTTCTTCCCGCAGCCGGTAATCCATCCTGAGCATACGGTTATAGTCGCTTAGCTGATCCAGAAGACGCTTTAACTCTTGGCTGCTCTCATAACATCGTTCTAAATACAGACGGCTTTCTTCTTGTCCCGCAAGATTTAATACTGTTGTTAAATAGCCCTGAATGATTGTAAGAGGGGTTCGAATATCATGGCTCAAATCCGAAATCAACTGCCTTCGAAGCATTTCTTCTTTTTGTCTCTTTTGCACAGCCTCCTCCATTGCCTCTGCCATGCAGTTAAAAGAATGTCCCATCTCTACAAACTCATATTCCGCCTGCAGTTCTAAGCGCTTCTTATAATTCCCCTTTTCCAAATCCTTCATTGCCAACCTCAATTCATCCATTGGTCTTGACAGATTTTTCCTGATCTTTTTAGATACTATTAAAACCGTGACAAAGTAACCGAATCCAAAGAGAAGTACCCCGACTATGATAATCCCGCCAAACGGAAGCGCGCTTATCTGATATGGTATATTAACTGTCGTTGTGATATCAATAACCTCTGACGGAAAGAAAATAATTTGTATCCGTGTTTTCCCTTTACTATCTGTAAAGTGCTTTATTTTCCCTTGGTACGTTTTGCCCTCCCGTTCATAATTGCCATTCACAATATCGACTATTTCAGTGCCTGTATATACTCTGCCATTTTCTTTGGGATAAATCTCCTGATACTGTATATCTAAGATCTCAAACCAGCCCCCTGCCTCTTTTAAAGATTCTGCATCGACTGTATCGTAGTCCTCAACCCCTTCGCACTGAATATCATACCGTTTTTCCAACACATCTGAAACTACGGAATTATTAATGAAATTCATAAATCTGCTGACAATTACAAATATAATAATTACAATAACCGAAAATACACAGAAATTTTTTATTAACGTCTTTTCCAGTCTTTTGTTTTTATTTTTCAAATTTATATCCCAATCCTCTCACAGTTACGATAAACCTCGGCTTCTTAGAATCTTCTTCAATATAGTCTCTCAGCCTGCTGATATATACCATGATGGTATTGCTGTCATACAGATATTCCTCTTCCCATACTGTTTCAAAAATAACTTTCTTTGTAAAAATACGGCCCGGAGAACTCATTAATAATTTTAACAATTTATATTCTTTACTTGTCAAAATAATCTTCTGTTCATTTTTATATAAACAGCATTCTTCACAGTCTAATGTTAAATTCTGTATTTTAATAATATCAGGTTCCTTCCCCGAACCGGCTCCGCCCAAATTATAAAACCTGCGAAGCTGCGCCTCTACTCGCGCCGCCAGTTCCAATGGGTTGAACGGCTTGACCAGATAATCGTCCGCTCCTTTCTGTAACCCTATGATTTTGTCTCCATCTGTATCTTTGGCCGAGACTACAATGACAGGCACATTGTTATTCTCTCTTATGAACTTCAAAACCTCATATCCGCTCAAACCCGGAAGCATGATATCCAAAATCACAAGATCCATCTCTTTCTTCCGGGCGGCCCTGACTGCCTCCTCTCCTGTATATGCCCTCTGTACCCAGTATTTATCTTCAAGGTATAATGCTATCAGATCTGATATGTCCTTTGAGTCCTCTACAATCAATACTTTTGGTTTTCCTTCCTTCATCCCTTTATCCCTCCCAAATATAGAACGAGGCTACCCCGCATTACTTGCGGCAATCTTCACCCGGCTCCACAGGTCGCTGATGATCTTCTTTGTGTCCTCATTATAGACGAACACTTCGTCATTCGGATTATCTGTCCGAGGGATATACGCGTTGATCCCTTCGTAGTCCCCGCCTTCTCCCGCGAGGTCGTTCATGACCTCTTCATTCGCCGCCGTATGTCCTACGTAGCTGGAGTTGTCATACGCGCCGTCATAGTCGCAGGCATAGTTGATGAACGCGTGGGCCAGATCGGGGTTCTGGGCGTTCTTAGGGATAACCATGGCGTCGGACCAGAGGTTCGTCCCGTCCTCGGGCATGAAGTATCCCATGTCTTCATTTTCCGCCATGACATAGGTGGCGTCTCCTGAGTAGATCAGACCCAGCGCCTTTCTTCCCTGCGCCATATTGTCGATGATCTCGTCCGTGACAATCTCCGTATCCATGGTTTGAACGCACTGTACGAGCCAGTCGTATGCCTCCAGTAACTCCTGCTCATTCTCTGTATTCATAGAGTATCCCAGCGCCTTTAGCGCCATCATGAAGGAGTCTCTCTCTGAGTCATACAGATACACATCGCCTTTATATTTCTCGTCTAAGAAAATATTGTAGCCTTCCCGCTCCAGATCTTCGATGTCCACCTTAGTCGTATCGTAGACGATGCCAACGGTTCCCCAGAAGTACGGTACTGAATAGTCGTTATTGGGATCGTAGGGAAGTCCCTTTACGGCGTGTGACAGCTTATCCATGCAGTCTAGCTTAGACTTATCCAGCTTCTGGAGTAGATCCTCCTCGATCAGCCTCTGGATCATATAATCACTGGGCACGAGCAGGTCATATACTTCCTGATTCGCCACCTTGATATACATCTGCTCGTTGGAGTCAAAGTTATCCATGACGACGGACGCCCCGGTCTCCTCCTCAAAGTCGGAGATGATATTTTCCCCTGTATACTCTCCCCAGTTGTAGATATAGAGTGTCTGACCTTCAAAGGGTCTGTCCTGACCGCCGCCCTGCATGGCGAGCAGTCCGACGATGAGCGCCAGTACGCAGGCGAACGCAATAGCAGGCACGAACTTCCTGTGCTTTCCCACCACTTCCTTTTTCTTTCGCTTTGCCGCCACAAGGGGCGTGATATTAATGATGAGCAGAACAATGGTAATGATCACCACCACGAGGGTTGACACTGCGTTGATACTCGGATTGACGCGCTTGCTCATTGTGTAGACCATGATGCTTAAGTTCTTGACTCCGCCCCCGGTCACAAAGTAGGAGATGATGAAGTCGTCCACTGACATGGTAAACGCGATCAGCGCTCCAGACACAATGCCCGGCGTGATCTGCGGCACGATAACCTGAGTCAAGGCCCGCCACGGCGTGGCTCCCAGATCCATTGCGGCGTCCGCCAGATTGGGGTCGAGGGAACGGATCTTCGGCATAACGGATAAGATCACATATGGGATGCAGAAGGCGATGTGCGCCAGCAGCATCGTAATATATCCTTTATCCACCTTAAAGGTAATAAACAGCAGCATGAAGCCGATAGCTGTCACGATCTCCGGGTTCATCATCGGCAGATTGTCTACCTGCTCCATGATATCGCGGATAATCTTCCGCGACTTACTAAGGCCGATGGCTGAGATCGTACCCACCACGGTCGATATTACCGTGGCAAGGAGCGCCACGCTGAACGTCGTATACAGGGCGTCCATCATATCCTGAGAGTCAAGCATGTGCCTGTACCAGCGCAGCGAGAAGCCTTCGAACACAGTCAGTGATTTCCCCTCGTTAAAGGAGAAGATGATCATATATATGATAGGAAGATAGAAGAACGCGATCAGCAGCGCCATCAGGATCTTCCCTGTGGAACGTTTCTTTTTCTTCATAAGATCACTCCTCCTTTCCGCCGCGGTTGCGGAGTTCAACTTTTCTCACCGCCATCATCAGAAGCATCATGATAACTGCCATGATCATGGAGATGGCGCTGCCGAAGTTCCACTCGCCCACTGTGATAAACTGATTCTCGATCATATTTCCGATAAGGAAATACTGTCCCCCGCCTAAAAGCTTGGGGATAAAGAAAGAACTCACCGCCGGAAGGAACACGAGGGTAATCCCGTTGATGACCCCCGGGATGGACAGCGGGAATGTCACCTTCCAAAATGTCTGCACCGGACCTGCTCCCAGATCCGCGCTGGCTTCCAGAAGCGAGTGATCCATCTTGCTTAAGGCCGTCTGCACCTGCAGGATCATGAAGGGCAGGAAGTTATATACCATTCCCAGAAGGACCGCTCCCTCTGTATATAAAAGCTCTGTATCTCCCAGTCCCACAAGGGAAAGGAGCTGCTGGATCAACCCTCCCTCACTCAAAAGTCCGATCCACGCGTAGGTGCGCACAAGCATATTGATCCACATGGGGATCGTCACGCAGAGGATAAGGATATTCTGCGTCTTTTCCGTACAGCGCGAGATAAAGTACGCCGCCGGATAGCCGAGCAGCAGACAGATGACCGTCGTCTTTACGGCGATAAGAAGCGATCTCCAAAGTATGAGAAGAAAGTCCTTATCTGTAAAAAATTTCACATAGTGTTCTAACGTAAATGAAAAAGAGATGATACTGTTGCCCTGCTCCATAAACGAATACAGCGCGATCAGTCCCATGGGGAGCACGAGCATCAGCGCTGCCCACACGATATAGGGAAGGGCAAGCTGTGAAAAACGCTTCATCAGTACACCTCCCTAGACATGACATGGATGTCCTCGGGGAAGAAGGTCAGACCAACCTCTTTGCCCTCCTCGGAATAATCTGTTGTGTGGACTTTGAACTCCCGGCCCGTCGTGGAGAAAGTGATGCGGTACACGCCCTCTTTGACGTCCTCCGGCTCAAAGTCATAATCCACGTTGATATCCACGCTCTGATCCTCATCGCTCAACTTCCACCCCTGAGCGCCGGCCCATGTCTTGAGATCCGTATCCAGAGCCTGCGACTCCGTGATCTCGTCCACGGTCTTAAAGAAATTGAACGCCATAACGCCTTCATTCGCCTTTTCATTCTTCACAAAGGGTTGATCCACCACAAAGATGGTACGCTCCACGCTTGTCCCGTTCGCCGTGGCAAAGGTCACCGGGTACTGTCCTTCTTCCGCTGCCAGCTCGTACTCGATCTTCGCGATGGAAATGTACTCATCGCTCGCCGGGTCCCATGCCTGCGCGTTCGCAAGGGCAACGATCTCTTTATCGTCCAGCTCCGGCACATCGTCAATATCCACATAGAAATCATTGGCGCTGATCATCTCTTTCCCGTCCTCGCTCACCACGTCATGGTTCTTGATGACGCGCATATTGACGGTGACGCTTGTTCCGGGTACAGTCTCCACCATGATCTCATAGTGTACGCCCTTGAAGAGTACGCTCTTCACCTCTCCCGTCATCTTGCCGTCCTTCACATCCACGATGTCAATATCCTCAGGACGGATAACCACGTCCACAGGCTCATTCTCACGGAATCCGAAGTCCACACATTCGAAGGTGATGTCGTCAAAACGCACCTTGTAATCCTCCGGCATGATGCCCGGAAGGATGTTGCTCTCCCCGATAAAATTTGCCACAAAACGGTTCGCGGGTTCATTGTAAATATCCTCAGGAGTACCCACCTGCTGGATCTCACCGTTTTTCATGACCACAATCTTATCAGACATGGTGAGCGCCTCCTCCTGGTCGTGGGTGACAAAGATGAAAGTGATTCCGACCTCCTGCTGAATCCGCTTCAACTCATACTGCATCTCTTTTCTCAGCTTAAGGTCAAGCGCTGCCAGAGGCTCGTCAAGGAGGAGCACCTTCGGCTCGTTGACAAGCGCTCTCGCGATAGCCACTCTCTGCTGCTGCCCGCCGGAAAGAAGGGTGGTATTCTTATCCTCATAACCTTCCAGACCGATGAGCTTTAACATCTTCATGACCTTCTGGTCAATGATATCTTTACTCATCTTCTTGATCTTAAGACCAAAAGCAATATTCTCATACACGCTCAGATGGGGGAAAAGGGCATACTTTTGGAAGACCGTATTCAGCTCGCGCTCATAGGGCGGCTTACTGCTGATCTCCTCGCCGTCAAAGATAACATGGCCTTCATCCGCGTCCAGAAATCCCCCGAGGATACGGAGCAGGGTCGTCTTCCCGCATCCGCTGGGACCTAAAAGAGTTACGAACTCATTTTCATAAATATCAAGATTGATCCCCTTTAAAACGATCTGTCCGTCGAAGTTCTTCACAATGTCCCTGAACTCTATCAGTTTCTTCTCTTCCATATCTGCATCTCCTTTTCTTCCTGCACTTAAAATCTTCATAACCGAATGTCTTTACGATCTCACACTCTCCGCCCTCACGTTCAAGCACAATGTCCGGCAGCTTCATCCCGTTGAATGTGTTTGTCTTAACCATCGTATAGATCGCCATATCCTCAAATTCTAAGCGATCCCCACATTTGAGCGGCCGGGCAAAAGAGTAATCACCGATCACATCCCCCGCAAGGCAGGTCGGCCCGGCAAGGCGGTATACATGCGGATGCTTCGCGGGATGGCCCGCGTCTTTAAGCGGCGGGCGGTATGGCATCTCCAGCACGTCCGGCATATGGCAGGCTGCGGACGCGTCCAGAATGGCGATCCGCATCCCGTTTTCAACAATCTCCTGTACCTCAGTGATAAGGATTCCCGCGTTCAGCGCCACGGCTTCCCCCGGCTCCAGATAAACCTCCACGCCGTAAGTATCCTGAACATGACGGATACAATCTTTTAGCAGTTCCCTGTCATAATCCGCCCTTGTAATATGATGGCCGCCTCCGAAGTTCAGCCACTTCATATGCTGCAGATATTTCCCGAACTTTTCTTCTACAGCCTGCAGTGTTTTCTTAAGATCATCGGAATTTTGCTCGCAGAGCGTGTGGAAATGCAGTCCGTCCAGCTCTGCGATCTCAGCTTCTGTAAGCTGGCTTTCAAACTGTTCCAGCGTTGTCCCCAGCCTTGAAAATGGCGCGCACGGATCATAGATGGCATGTCCTTCCTGAGTGGAGCACTCTGGATTGATCCGCAGTCCCATACTCCTTCCCGCCTCTTTTACCCGAGCTTTATACTTCTTAAACTGAGAAGGGGAATTAAAAATAATATGCCCGCACATGCGCAGGATTTCCTCTATCTCATCCTCCCGGTAAGCGGGGGAGAAGATGTGGTTCTCCTTCCCCATCTCCTCATACCCGAGCCTTGCCTCGTACAGGCCGCTGGCCGTCGCTCCGTCCAGAAACCGGGCGATCAGAGGATACATTTTATACATGGAAAACGCCTTCTGCGCCAACAGGATCTTGCATCCCGTTTCCACGCATATCCCCTTTAGTATCTCCAGATTTTCTTTTAGCTTCTGCTCCTGCACAACATAGCAGGGAGTCCTTAACTCATCTTTTCTCATTCTTAATCTACCAGCTCCGGCTCCTCGCTGATCTTCCACGGCAGTCCCCATTTATTGAGCGCGTCCATGAACGGATCAGGATCAAACTCTTCCATGTTGTAGACGCCCGGCTTTTTCCATGTGCCGGTCATCACCATCATGGCCCCGATCATCGCCGGGACGCCCGTGGTGTATGCCACGGCCTGAGAACCTACTTCTTTATAACACTCCTGATGGTCGCATGTATTATAGATGTACAACTTCTTCTCCTGTCCGTCCTTCTTGCCGATGAAGATACAGCCAATATTCGTCTTTCCCTTTGTCCTCGGCCCCAGAGAGGAAGGATCCGGCAGCACTGCCTTCAAGAACTGGAGCGGCACGATCTCTTTGCCCTCGTACATGATCGGCTCAATAGAAGTCATTCCTACATTCTCCAGACAGCGGAGGTGGGTGAGATAGCTCTCGCCAAATGTCATAAAGAAACGGATACGCCTGATACCCGGGATGTTCAGCGCAAGAGATTCGATCTCTTCGTGGTGGAGCAGATACATATCCTTCTCTCCGATCTCCGGGAAGTTATACACCCTCTTGATCTCCATGGGTTCTGTCTCTACCCAGTGACCGTTCTCCCAGTAAGAACCCTTGGCTGATACCTCGCGGATATTGATCTCCGGGTTAAAATTCGTGGCGAACGGATAGCCATGATCACCCGCGTTGCAGTCAAGGATGTCAATATAGTTTATTTCGTCAAAATAGTGCTTCAGCGCATAGGCGGAGAATACGCTTGTCACACCCGGGTCAAAGCCGCTCCCCAGAAGTGCTGTAAGTCCTGCCTGTTCGAATTTCTCCCTGTACGCCCACTGCCACTTGTACTCGAACTTCGCCGTGTCCTCCGGCTCATAGTTCGCTGTGTCAATATAGTGAACGCCTGCTGCCAGACACGCGTCCATGATCGTAAGGTCCTGATAGGGGAGCGCCAGATTCAGCACCACTTCTGGCTTCTCCTTCTTAATAAGAGCTGTAAGCGCCTCTGCGTCGTCCGCGTCCACCTGCGCGGTGGTGATCTTCGTCTTTGTCGTTGCCGCCAGCTTTTCCTTTAACGCGTCACACTTTGACACCGTCCTGCTGGCGATGCACAGCTCTGTAAATACCTCGTCATTCTGGCAGATCTTGTGGATCGCCACACTTGCCACGCCCCCGCAGCCGATTACCATTACTTTTCCCATTTTCTTTTCTCCTTCCTCTTGTCTGCTATACACTTTGGACGATATACTATCTATTTTTATCTATTCCGTCTTTATCGGTTCACCAAAGCGATCAGCATCTCGCGGATGATCTTGCATGCCGCAGCCGTGGACGCCCCGGTGGGGTCGCACGGCGGGCACAGCTCGTTGACATCGCAGCCGATCAGGTTCACTCTTTTGCACACTTCGGTCACGCCTTGCATGGCGGTCAGAAAATCAATTCCGCCCGGCTCCGGCGTCCCTGTCCCCGGGAACACGGACGGATCCATCACATCCAGATCCACCGTGAAATACACTGGCTTTCCCTCAAGCTCCCGGATTACGTCTTCCAGTCCGTCCAGTATGAACGGATGGAAATCCGTGTGCCCGCTCTTCGCCCAGTCAAATTCTTCCTTCTCACCGGAGCGTATCCCGAACTGGTGGATACGCCCGTCCCCAAGCAGCTCCCAGCAGCGGCGGATCACACAGGCATGGGACAGCTCCACGCCAAGATAATCCTGCCTCAGATCCGTGTGCGCGTCAAAGTGGATGATGTGCATATCCGGGTATCTTTCCGCAGCGGCGCGCACACTTCCCAATGTCACCAGATGCTCGCCTCCGATCAGAAAGGGGAGCTTTTCATCCTTTAAGATTTCCGCCGCGCACTCCTGAATCTGTTCCAGCACTCGCTCTGAACTTCCGATGGCAAGCTCCAGATCGCCGCAGTCGCAGACCTTATTTTCAATCAGTTCTTTATCCTGATACGGACTGTAGACCTCCAACCCGTAAGAATCGTTACGGATGGCTCCACCCGCGAAACGGGTTCCCGGGCGGAAGGAAGTTGTAGAATCAAAAGGCGCGCCGAAAATAACGATATCTGCTTCTTCATACTCCGCATCACATCCGATAAAATTTACAATATTTTTCTCTATCATCTTATCACTCCACATCCTCCAGAAGTTCTTCCACATACGCGGGAAGCGCGAACACTCCCGCATGAAGTCTTGGCTCATAATACTTTGTGTGCACACCCTTTAGCTTCCATGCCACTTTGTCCAGATCGTCAAGGGGATGGTATTTCTTTGAGGCAAAACCAAAGAGCCAGTGTCCCGACGGGTAGGACGGGATATGGGCCTGATACACCCGGCAGATAGGAAATGTCTCCACAATGCGCTTGTGCATCCGCTGGCACTGGAACGCTTCTTCCGTGTAGAAGGGACTTTCATTCTGATTGATCATGATGCCGTCCTCATGGAGCGCGTTATAACAGTTGCCGTAAAACTCTTTTGTAAACAGTCCTTCGCCCGCACCGAAAGGATTCGGCGAGTCAATAATGATCAGGTCGTATGCGTCCCCCTTTGAGCGTATAAAGCGCAGTCCGTCCTCGTGGAAGATGTTTACCCGTGCATCTGTCAGGCTGTTGGCGATCTCGGGAATATACTTCCTGCACACTTCCACAAGCAGGGGGTCCGGCTCTACCACATCGATCGTCTCAATGGCGTCATATTTGATCAGCTCTCTCACCACGCCGCCGTCGCCTCCGCCGACTACCAGCACCTGCTTTACATCAGGGTGCACCGCCATGGGGACATGGGTGATCATCTCATGGTAGATGAACTCATCCCGTTCCGTCAGCATCAAAGCTCTGTCAACCACAAGGATCTTTCCAAAATCCTTTGACTCCAGCACATCGATCCGCTGCTCCTCGCTCTGTGCGCTGAACAACTGCTCCTCAATGCGGATGGACAGCTTTACGCCGTCTGTATGTATGTCAGAAAACCACATTTCCATCTGTTTATCCCTCCGTCAATACGTTGAGCCGCTCGATCCTCTCATCCTCTGGCCCGGTCATGGAGCAGCCTTTTTCTTTCGCGTAAACGATGTAATCAATCACTTTCTCCGTGATCTCCTCGCCCGGAGCCAGCACCGGGATACCCGGCGGGTAACACATGACAAATTCCGAGCAGATCCGCCCCTTCGTCTCAGGCAGTGGCAGGGATTCTTTCTCCGCGTAAAAAGACTCCTGCGGGGTGAGCACCACCTTGGGGGCAATGTACTCCTGCGTAAGCATTCCCGCTTTATCCTTCTTGTAGCGCCGTCTCAGATCCGCCAGCGCCGTCACGAGACGCTCCACCTCCCGGATGCGGTCGCCGATGGACAGGTAGGCAAGGATATTTCCCAGATCGCCGAACTCGATCTGGATATCATACTCATCCCGCAGGATATCATAGACCTCAATGCCCGCAAGTCCGATGTCCAGCGTGTGGATGGACAGCTTGGTCGGATCAAAGTCAAAGACGCTGTCCCCGTTGATCATCTCACGGCCGAACGCATAGTAATCACCGATCTTGTTAATCTCTTCCCTCGCATAGTCTGCAAGTCCTGTTACCATGCGGAAGGATTCCTCGCCCCTTAAAGCCAGATTCCTTCTGGAAATGTCCAGACTCGAGAGCAGCAGATAAGACGCGCTCGTCGTCTGGGTCAGGTTGATGATCTGGCGGATATATCCCGGGTTCATCCCCTTTCCTGTAAGAAGAAAGGAACTCTGCGTCAGACTTCCCCCGGATTTGTGCATACTCACGGACGCCATGTCCGCTCCCGCCTCCATCGCTGAAAGCGGCAGCTCTTTTCCGAAGTAAAAATGTGTGCCGTGCGCCTCGTCCGCCAGCACCTTCATCCCCTTTGCGTGAGCCGTCTCGACAATGACCTTTAAGTCTGAGCAGATTCCATAATAGGTAGGATTGTTGACAAAGACTGCCACTGCGTCCGGGTTTTCCTCAATAGCTGCCTCCACATCCGCGCGCTTCATCCCCAGCGAGATGCCAAGCCTTTTGTCCACATCGGGATTCACATACACAGGCTTCGCTCCGCAGAGCACCATGGCATTGATCACGCTGCGGTGTACATTCCTTGGGAGGATGATCTTATCCCCCTTCTTGCAGCATCCGAGCACCATCGTCTGTACAGCGGACGTCGTACCGCCCACCATGAGAAAAGCGTGATCCGCTCCGAAAGCTGCGGAAGCAAGTTCTTCCGCGTCTTTGATGGCAGACACAGGATGGCACAGGTTATCAAGCGGCTTCATAGAATTGACATCAATGCTGACACAGCGCTCGCCCAAAAGCTCTACCAGCTCCGGGTTTCCCCTGCCGTGCTTATGCCCCGGCACATCGAAGGGCACGACCCGGTTCCTCCGGAATCTCTCCAGCGCCTCGTAGATGGGCGCCCTCCTCTGATCTGATCTTTCCATAGTCATATATCCCCTCTTTCCGACAGATTCACCCGTTAGAGCGCGCCCATGGCGCGCAAATCAGAACCACCGGCTTAGCCGGTGGTTTGTTCTCGCCCTATAAGGGCTGATT
>ERZ1643251.4425-NODE-4425-length-12244-cov-6.105423_pt1 | contig 12244 bp, 9 predicted proteins | sample MGYA00579261_ERZ1643251 | MGnify/ENA primary metagenome ERZ1643251 (study PRJEB29033, sample SAMEA4952267) | chicken gut metagenome | biome: Broiler Chicken; feature: Gastrointestinal Tract; material: Caecum | place: Ireland | collected 2018 | study: Broiler... | reverse complement strand
TACAAGCGCGTTGATTTTTCGAAATTGGTCGACTATTTCAGACTGAAGCTCGACCCGTTCGCGGCGGGCGAATTTTGGGGGAAGATGCTGCGCTCGGCATCAGTCATTTATCAGTATACGCGGGATGAATCGCTGAAAGCGGTTATCGACGCGTCGGTCGCCGATATGCTCTCTGTGCAGGCTGAGGACGGCGAAATCAGCACCACACCGAGACAGGCGCAGCCTAACGGCACTCACGGCTCGGATTTGTGGGAGCGCAAGTATGTGCTGCTGGGGCTGTGGGCGTATTACGAGGCAACCATGAGCGAGGACGCGCTGCGCGCAATGGTAAAATTGGCCGACTACACAGCGCGTCAGGTCGGCGCGCCGCCCAAAACTCCGATAACCGAGACCGGCTGGGCGTTCTACGGCATCGAGTCGTCGTCCATATTGGAGCCGATAATGAAGCTCTACCGGCTGACGGGTCGTGAGGAGTATCTGCGGCTCGGGCGACACATCGTCGAGGAGACGGGCGCCTGCAAGCGGCAGAATATATTCGAAGCCATAAGGCAAGGCACAGCTCCAAAGGATATCGGAAGCAACGGCAATCCGCGCGAAAGCATAGCGAAGGCCTATGAGATGATGAGCTGCTTTGAGGGCTTGCTCGAATATTATCGCGCGACCGGAGAGGCACGCTGGCTCGAAATCGCGAACGAGTTCGTCGCAAAGGTGATAGCGCGCGAAATCACGCTGCTCGGCTCGGGCGGAGCGGACAAGCCGTATAACCTCGGTCCGGGCATCGGCGAGCAGTGGAACGACACGGCGTATGAGCAGACCAATCCGGATATCAGCTATATGATGGAGACCTGCGTCACAATAACCTATATGAAGCTCTGTCATCAGCTGCTGCGGCTGAACGGGGACAGCAGGTTAGCTGACCAGATTGAGATAAGTATGTATAACGCGCTCTTCGGCGCGGAAAAGCCGACCGGCGATTACTTCGAGTATTTCCCGCGCTTTAACGGCGTCAGAAGCTCGAAGGTGAATTTCACCGCGAACATCGGGGATTTTCCGCTGAGCTGCTGCACCGCGAACGGTCCCGCGGGAATAGGACTGATACCAATGACCGCGGTGATGCGCACTGAGCGGGGAATAGCTGTCAATTTCTTTGAAGCCGCGCGGGTCAGCTGCGAGCTTGACGGTCTGCCTGTGAATATCGAAATTGTGTCCGGATATCCGGCGCGTGGTCAGGTGACTATCAAAGTGAGCCCGACCGCGCCCAAATGCTTCGATATATTGATACGCGTTCCGGCTTGGAGCGCCAATACCTCGATTGCTGTAAATAGCACAGCGCAGGCAAATGTGCGCGCCGGAGAGTATTATACAATATCGCGAAAATGGACTTGTGGCGACGAGATTCATGTCACGCTTGATATGCGTTGTGAAATCATCCCCGCCCCGCACGGCTCTAACCGAAAGGGCGACGCGTTCTGCGCGCTGCGTTATGGTCCTATCGTGCTGTCGCGTGACAAGCGGCTCGACCCGATGTATGCGTCTCCGGTCACGATTGTGCGCGGCGGGGACGGCTGCGCGGTATGTGAGAGTGTGGTAACCGACATCCCCGACGCCCGTGTGGCTCTGCGCGTGAAAACGACCGACGGGTATATCACGGTTATCAACTATTCCGCCGCGGGCAGCAGCTGGGACGAGTCGTCGGAATTCTGTACCTGGATGCCCACCGGCGGCGATAACTGAATATTTAATGCCGGTTTGATTAATATTCAGTGCCGATTTGAATGAATAGTCAAAGCTGATTTTGTAAGATTATCAGTGCCGGATAAACCTTTTATTTAATCTCCGATTTGAATGACCGCTATTTGATTCAACCGAATAATCGATAGATTCATATAAAATATACCGCTAAGCGAGGTGAAGCCGTCATGCCGTACAGCGAGCTGGTCAAGAATTTCGAAAAAATCCGCGAATATATGCGCGAATTCTATGTCTACGGCTTCAAGAGCCGCGGCGAATACAACCAAAAGAGCGCGCGCTCGTATGACGACGAGCGGCGCAGGATCGAGAGCTGGCTCGGCGAGTATATGCGCTTTGCCGAGACTGCCGACGGCAGGAATTACTTCATCTCGGTAGACAGCCGCGCGATAAGCGAAAATCCTTTCTACAAGGCATGGAAGACCAAGAGCTTCACCGACGGGGATATCACGCTTCACTTCGCGATATTCGACGTCCTCTGGTCGCCTGAAATCAAGCTGACGCTCGCCGAGCTTACAGATGAAATTGATTCGCTGCTGTCATCCGGCTTTGATTTTGACGAATCCACACTGCGAAAAAAGCTGAAGGAATACGCCGACGAGGGGATAATCGTTATCGAAAAGCGCGGGCGGCAGGTTATATACAGCCGTGCTCATGATGTGGATATATCCGGACTGCGCGACGTCCTCGACTTTTTCAGCGAGGTCGCGCCCTGCGGGGTTATAGGCTCGTTTCTCTGTGATAAGCTGACGAGTGACAGGCGCTTGAACGGCGATAAAATGCCGGACGGCAGTCAGTCAAACGATAATATTTTGTCGTGTAGCAGTCAGTCAAGCGACAATATTATACCGATAAGTAGTCAGTCGAACGGCGTTCAGCTTACAAGCGGCTGTCATTCAAACCTTGTCAATTCCTCAGCCGGAAGTGTGTTCTGCTTCAAGCACCACTACATCACCGAAGCTATTGACAGCGATGTCATGGCGTCGCTGTTCGACGCGATGAGGAAAAAGAGCTATGTCCTGCTCGACAATTTCAGCCGCCGCTCGCAAAAGTCGCGTACACTGCGGCTGCTCCCGCTGAAAATCTACATCAGCGTGCAGAACGGCCGGCAGCATCTGATAGCCTATAACGAGAACTCACGCTTTGGCTCGTATCGGCTCGATTATATCTCAAATGTCCGGCTTTGCGAGCCCGCGGCAGATTTCGACTGGCTGCGCGCCGCGCTCGCGAAAAAGGAGACGAGGATGTGGGGCGTGATGTGCGGCTCGGACGCGCGCTGCGAGCGGGTGGAGTTTGAAATCTATGTCGGCGCGGACGAGGAGTATATAGTCAATCGCCTTGAGCGCGAAAAGCGCTGCGGCAGCATTGAAAAAATCGACAATACGCACTATCGCTACACCGCGGAGGTGTACGACTCGAACGAGCTGCTGCCTTGGATACGCACATTTATTTCACGAATCACGCGGCTGAAATGCTCGAATCGCGCTGTCGAGAACCGCTTCCGCGAAGATGTCAAAGAGATGTACCATATGTATCAAGGTGACGGAGGTGATACGACTGCTGTTCAGTGAATTGTATTCAGCCTACTACAACGCGGTGGCGAGGATAATCGAAGCCGCTTTCGATGGGGCGAATGAGAAGGAGCTGAGGCAATGCGTCGAGCGCGAGGCATTTTCGGAGAGCATACTCACAATACTGCCCGCGCTGAAATCGGGCAGGTGGCATCTGCTCACCCCTGACCTTGAGCCGATACCGCGCCATAAGCCGACAATGCCGCCGACGTCGCTCGAGCTGCGCTGGCTCAAGGCGATATCCGACGACCCGCGGTTGAAGCTGTTCGGCGTCAGCTTTCCCGAGCTCGATTCGGTCGAGCCGCTGTTCACACCTGACGACTACAAAATCTACGACCGCTTCTCGGACGGCGACCCGTATGACGACGACGAATACATACGCCGCTTCAGAATTATCCTGTCGGCGATCAAGTCGGCACGACGGGTGAAAATCTCGCTCACAAACCGGAGAGGGAAGCGTATGCGCTTCGAGTTTGTGCCGACCCGGCTCGAGTATTCGGAAAAGGACGACAAGTTCCGCGTCATCGCGTCGGGCTGCAAGTACTCCTGCTTCAATCTCGCGAGAATTGAGAGCTGCGAGTATGCGCGGGATAGATCGGCTGACAGCGAGTATGCGCGGGATAAATCGGCTGACAGCGAGTATGCGCGGGATAGATCGGCTGACAGTGAGTATGCGCGGGACAAATCTGTTGACGGCGAGATTGCACAGGTTAAATCGGTTGATAGTAATTATGCACGGAACAAATCTGCCGACGGCGGGATTGCGCGGTGCTCGTCCGGCAATATCCTGCCGCGCGATATGCGCGAAAAGGAGCTGGTGCTGTCAATAAACGACGAGCGCAATTCACTCGAGCGGGTCATGCTGCACTTCGCGCATTTTGAAAAGCGAGCCGAGCGAGCCGTCGATGGTCGGTACATACTCCGGCTGCGTTACCGCGAGAGCGACGAGACCGAGCTGGTGATACGCGTGCTGTCGTTCGGTCCGTGCGTAAAGGTATTGGAGCCGACCGGCTTTGTCGGGCTTATACGCGAACGGCTGAATAAACAAATGAGCTGCGAGTGGTGACCTCGCAGCTTTTTTTCCGTGAAACATGACTGGGAATGGTGTATAATATTACCGTAAACCAGAGACGACCTGCTAAAGGCGCAAGCAGCAGCTGTTTTAATAGGGGGTAAAGGACAAAAAATCCTTGTGCCGGCGAGTTTACTCGTCTTATCGCGCCTTGTATCATCGTTGTCGTGCGGCAAAAAGGCTCGTACAGCAAACATATTGTAGGTATAGCTGAACCAATGAGCCTTGTTCACACAGTTGCCGCGCGATAAACTGAAGCTGTCGGAAGAAAAGCGATAATGTCGCATAGGGTAGGCAGAGCCTTGGTGCCGTCGGGCACGAAATCTGCGCAGTCCGCGGCTTCACAGGTCGTCAGCGGCTTACATAAAGGCGCACACAGCAACCATATTTACCGGTGGCACATGGGTCGGCTCGACCTGTACGGGTTCAAATCCCGAACGCGCCTTGTCAGAATGACTCCGATTGCCGGCTTTGCATACGGCGGTCGAAGTCATTGTCATTTGTATTTACCGAATCGCTGTCATTATATGGCAATGCCGCGTGACAGTATTTACTGCGAAAGGAGCGATATTATGCTCGATTATCTGAAACACGAATCCAATTATACATATACCGAAAACGGTGCGCTGACTCATATTACCACTGAATCGGATTTGGTCGACCTGTTCGCGACCCTCGGCGCGCTGCGCGGAGCGAGCGACGCGGCTGTGACCGACCGTTTCGCGCGTGCCTTTGCCGAGCGAAGCGACCTTGCGATGAAGCTCGCGTTTTATGGCCGCGACGTGCGCGGCGGACTCGGAGAGCGGCGAGTGTTCCGGCTCATACTCAAATGGCTGGCGAAATACGCTCCCGACGCGCTCAGGCGCAACCTTGAATACATACCCGAATACGGCCGCTACGACGATCTGCTCGCGTTAGTTGATACCCAATGCGAGGACGATGTGATTGAGCTGATCCGCGGTCAGCTTGAGCGTGACCGTTCGTCCGATGCCGGCGTGTCGCTCCTCGCGAAGTGGCTGCCGTCGGTCAATGCTTCAAATTGTGAGACTGTGAAGCAGGCAAAGCATATCGCACGCCGTCTCGGTATGAATGACGCCGCGTATCGCAGGCTGCTGTCGGAACTTCGCGCGAAAATTGCGATTATCGAAAACAATCTGCGCGAACGCGACTACACGTTCGACTATTCGAAGCAGCCGTCGCAGGCAATGCTCAAATACCGCAAAGCCTTCATCCGCAACGACAAGGAGCGCTATTTCGATTTCCTCGAAAGCGTCAGACGCGGCGAATTGTCAATGCACACCGATACATTGACGCCGTATGACATCATTTCTCCCTGCTTTGATAATTACGGCGATATATCAGAGCTGTCAGAAACCGAGCGGCGAGCGCTTGATACAGCTTGGAACTCGCTTGATGCTTTCAGTACCGATGAGAATTCGCTCGCGGTCGTAGACGGCTCGGGATCGATGTATTGCAATCTATCGCCGCGGCCGATAGCTGTGGCTATGTCGCTTGGCATCTACTTTGCCGAGCGCTGCAAGGGCGCTTTCCATAATCACTTCATCACCTTTTCGGAGCACCCGCAGCTCGTCGAGGTCAAGGGCGCGGATATTGTCGAAAAGGTCGGCTACTGTTCGGGCTTTAATGAAGTCGCGAACACGAACTTAAGTGAAGTATTCAAGCTGATTCTGCGGGTCGCGGTCGGACACTCACTGCCGCAGTCAGAGCTGCCGAAGCGGCTGTATATCATATCCGATATGGAATTCGACAGCTGCACACGCGACTCGGACAAAACCAACTTCGAATTCGCGAAGCGTCTTTACCTCGAGCATGGCTACAATCTGCCCGAAATTGTGTTCTGGAATGTCGCGAGCCGGAAGCGTCAGCAGCCGGTCACGCAGAACGAAGCCGGAGTCGCGCTCGTATCGGGCTGCTCACAGCATATGTTCAAGCTTGCCGTCGCGGGCGAGCTCTCGCCCGCAAAGCTCATGTATGAAATCCTCACGTCGGAGCGATACGCGAAAATAACCGCATAACAGAAACGATCGGATTTTCTCCGGTCGCTTTATTATAGTTATGAGTGGGACTTATAAGCGGGTGTTAGGAGCTAAGGCGCAATCATTTCCGCTCGGATTAAATTCATATTTATTCTGCGGTTTATATAGCAGCGGCATATTTTTTGTGGTTGGCAGGCGTTTTTGTTATACGGCATATTGCCTCAATGTTTGGTATATTTACTTTTTTATAAATATTTCAAGTTATAATTGACAATTTCCACGAATTGTGGTATAATATTATGTCCGTGGCATCAGGAATTACATAAACTTGCCGCGTTCGGACTTGATTTAATTATATAATACTCCAACATGAAAGGTAATGATAAATATGGAAACCAAAGAACGCAGAGTCGGCACGGTGTCCCGCGGTATCCGCTGTCCGATTATCCGCGAGGGAGACGACCTCGCCAAAATAGTCACCGAGAGCGTACTCGCCGCCGCTGAGTCGGACGGCTTCGAGCTTCGAGACCGCGATGTAATCGCTATGACCGAGTCGATCGTAGCACGCTCGCAGGGCAACTATGCTACCGTCGACGACATCGCCGCGGATGTCAAGGCAAAGCTTGGCGGCGAGACGGTCGGCGTCATCTTCCCGATACTCTCGCGCAACCGCTTCGCAATCTGTCTGCGCGGCATCGCCAAGGGCGCGAAGAAAATCGTGCTCATGTTAAGCTATCCGTCCGACGAGGTCGGAAACGCGCTTTTGTCGATCGACCAAATCGACGAGTCGGGCGTCAATCCCTACAGCGACGTACTCACGCTTGAGCGTTACCGCGAGCTGTTCGGCAAGACGGTACACGAGTTCACCGGCGTCGACTATGTCGAATACTACGGCGATCTCATCAAATCCTGCGGCGCGGAGGTTGAGATTATCTTCGCAAATCAGCCGAAGGCTATACTCAACTACACCGACCACATCATCAACTGCGACATACACACCCGCAAGCGCACTAAGCGCATTCTGCTCGAAGCCGGCGCGAAGGTCGTATGCGGTCTTGACGAGATCATGATTTCTCCGGTGAACGGCAGCGGCTGCAATGAAAAATACGGTCTGCTCGGCTCGAACAAGTCGACCGAGGATAAGGTCAAGCTCTTCCCGCGCGAGTGCCGCGACCTCGTGCTCGAGATTCAGAAGCGCATACTCGAGGCGACCGGCAAGCACGTCGAGGTCATGGTATACGGCGACGGCGCGTTCAAGGACCCGCAGGGCAAGATCTGGGAGCTCGCCGACCCGGTAGTTTCTCCGGCATACACCGACGGACTCATCGGTACGCCGAACGAGCTGAAGCTGAAATATCTCGCGGACAACGATTTCAAGGATCTGTCGGGCGAGGAGCTGAAGCAGGCTATATCGGACAGCATTCGCAAGAAGTCGGGCAGCCTTGTCGGCAACATGACGTCGCAGGGAACGACTCCGCGCCAGCTGACCGACCTTATCGGCTCGCTCTGCGACCTGACGAGCGGCTCGGGAGACAAGGGAACTCCGGTCGTACTGGTTCAGGGATATTTCGACAACTATACAAACTGATAACTTATTCGCCGCGGCTTGTAATCTATTCACCGCTCCGCACAATCGGGGCGGTGATTTTATGTTATAAGAGACTGCACAGCTGTTTTGTTTGACTTCCTTGTCAAAAATTATTAAAAATAATTTTCGCCAATTTTCGTGTCTATTGACAAACGCGAATTGACTGTGCTATAACTGAGCGGTAATATTTCAGGATACGGTTTCGAAAGCCTTCGCGAGTAGAGTAATCACAGAGTCGGTCAGAATCCGACACAACATCCATTGCTGTGTTTGACGGTCAGCTGTCATAAGTCAGCATAATCCGTATTTATAACCTACGCCTTATGGAAAAGAAGCGCGCAGCCAGACTTTTGGCTGCGCTATTTTTGAAGCTAACCTATTCCGGTACTGCCGGATCAGAGGGAAGTACGGTGAAAATCCGTCGCAGCCGTCACTACCGTATAATCGGAATACTCATAGGTTTGTAATATTTCGTACAGAGCATTTTTGGATAGGAAGAGTGCAGCCACAACACAGCATGACGCGGTCATGGTGTTTTGCAGCTGCGCTCATTTTTTTATCTGAAAAACCCAGTGGGAAAGGAAGCTTTTACCGAGTAAAAGCCGAGGATAAAATATGGCAGCTAAGAAATACACCAGAGACGACTGCGTCATGCTTTTGCGTTCTAAGCAGGAATCGCTTGCGGCAAACGGCGAGGAGCGTCTGCCGAAGCGGTCGGATTTTTCTGAGAACGAGGTCGTCGCGATAAAAGCGTTTCTCGGTCCATAGCCGCGCGCGCTCGAAGCCGCCGGGCAGTCTCGGCAGACTCGAGGATTTGTCGGTACAGCTCGCCGGAATCACCGGAGAAATCCACAACCATGTCGACAAGCGGACGCTGTTCGTGTTCTGCGCCGACAATGGAGTTGTCGCCGAGGGGGGTAGCCTGCGCCGCAGTCGGTGACGCTCGCGCAGACGATTAATCTGACTCGCGCCAAGACCGGAGCGTCGGTGCTTGCCAAGCGATTCGGCTGCAAGACGGTCGTCTGCGACGTCGGAGTGAACGCCGATATCAACTGTCCGGACGTGCTTGATTACAAGCTCGCATATGGCACACAGAACATCGCAAAAGGTCCGGCGATGACCCGCGAGCTGGCCGAGCGAGCTATCGAAATCGGTCGCAAGCTGGTATACGAGTCGGACGCGGAGGTCATCGGTATCGGCGAAATGGGAATCGGCAACACGACTACATCGTCGGCGATACTGTCGGTGCTGACAAATTCGCCGGTCAAAAGCGTGACCGGCCGCGGCGGCGGAATCTCGGACGAGGGCTACATAAAGAAGATAGCCACAATCGAGCGCGCGATTGAATTGAACAACCCCGACCCGAACGACGCGGTCGACGTGCTGTCCAAGGTGGGCGGATTCGACCTCGCGGCGATGACCGGCGGATTCATAGGCGCGGCAGAGAAGCGTATTCCCGCGGTAATCGACGGCTTCATCTCGGTCGTAGCCGCGCTATGTGCGGTCAGAATCGTTGACAGCACCGCGGATACCGTGAGGGGGTGCTTGCCATGCTGAAGCTGTTTCGCGCGATGATGATGTGCTTTTCGATGTTCTGCGCGATACCCTGTCCTTATTACAAATGGGACGAGGACGCGCGGCCGTTGATGTCATTGTTTCTGCCGGTAGTCGGGCTGTTTATCGGCTGTCTGTGGGCAACTCTCGCGTGGCTGATACAGTATTTCAAGCTGCCGGAAATGCTCGGCGCGGCGCTGTTGTGTGTATATCCGTACCTTGTGACCGGATTTATGCATCTCGACGGCTACCTCGACGTCACCGACGCGGTGAAATCCTGGCGCGACCTCGACGAACGCCGCCGGATTCTGAAAGACCCGAACGCCGGTTCATTCGCGGTCGCGGCAGGCGCGATTATCGTGATGTTCCAGTTCTCGCTGTTCGCTTCGGCAAAGGCGGACGCGAATTGGTTTGCGCTGATTTTGGTGCCGACAGTCTCGCGCGCGATTGCCGGACTGTGCATTACAATCCTGCGACCGATGTCGACGAGCGAATACGCCGGAGCTTATCGCAAGGGTGTGAAGAAGTCGCACATTGTAGTATTCGCGGTAATGATCGCGGCAGTGACAGCACTCGGATTCGTGCTGCTCGGACGGTACGGCGCGGTGTCACTCGCTGTCATAGCCGGATATCTCGTCGCGTTGAGGCGGGCGTTCAAGTCGCTCGACGGTATGTCGGGCGACATCTCGGGCTACTCGCTCGTATTCGGCGAGCTGTGCGGAATAGCGGTATACGCGCTGATATAAATTGACAAACGACAAAGATGGTTTTATGAATCTGATAGGCGATTGTAAAAGTCGAAAAAAAACAATAAAGTTCGCACGCATTAAGCCGCTGCTCGGGGAAGGGGCCCCGAGTAAAGCGGCGCGCCGCTATGGTTACTGACGTTTTGTACAAATAATATACGGTAGAACTTTCAATAATTGTAGTTATGCCCAATTATTGAAGTTTTCGCGGTGGGGGTCTGGGGGAGGTGCCTTTTTCAAAAGGCGCCTCCCCCAGGGAAAGCGAACAAGTTTGCACATTTACAATCGCCTAGTAAAATAAATTATTATGGAGAATCGAATCATGAAAATCAAACTCACAGCACTTATTTTGAGTCTTGCCATTGCGGGTAGCTTCGTTTCCTGCGGCGATACCGCCGAGGACGGCGTCGACACAAGCGCGGACACTACAGCAAATGAGGTCGACACAAGCGGCGACGTCTCGTATGACGGCAAGCTCGAGTTCGACTACTCGCTCGAGCTCGAATACGCGAAATGCTTCTCGGTCGACTATTACAAGGGCGGCTACAAGCTGGTTGAAACTACCGGCGGCGCGTCGATTCTGGTAGTACCGGAGGGCATGAGCGTTCCGGAAGGACTGGACGCAAACACCCATGTGTTACAGCAGCCGATAAACAATATCCTCGTCGCGTCGACTCCGGTGACGTCGCTGATCAACGCCGCGGGCGCGCTCGACGCGATATCAATGTCGACCTATGACGCCGATTCGTGGTATATCGACAATGTCAAGAACGCTATCAATGACGGAAAGATCACCTAATTTCGGACACGATCGGCAGCATGATCAACGATATGCGCCTTATGATGGAGGCTGACGCCGACACTGACATGCTGACCTATCTTGTAAAACTCAAATAATGAAAACCAAACACGCAGCTTCACTGCGATATCTGACAGTATTCGTGTCGCTTATTCTGCTATTCGTCTTTGCTGTGGTCTGGAATATCAACACCGGCAGCGTCGACATATCGCTCTCGCAAATCATCAAAATTATTTTCGGGCGTGACGACACGGATATATCTATCTACAATATAATTTGGAAAATCAGACTGCCCCGGCTTCTGACCGCGGCGATCCTCGGCGGCGCGCTGTCGCTGTCGGGATTCCTGCTCCAGACCTTCTTCCGCAACCCGATCGCCGGACCGTTCGTGCTCGGAATTTCGTCGGGCGCGAAGATGTTCCTCGCGGTCGTGACAATAGCGCTGACCGGATATTTTCAGTCAGTACCGGTATCACTGATCGTGGTGTCGGCGTTCATCGGCTCGATGCTGTCTATGCTGCTCGTACTCGCCTTTTCGGGTAAGATACGTAATATGTCGATGCTGCTTGTCATCGGTATTATGATAAGCTACATCTGCTCGGCGGTCACCGACTTCCTCATCAATTTCGCGAAGGAATCGGAGATTGTCAACCTCACCTACTGGTCGATGGGCAGCTTCAGCGGAGCGGGCTGGGACAATCTGAAAATCTCGGCGGCGATAATCCTGCCGACCGGAGTCGCGACGTTGCTCCTGTCAAAGCCGATTGCCGCCTACCGGCTCGGCGAGGGCTACGCGCAGAGTCTCGGCGTGAATATAAAGCTGTTCCGGCTTATGCTGATACTGCTGTCTAGCGTACTTTCAGCCTGTGTCACGGCGTTCGCCGGACCGATATCCTTTATCGGCATCGCCGTACCGCACATCTCGCGGATAATGCTGAAAACCGAAAAGCCGCAGATCATGATTCCGGCGACCTTTCTGTGCGGCGCGGTGTTCTGTATGCTCTGCGACCTTATCGCGCGCACGGTATTCGCTCCGACCGAGCTCTCGGTGGGAACGGTGACGAGCGCGATCGGCGCGCCGATTGTCATCTGGTTAATGGTGTCGAGGAGGAAGGGCAATGGCTGAAAATACGATGAATACAGTGAAAGCGGCTGAAAATACAGTGGA
>ERZ1643251.4423-NODE-4423-length-12249-cov-6.136707_pt1 | contig 12249 bp, 16 predicted proteins | sample MGYA00579261_ERZ1643251 | MGnify/ENA primary metagenome ERZ1643251 (study PRJEB29033, sample SAMEA4952267) | chicken gut metagenome | biome: Broiler Chicken; feature: Gastrointestinal Tract; material: Caecum | place: Ireland | collected 2018 | study: Broiler... | reverse complement strand
CCAACCACATTGCGGGCAAGGGCACCATCCGCACGCTGAAACAGATGTACGAGCACGAAAACATCGTCGCGGTCGACTACGACCCTTCGGCGACGAAGGTCAATCAGGAAAACCGCATCAAGCTCATGCTCTCCACCGCGAGAGAAAATCTCAAAGAAAAGCAGAAGAAGCGCGCCTGACCGCATTTTCCCGCCCCTTCCCGCATACGATAGTGTATGTTCGTATGCAGAAGGGGCACTCTTTTTGCCCTCGCGCTCTCCCTCGTCCTGCTGCTTTCGTGCAGCTTCGCCCTCTCCGCGGCGAGCGCCGCGGCAGTCCCCGCAAACGCGCCCTGCATCGTGCTCGACGCGGGGCACGGCGGCGTCGACCCCGGCGTCGTCGGGCGCACCACGGGCGAAAAAGAGAGCGACGTCAACCTCAAAATCGTACAAAAGCTGCAAAAACTGTTTTCAGACGCGGGCTTTCGCGTCGTGCTCACCCGCAAAAACGCGGGCGGGCTGTACGGCCTGCCGACGAAGGGCTACAAGCGTCGGGATATGGAAGAGCGCCGCCGCATCATCCGCGAAGCGGAGCCGGACTTCGTGCTCTCCGTCCACCAGAACACCTTCCCCGCGGATACCTCCCGCCGCGGCGGGCAGGTCTTTTTCCGCGAGGGCAGCGCCGCGGGGGAGGCGCTCGCCGTCAGCATACAGGCGCGGCTGAACGCCCTCGGCGGCAGGAGCGTCTCCGCGCTGAAGGGCGACTTCTTTCTGCTCGGATGTGCAGACTGCCCCTCCGCGCTCGTCGAGTGCGGCTTTCTCTCCAACGCGGAGGAGGAGCGCCTCCTTCTCACCGACGAATATCAGGGCAAAATCGCCCGCGCGGTGTTCGAGGGCGTGCTTTCCTTCCTTTCGTAGCCGTTTCCGCCTTTTGCAACAAAAGGGCGCGCGCAGACCATGCGCGCGCTCTTTTTGTTTGAGTTTTTTCTCGCCCTGTGGTATAATATCCGCATGATAGCTTTCAACGAGTGCATGCCGCGCGAGCGCGCCCGCGCGATGAACGCCGTGGTGCTCGCCTTCGTGGGCGACGCCGCCTGGTCTTTATACGTCAGGGAAGGGCTGGTCTTTTCCTCCGGCTGCAAGACGGGAACCCTGCAGAAACTCGCGAGCGAGCGGGTGTCCGCAAAGGGGCAGGCAAAGCGCTTTGCCGAGGTCGAAGGGCTGCTGACCGAGGAAGAGCGCGCCGTCTTTCTGCGCGGCAGGAACGCGCACAAACCCACAAAGAGCAAAAACGCCTCGGTGGCGGAGTACAACATCTCCACCGGCTTCGAGGCGGTCATCGGCTTTCTGTATCTGGCGGGGGATTACGCCCGCATCGCCGAACTTCTCGGCGGAGAAGGGCTGTGAACGCACCCCGGAGGGAGAAAACGCAATGAAGATAGAGGGCAGGAACGCCGTTCTCGAACTTCTGAAAACGGATAAAGAGATAGACAAACTTCTCATGCAGCGCGGCGCCGAGGGCAGCGCCGGGCGCATTTTCGCATTGGCGCGCGAAAAGAATATCCGCGTGCAGTTCGCCGACGCCCGCGCGCTCGAGAGGGAGAGCGAATCCGGCCGCCATCAGGGCGTCATCGCCTACGTCTCCGAATACGCCTACGCCGATCTGGAAGAGATCATATCCTGCGGCGCGGGGCGCCTCGTCGTCCTCTGCGACGGCATCGAGGACGTGCACAACCTCGGCAGCATCCTGCGCGTGGCGGAGTGCTGCGGCGCGGCGGGCGTCGTCATACCGAAACAAGAGCGCGCAGGTAACGGGCGCCGTCGTCCGCATCTCGGAGGGCGCGGCGGGTCACATAAAGGTGGCGCGCGTGCCCGGCATCAATTACGCGATAGACAAGCTCAAAGAGAACGGCTTCTGGGTATACGGGCTGGAAGCGGACGGTGAAGACCTCTACGGCTGCGACCTGACGGGCAGCGCCGCCCTCGTCGTCGGCGGGGAAGATAGGGGTATCGCCCCCCTCACCCGCAAAAAGTGCGACAAGATACTCTCTCTGCCCCTTTTCGGCAAGGTGAACTCGCTCAACGCCTCCGTCGCGCTGGGCATCGCCGCCTACGAGGCGGTGCGTCAGCGCAGATGAGCGCGCCGGGAGAAGACGAGCGCCTGGCACTCGCGGCACAGGGAGGCGATGCCTCCGCCGCCGAGGCCCTGCTCGAAAAATACAAAAACATGGTGCGCGGCATCGCGCGCAGGTTTTTCCTCGCCGGCGGCGACGCGGAAGACCTCGTGCAGGAAGGGATGATCGGGCTGTACGCCGCCGTCACCGACTTCCGCGAGGGCGCGGGCAGCTTTTCCGCCTTCGCCCGCGTCTGCGTCCAGCGCCGCATATTGAGCGCCGTCCGCCGCGCCGCGCGCAAAAAGCACGCGCCGCTCAACACCTCCGTGCCCTTCCCCGCGGCGGAGCAGGAACCCTCCGCCGACCCCGAGGCGCTGCTCATTTCGGGGGAGGAATGGGGCGAGTTCCTCCGCTCTTTGGAGAGCGCGCTTTCGCCCGCCGAGCACCGCGCGCTGCTGCTGTACATGGAGGGGATGAGCGTCGCGGAGATCGCCGCGCGCGAAGGCAGGAGCGCCAAGAGCTGCGAAAACGCCGTGCAGCGCGCCAAAAAAAAGGCCGCCGCGCTTCTTTCGGAAAAGAGAAGGAGATAGAACATGGAATACCGTGCATTGTACCGCGCCTTCCGCCCCGACACGCTCGACGGGCTGGTGCGGCAGGAACACATCGTGCGCATCCTGAAAAACCAGATCGAAACGGGCAGGGTAGGGCACGCCTACCTCTTCTGCGGCCCCCGCGGAACGGGCAAAACGAGCACCGCCAAGATCTTCGCGAAGGCGATCAACTGCCTGCACCCCAAAAACGGCTCGCCCTGCGGCGAGTGCGAGGTGTGCAGGGCGCTTTCCGACCCCGCCAACCTCGATATTTCCGAAATCGACGCCGCCTCCAACAACGGCGTCAACGAGATGCGCGACCTGCGCGAAAAGGTGCAGTATCCCCCCGTGGCGTGCCGCCACAAGGTGTACATCATCGACGAAGTGCACATGCTCTCCGATTCCGCCTTCAACGCGCTGTTAAAAACGCTGGAAGAGCCCCCCGCGCACGCCGTGTTCATCCTCGCCACCACCGAGCCGCACAAGCTGCCCGCCACCATCCTCTCCCGCTGTATGCGCTTCGACTTCAAGCTCATCCCGCAGGCAGACATCGAGGCGCACCTCAAAGGCATCTTCGACAAGATCGGCAAAAAGTACGAAGACGAAGCGGTCGCCGCCATCGCCCGCGCGGGCGCCGGCAGCATGAGAGACAGCCTCTCCGTCGCCGATATCTGCATCTCCTACAACAAGGGCAAACTCACTTATAAAGACGTGTGCGAAGTGCTCGGCAGCGCCGATTTTTACGAGGTGGCAAAGCTGGGCGAAAGCATCCTTTCCGAAAACGCGGCAGACGCCCTCGCCGAAACGGAGCGCGTGCTCGCATCGGGCAAGGGCGTGGGCGTGCTCGCCAAAGACATTTTAGGCTTTCTCAACAACTGCATCGTCGTCAAAACCTGCCGAGGCGCGAAAGAACTTCTCAACCTTCCGGGCGAGATGCTCGCGGAGATTTCCCGCATAGCCGGCGGCGCGGAGGGGAAAAAGATCTTGCGCGCCTGCGAGATCTTCGCCGGGGCGGAAACAGACCTCCGCTATACCTCTTCGCCGCGCATCGTATTCGAAACGGCGGTCGCCAAAGCGTGCCTGCCCGAGGCGGACGCAGACGTCCTCTCCCTCTCCCGCCGCATCGAACGGCTGGAAGAGATGCTCAAAAACGGCGCCGCCGCGCCCCGCCCCGCTGCGGAAGGGCGCGCGCCCGTACAAGCGCCCGCAGCGGAAGAGCCCGCGCCCGCGCGCAGAGAGGCGGAAGAGTTCGTTCCCTTCCCGCCCGAAGAAGACGCGCCCCCCGAAAGTTTCTCCGCTCCGCCCGAAGGGCTGTTCGCCCCCCGCAAGGCGGAAGAAAAGGTCAACGCCCTCGCCCCCGAAAAGCGCAAGGCGGCGTTCGGCTACTTCATGCGCTCTCTGCGCAAAGCGGCAAAGAGCGGCGTGCTCTTCACCATGTGCCAGGATCTCGAACCCTCCTTCGAGGGGGATACCTTCGTCCTGTCCACCTCCAACGAGGTCATCTTCCGCTCCCTCAACAGGGAAGAGCATACCAAAGACATCGCCCGCGCGCTCGAGGGCATCGGCATCTCCGATTTCCGCATCGCGCTCAAGGGCGCCGCGAAAGATCCCTTTGCGGAAGGCGTGGCGAAGCTGAAAGCAGATTTCCCGGATACCGACGTGCATATCAAAAAATGAGCTGCACGTCACTCGCAAAAAAAGACATTTTCGCCCGCACGGGCATAGGATAATAAAAAAAGGAGTGTAAGATCATGGCATCCTTCAAAGGCGGCATGGGCGGCGGCAATATGCAGAACCTGATGAAACAGGCGCAGAAAATGCAGGAGCAGCTGCAGGAAACGGAAAAGCTGCTCGACGATTGGGAGATCGTCGGCACCAGCGGCGGCGAGGCGGTCGTCGTCTACATGAACGCGAAAAAGATCATCGACGGCATCGAGCTCGACGCGAAGGTCGTCGACCCCGAAGACGTCGAAATGCTCGAAGACCTCATCATGGCGGCGATCAACGACGGCTATAAAAAGGCGGACGAGGTGTACAAAGAAAAGATGGGGCCCTTCGGCGGCGGCATGGGAGGGCTTCTGTAAATGCAGGTGTACATCGAACCCATCGGCAGGCTGATCAACGAGTTTTCCAAGCTGCCGGGGGTGGGCAAAAAGTCCGCGCAGCGCTACGCCTATAAGATCATCGGCATGACCGAGAGCGAGGCGCAGGAGTTCGCCGCGGCGATCCTCAACGTAAAAAAGAAGGTGCGCTACTGCAAGGTATGCGGCAACTTCACCGAAGGGGAAGTGTGCGACATCTGCAAAGAGCGCGACAAGCGCGTCATCTGCGTCGTCAAAGAGCCGAAAGACGTCATCGCGCTGGAAAAGCTGCACGAATACAAGGGCGTGTATCACGTCCTGCACGGGGTCATCAACCCGATGGAGGGGATAGGCCCCAACGACATCCGCATCCGCGAACTGCTCGCCCGCATCGGCGAGGGCGGGGTGGAGGAGGTCATTCTGGCGACCAATCCCGACGTGGAGGGCGACGCCACCGCCATGTACATCGCCAAGCTCCTCAAACCGCTGGGGGTAAAGGTCACCCGCCTTTCCCGCGGCATCCCCATCGGCTCTGAGATCGAATACACCGACGACGTGACCCTCGCCCGCGCCTTTCTGGAGAGGAAAGAGATATAGAGAAAGGCTCGTTGCTTTTGTTTCAAGCTGATGAAACAAAAGCATCCGATTTGAAGGGGCAACCGCCCGTTCGCTATGCTCTGCGGGCAGTTTCCCCCTCTTTGCGTCGTCGTTGCCTGCCTTTGCTTGTCAGCGTTTTGCTGCTCGCAAAACGCCTGACGTGCGCGGCGGCTCCTCCTCTTCCCAAAAAACCTTTGCTAACGCAAATCTTTTTTGGGAGCCCTGTAAAATAGGGCACACATATTGAAAAATGCCGCAAATTCACCCCCTTCGGGGGAGCCGAAAGCATTCGGCAAATTGAGTGCGCTTTTTGAGAAGCGTGGTTCTCAAACGCGCAGTATTTATAAATATATCCTATTTCTCACGGAAAATCGCAGCGCAGCGAGATTTTCGTGAATAGTTTTGTCAATTTTTTCTGCCATAAATTTTTGTGGCAGAAGGCATTGAAAACGGCAAAATTCAGATTTATAATAAATTTAACGAGTGGCTTTGCAGGCGCAGCCTGCGGGGCCGCGAGGTAAATTTATTATAAAATTTTTTAAGGACAAGCAAAAGCTCCGCCCGAAAAAACCTTCAAGGGGGTAAACCGTCTTGCAAAAAATTTCCGTTCTCGGCTGCGGCCGCTGGGGTTCGTTCATCGCCTGGTATCTCGCCACAAAAAAGGGCAAAGAAGTCTGGTCATGGGGGCCGGAAGAAGATTATTCCTACCGTGTCCTCAAAGAAACGGGCAAAAACGAATACGTCACGCTGGATAAAAGCATCACCCTCACGGCAGACCTCTCCGCCGCGGTTTCCCGCGCGGAGATCGTCATCATCTCCATCAGCTCGCAGGGGCTGCGCGGCTTTATCCGGCGCATCGCGGAGGCCGCCGACGTCTCGCAAAAGGTGTTCGTCCTGTGCATGAAGGGCATCGAGGCGGAAACGGGCGAGCGCCTTTCGGAGATCCTCATCGGGGCGGGCATCGACCCGCAGAAGATCGCCGTATGGGTCGGCCCCGGGCACATTCAGGATTTCACGGCGGGCATCCCCAACTGCATGGTCATCGACAGCCATAACACCGCCCTCAAACGCGCCCTTGCAGACGATTTCAAGAGCGACCTCATCCGCTTCTATTACGGCAACGACATCATCGGCACCGAGATCGGCGCGGCGGCGAAAAACGTGATGGGCATCGCCGCAGGCGTTCTTGACGGCGGCGGGGTCTCCACCCTGAAAGGCCCGCTCATGTCCCGCGGCGCGCGCGAGGTCGCGCGCCTGATCAAGGCGCTGGGCGGCAGCGAGCTCTCCGCTTACGGGCTCGCGCACCTCGGCGATTACGAAACGACGCTCTTTTCCCGCCATTCGCACAACCGCATGTACGGCGAGATGCTCGTAAAGGGGCAGAAGTTTGAAAAGCTCGCCGAGGGCGTGATGACCGCCGCGGCGATGAGAAAGCTGGGCGAAAAGTACGGGGTGGAACTCCCCATCACCGAGGCCGTCTACGACGTATGTTTTTCCGATAAGCCCAAAACGGGCGCAGAGTGGAAAAAGCTGTGCATGGACCGCATCTCGCAGCTCTTTTCGCGGGATACGAAGTTCGAGTTCTGACGCGCTTTCGCGCCCGGCAGGGAAGGGTATGAGCACAAAAAAGGGAAAAGAGAAAATAAAGCGCACCTTTTCGGGCATGGATTCCGCAGAATTCGCAAAAAAATGGAAGAGCGCGTTTGCGGGCGATATGCCGGCAGACGCGGTGCAGGAATATGTCGACGCGCCCGGCTGTTATCTCTGGCACGCCTTCACCTGGGGCAGGGCAAAGTGTTCGGAGCGCGGAGAGGCGTCCGCCGCATTCGACGCCGCCGACAAAGAGGGCGCCTTCATTGCCGAGGAATATGCCTTCAACGGCGGCGGCAGAAGGGCGGAATACTCCTTCAGAAAGTGCCCGCCCGATCTTAAAAGCGCCGACCTCGCCGATGCGGCGGAAGTGTTCGTCGTCGGCAAAAATTTCGGGTGGACGTACGTCGTCACGCACGAAACGGCGTGCGGCCTCGGCCCGTATTTCGCAAAAAAGGAGGGAACGGAATGAGACTTCTGTTCAAACAGCGCTTCTTTTCCTGGCTGGACAGTTACGACGTCTTTGACGAGAGCGGCGCGACTGCGTTCCGCGTCAAAGGGGAGATCTCCTTCGGTCATAAACTGCGCATCTATGACGCCGCGGGGCAGGAGGCGGGGCTGGTAAAGCAGAAGGTGTTCTGCTGGCTGCCGCAGTTCGAGCTGTACGCGGGCGGGCAGTATATCGGGCGCATCCGCAAAAAGTGGTCTTTTTTGCGCCCGAAATATCTGTTCGACTGCAACGGATGGAGCGTGGAGGGCAATTTTCTCGAGTGGGACTATCAGATCCTGCGGCAGGACGGCACCCTCGTCGCCAAGATCGGCAAACAGATCTGGAACTGGACGGATACATATGTCATCGACGTCGCCGACCCGCGCGACGCGCTGCCCGTACTGATGTTCGTGCTCGCGGTCGACGCGGAAAAATGCTCCCGCAACTGAATAAGGGCGCTCTGCCGCCGCAAAAGCCGGACGCTTTTGCGGCGGCTTTTGCCTGCAAAGGTGAATTTTTCCCGAAATTTTGCGCGGCGGGGGTGCATCCCGCGCCCTTTTATGGTATACTGTTTGCATGAACGCACTGCTCGGCAAAAAAAAGCCCGCGAGGGCGCGGCGGCTCTGCCTGCTCGCCCTCGTAACGGCGGTCATATTCCTGCTCGCGCAGTTCCCCGCCTGCGCCGAATACCTCTTCGCGCGCGGCATCACGCGGTGGCTGTCCTCGCTCATCGGCGCGGTGACGAATCTTTTCCCGTTCTCCTTTTACGAGTGGACGGCGGTCATCCTCATCGCGGGCGGGCTGTGCGTGCTTGTCGGGCTCATCGTGCTGCTCGCGCAGCGTCAGTTCAGGCGGGCGGGCAGATGGGTATACCGCCTCGCCGTCGCGGCGCTGTGCGTGCTGCTCGCCTTCGGGCTTTTGTACGCGCCGCTGTATAACCTTGCCTCCGTTTCGGACGCGCTCGCCCTCCCCGAGGCGGAGGTGAACGAACAGACGGTGTACGACGCGGCGGCCTTTTTCGTGGACAGGCTGAACGAAACCTCCGCAAAGACGGAGCGCGACGGGGAGGGGAACGCGGTGTCTCCGCATACCTTTGCGGAGACCGCCCGCCTTCTGAACGCGCAGTTTGCCTCCCTCGGCAGCGATTATTTTTCTTCGCGCACGGTGCGCCCCAAAGCGGTGGCGCTGTCCGTTCCCATGAGCTATCTCGGCATCACGGGCATTTATTTTCCCTTTTATGCGGAGTCGAACGTCAACGTGAACATCCCCGCATACGAGATCCCTTCCACGATGGCGCACGAGATGGCGCACGCCAGAGGCGTGTCGCGGGAGGGGGACGCGAACGTCGTTTCCTACGTTCTCTGCGTGCTCGCGGAGGACGATTTCCTCAATTACAGCGGGCTGATGCCCGTCACGGCGCGGCTGCTCAATTCGCTGCCCGAAGAGCAGTTCGACGAGCTGTATGCCCGCCTCGACCCCGCCGTAAAGCGCGAATACGCCAACGCGAGCGCGCACTACGACAAGTACGAGGGCGTCATCGACAGCATCTCCGGCTTTTTCAACGACCTGTTTTTGAAGGCGAACGGCGTGCCGGGCGGTATCCGCAGCTACAGCGAAACGACGGAAAGCCTCGTCGCCCTCTACGTGTTGCTTTCCGGGCAGTGAAAACGGAATATGCGGAGGCGCCCGCGGCAAAGCCGCGGGCGCCTCCGCTTTTGCATATTTTTTGCGCGGGCGTCGCCGTTTTATTTACAAACGCGGCGGAATGTGGTAAAATAGAGACCAATTTTTTCAGCAAAGGCGGCGGAACATATGAAAAGCGTGAAAATATCCCTTGCGGGCGACCTCGGCAGCGGAAAATCGACGGTGGGCAAATTGCTCGCCGCGCGTTTCGGTGCGGAGGTGTATTCCACCGGCACCATACAGCGCGCCATCGCGCTGGAAATGGGCATGACCACCCTTCAGCTCAACCAGTACATGGAGACGCACCCCGAGATCGACGGCAAAATAGACGACGGCCTGCGCGCGCTCGAGGGGACGGAAAAGAACCTCGTCATCGACTCGCGCATGGCATGGCACTTCGTCCCGTCCTCCTTTTCCGTCTACATGGCGGCTGACCCGTACGTTTCGGCGGCGCGCATCATGAACGCGGGGCGGGAGAGCGAACCGTTCGCGAGCGTGGAGGAGGCGGCGGCGTCCGTCGCGGAGCGCCGCAAGAGCGAGATGTTCCGCTATTCGCACCTGTACGGCGTAAATATCAAAGATACCGAAAATTATAACTACGTCATAGACACTTCTTATATCTCTCCCGAAAGGGTCGCGGAGCGCATCGCCGCGCACTATGAAAAATATGCCGCGGGCGGGAGCTTTCTGCGCTACGACGTATGCCCCGCGCGCCTGCTTCCCTGCGGCGTACGGGAGGGAGAGCCTGCCTTCTTCGAGAAGGACGGGTTTTACTGCATCGCCTCGGGGGAGGAGGAGATCGCCGCGCGCATCCGCGCGGGGGAAGAACTGATCTCCCTGAAAAAGGTGCAGGGGAGCGACGCCCTCGCCGCCGCGTGCACCCAAGAGCGCGTCGCGGCGTGGCAAGGGGAGACGGGCATCCGCCCTGCGCGCCTGCCCTTTGCAAAGTGATGGAACGCGCGGGCATCGAGCGCAGCATCATCACCACCTACCGCAAGGTCATCTGGAGCCGCTTCGTCAAGGGGGTCAAGGAGTATGCCCTCATAGAGGAGGGCGACGAGATCGCCGTGTGCATTTCGGGCGGGAAAGATTCGATGCTGCTCGCAAAGTGCATGCAGGAATTGCAGGCGCACGGGGAAAAGAAGTTCGGGCTGAAATTTCTGTGCATGGATCCCGGCTACGCGCCCGAAAACAGGGCGCTCATCGAGGAGAACGCGCAAAAGCTCGGCATCCCGCTGCATATCTTCGGCTCGCAGATCTTCGAGGCGGTCACGCACGTCGAAAAGAGCCCTTGCTACCTCTGCGCGCGCATGCGCCGCGGCTACCTGTACGAGGAGGCGCAGCGGCTGGGCTGCAACAAGATCGCCCTCGGGCACCACTTCGACGACGTTATCGAAACGCTGCTGCTCTCCGTTCTCTACGGCGGACAGGTGCAGGGCATGCCGCCGCGGCTGTACAGCACCAATCACCCCGGAATGCAGCTCATACGCCCGCTGTATTATGTGCACGAGCACGACATCGTGCGCTGGAAGGAGCATTGCGGGCTGCGCTTTCTGCGGTGCGCCTGCAAGTTTACCGAAAAGAGCGCCGAAGCGGAAGAAAATTCCAAGCGGCTGGTCGTGAAGCGGCTGATCGCAAAGCTCAAAGAGAGCGACCCGAACGTCGACATCAGCATCTTCCGCAGCATGTACAACGTACACGTCGATACCCTCATCGAATACGAAAGCGGGGGAAAGAGATACGATTTTCTCTCGCGCTGCAGGCAGAAAGGGAAGGGGAAAGATGAAGAAAACCAATGAGGAGGTCTTTTTTGAAGAAAACCTTTATTCCGGCAGCTTTGCTCTGCCTGGCGCTCTGCGCCGCACTGCTCATCGGCTGTACGCCCGCGTCGCAGCCGCAGGCGCACACGATCTCTTTTTATGCGGAGGGGGAACGGGTCGCCGTCCTTGAAACCGCAGGGGGCACAGGTGTTTTCCGGGTGTAGCAGCCTCGCCTCCGTCGAGGTGCGCGGGAGCCTCGTTTCCGTCGGAGAAAAGGCCTTTGAAGGCACTGCGCTCTATAAGGATACGACAGGCGAAAACTGGTACGGCGGCGGGCTGTATATCGGCAACTGGCTGGTCTCCGTCAGCAAATCGGTGTCCGGAGAGTTCGCCGTAAAAGAGGGTACCGAATATATCGTCGACTCGTCGGAACGGCTGATCCCCCGGTCTGCGCTCAGAAAGATCACTTCGGTCACGCTGCCTTCCTCGCTGCGCCGCATCGGGGACAACGCGTTCAGCAGCCTTTCCAAAATAACTTCCGTCGTTCTTCCCGCCGGGCTGGAAAGCATCGGCGAAAACGCGTTTTCGGGGTGCGTCGGGCTCGCGTCGGTCAACCTCGGGGACTGCGCTTCGCTGCGCGAGATCGGGGATGCCGCGCTCATGCAGTGCGCTTTCAGGGAGATCACCGTTCCCGCAGGAGTGGAGCGGATGGGGTATAATGTTTTCAATCAGTGCCCGGGCGATCTCGTCGTGTACTGCGAGGCGGAAAGCAAGCCCGCGGGCTGGAGCAATGACTGGAACGTGAACTACAAGGCGGAAGGGGAGCGCGTTGCCGTGCGCTGGGGGCAGAAACAGCCCTGACGTCTCTTTCCGGAACATGAAAAAAGCCGAACGTCGTTCGGCTTTTTTTCGTGCGTTCTTTACTTTTTGAGGAATTTGTTCTTTTTCACCGCTTCATAGGCGAGCACCGTCGCCGCCACCCCCACGTTGAGGGAATCGCAGCTGCCCGCCATGGGGATGGCGATCATCTTATAGTCGCCGTCGTACCATTCGCGGGAGATGCCGTACCGTTCGCTGCCCATCACGAGGGCTGTCTTCGTGCCGAAGGGCTCGTCGTAGTAGAAGAGCTCGGCGCGGGTGTCCGCGAGGTACACGGTAAAGCCGTTTTCGCGCAGCCACGCGCGGCAGTCGGCGACGCTTTCAAAATCGAAAAAGGGGACGGAGAGCACGGCGCCCTGGCTGCCCTTGATGAGCTTGGGGTGCGTCAGCCTCGCCTTGCGGTTGCAGAGGAACACGCCGTCGACGCCCGCCCCGTCCGCCATGCGCAGCATGGTGCCCACGTTGCCGGGGATCTCGATGCCGTCCA
>ERZ1643251.4422-NODE-4422-length-12251-cov-7.045753_pt1 | contig 12251 bp, 11 predicted proteins | sample MGYA00579261_ERZ1643251 | MGnify/ENA primary metagenome ERZ1643251 (study PRJEB29033, sample SAMEA4952267) | chicken gut metagenome | biome: Broiler Chicken; feature: Gastrointestinal Tract; material: Caecum | place: Ireland | collected 2018 | study: Broiler... | reverse complement strand
ACGGTGTCGTGGATGGCATCCAGGTTGTACTGCTTAGCCAGCTTGGCCAGCTCGAACTTGCCCAGGGTAGCGCCGTTCTCAGCCTCAACACGCATCTCCAGGTTCTTCTTGGAAGAATCAGTGATGACTTCGCCCAGCAGCTCAGCAAACTTGGCAGCGTGCTCAGCCTCCTCCAGGCCGGCCTTGTACCAGTAGTCACCGATCTCGGGATAGCCCTCACGATAGGCAACACGGCTCATGGCCAGGTACATACCAACCTCGGTGCACTCACCATTGAAGTTGGCGCGCAGGCCCTCCAGGATCTTCTCCTGAACATCGGCAGGGACATCAGCACCAAAGGTCTTGCCCACGCCCACAACATGCTCAGCAGCCCAGGTCATCTCGCTCTTCATCTCGGTGAACTTGGAGCCGGGCACCTTGCACTGGGGGCAGAACTCGGGGGGAACATCGCCTTCATGAACATAACCGCAAACAGGGCAAACCCACTTCTTCATAGTCGTTTCTCCTTTAATCATAACAAATTTTTGAATTGTTCTATTATTTGCACACGCCTTCCGGCGGGGTCAACATAGTTTCCCGGCACTGCTTCTGGCAGTCCGGACACAGGCCGCAGTATTCCACGGCACAGTCTTCCAGCAAAAAGCCGGCGGTATCCTCCGGCTCCCCCATGGCTACCGGCGGTATGTCCGCCACCGCGCCGCACAGCCGGCATCGGACATGACCGTGACGGTGGATGTTGCCGTCGTACCGATCGTCACTGCCTGCCAGCCCCAGCCGCAGAATTTGGCCTTCCTCCGCCATCTGCCCCAGTACACGGTACACCGTGGAGCGGCTGATGGTGGGGTGCTGCCGGTGTACCGCGTCGTACACCATGGCGGCGGTGGGATGACAGCTCATGTCACACAGGGTCCGGTGGATGATCTCCTTTTGCAGGGTATTTCGTCTATCAGCCATCGGTCTAACTCCTAACTAGGACTACGTCCTAAATAATATATACTATATCCTCTCTGAAATGTCAAGAAGTTTTTTCTCTTTCTTGTCAAATATTTTTTCCCGTGCTACACTGATGCCAGAACGCCGCCGGATGGCGGCCTGAGAGGAGGGTTCTCCCCTATGGAGCCTGTGTACTACACGGTACAGACCATCAACGGTGATTACGCCTATCTTGTCTCCGACGACGGCGTGGACAACCAGGTGGCCATGTTCCTGCTGCCTGACGGTACCGACGTGGGCAGCCGCCTGCTGTGGGAAAATTTTGAGTGGACGCTGCTGTAAAAGCGGTGGAAGCAAACTTATATATAAAGGAGCATTCTGCATGAGTATTCTTGACGATATAGCGGCCCTGGCCCGGGAAGCGGGACAGATCGTCCTTTCCGCCAGGGATGTATGGGCCCACACCCATGAAAAGACCTCTGCCGCCGATCTGGTGACGGAGTATGATGAGGCGGTAGAGGCCTTTCTGAAGGACCGTCTGCCCAAGCTTCTCCCCGGTTCCCTGTTCTTCGGCGAGGAGGAGACGGAAAACTGTGACCCCAGCCGGGGGTGGGTATTTATTGTAGACCCCATCGACGGCACCACCAACTTTGTCCGGGGCATCCCCCAGAGCGCCATCTCCATCGCCCTGGCCCGCGACGGCCAGGTGCAGCACGGTGTGGTGTATGACCCCTTCAAGGACGAGCTGTTCTCTGCCAGCCGGGGCGGCGGTGCTTTTCTCAACGGCAATCCCATCCATGTCAGCACCCTGCCCCTCAGCCAGGGGATCTTCGGCATGGGCACCGCCATCTATAAGCGGGAGTATATCGGCCCCACCATGCGGCTTACGGAGCAGCTCATGCACCGCTCCTGTGACTTCCGCCGCCTGGGGGCGGCGGCCCTGGACCTGTGCTGCGTGGCCTGCGGGCGGGCGGAGGTGTTTTTCGAGTACAGCCTCTGCCCCTGGGACTACGCCGCCGGCAGCCTCATCGTCACCGAGGCGGGAGGCCATGTGTCCACCCTGGAGGGTGGGCCTCTGCCCATCACTCAGCGCTGCGCCGTCTGGGCCAGCAACGATGTCAACAAGGATGTATTGAAGGAGCTGGCGGTGTAACCGCCGGCTCCCTTCTTTTTGCCATCGGCCGGGCACCGGACTTTGGGTGCTGTCCGGCGGGGCCTTCCCGGCCCCGAAAATGCAGAGAGGCCCGCGGCATACGCCGCGGGCTTCCCTTTTTCATTACTCGGTGCGCAGGGCCTCCACCGGGTCCTTCCGGGCAGCCATCCGGGAGGGGATGAGCCCGGCCACAATGGTCAGCAGGGCGCTGATGGCCACCAGCACCACAGCCCCCACCGGCGGCAGAGCCGCCTCCAGGCCCACAAGGCCGGTAAAGTGGAGCAAAATGGCGTTGATGGGGATCAGCAGCAGCAGCGTCACCACAATGCCGATGAGGCCTGCCCCCAGGCCCACGATCAATGTCTCGGCATTGAACACCCGGCTTACATCCTTCTTGGAGGCGCCCACCGCCCGGAGGATACCGATCTCCTTGGTACGCTCCAGAACGGAGATATAGGTGATAATACCGATCATGATGGAGCTGACCACCAGGGAGATGGACACGAAGGCGATGAGCAGGTAGCTGATGCCGCTGATGATGCCGGTGATGGAGCTCATCAGGAGGGCCACATAGTCGGTGTAAGTGATGGTGTCCTCCTCATCGGCCACGCCGTTGTTATAGTCCTGGATCCGGTCGGCGATGGCGTCCTTGTCGGCAAAGGTAGTGGCGTAGAGGCTGATGGAGGTGGGGCTGTCCAGATCCACATAGCCCAGCAGCTCCAGATTTTCCTCATAGGTGGAGTCGGACACCGTGGGCGGCATGTAATTCTCGTAGAGGTAAAGGATCTGGCTGTCGGTAAACGTACCTCCGGCAAGGGCGGCGTCCAGCATCTGCGCCAGCCGCTCCTGGCTCATGGCCCCCAGCTGGGCCTCCACGCCGGCGGCGTACTGCTCCCGGATCTGCTGGGCCATGGCCCCCTCCACCTGGGCAAACAGCTCCTCATCGCTCATGCCGGCGATATAGTCGCTCAGCCGCTGGGCGTCCACACCCATCTCCCCGGCGTACTGCTGGGAGATCATCTCCTCAATGGATTCCCGGGTCATGCCCTCCATCTGGGAGGACACGGTTTCCTCCACATAGTCCTCCGCCGGCTGGCTCATAACGGCGGTATAGGCCGCCGCCTTCTCCTGTACAGTAAGGTCAGGCAGGGTCTCCCCCACCATCTCCCGTTTTTCTTCTGCCGCAGGCTCCTGGGCATCCTCCTCCGGGAAGGGAAGGCCGGAGATCACGTCGGTGTCGGGATTGTCCAGCTGGGCCTTTACCACCTCGGTATCGGTGGTTTCCGCGATGGCCCGCTCTGTCAGGGCGCTGGTATAGCCGATGGCGCCGGTGACCATGGTGGCGGTGGCCTCCTCGCTGGGCCGGGCCACGCCCACTACCTTCAGCCGGATGCCCGCCTCGCCGCTGTCATAGAGCAGCTGCAATCCGGAATCGGTGGCTCCCAGGTCGGTATAGCCCCCCTGGCCGTCGGCCTGGTAGCGCTGGGCGGGAAGGATCAGCTGGAAGGTGGCGTCGCACAGCTCCTCATAGCTCCAGCTGCGCTCCTGGGTGTCCACCGTTTCCCCGTTCTGAAGGGCGCTGAGGTTGTCCGTCATCTCCTGGGAGGAGATGAGGCCCAGGGCGCTGAGCATCAGGTCGGAAATCTCGTTGTTCTGGTCCACGAAGAGGATCACCTCGTCCTCCGCCTGGGGCCACTGGCCGTGGAGCAGGTCATACTGCTCCTTTACCTGGTCGGAAACCAGCTCCCCGTCCGCTCCGGGCAGCAGCTCCTCCCAGACGTTCATCTGCTGGTACATACCGCCCATGCTGTCGAAATAGGCGGTATAATCCCCGCCGTAGAGGGTGGTCATGGCCTCCTCCATCAAAGCGGTGACGTCGCTTTTGACGATTTTGCCGTCGGCGTCCTTGGTATACACGTCAAAGGGGATGTCATAGCTGTATCGGATGGTGGCAAGGTCGGCGATACCGCCGCCGCCGTTATCCAGGTACTCCTTAAAGGCCTCCAGGTTATTGGTGGTGGTTTCCGCGTTCATCATGGAGTTGAGCATATCGTACATGATGGTGGAGGCGTAGACCCGGTCAGCCTCCCGCTCCCCGCTCTCCTCCTGGTGGCGCACCCCCATGAGGGAGGACACCATGGAGGACATATCCACACTCTCCGCCTCAATGGTAATGGGGTAGCTGGAGAGGGTGTCCTCCTGGACCTGGTTGATATAGGCGTTGATGCCGCTGGAAAGGGACAAAATGAGGGCGATGCCGATGATGCCGATGGAGCCGGCAAAGCTGGTGAGAATGGTGCGGCCTTTCTTGGTCATCAGGTTATTGAGGGAGAGGGAAAAGGCGGTGGCAAAGGACATGGAGGGCTTTTTCTCCCTCTTTCCCGCCGTGACCGCCGGGGGCTGGGCGGCGGCGTCAAAGGGGTCGCTGTCGCTGACCACCCGGCCGTCCAGCAGCCGGATGGTACGGGTGGCGTAGCGCTCCGCCAGCTCCGGATTGTGGGTGACCATGATGACCAGCTTGTCCCGGGCGATTTCCTGGAGGATATCCATGACCTGAACAGAGGTCTCGCTGTCCAGGGCACCGGTGGGCTCGTCGGCCAGCAGGATATCCGGGTCGTTGACCAGGGCCCGGGCGATAGCCACCCGCTGCATCTGGCCGCCGGAGAGCTGGTTGGGCCGCTTTTTCATCTGGTCCTTCAGTCCCACCTTCTCCAGGGCCTCTTCCGCCCGTCGGCGGCGCTGGGCCTTGCTGACGCCGGAAAGGGTCAGGGCCAGCTCCACGTTGCTCAGCACGCTCTGGTGGGGGATCAGGTTATAGCTCTGGAACACGAAGCCGATGGAGTGGTTGCGGTAGGCGTCCCAGTCCCGGTCGGTATACTCCTTGGTGGAGCGGCCGTTGATGATGAGGTCGCCGCTGGTGTACTGGTCCAGACCGCCGATAATGTTCAGCAGGGTGGTCTTGCCGCATCCGGAATGGCCCAGCACCGCCACAAACTCGCTCTCCCGGAAGCTCAGGCTCACCCCCCGCAGGGCGGTGACGTCCTCGCCTCCGGTCTGATATACTTTTACAATGTCTTTTACTTGCAGCATATGGTATCCTCCTGTTTCGCTGCGCCCCGCCGCAGCAGGGCCACCTTTCTTTCCAGACGCTCCCGGCAAAGCTCCGGCTTCTGGCCGCAGGCCGCCGCAGCCACTGCCTGCCCTGTGGCCGACAGCAGCAGCTCCGCCAGGGCCTGACGGTCCTCGGGATCCTTCAGCGCCAGGGTATCCGTCCTGGCCGCCGCCAGCAGGGCCTCCGCCAGTCCCGGCGGCTGGCACATCCGCCCGGCGTCAAAGCCTGCGTTGTGCCGCACAATGGACATTTCCGCCCGGATCTCTTCCCCGGCGCAGGCAAAGGCCTCCATCATGGCGTCAAACAGGGCCGCCGGCAGGGCCAGCAGGTCCCCGCCGCAGTCCTCCAGGCACTGGAACACCATCTGCTTGAGTTTGTCGCCGTAGTGGCTGAGGACATAGACGAAAAGGTCCGTTTTGTCGCTGAAATACTGGTAAAAGCTGCCCCGTGGGATCCCCGCTCCGGCAATGATCTTGCTGAGGGGCACCTCCCCGTAGGGCTTTTGGGAAAACTCCCCCACCGCCGCGCGCAGGAGCTTGGCCTGCTTCTCCGGCGGGAGGTTGAAAAAGGTACTGGTAGGCATAGCCTTCCTCCTTGGGTATCCGGGCGGGGCGGCCGCCCCTTCCCGGTATAAAGCAATCTTCCGCCCACTATACATGACAAGTTGTCACATGTCAAGAAAATCCAGGGGAATTTACAGCCCGTTCATATTTGGCGGGGCCAGCCGAACCCCACTGTGTTCCCGCCCGGCAAAAAGCACACCAACACTATGAGGGCGGAGCCCCCCGCCGCAAAACAAATCCCCTTAAAATTATTGACAAACGATAATTTCTGTGGTAGGGTGTCCTTAAAGAATTATCGCAAAACAATAATTTTTAGCCAGAGGGCATCCCGCCCTCAGAGGGGAGGTACTCCTATGAAGCGACGACTGCTGTGCCTGGTTTTGGCGGCGGCCCTGGCCGCCCTTACCGGCTGTTCCCTGGCCCGGCCCGTCCGGGAGGACGCCGGGGCGGACCGCTGGGTAGGCTACTACATGGTCTATCAGTCCCAGGAGGAATTTACCGCCGATCCGGTTTCCCGCCGGCTCTCCCAGGAGATCGTCTGGGGGGACTGGGATGAGGAGAGCCGCACCCTCACCTTCCCCAAGCTCACCGGGTCGGCCCTGCTGGTGCTGGGCCGGGAGGGGGATCGCATCACCGTTCCCAGCGTGACCGAAATGTCTCCGGGGCCGGTGGAGAGCGCGGTATCCTCCACGGAGGAAGGCGACAGCGTTACCGTTTCCGGCACTGTTTGGTGGGGAGCGCCCCTGGACGCCCCGGCGGACTTTGACCCCCAGGAGGACGGCGGCTTCTGGTTTTCCTATCCGGTGTACCGCACCCCCGCAGGAGCGTTCTACCTGGACGCCGACATCACGCCCTGCTCCTACGGCTCCGGAGGCGGGCCCTTCCGCCAGGAGGAGTACATCTACCGGGATGAAGCAGGCAAGCTCCGCACCGACACCCTCTCCATGACCGTGGCCGCCCGGTACGCCCCCCGGCTCACCGCCCTGCGGGTGGTGGCCTTTGACAAGGACAACCAGGTCCTCAGCACCACGCCGCTGCCTCTGTCGAAGGAGCTGCCCGCCGTTACGGTGGCTCCGGAGACCGCCTGGGTGGCGGTGGAGGAGGAAAGTGCCGACGGCGTGAAGCACACCAGCTACGACCTGTCCCAGGAGGGGACCGCCCTTCACCAGGTGATCCTTCTGGACGAGGACGGCCGGGGATGGGGCGCGGACCTGACCATCCGCCGATAAATCACCACACAGCACTGGGAGGTGCCTTATGGAACAGACAGCCATTACCAAAAAAATGTATCTCACCCTGGGCTTTGCTCTGCTGGGGGCCCTGCTGGCCCTGGCCTTTCCCGGGGATATGACCTACGAGACCTTTACCGCCCCGGTAAACGCCCTGGGGCAGGCCCTGCGGCAGCTGTCCCTGTCCGGGGCGGGCGGCAACGCCGCCGCCTGGGCCATCGTCCTGGTGGTATCCCTTCTGCCCCTTCTCCCCTTCCTGCTGCTGCGGCGGAAGCGGAAGGCGGCGGAGGACTGGGTACTGCTGCTGCTGATCCCCCAGCTCTTTGCCCTTCTCTACTACGCCGTGAACCCCACCCTCATCGGCAGCATGGCCGCCCCCTTCCTGCCGGCAGGCCAGCTGGGGGTGATCCTGGCCACGGCGGTGACATGGCTGGTGCTGGATTTTCTCCGGGCTATGGCGGAGGCGCCGGGGGACCGGCTGGCAGCGGCGGTGGGGGTGCTCCTCACCGGCTGCGCCTTCCTGCTGGCCTTTGGGGCGGGCGTGAACCAGGCGTCGGCCTGGCGCTCCGCCGCTGACAGCGTCCGCTCCGGCAACACCGGGGATGTGAATTTTACCATGGTCATGCTGGCGGTGCTGGGTATCCTGCGGGCGGCGCCCTACCTGCTGGGGGCGGCGGCCCTTCTGTGGGGCGGACGGCTGGTGGAGGCCGGAGGCCGGGAGCCCTTTTCCCGGGACACCGCCCAGCTCTGTGACCGCACCGCCCTGGCCTGCCGCATGGCCGCCCAGGCGGCGGCGATCCTGGCCCTCACGGTGAACCTTTTGCAGCTGGCCGCCTTTTCCCTCCTGGTGAAGGTGGATTTCCAGGTGGAGCTGAACCTCCTGCCCCTGGCCCTGGCGGGGGCCATGTTCCTCCTCAGCCGCTGGATGCGGCAGGGCCTGGCCCTCCGGGAGGACAACGACTCCATCATATAAGGGGGCAGCGCCATGGCCATTACTGTACATCTCAGCGAGCTTTTGAAGGAGCGGGGCATCACCGCCAAAGAGCTGTGCGCCCAGGTGGGCATCACCGAGGCCAATCTCTCCATCCTCCGCTCCGGCAAGGCCAACGGCGTCCGCTTCCACACCATCAACCGCATTTGCTATTACCTGGGCTGCGACGTGGGGGATATCCTCCGCTTCGACGGCAGACTGGAGGACGAACATGAGGAATAAATGGCTGTGTCTGCTGCTGGCGGCGGCCCTGACGGCCCTGACCGCCGGCTGCTCCCTGGCCCGGCCGGAGCGGGAGGCCGCCCAGGAGGACCGCTGGATCGGGTTTTACGTGGTCTACAATCCCCCGGGAAGCTATGACAACAGCTTCAGCAGCAACCCTCACCTGACGGAGCTGGGCACCGAGTCTCTGGACGCCGGAAAATACGGCTCCCTGACCATCCCCCGGGAGGTACTGCTGGGGGAGGAGGACCCGGACACCGGGGACATCGTCTTTCCCGGCCTCGAGGGCTACTCCCTCTTTATCCGCCATAAGCAGGAGGACAGCGGCTATGTGACGGCGATACAGTCCGATATGTCCCCCGGCGAGGGCCAGACCGTCCACAGCAGCGATGAGGGCACCGCCGAGTCCGCCTCCGGGGTGATCTGGTGGGGGCCGCCCCTGGACGCGCCGGCGGACTTTGACCCCGACGCCAGTCCTCACGGCATCTGGCACGCCTACCGGGTCTTTGAGACCGCCGACGGCCAGGTATATCTGGACGGCAGCGGCAACAGTTACGGCGGCGCCGGCTCCGGCATGGGCTTTTCCAGCGACGCCGCCTACACTTACACGGAAAACGGGGAAACCCGCAAGGACAGCATCAGCGTCTCCGTGTCCGTCAAATACACCCCCCGGCTCACCGCTTTGCGGGTGGTGGAGTTTGACAAGGACAACAGCGTGGTGAAAACCACGGCCCTGCCCCTCACCGAGGAGCTGCCCCTTCTGACCCTGGAGTCGGACACCGCCTTCCTGGTGGTGGAGGAGGAGAGCGCCGACGGGGTAAAGCGGACTCTCTACGCCGCCGGGGATTTCACCGACGGGGCCCAGTACCACGAGGTGATCCTTCTGGACGAGGCGGGCCGGGGCCACGGGGTCTATCTCACCATGGAAATTGCCTCATAACACAAGGGCGGGCGCCTGAAAGCGCCCGCCCTTTTTCCCGCCTTCTCCCCCCTGCCGCCGCTCTGGACATTCCCTACGCCATGGGCTATAATAAGGGGTACTGCCGGGACCCTTTCCGGCCATACCAACACATTACAGGAGGAACCGCCATGAAGTGGCTCGCCTTGCACATTGATACCTCCCCCGCCGGACTGGAGCCGGTGTCCAGCCTGCTGGACGACCTGGGCATCGACGGCCTGGTCATCGAGGACGAGGGGGATTTCCGGGATTTCCTGGAAAATAACCGCCAATACTGGGACTATGTGGACGAGGAGCTGGACCAGTCCATGTCCGGCAAGTGCCGCATTACCTTCTATGTAGAGGAGAGCGACCAGGGCTTTACCACAGTGGCGGCGGTACGCATCGCCCTGGCGGATCTGAAGAAGGCCCACCCGGAGTACGCCCCCCTCATCATGACCATGGACGGCATCGAGGACGCCGACTGGGAGAACAACTGGAAGGCCTTCTACAAGCCTATGGAGATCGGGGAGCGGCTCATCGTCATCCCCGACTGGGAGCAGGCGGAGCCCCATGGCCGGGTGGCCCTGCGGATGAACCCGGGCCTCACCTTCGGCACCGGCAGCCACGCCACTACCCGGCTGTGCCTGCAGGCCCTGGAGAAGCTGGTGAAGCCCGGCATGAAGGTGCTGGACCTGGGCTGCGGCAGCGGAATCCTCTCCATCGCCGCCCTGCTGCTGGGGGCAGACAAGGCCTTTGCCTGCGACATTGACGAGAAGGCCGTGGACGTGGCTTATGAAAACGCCGCTCTCAACGGCGTGGGCCGGGACCGTTACACCGTCCGGGCCGGGGACGTGACAAATGACCCGGGCCTCCGGAAGGAAATGGGCGGCGGCTGGGACATCGTGGTGGCCAACATCGTCTCCGACGTGATTATCGCCCTGGCCCCCACCGTAGGGGAACTGCTGGCCAAGGGCGGCGTATTCATCTGCTCCGGTATCATCGACGACCGGGCCGAGGAGGTAAAGGGCAAGCTGGAGGAAGCCGGCTTTGCCATTTCCGAGAGCCATTCCTCCGAGGGCTGGTTCTCCTTTACCTGCCGTCCGGCGGCGGAAAGGGGGTAAGGCCATGTCTTACCGGCGTGATTTTGTCATCGGTCTGAAGGAAACCCGGGACTTTTACACCCGGCTGCTGCTGCGTTCCTGGATCAAGGGCATCATCGGCTTTGGCCTTGCGGGCGGCCTTACCGCCTGGTACTATCTGAACCTGTTTGAGATTCAGGTAAGCACCCCTGTGGAGATCCTCATCTCCCTGGCGGCGGCGGTGGTGGTGATGGCCCTGGTGGCCCTGGTCATGGCCCTGGCCACCCGGTGGAAGGTGGCAAAGGAATCCCGGCGCTCCGGCCGGGAGCGGTATGTCCAGCACACTCTCATCGACGGCTTTGGCCTCCATGTGACGGTAGATGACCGGGAGGCCCGGCTGGGCTTTGACAAGCTGATGAAGGTGGAGGAGACAAAAAAGGCCTTCTACCTGTACCTGGCGGCCAACCAGGCCTGGATTCTGCCCAAGGACCAGATGGAGGACCAGGCGGCGGAGTGCGCCCGGCTCCGGGAGATTTTCTCCACGGTAATCGAGTCCAAGCGGCTGAAGCTGCAAAAAAACGGATAAAAGAGAAGCCTGTCTGATAAGCAGAAAAGCGCCGTGGGATCCAGTGGATCCCCCGGCGCTTTTTGCCGATGGCGTACCGGCTGGGGCCGCCGCAGGAGCGGCCTTGCCCTGCCGGTTTCTTATCTGTGCTTGCCCAGGAAGAACAGTGCCATGGTGCCCGGTCCGGAGTGATTGCCGATCACCGGGCCCACATAGTTGATCACCAGCTTCTTCACCGGGAACTTGGCCTTGATGGTCTCTCCCAGCTCCCGGGCCTCGTCGCCGCAGTCGCCGTGGCTGATGAACACCACGGAAGGATCCGTCACCAGCTCTTCCATCTGGTCCACCAGGGCCTTCAGGGACGCCTTGCGGCCCCGGACCTTGCTTACCGGGATCAGCCGTCCCTCGTCATCCACATGGAGCACCGGCTTCATCTGCAGCATGGTGCCCACCAGGGCCGCCGCCGCGGACACCCGGCCGCCCCGCTTGAGGTGGTGGAGGTCATCCACGGTAAACCAGTGGCAGACACTGAGCTTGATGCTCTCCACATAGTCCCGCAGCTCCTCCAGGCTCAGCCCTTCCATTTTCTTCTGGGCGGTAAGATACACCAGAAGTCCCTGGCCCAGAGAGGCGCTGCGGCTGTCCACCACCAGCACCTTGCTGCCGGGGCGGGCCTCCATCACGTCCTGGGCGGCGATGCAGGCAGACTGGTAAGTAGTGGAGAGAGCGGAGGAAAAGCTGATGCAGAGGATGTCCTTGCCCTCCTCTACGATCTTGCCCATGGCCTCCTGGAATACCCCCACGCTGACAGCGGAGGTGGTGCCCAGGGTACCGGCGCGGAGCTTTTCATAAAACACATGGGGATCCATGTCGTGGTTATCGGGGTAGTTGAAATACTCCTTGCCTTCCACCAGGAAGGACAGAGGCTGCACCACAAGGCCCAGCTCTTCCACCATATCCGCAGGAAAATCACAGCAGCTGTCGGTCAGGATAATATACTCTCGCATAACGCGCTCCTTTCTTTCGGGGAGCATGTACAGGCCCGCCGTCGGGCCCGGCTCCCCCCAAAACACACCGGCGGTCTCCGCGGCAGCAGAGGTCCGGCTGATACCCAGCACAAATATACTGAATATACCCCACATTATACCATAAACCCAGGCAATGGCAAGGTTGTAGACCACTAACTTTTTCTTAAATCTCGCTAAGGTTCCGTCGAAAAAACAATGGAACGGGCGAAACCCGCCGCCAGAATGGCAAAAGCCGGCCCAACGGCCCTGCCGGAACTGGCCTATTCCTTCTTTCCGGCCTTGGCGGCGGCAATAAACTCCCGGAACAGCGGATGGGCCTTGTTGGACCGCGGGGACGCTTCGCGTCCCGCCCAGTATGCCCCATCCGGCTCCCCGCCGCACGGCGGCGGGAACCGCCGGAGGATGGCAAAAGCCGGCCCAACGGCCCTGCCGGAAC
>ERZ1643251.4421-NODE-4421-length-12254-cov-5.356505_pt1 | contig 12254 bp, 15 predicted proteins | sample MGYA00579261_ERZ1643251 | MGnify/ENA primary metagenome ERZ1643251 (study PRJEB29033, sample SAMEA4952267) | chicken gut metagenome | biome: Broiler Chicken; feature: Gastrointestinal Tract; material: Caecum | place: Ireland | collected 2018 | study: Broiler... | reverse complement strand
TGATATAATAATGAAGGTGATTTTATGTATTCATATATAACAGGAATTGTAAAGGAAATAGAAACGAGTTATATCGTTTTAGATAATCATGGGATTGGCTATCTGATTTATACTGCCAATCCATATCAATTTCACGAGGAAGAAGAAGTTAAAATTTATTTGTATCAACAGGTACGTGAAGATGAAAATACACTTTATGGATTTAAAACCAAAGAGGAGAAAGATTTGTTTTTACAATTAATTCAGGTCAAGGGATTAGGTTGTAAAATGGCTTTGCCAATGCTGGCAACTGGATCTATAGAAGGGATACAAGATGCGATTGAAAGAGAAAATGTTTTATATTTAAAGAAGTTTCCAAAGATTGGTGATAAGGTAGCACGTCAGATCATTTTGGATTTGAAAGGAAAATTAGCAGCATCATCATCTGGTCAAAAAACTGTAGATCAATTTGAGGAATTAGTAGAAGTATTAAAGGGATTAGGATATAAGCAACCTGATATTAAGCGTATTTTGCCACAGATCAATAGTAGTTTAGAACTAGAAGATCAAATTAAAGAAGCATTAAAATTGATGTTGAAATAGGAGGTACCTATGGAAGAAGATAGAATTGTGACAGGTGAAAAATTATCGGAAGATAATTTTGAGCAAAGTATTCGTCCTGATCGGATTGATGATTATATTGGTCAGGGAGAAGTAAAAGAAAATTTAGAGATTTTTATTAAAGCTGCAAAGATGCGAGAAGAACCTTTAGATCATGTTTTACTTTATGGTCCTCCAGGACTTGGAAAAACAACACTTTCTTATATTATTGCTAATGAACTTGGTAGTAATATCAAAACTGCATCTGGACCGTCGATTGAAAAGAGTGGAGATCTTGCTGCCATCCTTTCCACTTTGGAGCCAGGGGATGTTTTATTTATCGATGAGATTCATCGTATGCCTCGTTTTATCGAAGAAATTTTATATCCAGCGATGGAAGATTTCACATTAGATATTATTGTGGGAGAAGGTTCTACAAGTCGTAATATCAAAGTTAATTTACCACCTTTTACATTAGTTGGAGCAACGACAAGGGCTGGAGATTTATCAGATCCGTTGCGTGATCGTTTCGGGATTATTTCAAAATTAAATTATTACACAGTAGAAGAATTAACGCAGATTGTAAAAAGAACAAGTCGTGTACTAGAATGTAGTATTGATGAAGATGCAGCAGTAGAACTTGCTACTCGTAGTCGTGGTACTCCTCGTATTGCGAATCGTCTTTTCCGTCGTGTTCGTGATTTTGCACTTGTTATGGGAAATGGAAATATTGATTTAGAAATTACGAAGTATGCATTGGATAAATTGAAAGTAGATAGTTTGGGATTGGATAATACGGACTATAATTTATTGAAATCGATTATTGAAAAATTCAATGGTGGTCCAGTTGGAATTGAAGCAATTGCTTCTTCAATCGGAGAAGAACGTGGTACGATTGAAGATGTGTATGAGCCATATCTATTACAGACAGGACTATTAAAAAGAACGAGTAGAGGAAGAATGGCGACGAGAAAAGCTTATGAACATTTAGAGATTCCTTATCCAGAAAAAGGTGAATAGATGAAAGTAATTGTTATATTAGGACCTACTGCTGTCGGAAAGACAAAATTGAGTGTGGAACTAGCCAAACGTTTACATGGAGAAGTGATTAATGCGGATAGTACACAAGTATATCAAGATATGAATATTGCGACGGCAAAGGTGACAGAGGAAGAGAAAGAAAATATTCCTCATCATTTATTTGATATTAAAAGAATGACAGAAGATTACAGTGTGAGTGATTATCAAAAAGATGTTAGAGTGGTGATTGAGGACTGTATAAAACGTGGAAAGACACCTATTTTAGTAGGAGGAACTGGTTTATATATAAAAGCAGCTCTGTACGATTATCGATTTGCACCGACTTCTTATAAAGGTGATTATCATACATTTACCAATGAAGAATTATATCAACAATTATTAGAAATTTCTCCAAATACAAAGATTCATAAAAATAATCGTAAACGAGTGGAAAGAGCGCTTGATTACTATCATGAAACACATCAAGTATTAGAAGACAAAGAAAAAACGGAAGAGTTATTATATCCAACAATATTTATTGGTCTTACATGTGATCGTAATTTGTTATATGATAGAATTAATCAACGTGTTGATGTGATGGTAAGATCGGGACTATTAGACGAAGCTAAAAAAATATATGATTCTAATATCCGAACAAAAGCAGTGATGACTCCGATTGGTTATAAGCAATTGTTTCCTTATTTTGAAGGAACAAAGTCTTTAGAAGACTGTTTAGAAGAAATTAAAAAAGATAGTAGACACTATGCGAAAAGGCAATATACCTTTTTTAAACATCAATTACCAGTTCATTGGTTAACAGTAAATTTTGAACAATTTGATCAAACAGTACAAGAAGCATTGGATTATGTTTGCAGAAAGTAATTGACTTTCTGCTTTTTTTCTTAGATAATAATGATGTAACAAGAAAGGAGTGTGATCAAATGTATATGTGTTACAAATATGAAGTGGATTTGATCACAGTATGTGATTAAATCCGATATAGGAGGATTTAAAATGAATATTTGGGATGAATTGTATGAAAGAGCAAAAGAAAAGTTGAATCCTAGAACAATCTCGCCATTTATTGAAGCAGGAGGAGTTGCAGCTGCAATTTTAACAGACCAAGGAAATATTTATACAGGAGTTTGTATTGATACTGCTTCTACACTTGGTATGTGTGCAGAAAGAAATGCGATTGCTAATATGATTACGAATGGTGAAAGTCGTATTGTAAAACTTGTCTGTGTTACGAGAGATGGAAATGTTGGTATGCCATGTGGTGCATGTAGAGAGTATTTGATGCAGTTAGATAAAAATAGTAAAGATATCGAAATTTTAGATAATTTGGATACAAAAGAAGTAGTGAAATTAGAAGAACTTGTTCCAAGGTGGTGGGGATATGAAAGATATGAGACTGATTTTAATTGAGCCAGAGTTAGAAGATTATTGGTATGAGAAACAGTTATTAGAAGATCCCAATACAATGGATTATAATGCTGGATATGAAGTTTCTTATGAGGGATATCATTATGATACAGGTTGTATTGACTTTCCAAAATCTAAATGGGAAGCATCTTATCAAAAAAGAGAAACAACTGATCGCTTTTTTGCCTATTTAAAAGATACCATAAAAGATTGTTATGTTGGTTATGTGAATTACCAATATAATCCGACAGAAAAAAGATATGAATGTGGAATTTTAATAGAAGATAAATATCGTGGATTAGGTTATTCTAAAGAAGGGTTGTATTTACTTTGTGATACTGCATTTAAAAATGGAGTAGATGCATTATATGATAGTTTTGAGAAAGATCGAATAAGTGCTATCAAAGTATTTGAAGAAATAGGATTTCAAGTGATAGAAACTTCTACTTGGAAAAAATTTGATGAGATTGTAGAAGGAGTCACGATTTGCTTAACAAAAGAACAATTTTATAAGAAAAAAGAGAATTTTTAATCATTCTCTTTTTTTATATACCTTCTTTATAAATAGTTTGGTCAAAAGTGTGATGAATTGGATCTTTTTGTAATAATTCTGTTCCAGAAATTAAGAAGTAATGATCTAATAGAATATTTTGATGAGTATTTACAACAGGATCATCCCAAGTTAAATCGATGTGTTTCCATGCATCATTAACATAGACTAAATTCCATACGTGTTCAGAATTTGAAATTTTATAATTTGGTAATCCCAAACGATTTAAGAATAGTGCCATTGTGTCGGAATAACCGCCACAAAGAGCAATATGATGTTTTAAAGTTCCATATGCTGTATGGGTTGATTTTTGATTTTTATAGTCTTCATTATTTAAATTTTCGGCACCTTCACTATCATAAATGGTATTGTTAATAATGTAATCGTGAGCTGCTCTTATTTTTTGTTCGATTGTCATTTGATCATTGATAATTTCTTGATAGATCGTATCGATTTCATTTTCAATGAATGTGATTTGTTCTTCTGTATATGTTTTTTCTACTTCAACGTGAATTTTACCAAAATTATTAATATCAATATATAAGTGATTAAAACTATTATATGGATGTACAAAGTTATTAAAATTAGATAATTCTTCTGGATTTTCTGTTAGTGATTTTGCATCTTCAAAACAGGTATCATAGTTTTCATCACAGAAGAAAGTAAATTCACTCCATCCATTGTTTAAAATTGTATAAATAATATTTAATAAATCTTGTCTACTATTAGGTTTGAAATCTGTTGTCTCTTTGAGATAGGAAATATCCAATGATTTTTTATACTGATTGGCTGCTTTAATGACCATATCGTTCTTATAGATGAAATTTTCCATAAAGAAACGAGCAATTGGTTTACTGTATAAAAAGATACAGATAACGAGTACAAAGACAATCACTGTATATAGAAATTTTTTCATTTGTTTCATGTCATCACCTAATTTTATTATATCAAATGTAGATAAAAAAAAGAAGTAATTTCTTACTCCATTTCATTAACCTTTTTTGTTAAACGTGATTTATTACGAGCAACATTGTTTGCTTTAATTGCACCTTTACTTTTTGCTTTATCGATTGCTTTGATGGCTACACCTAATTTTTCTTTTGCCAATTCTTTATCATTTGCTTTTACAGCTCTTTCTACATTTTTCATTGCTGTTTTCATAGTTGCTGTATAAGTATTATTTTCCGCTTCTTTTTTAATATTTTGTTTGATTTTCTTTTTCGCATTTTTCATATTTGCCATAAGTTTCACCTCCAAGTTCTTTTGAACATCACTATTTTAGCAGAAAAACAAAAGAAATGCAATAAAAAGACTTATTTTTGGTAAAAATAATAATATGTGATAAAGATGGGACATGAAATACATTTAAATGGACGATTACCACGTACTGATTTAGCAATTGATCTGATCGATGAAAATCAGAAGGAAAGTGGTTTTACAAAAGATGTAAAACAATATCAAAATTGTAAAGTGACAAATGTGAATATTTTAAAAACTGGCAGTAAGAAAATTGGAAAGAAACCAGGACATTATATTACCATTGAATTTGAAGATGTAACAGATCATGAAAATGAGCAAGAAGTTTTAAAGGTAACTGCATATGAATTGAAAAAACTATTAGATTCTATCTCTATTTCTAAAGAATCTTCTTGTTTTATTGTGGGACTTGGAAATGAAGATTCAACTCCTGATGCACTGGGACCACTTGCAATAGATCATGTCTTGGTTACTAATCATTTATTTGAGTTAGGAGAAGTAGAACCAGGTTTTAGAAAAACGTATGCATTAAATCCTGGGGTAATGGGAACAACGGGAATTGAAACAAGAGATTTATTAAAAGGAATTGTGGATACAGTGAAGCCGGATTTTATGATTGTTGTCGATGCTTTAGCAAGTGGAAGTGTAGAACGATTAAATAAAACAATTCAGATTACAGATACTGGTATTCATCCTGGAAGTGGTGTGCAAAATAAACGAAAGGAAATTAGTTCTGACTATTTTCACATTCCAGTAATTGCGATTGGAGTACCTACGGTTGTTGATGCAGCTACGATTGTTTCTGATACGATTTGGTATATGCAAAAAAACTTTGCCTATATGAAAGATCAATTAAAAAAACCTTCTTCTAAACTCGCTGTAACAACTGGAAATTATTTAAAAAAGAAGATTGCAGTGGAACCACAAGATAATGTTGAATTGATGGGAAAATTAGGAACTTTAACAGAAGAAGAAAGAAAACAACTCGTATTAGAAGTACTAACACCAATTGGTTATAACTTTATTGTAACACCGAAAGAAATTGATTTTATTGTTCAAAAGTTATCCCTTGTTATTGGAAATTCCATTAACCATGTATTACATGATAATATTTCCTTTGAAAAATAATATTTTTTGACATAATTTCTATTTCTTCTATCGTATGATAGGATTAGGAGGAATGGATATGGCGAAAAAATTTCATACAAAGAAAAAGAAGAAAAGGCGATTTTTGGTAGTTAAGCTAATTTTATTAGTTGCTTTAACTTATCTTTCGTTTGAATGTACTACTTATTATATTTTAAAATCAAAGTTAGCGACTTCCAACGAAGAATTTCTACAAAATATGTTGCGGGATTCCAATCACTATTTACTATATCAAAAGAGTGCAGAAAATATGATAGCAAAGATCGGAAAGTATTTTATGCATTTCGATTTATCGAATCCGAAAAGTCTTTTAGGAATGGATACTACCGTAGAAGAAGAACAAAAAGTGATGGCTTATCAAGATGATATTACGGAAGCAAAATTTATTCAGAATCCAACGCCATCTGAAGAAGTGACAGGACCACTTGTATACATATATAATTCTCATCAGAGTGAAAGTTATAGTATGAAGACATTAGAACCTTATAACATTACACCAAGTGTTATGATGGCTTCGTATTTAATGAAAGAACATTTTCAAAAGAATGGTATTGAGACCCTTGTAGAAGAAACTAATTTAACACAGTATTTAAAAGATCATAACTTAAATCATGCAGCTAGTTATCAAGTGAGTCGAGAATTTGTAACTGAAGTGTTAAAGAAATATCCAAATCTCAAATTGATTATTGATCTCCATCGTGATGCGATTTCTCATGATGCTTCTACGATTACAATTGGAGATAAAAATTATGCAAAAGTATTATTTATTGTCGGTATGAATAATCCTAACTATCAAGCCAATTTAGATCTAGCAACTACCTTATCTAATCAAATTAACGAAGCTTATCCAAAGTTATCGAGAGGGGTAATGCAAAAGACGGGTTCGTCTGTCAATGGACTTTATAATCAGGATTTAAATCAAAATATGATTTTATTGGAGTTAGGAGCAAATGAGAATACGATTGATGAAGTACAAAACACGGTAGAAGCAATCACTCCAATTTTTAGTAAGTATGTGAATTCATGATTAAAAAAGAAGATAAAATTAAGATTTATAAACGTTGTTTTAAGTATTTTATGATTGCTTCTTTTATTACTTTTTTAACGCTTTATCTTTCTCAAGAGACTGGATATTATGAATATGATATGAGAAGAAAGACGAGTTTTACGAAAGAACAAATTGAACAGTTTGAAGAGGATGTGGCTGCTGGGAAAAAAGTAGATATTGAGGATTATTTAGAACAGCCAGATCGTAATTATGGAAATAAAATGTCTGATTTAGGATATAGTATCTCTAGTAAGATTGGAAGTAGTGTGAAATATGGGGTAGATAAATTGTTTGGAATGTTAAATAAAATGGTAGATGAATAGTTGTAAAATATGGAAAAACATGGTAAACTAAGGGCAAGTTGGTGATAATATGAATTTAAAAGAGATTCTAGAAACACGAGATTTAAGTTATTATGCGGATCATATTAGGAGTATTGTAACAAGAGAAGATGATTTAGATAGTGCGATATTGATTCAAAAGAAGAGAAATGATTCTCTATATGAGTTTTATAAAAATTTTTATGATAATCCTAAGGGAGATTTACTATCTATTATCGATTTGGATAAGAAGTATTATGATAAAGTGAAACAATTACGTCCTAATGAAAAGCCATTAAAATTTGAAAAAGTTTATCAGAATATGTTTGGTTGTTCTTATATGGATGGTCTTTATATGATTGTACAAGATTTTAAGAAGCCAGATTTGAATATTGTATTACCACGAGAAGATACAGATATGTTATCTGATGAAGAGAAACGTCGTTATTATGCAGCTCTTATTTTAGAAAATGAACATTTTAGGGAGCGTGTTGAAGCCATTAATGGAACGACACTTGCGTTTTTACTAGGCGATTATATTGTATTAAGTGGTGACAGTAAGACTCAAGTGTTAGAAATGTTAAAAACATATGAGATTCGCGATGGTATTTTTCAAAATATAGAAACACAGTTAAATGAATTTTTTAAAGGGGAAAAATAAATGATAGATGGAAAAGAGAATGTATTATCAAAAACATTAGCTAAAATGAATCCTAGATTATTTTCTCATCCATTATTTCGAAATTACTATTTAAAACTATTTTATGATGTAACATTTTCAACTGGAGTTCGTGGATTGTATACTCCGTGTCATCAAGTACTTCGTGGAAATCGAGAAAAGGCAGTAATCGATTATGATCATATGTCTTTTTTTCGTATTTCTTATATCAATTATGATCAAAGAACAAGTAGAACTTTAGAATTACAAAAAGAACAAGATGATGTGGTATTTACGATGAGGTATGTATTTCCAAATGGAGGATTATTTTATCACATGTTAGAAAAAAATATCTTACACGATAAACAAGTTTATCCAATTGCTTATCAATATGTAGGTTTTGATGAACACGTACTGGATGAGAAAGAATATCAAAAAGATTGGGTATATCACGCTGATTTTTTTGATAAAATGAAAGAAAATGGAATAACTCCTGTTGATGCACATAACAAAGAAGAAAATAAGAGGAAAAGATTTGTGGGTGCAAAAGATAGTAGGATTTTTAAATGAAACGAATCAATACTCAGTAAATTAGATGGAGAGTCATGTGATTCTCCTTTTCTTTGCTGTTATTTTATAAAAAACATGATATAATAACGAGAGGTGATCACTATGATTCAACAAAATATTCGAAATTTTTCCATTATTGCACATATCGACCATGGAAAAAGTACGATTGCGGATCGTATTTTAGAACTTACTGGGGCGATTACAAAACGAGAAGCCAAAGATCAATTATTAGATAATATGGATATTGAACGTGAACGTGGAATTACAATTAAATTAAATGCAGTAGAATTAGAATATCAGATGGATGGAGAAACTTATCAACTTCATTTGATTGATACTCCAGGTCATGTTGATTTTTCTTATGAGGTAAGTCGTAGTTTGGCAGCTTGTGAGGGAGCGATATTAGTTGTCGATGCAGCACAGGGGATTGAAGCACAAACACTTGCCAATCTCTATCTAGCACTTGATAATAATTTGACGATTATTCCAGTTATTAACAAGATTGATTTACCAAATGCGAATCCAGATAAAGTAAAGCAAGAATTAATGGATACGTTAGGCTTTGAAGAAGATGAAATCATTTTAACAAGTGCTAAAAATGGAATTGGAATTAAAGAATTAGTAGAACAAGTTATTAAAAAAGTACCAGCTCCAACTGGTGATGTGAAAAAGCCATTAAAAGCGTTAATTTTTGATAGTTATTATGATGCATATCTTGGTGTTGTTGCTTTAATTCGTGTTATTGATGGTTCTGTTCATGTTGGTGATGAAATTTATATGAAACAGGCAGATCGTAGTTATTCTGTAGTAGAATTAGGTGTTTCTACCCCTCATAAGAAAAATGTTCAAGAACTTACAGCGGGAGAAGTTGGATTTTTGACAGCCAGTATTAAAGATATTCAAGATATTAAAGTAGGGGATACCATCACTTTAAAAAACAATCCTTGTGAAGGAGAAGTCATTGGTTATAAACCGATGAAACCAATGGTGTTTTGTGGATTATACCCGATTGAGTCTAGTAAATATGATAGTTTAAGAGAGGCACTAGAAAAGTTAAAATTAAATGATGCTTCTTTAGATTTTACTCCTGAAACAAGTAAAGCATTGGGATTTGGATTTCGTTGTGGATTTTTAGGGCTTCTTCATATGGATATTATTGAAGAGAGGATTGAACGTGAATTTAAGATTGATTTAATCGCTACGAGTCCTTCTGTTATTTACGATGTAGAATTAACAGATCATACTCATATGATGGTGGATAGTCCTTCTAAAATGCCGGATCGTGTTCGTATTAAAGATATTAAAGAGCCATATATTCGTACTAATATATTTGTACCAAGTGAATATATTGGACCGGTTATGGAGTTATGTCAAAATAAACGTGGAAATTATGTATCTATGGAGTATTTAGATGCGACAAGAGTGAATATTCACTATGAAATTCCACTTTCAGAAATTGTTTATGATTTCTTTGATCGTTTAAAGTCAAGTACAAAAGGGTATGCTTCATTTGATTATGAATTGATTGGATACAAAAGTAGTGATTTAGTAAAAATGGATATTTTATTAAATGGCGAAATGGTTGATGCCCTTAGTATGATTGTTCATCGTGATTTTGCTTATAAACGTGGTAAAGCAATTGTTGAAAATTTAAGAAAGTTAATTCCAAGACAACAGTTTGAAGTGCCAATTCAAGCAGTGATTGGTTCTAAGGTAATTGCTCGTAGTAATATTAAAGCAGTACGTAAAAATGTACTTGCGAAATGTTATGGTGGAGATGTCAGTCGTAAACGTAAGTTACTTGAAAAACAAAAAGAAGGAAAAAAACGTATGAAAATGGTAGGTAGTGTCGAAGTTCCACAAGAGGCATTCTTATCTATTTTGAGTATGGATGAACAAGATTCTTAAAATTATATTCTAGTTTTGTCGAATTGCAACATATCTAGAAGAAAACGTGATAGGATTCTTCTAGAGGTGATACTTAGGTGGTTAGTCAAGAAGTGATTATGATTTACTATGATAGTTTATTAGAAGAATTAGATGATGCGAAAAGAGCTACTTATTTTTTAGAAGATAGGTAGTTTTTTTCTTTGTTTTTTGATATGATAATAACGAGGAGGAGTATGATGAAAAACAACATGATTGAGACAAAAAAGTTAAGTATTTCATTTGGACATAAAAAAGTATTAAATGAAATTACATTTGATGTCAAAGAACATGAAATTTTTGGCTTTTTAGGACCAAGTGGTGCTGGAAAGACGACGACGATTAAGATTTTAACAGAACAGTTAAAACCAACTGCTGGAAGTTGTGAGGTACATGCGAAAAGACATGAGATTGGTATTTTGAGTGATAACAGTGGTGCTTATGAAAGACTAACTGTTTATCGTAATTTATGTTTTTTTGCAGAACTTTCTAAAACGGATGTGAAATATGTAGAAGAAATATTAAAACAAGTAAAATTATGGGATGATAGAGATAAAAAAGTAGAAAATTTATCAAAAGGAATGAAACAACGTCTTTTACTTGCTTGTGCGATGATTCATCATCCGAAACTTCTGTTTTTAGATGAACCAACAGCTGCTTTAGATCCAGCTACAACTGAAGAAATTCACAAATTATTATTAACGCTTCGTAAGAATGGAACAACGATTTTTTTGACGACACATAATATGGAAGAGGCAGATTTATTATGTGATCGTGTTGCTTTCTTAAATAAAGGGGAAATTGTAGAATTAGGAACACCACGTGAATTAAAATTAAAATATGCCCACGATTCTGTTTCTATTATTTATGATGATGGGAAAGAAGTCGTTGTGAAAAAGGATGCTCAAGCGATTATAAAAGCATTACAGAAAAATGAAAAGAAAACGATTCAATCGATCCATTCCCAAGAACCAAACTTGGCAGAAATCTTTTTAAGTTTGACAGGGAGGGAATTGAAATGAGATTTTATAAAGTAAAAGCATTATTTAAATTAGGAATGGAAGATTTATTAAAGAATTTAAATGTCTTTATTTATGTCATTTTACCAATCGCATTTGCCTTTTTATATGCAAATATGGGAAGTGCTCCGAAAGAATATTTATTTTCTGTTTGTACCTTACTTACATTATCTATGGTACCAGTAGCTTTGATGGGGACGATTATTGCTGAAGAAAAGGAAAAGAATACGCTGCGTACTTTGATGTTAAATGATGTCAAAGCAAGTGAGATACTGTTTGCGAAAGCGATGATTTGTATGTTATTTGTCGTAATTGATAATTTACTCATTTACTTTATTTTAAAATTACCGATGGATCATTTTATTTTATATCAACTTGTTAGTTTTATAACTGGATTAGCAGTGATTCTATTTGGAGCATTTGTTGGATTACTGGCTAAAAATCAAATGTCAGCAGGTCTTTTATCTATGCCATTTATGATCATTTTTATGGCACCGATGTTTATTATGATGTTTAAAGATAAACTGGCTGAAGCAATTTCTAGTTTACTTCCTACTGATGCGATGATGAAGATATTTGAAAGTATTACGAAGAATACACTGACTATTTCTAAAATTGGTATACCATGTATTGTGATTATCGCATGGTTAGTTATTAGTATTTGTTTGTTTCAATTCGCTTATAAGAAAGTTGGTGTTGATAATTAGACAATTCTTTGGAATTGTCTTTTGTTATG
>ERZ1643251.4419-NODE-4419-length-12255-cov-33.415902_pt1 | contig 12255 bp, 17 predicted proteins | sample MGYA00579261_ERZ1643251 | MGnify/ENA primary metagenome ERZ1643251 (study PRJEB29033, sample SAMEA4952267) | chicken gut metagenome | biome: Broiler Chicken; feature: Gastrointestinal Tract; material: Caecum | place: Ireland | collected 2018 | study: Broiler... | reverse complement strand
GGGTACAAAAATGACCCCTAACGAATATCAAAAACTGTGCATGCAGAATGGCAAATTGGGCATGTTGAAATATTAATGGATTCGGAGGTGCGAAAAAGTGAATCCTAGCGAATGCAAAAATAAAATCGTAGTAACTATACCGGATGGGGAACATTGCGATAGATGCTTGTTTTTGATGTATGTAGGAGGGTTTTATCACAGCAGATATCCATATAATCACGATAAAAATTTATCGATGTACAAATGCTACTATTATAATGAGCCATTAAGTTATGATGTGAAATGTGATTGTTATATTTCTAAATGCAAAAGATGCCAACAGCGATATAATATATTCGAATTTTTGGAGCGCGAAGGTGGATGCAGGAATGAAGATTAACGAATATCAAAAACTGTGCATGCGCACGGCGAATTTTATGGATAGTAGCAAGCTAATCGTTAACGGTGCAATGGGATTGTGCGGTGAAGCTGGCGAGGTAATTGATTTAATCAAAAAATGGGTGTTTCAGGGGCATGAATTATACAAAGAGGACGTCGAAGAAGAATTGGGTGATGTTTTGTGGTATGCAGCGATTTTGTGCGAAGGCATAGGCACGACTATGGAAGAAGTAATGCAGAAAAACATCGATAAATTAAAAAAACGGTATCCAGATGGATTTGAAGTAGAAAGGAGCGTGAACAGGGGTGATGCGCAAGAGGCCGGTGATTAGGATTGCGCCGGATGGAACAAAAAAGCGATATGAATCCGTAAAAGAAGCAGCCGAAGAGCAAGGCATAAGCATGGGGTATTTGTCGAAACAAATTAGTAGCAGACGCCCGATAAGAGGCTATAAATATGAATATGCGGAAGATTCATACATGAATGCAGAGGATAGAATAGTTTGCCCGTTTTATATTTGCAAGACTAGAAACGCAATAAGTTGCGGTGGTTTTAGCAAATATATATCGATGAATACTATGTTTGATAGCATGGAAAAGCGCACTACGCATATCTTGCAATATTGCGCCGACATGAATTATAAAAATTGCAAGGCTTGCGTGGCTATAACGGGCATACTTAACGCTGCCGAAGAAAGAAAAAAAGAGAAAACTATAGAATTATTAAGGAGTGAATTAAATGATTAAGATAGAGAACGCAGAAGTATTTGGATGGGATGCGGCTATTAGAGGGATGAGAAATCCAATGAATAGTTGGCATAAAAGCGATAGTTTTTATAATTGCGCAATCGATGTAATTGATGGCGCGCCGGATTATTGTGTTGGCGAGGAAGATTTGAATTTAATGCGAAAACTTACTAAATCAGGTGATGACCATGGCAAATTTTTGCGAATGATTAATGTGACGTGCGATATTGTAGCGCCATTGTATTGGTGGAAAGAATTTGATACGTATAAAGTTGGAACCGTGGCTAACTCGTGCTCTACAATGCACAAGATTCACGCTAAAAAGTTTACTTTAGACGATTTTAGTTGTGAAAATATTGGAACAGGATATGCGCATGAAGTACTTCATCGGGTGATTGATAGTCTAAATATAAGTCGGCAGCTGTTTATTGAAACCAAAGATAAACAATACTGGTGGGAAATTATTCAGTTACTTCCATCGAGCTACAATCAAAGGCGCACTGTGCAACTTAACTATCAGGTGCTTAAAAATATGTATAATTCCAGATGTAATCATAAACTAGATGAATGGGCGATGTTTTGCAAGTGGATGATTGAAGAGTTACCATACTTTAACTGTATTTGCATTTAATTGCAAAAAGAAAGGGGTTTATAATGACTAAACAAGAATTGCAGGAAGTTAGGTTTTCAAAGCAGAGAATTTTAGCGTTAGAGCGCAAGATTGAACATTATCGCGAAATGGCGGAGCAAATTACTGCGAAGATTGACCCGAATGGCGCAGGTGGCGGCGGGAATAGCAATACTAGCGCTATCGAAGAAAACGTGTGCAGCTTTGTTGACTTGTACAACGAATCAAAAGCGGAGCTAGAGCGTTATCTTGCTTTGTGCCAGAAAGCCGAAACGCAGATTTCGCAAATTAAGGATTCGCAGCAGAAATCAATATTGGAGATGCGATATATTTGCGGATATAACTGGCAGCAAATAGCAGAGGCATTAGAAATTGATGAGCGCTGGATGCACAGGATTCATGGTAAAGCTTTGGTTAAAATCGAAGAATTTGACCAGTAAAAGCCAGTAAAAGCCAGTAAAAGCCATTGAAAGCCAGTATTGACATGAGTATAATGGTATACGTGAAATCACGTGAGGGAATTCACCCATTCCCTCACGTGATTTTACGTATACTGAATAGTTTTCATCGATTGGAGATTTTTTATGGAACTTGTGACACTGCCGCTGGATAAAATCAAACCGTATGAACGCAATCCGCGCAAAAACGATGAAGCAGTTGCGGCGGTAATGGAATCTATCAAACAGTGCACATACGTCTCTCCGATTATTGTCGATGAGAACAACGTTATATTAGCTGGCCATACAAGATATAAGGCGCTTAAAAAGCTAGGCAAAACTGAAGCGGAAGTAATAGTGAAGGCTGGGCTTAGCGATGAACAGAAGCGAAAATATAGGCTACTGGATAACAAGACCAATGAATTGGCCGAATGGGATTCCGCGATGCTGGCAGAAGAGCTAGAAGGGCTGGATTTCGAAGAATTTGATTTTGGATTCGACGATTTATCAGATTACATTAATGCACCAAGCGTTAAAGCCGTAAATACTGTACCGTACAGGAAATGCCATTTCTTAGTAACGTGCGATATAAACATGGCTGACATAGTCATGAACAGGATCGAAGAGATTAAAACCATCGAGGGAGTGACGGTTTATAGTACATTCAATTAAAACCGATAATGCAAATTTGAATCATAAAATTTATTTGAGAAAGCTATGCACTAATAATCTAGGCAAATTAAATGTGCTAGATTGTTTTGCTGGCGAGAACAAGATATGGGGAAATTTCAAAACAAATAGATATTATTCGATAGAAAAAGAACCCAATAAAGGCAAAAATATCCATGCTGATAACATGAAGATATTGCCGTCGCTAGATTTATCAAATTTCAATGTGATAGATTTGGACAGTTACGGGATCCCGATAGAGCAGTTAAACGCTATACTTAAAAATCCAACCCTAGCAAGCGGTACATGTATTATTTACACTTGCATTGGGAACAAAATGTCTACTCTAAACAAATTTTTTGTACAGTATTACAATATAGAAAATATGTACAAAAAAGTAAAAACGCTTTTTAATAATATGTCATACCAAATGTTTATTGGATATTTGTACGATAATGGCATAAAAACCGTGTATGAATACGAAGAACCGTCTAATAATTTTTATAAAAAATATGGATTTTTTAACGTATAATGCTTTACAGAAAGTGTTTAGCGTTGTATAATTAGATAGTGGGAAAGGCCCACAGAATCAAAAAGATAGGAGAGAGAGCAATGGTAGTGTATGAACCAAAAGGAAAGGCAAGGGAGTACAGCCCGCTGGCGCTAAACGTGTATCTGGGGTGCAGCCACAAATGCAAGTACTGCTACGCGAATCGCATGGCAAAAATGAATGGCAATGAAAATTATTTTTGCGTGCCAGAGCCCAGAAAGGGCTTGATGGACAAGTTGCACAAAGAGCTTAAAAATGCTCCGAAGCAGCAAGTTTTGCTGTCGTTCATTGGGGACCCGTACTGCGAGACAACCGACGATAATCGCTTAACGCGGGAAGCGCTTGTCGCCCTAGAAGAAGCAAAGTCCCCGGTTGCTGTTCTGACCAAGGGCGGAACAAGGTGCCTTAAAGACTTGGATGTGTTTAAGAAATTCGGCGAGCACATACAGGTGGGCGCAACGCTAACGTTCTCGAATCCGCAAGATTCCGAGGAATGGGAGAGCGGAGCAGCTTCTCCATCTGACAGGATTGAGGCTCTGAAGGGCCTGCATAGCGCAGGAGTTAGAACGTTTGCTAGCTTCGAGCCCGTGATAGACCCTGCGCAAAGTATAAAGCTGATAAAAGACACGATTGACTTTGTGGATGTTTATAAGGTGGGTAAAATAAATAACTACAAAGGCATTGACAAAACTATAGACTGGGAATGCTTTTTAAGGCAAGCGGTCGATATTCTAAGGGCAAACGGCAAAAGATTTTATATCAAGCACGATTTAAGAAATTCCGCCCCGAGCGTTAGGCTATACGGGAATGAGTGTTTAAGCGAAGAACATAATGTAATGTAATACGGATTATACGCTATGTTGATTAAAATCGATATAGCGTATAATTTTGTGCAGTGGAGGTGAATATAATGGCAGGAAGGCCAAAAATTAACATCGACAAAAAAATATTTGAAAATCTTTGTGCCATCCAGTGCACTGAAATTGAAATTTGTAGTTGCTTCGATTGCTGCGAAGACACGTTGAACAAGTGGTGCAAAGAAAATTACAGAAACGAAAATGGAAAGCCTATGACATTTTCGGAGGTTTTCGCTGTAAAAAGGCAAAAAGGCCGAGCAAGTCTTCGAAGATCACAGTTTAGACTGGCCGAAAAGAACGCAGCTATGGCAATATGGCTTGGGAAGCAGTATCTAGGCCAGCGTGATGAAGTCGTGGTGGATGCAGGAATTCGTACAAAAGATGACGCGTTGAGTGCGAGCTTGCGGGAAATGGCAAAGGGGCTGGAAAGCGATGAATGAAAATTACACTGTATATATGCACCGCTTTCCGAATGGGAAGGTTTATATAGGGATTACGTCAAAGAAACCGGAAGATAGATGGGAAAATGGGCGAGGGTATCAAACGCAAAATGTTTATAAGGCTATTTTGAAATATGGCTGGGAAAACATCGAACATATAATATTATTTAGCGGACTATCAAAAAAGAACGCGGAAGAAAAAGAAATTGAATTGATTTCAGTATATCAATCGGCAGACCCGAAACATGGATATAATATCGAACTTGGAGGAAACTGTGCAGGCAAACACAGCAGGCAAACATGCGAAAAAATTAGCAGAAGCAAAAAGGGCTGGAGTCCTTCGGAAGAAACCAGGAGAAGAATGAGCGCCGCCAAAAAAGGCAGAAAACTTCCAGAATCTACTATTGAAAAGCTGAAGAATAAGCCAAAGAGAAAGCTAAGCGAGGAACACCGAGCCGCCCTTTTGAGGGCGAGTGTTGGCAGAATTGTCTCGCAAGAAACTAGAAAGAAACAGAGTGATGCGCACAAAGGTAAAAAACTTTCAGAGGAACAAAAGAAAAAAATTAGCGAGTCTGGGAAAATTGCCCAAAGGAAATGCAAAGCTGTAAGGGTAGCGCAGATTTCCATTGAAGAAAACGAAGTTATAAAAATTTGGGATTGTATGTCCGATATAAAAATAGAACTTGGAATCAGTATAGCGCACGTGTGTGCTTGCTGTAAGGGGCAAAGAAAGAAAACCGGAGGGTTTAGGTGGGAATATGCCGATAAGTGATAAACAAAAAAAAATATTGGCATTTTCGTATAGCAAATTTGATTCAATAATATGTGACGGCGCAGTAAGAAGCGGGAAAACTTCGATAATGGCTGTAAGCTTCATAGATTGGGCAATGCGGGAGTTTGACGGGCGATTATTTGGGATATGTGGTAAAACCGTCGACTCATGCGTGAAGAATCTGGTGATTCCGTATATTTCGCTTGCTTATGCGCATGAAAAGTACGCGTTGAAATGGCGGCGGTCGGACAAGATTCTAGAAGTGCGCGCAAATGGCGCGACAAATTACTTCGAAGTGTTCGGCGGTCGCGATGAATCGTCGTTTGCGTTGATACAAGGCCGCACTTTCGCGGGCGTGCTGCTGGATGAGGTCGCACTAATGCCTGAGAGCTTCGTCAACCAGGCGCTGGCCCGCTGTTCCGTGGAGGGCGCGAAAATGTGGTTCTCGTGCAACCCCGACAATCCGCAGCATTGGTTTTACGTAAACTGGATTCAAAATGCAAAAGCCCGCAATGCGCTGTATCTGCATTTCACAATGCGCGATAACCCGTCGCTTAGCGAAAAGACGCTGGAACGATATGAATCAATGTACAGCGGCGTATTTTACAAGCGGTACATTTTAGGCGAATGGGTTGCGGCCGAAGGGCTTGTGTATGATTTTGGCGAAGATAGCATAACCGATGCTATTCCAAGCAGCGGCGAATATGCGGTTTCGGTTGACTATGGCACGTTGAACCCGTTCGCTGCGTGTTTGTGGTGCTGGGATGGTAAAACCGCAACAATGATTAGAGAATATTACTATTCCGGCAGAATCGAGCAAAAAAATAAAACCGATGAAGAATACTACGCCGAACTGGAAAAACTAATCGGCGATTTGCCGGTTAGTGCAATAGTGGTTGACCCGTCCGCTGCAAACTTCATTGAAGTAATAAAACGGCATGGAAAATACAAAGTGCGCAAAGCTGTTAATGATGTTATTCCCGGAATCGCTACAGTGCAGCGTTATTTGCACGACGGAACGATAAAGATCCATCGTTCGTGCAAAAATTGTATTAGAGAATTCGGTTTATATAGATGGGACGAAAAGAGCAATGAAGACAAGCCTATAAAAGATTCAGACCACGTGCTCGACAGCCTACGATATTACACTTTTACGTTATTGAGACGTAAAGTAGGCAAAGAGCCGTATATTCCATTATATGAAAGGTGGTGGAACGCTTGACCACTTACCAGGACTTAATCGCTGTTGGCGAAAACGAAATAAACCGCATGGAATTTGTGCGATCCGTGGTGAACGACCACATTTCGAGCGATGATTATAAGATAGCTTCGGCTGCCGAAGCATATTACGCGAAAAGAAATTTAACTATAGATAAATTTCAAAAGTTTTTGTATACCGCGAGCGGGAAAGCGTACCCTGATTTGTTTTCCGCGAACTACAAGCTGAAAACTTTGTTTTTCAGGCGTTTTGTAATCCAGCAAGTGCAATATGTGCTGTCAAATGGTGTTGATTTTGAACAGGACAGCACAAAAGCGCGGCTGGGAAATACTTTTGACAGCAGGATTGCACAGCTGGCTAAAAAAGCGATGGTGGACAAGGTGGCGTTTGGATTTTGGAATAACGACCATCTGGAAGTGTTTAGCTATGCAGATACGCCTAACGAGCCAGGCTTTGCGCCGCTTTACGACGAAGAAGACGGATTCCTAAAAGCTGGCGTTAGATATTGGGTTGTGAGCGGCACAGAAACAAAAAGATACACGCTTTATGAAATTGATGGCTACACTGAATATATCGACACAAAAAAAGACGGACTGCGCGTATGGAAAGAAAAGAGGCCATATCTGCAAACGATTCGTCGCTCCGACGTAGACGGCGAGACCGTGGAGGGCGGCGATAACTATCCAGCGTTCCCGATTATCCCGATGTATGCCAACGACCTGAAGCAAAGCGAGCTGATCGGAATCCGGGAGTCCATCGACTGCTACGACTTCGTTAAGTCCGGACTAGCAAACGAAATTGATGATACGTCCGGCATCTACTGGGTGCTAAAAAATTCAGGCGGTATGGATGATTTGGACATCGCGCGATTCCTTGACCGCATGCGGACGCTCCGAGCCGCAACGGTGGACAGCGACGACGGCGGCGGGGCGGAGGCGCACACATTGGATGTGCCATACCAGGCCCGTGAGGCCATGTTGACTAGGCTGCGAAGCGATTTGTACGAGGACTTCCAGCTTGTGGACATGGATAAAATTATGTCCGGCAATCTGACCGCTACGGCCATTCGCATGGGCTATCAGGCGCAGGACGATAAATGCGGCGACTTCGAGTATTGCATCCGGGACTTTATCGGAAAGCTGCTGGCGCTGCTGGGAATCGACGATACGCCTTCGTTCCAGTGGAATCGCATCGCAAATCAGCTTGAAGAAACGCAGATGGTTCTAATGGCGGCAAACTATTTGGATGACGAATCAATTCTGCGTCACCTGCCTTGGGTGCTGCCGGAGGAAGTGGATGAAATCATGCAAAGGCGCGATGAGGAGGGCGTTTCGCGCGTTGAGAACATAGAGATTGGAGGCGTGGCAAATGACGTTGACGTTCCTGCTGGACTACCAGCAGATTTCGCGAACGGATAAAAGCGTGGTAGTAGCTGGCAGCGTGAATTATTTGCGCGCCAAATTCGTAGCGAAATCGAGCGATTGGCAAGCGCCGGTTACAGCACTTTTTAACGATACGGCTGTTTTGCTTGATGAAAATTTGGAATGCGCCGTACCGTGGGAAGCAGTGCAGCAGGCCGGCTCTTTTACCGTTTCCGCGTTTTGCGGTAGCCTGCAGACGGCCAACACGGTGATCGTGCCGGTTGTGGCTAGCGGGTACAAAAACGGTGAAACGCCGCCGGAGCCTACGCCGGATGTTTACAACCAGATTTTGGGCGTGATGCAGGACGCCAAAGACGCTGCTGAAACCGCGCAGGAAGCCGCGGGAATCGCACAGGACGCGGCGGAGCACGCGCCGACAATCATCGACGGCGTATGGCACGAATGGGATGCGGAAAGTGGCGAGTATGTAAGCACCGGAACGCAGGCGCAGGGGCCGCAAGGCGAACAAGGGCCTAAGGGCCCCACTGGTGAAACCGGCCCCGTAGGCCCGAAAGGGGACAAGGGCGATGCCGGCGCTCCTGGACCGCAGGGCGAGAAAGGCGAAACTGGGGAGACCGGTCCCCAAGGACCAGAAGGGCCGCAGGGGCCTAAGGGAGACACCGGCCCCCAGGGCGAAATCGGTCCGCAGGGGCCTCAAGGTAATCCTGGGCCTCAGGGCCCTAAAGGCGACCCGGGAGAGGGCGCGCCTCAGATTGACGACACGCAGATCACGGCTACGACCCCGTGGAGCAGCCGCAAGATCGTGGACACGCTGTGCGCGCCGTTCACGGCAGAGGGGAACCCTGTGACTTGTACGCCCGTTGAGGGGTATCCGCTGAGCGTGCAGGCGAGCTGGGAACCGAAGCAGGAGGGCGAGGGAGATCCATCGCCGGAGAATATCCGGCCGATTACGGGGCTGGATGAGGTGACGGTGACGTTGTCGGGTAACGCAGGAACCCGCACCGCCGCTACGCTCGCCCTGCCCGAGACCATCTACGGCGGTACGGTGGATGCGGTGACGGGGGTGGGGAGCGCTCAGTATATTTATCGAGAACTTACAATATCGAGCATGGACAACAGCGAAGATTATCCTGGATGGAAAAATGTACCCTGGATTAACGATGTAAAGCACAATCCCGCCCCCGATGGGACTTTTGCTAGCCTTGGCATATACGGCGTAACAAATATTGCAGACGTTTCACAGGGCGCTTTTTGGAACAGCCACGGCGTACAGATATATAGCACCCCCGACCAATGGGGAGGAAAAACCCAATCCCAAATCAAAGAAGCGTATCCCGATTTGGTCGTGCAATTCTGTTTGCGACTCGTCGCCCCTACGCCCTTCCAAGCCACCGGCAACCAGGCCTTGCCCGCCCTGCCCGGCACGAACACTGTGTATACGAATGCGGACAATGTTGCCGTGACCGGGCGCGCCGACCCGAACCACACGATTGCAGCGCTGAACGACCGAATCGCCGCGTCCTCTAGCGCGGCGACAGGAGGCTAAATTATGAGCATCAAAACCATTTTCGAACAGACTATCCAGCGCGGTGAATTTGACCTGACCGAAATGCTGGAACGGATTGATACGTATAACGTTGAATCAAAAATCACGGACGAGGAGCGGGAATCCCTGTACGCGCTGGCGCGCGAGCACGCCGCACCTCGGTACAATTACGATGCAGAAATCGAGGCCATTTGGGCAGCAATTCGCGAGCTTCAGCAGGCGCAGGAAGAAGGCGGCGGCACGGAACCCACGGACGAGTGGCCGGAGTTTGTGCAGCCGACCGGAGCGCATGATGCGTATCAGGTTGGAGATAAAATCACGTGGAACGGCAAGCATTATATCTGCATTTTTGCGAACTGCGTTTGGTCGCCTGCTGACTACCCGGCAGGCTAGCAGGAGCAGAGCGAGGTGTGATAGATGCCAGAGCGCGATGTTGGCCACGAGCAGACGGAAAAAATCCTGCAAGCGCTGGAACGCCGAATTGCGCAGGTGTATGCGGAGGCCCGCGATGGCGTGAAGCAAACGATTGAAAAATATTGGGCCGGGCTGGCGGAACGCGATCGATACATGCGCGCGTTAGTGCAAAAAGGCGAAATCACGCAGGACTATTACACCCAATGGCTGCAAAACCAAATTGGGCGTGGCGAGCGGTATGAGGCGTTGCAAAATCAGCTGGCCGAGCGCGTGACAAATGCCGCCGAGGCGGCTTACGCGTACATTAACGATGCTACGCCGAGCGTGTACAGCTTGAACCGGAACTATGGCGCGTACACCATAGAGCGTGTAGCTGGGAACGTGGGCTTTACGATTTGGGACGAATCAACGGTGCGGCGGCTGCTGGTGCAACAACCCGAATTGATGCCGTATTACCCGCCCAAAAAGGCGCTAAAGTACGGCATTGATTTGGAATGGGGAAAGAAGCAGATTCGTGCGGCAATTCAAAGTGGCATCCTGCGCGGTGAATCGATCGGGGAGATCGCCAACGATTTGCGGCGGCGGATCCCCGACATGAGCCGCAAAAGTGCGCTTCGCACTGCCAGAACAGCCGTGACTAGCGCGCAGAATGGCGGGCGGATGGATAGCTATAAAGCCGCGTCCGATATGGGAATTAAGGTTAGAAAGCGGTGGGTGGCGACCAAAGACGGACGAACCCGACATGCGCACCAGAAACTGGACGGCCAGACGGTGGATTGGGATGAACCGTTTAATTCCGAACTGGGTAAAATCAGTTTTCCGGGAGACCCAACGGCAAAACCAGCCAATACCTACAACTGCCGCTGCGCCCTGCGCACAGTAGAAAAGCCAGGGATTGAGGCAGAGCCGCGAAAAATGCGCGTGAGAGACCCGAAGACCGGGAGGAATGTCGTAGTTGAAGAAATGACATACGAACAGTGGGAAAGGTGGGTGAAAAGCCGTGCCTGATCTTGGTGGAGTAGTGTTCAACGACTACAGTGCCGATGTTCTGAACGAATTTCACGACGCTGTACTGCGGGCATTGGAGCGCTGCGGCAGTCAGGCAGAGGGGTATGCCAAGGATTTAGCCCCTGTGGACACGGGCAATCTCCGCAACAGCATTTCCCACAAGGTGGATGATGGAGAACCGGCGGTGTATATCGGCACGAATGTTTCTTACGCTCCGTACGTTGAATTGGCGACGGGTATATACGCAGAGGGAGGTAGACCGACACCATGGGTGTATCAGGACGCAAAAGGAAAGTGGCACTGGACGCGGGGCAACCCGGCGCAGCCGTTTCTTGCCCCGGCAGTAAAAGACCATGCGCAGACATACCGGAACATCATAGCGGATGAATTAAAAGGCCTGGGCTAGTGGTGACAAATTGTCACCGGTTTTTGATTGGGTAAAACCCGCGAAGAAATGCGGTTTTTTATACTATAGCCGGATAAGGAAATAGTCGGTATCGCCGCCGAAAGGCGTAGATATAAAAATATTCCTAGGGTAGCACCCGTAACAGCGAGAAAGGAATGTAACATGGCAGATTTTGAAAGCATTGTCAGAAATCATGTGGGCGAGGACGGGAATATCCCCTCCGAAGCTATCGCCAAGCTGGTAAAGGCTATCTCTACCGCCGTAGGAAACGAGTTTGTCGAAAAAACCCGCTACAAGGCCAAGTTGGAGGAAATCGACGCTCTCACGGAGGAAAAGCAGACCGCCCAAGACAGCGCAACGACCGCTGAGAAGTGGAAGACGAAGTACCAGGCCCTGAAAGATGATTTCGACGCATACAAGACCGAGCAGACCAAGAAGGAGAGCCACGCGGCCAAGGAAAAGGCTTATCGGGCGCTCCTGCGAGAGGCCGGGGTAAGTGAAAAGCGCCTGGAGTCCGTCCTGAAGGTCTCCGACATCGACGGCGTGGAGCTGGACGATAACGGGGCCATCAAGGGCGCTGACAAGCTCGCGGAGAATATCAAGAGCGAGTGGGCGGACTTTATCACCACCACGCAGACCAGGGGCGCACAGACCTCTAATCCCCCGGCAAACAACAACGGCGGCGCAATGACAAAGGCCGACATCTACAAAAAGGATGAACATGGCCGTTATGTTTTGTCTGCTGCTGAGCGCCAGCAAGCACTAATCGAAAACCACCAGACTACGACATGAAAGGAATGAT
>ERZ1643251.4418-NODE-4418-length-12255-cov-41.358443_pt1 | contig 12255 bp, 12 predicted proteins | sample MGYA00579261_ERZ1643251 | MGnify/ENA primary metagenome ERZ1643251 (study PRJEB29033, sample SAMEA4952267) | chicken gut metagenome | biome: Broiler Chicken; feature: Gastrointestinal Tract; material: Caecum | place: Ireland | collected 2018 | study: Broiler... | reverse complement strand
TAAATCAATTCATTTATCAAATTTATTGTTTACCAACACTATTTGACAAAGAACCAAAAAAGAACATATATTATGTTCTTTTTATATTAAATATATGTTATTCGTGTTATACTAAATATATGGAGGTAAAATATGTGTGGATTTGTTGGATTTTATGATAAAACAAAAGATAAAGATAAAACGATTAAAAAGATGGCTGATCTAATAAAACATAGAGGACCTGATTCTGATGGATATTATACAGATGATGATATAGCTTTAGGTTTTAGAAGACTTTCTATTATTGATTTAGAAGGTGGTACTCAGCCAATATATAATGAAGAAAAAGATAAATTAATATTTTTTAATGGAGAAATATATAATTATAAATATTTAAAAGAAGATTTAATAGAAAAGGGACATAAGTTTAGTACTAATACAGATACTGAAGTAGTACTTCATGGATATGAAGAGTATAAAGAAGATTTTCTTTTAATGTTAAGAGGAATGTTTGCTTTTGTTATATATGACTTAAAAACAAAAGAATTATTTGGAGCAAGAGACTTTTATGGTATTAAGCCGCTTTATTACGCAAAGATGAAAGATAGTTTTATGTTTGGCAGTGAAATAAAAAGTTTTTTAGCACATCCAAAATTTAAAAAAGAATTAAATAGAGATATGTTAGAACAATATTTAACATTTCAATATAGTGTAGGAACAGATACATTTTTCAAAAATGTATATAAATTAACCCCAGGTCATTATTTTAAATATAAAAATGGTAAATTAAATATAAAAAGATATTATGAAATTAAGTTTGAACCAGATAATAAAAAAACATTAGAAGAATGGGAAAAAGGAATTAGAGAAGTGATTGATGACAGTATAGAAGCTCATAAAGTAAGTGATGTTGAGGTTGGTAGTTTCTTATCTAGCGGAGTAGATTCTTCATTAATTGCTACATTATCTAATGTTGATAAAACTTTTACAGTAGGATATTCTAATAAAAAATATAGTGAAATAGATTATGCTAAAGATTTATCTAAAAAAATTAATGTTACTAATGTAAGTAAGGAAATTACAAAAGAAGAATATTTTGAAAAATTTCCTACGATAGAATATTATTTTGATGAACCATTAGCAGACCCTTCAGCAGTAGCATTGTATTTTGTTGCTAATATTGCTTCACAGCATGTTAAAGTAGCTTTATCAGGAGAAGGATCTGATGAAATATTCGGAGGATATAATATTTATCATGAACCATATTCAGTATCTTGGTATTACAAAATACCATACTTTATAAGAAGATTTATAGGTATATGTGTGTATCCTTTAAGACATCATCGTGGATTTAATTTCTTATATAGAAGAAGTAGAAAATTAGAAGATAGATATATTGGTAATGCATTTATGTTTGAACCAGTAGAAGTAAAGAAAATACTTAGTTATAAAACTGGTAAAAAAACATATAAAGATTTTACTAAACCATTTTATGATAAATGTAAAAATTATGATGATGTGACTAAAATGCAATATATAGATTTTAATTTTTGGCTAATCGGGGATATTCTTTTAAAAGCAGATAAAATGAGTATGGCTAATTCTTTAGAAGTAAGAGTGCCTTATTTAGATAGAATACTTATTGATTATGCTAGAACATTACCAACAAAATATAAAATTAAAGATGGGCAAACTAAATTTGCATTTAGAAAAGTTGCTAATGAAGTATTGGAAAGTAAATTTGCGGATAAAAAGAAATTAGGTTTTCCTGTACCAATTCGTGAGTGGATAAAAGAGGAAGATATTTATAATAAAATAAAAGATAGTTTTTCTAGAAGTTCTGATTTCTTTAAAGTAGATGAAATTACTAAACTTTTAGAAGAACACAAAGAAGGAAAGAAAGATAATAGTCGTAAAATATGGACAATATATTCTTTTCTAGTATGGTATGATGAATATTTTATTGCGAGGTAATCATGGAAATAGTAAAGACTGTAGGAATAATGTTTTTTAAAGATAAAAAATTGCTTGTTAATAAACCAAGATTGAGACCAACTTATCAAATTGTAGGAGGCCATATAGAAAAAGGTGAGAGTCCAATTCAAGCAATAATAAGAGAATGTAAAGAGGAACTAGGAAATAAATCATTATTTGATATAGATAAAATAAAGTATGTAATGGATTTTATTGAAGTAAATACAGCATTTCCTGATAAAAAAATACATATGCATTTATTTATATATGAAGGAATATTAGAAGGGGAATTATCTTTATCAGAAGAAATAGAAGATTTTAAATGGATAAGCAAAGATGATGATAGAAGTATATTATCTGATGCATTAAGAAATGAAATAATACCATATGGAATTAAAAATCATTATATGTAATAAAAAATAAAAATTAGCATTTGCTAATTTTTTTCATCATCATCTATAAATAATAAATATACTTTAATACCTAGAGCTGTAGCAATAGAATTAATAACCGCTAAAGAAAAATTATTTCTATAATTTCCTTCAATAGATATAATAGTAGAATAACTATAAGGAATAAGGTCTGCCAATTGTTCTTGAGTAAGACCTTTTTCTTTTCTATATTTTTTTATATTTTTACTTACAACTTTATATATGTATTCTTCGTTTTTTCTATCAACTCTCATTTACATCACCTATTTATATTATCTTATAATTTGTAAAAATAATACTACCACACAATGTAATAATGATGTATAATATATACACGAGGTGGATTATGGATAAAGAAGAGTTTGATAGATATATTTTATCTTTTTGTATATCAATATTTATTTTAGGAATAATCATTCTAATAATTTGTTTTATAGTAATGATTTTCCAACTTTTTTAATAATATGTAATGTGATATAATGATGAGGTTAAAAAGAAGAAAGAGAAAGAATAAAATAAATAAGTTAATTGTTTTATTTATATTAATGATTCTATGTGTTTATTTTGTTATAAATATATTTGATAAAAGAGTAAGACCAATACTTTTTTCTTATGCGGAAGCAGAATCTAGAAAATTAACTACTTTAGTAATAAATAAAGCAGTAACTAAACAAATTGCTTTAAATATGGAACCTGATAATTTATATCAAATAGAGACCAATAGTAGTAATGAAATTAATATTGTTAGTTATAATTCAGTAGTTGTTACAAAGATATTAAATTCTATTACTAATTTGGTACAATTAAATTTAAAAGCTATTGAAGAGGGTAATGTTGATTTATTAGAATTACCAGATAATTATAATACAGATAAATTAAAACAAGGAATTATATATGAAGTGCCTTTTGGTGCTATTACTAATATAGCTTTTTTATCTAATGTTGGTCCTAAAATACCTGTTAAATTATCTTTAATAGGGGACGTTACAAGTGGAATTAGAAGTAATTTAACTGAGTATGGTATTAATAATGCTTTATTGGAAATAGGAGTAAATATCGAAGTTACTTGTAGAATAAATATGCCTTTTATATCTGAACAAATAAAAGTTGAGAATACGGTACCAATAGTTGTTAAATTAATACAAGGAAAAGTTCCAGAATATTATTTTAATGGTTTTAATTCTAGCGATAATGGTGTATAATTGTTTTGTGGTGATATGATGAAAAACAAAAAAATAATATTAAAATATTTAAGATATTTATCTATAGGGTTTACAGTAGTGTCTTGTTTATTTTGTTTAATCACATATATTATGTATATACATTTTATAAATGATTTAAATAACTATTATTTATTAGCATTTCTTGCTAATATTATATTATTATTAAGATGTGTTGTTTTTTCAATTCCATATATGTTTATTAATTATTATTATAAGAAAATAAATAAGTAATTGGTTTATTTTCTTTTTTTTATTGTTTATTTTTAATATTTATTATATAATTGTTATAGATAATAAAAGGGTGTGGATATATGACTATATTTAATAATATAAGTAAAAGAGATATGGTATTATTATCTTTATTGGTAGTTTGTTTAATAACAGTAAGCTTATATCAAACATTAGCTACTGATGTAACAATGAATAAAACTAATGTTGCTAGTGTAGATATGTCTTATACTTTTGATATAACAGATCAAACTGGAAGAGTAGTAAAGGTTGGTGCTGGTTCAACAAAAGTATTAGATATCTTTTTAACAAATAATAATAATGGCACTATTAGTTATGGAATTGCTTATACACCGTCTTCTGTTAAAAATGATAATATAACGATAGCTCAAATGTCTGGTTCTAAAGATAGTGTAAGTGGTACTATAAATAAAAATGAAAAAAAACAGATATCTTTAGTAATAGTAAATAATAGTAGTAGTGATATTAGTCTAACTTTAGTACCTGTTACAGGTTATGAACATGGAGGAGATTTAATAGTACCTAGCAATCAAACATTAATAACAGAAGAATATGAAATGTTTGAGCCTGTTAATGCTGCAGAATATATTACTTCTTTAGTAAGTTCTAATCCAGATACAATGAATAATGATGATCCAGATAAAAATCCTAGATATATGGGAAAAAATCCTAATAATTATGTATCATTTAATGGAGAATTGTGGAGAATAATAGGAGTTTTTGATGTTAAATCAAGTGTAAGTGGCAGTGCTGAAAAAAGAGTTAAGATAATAAGATATCAGTCAATAGATAATTTGGCATGGGATAGTAGTAATAGCACTGATTGGTCAGGAGCATCTTTACAGACATATTTAAACAGCGAATATTATAATCTTTTAACAACTGAATCTAAAGAGTTAATTGGAGATGCCTATTGGAATTTAGGGAGTAGTTCTACACATGATGATGTAACAGCGAGTATGTTTTATACAAGGGAAAGAGGGATAACCGTATATGATGAAAATTCAACATATTGGATAGGTAAAATAGGATTAATGTATCCTTCGGATTATGGATATGCAACAAGTGGAGGATCAACAACCTATAGAACGTCATGTTTAGAACGGGCAATGTATGATTGGGGAAATTATCCTTATTGTACTACTAATGATTATTTGTATAAGTCTGATTTATATCAATTAACTCTTACTACAAACTCTTCGCGTTCAAATCTAATTTTTATTGTTCAACCTTCTGGTAATATTTTTCGTAGTTTTTCAAACTTTGATATTTCTTTTGTTTTTCCAACACTTTATTTAAATTCTTCAGTACTTATTACTGGTGGAACAGGAACTCAAACAGCTCCTTATATTCTAGGATAAAAATAAATTTTGTGAAATGAAAAAGTAAATTCCAGTTTCATAAAGTGAAATTTGAATGTAGAAGAAACGTCCATTTTATGGGCGTTTTAAAGTGATAAAAAAATTTGAAATTTAATAAAAAATAGTGTAAAATATAAAATGTATTAGAAATTTATCCACGACGAAAACACAAAAGGCTATAGAATTTTTGAAAATGTAAGACTAAATTCCTTTTGTTAAAAGTTTAATATTATTGATTCAGTTGGGTGTTTCTATTAACATAATAAAAATTATTTATTATGTTTAAGGAGATAAGGTTTTAGGGTAACCTCATCTCTTTTTATTTCTTTAATATTTAATGAATCAAGTATTTCTTTTCCTCTTTGAGGATTATCAGAAGTACTCATCATAAATTTAAAAACTTCATAAGGAGTTTTATCTTTTAAAGATTTTCTAGGAGTAGAATTAATATGGGAAAACATTAAATCTAAATCATCTTGAGTAATATTAGATATATCTATTTCATTTGGAATAATATCTCTAATGTAATTGTGAGTATTCTCAACATGAGGTTTTTGACTTGATTGATAGGCGTCACAATAGAAAATGTTAGTTCTAAATTCTCCAGTTTTTTGATTAAATTCAAATAAATCAACTTTTTCAAATTCAATACCTCTATCAGTAAGAATTAAAGAAAATAATTCTCTATATAAATCATGACCTAGTTTATTTTCTAAATTATCTAAAGTTTTAGCCATTGATTCAGATGTTTTTTCTTTATGAATAAAACCAATTATAATACCAGAACCTTCAAAATAAAAAGTTTGAATATAAGGACCAGATAAAGAATTTAAAACTGTATCCATTTCAGTAGTAGGAACTTCTGGATTATCTTCTTTAAATTTTAGATAATCTTTATATTTATGATTTTCATAATTAACTGGTTCCTTTCTTTTTTTATATTTGTTTTTAAATTGTTTACGATTAACTTTTTCTTTTAAAGAAAAATTATCAATACCATAATCTTTAAAAACTCCCATTTCAATATAACTATAAAGAGTTTTAATACATTGCTTAATTTCTTTATGAGAAGATTTAATCTGATAAAGAGATTGACCTTGATCTAATAAAGGTTTAAGAATATTAGCTAGTTCTTTAACTTCTATAGTAGTCATATTTATTCCTTCTCTAAAATCAACTAAATCAGTTTTATATTCATCATTAGCAGTAGTGGCATAATAAAAGTATTTATCTAAATGACAAGTAGCAATTTTAGGACATTTGTTGCAAGCACCAGGAGATTTGTCTCTTTTGTTGCATTTTATTTCTTCATATTTAGAGCACTGTTTTTTACATCCACCGCATTCTTGTCTATGAATACAAATAGAAGGATAAAGAAATTGATTTCTAGGTTTAAATGTTCTATGTTTTCTGATCTCTTTGGCAACAGTAGTAGGATCTTTACCTATAGTTCTAGCAATATCAACTTTATTTGAGCGATTTTCAATTCCAGTTTGAATAATTATTCTTTCATCAAGAGTTAAATGTTTATTGTCATGAGTTTGTTTTGACATAATATATACCTCACTTTCATAGTCGAAACACCCATGCCATATATTATACAAAAAAGAATTTAGTCTTACAAATTTATAACTGGAATTTGATGTAAGACTAAATTCAGTTTTCCAACATTGAAACTGGAATTTACTTTTTCATTTCACATAAAAATAAATTTATATATTACTACAAAGAACATATTTAAAATATATGTTCTTTTTGATATAATTAATTAGTAGGTGAATTTATGAGAAATATATATGATTTAACTTTAAAAGAACTAGAAGATTATTTTATAAGTATTGGTGATAAAAAATTTAGAGCAGTACAAGTATATGATTTTTTATATAAAAAACGAGTTAAAAGTTTTGATGAAATGAATAATATAGGAAATAAAATAAAGGAAAGATTAAAACAAGATTTTGATATGTTTAAAATTAAACTTGTTCTTAAGCAAAGTGATAAAGATGTATCTAAATATTTATTTGAACTTTCTGATGGAGGTAGAATAGAATCAGTATTAATGTATCATGATTATGGTATTAGTATATGTGTATCTTCTCAAATAGGTTGTAATATGGGATGTGCTTTTTGTGAAAGTGGAAGACTAAAAAAAGTAAGAGATTTAGAAGCTTATGAAATTGTCGAGCAAATACTTTTAATTGAAGAGGATATAAAGAAAAGAATATCTCATGTCGTAGTAATGGGAATTGGAGAACCTTTTGATAATTATGATAACGTTATGAGATTTATTAAGATAATTAATGAAGGGAAAGGAATAGATATAGGTTCTAGACATATTACTGTATCTACTTGTGGATTAATTCCTGGAATAAAAAAATTTATGAATGAAGAAGGACAAGTTAATCTTGCTATTAGTTTACATGCTCCGACTGATGAAATAAGAAATAAAATTATGAAAGTAAATAGAGTATATAAAATAAAAGAATTAATTGAAGTTATTCGTGAATATATAAAAAAGACAAATAGAAGAGTAACTTTTGAATATATTTTATTAGAAAATGTAAATGATAGTAATGAGTGTGCTTATGAACTTGCTAGATTACTAAAGGGAATAAATTGTTATGTTAATTTGATACCTTACAATGAAACGGAAAATATTGGCTTTAAAAGAACAAAAAATGCACAAATTATGAAATTTTATGATATACTTAAGAAAAGTAGTATAAACGTAACCGTAAGAAGAGAATTCGGTGGTAAAGTAGATGCTGCTTGTGGACAACTAAGGGCAAACAATATGAATTAATAAAGGTGGAGTAGATATGCAAACATTTTATTTAACTGATTCTGGTAAAGTAAGGACACATAATGAAGATAATGTAATAATATTAAATAATAATAACAATGAATTTTTATTAGCAGTAGCAGATGGTATGGGAGGACATAAAGCTGGAGAAGTAGCATCTGCAATTGCCATAGATCATTTACATGATGAATTTGATAAATTAGAAACATTTGGTACAAAAGAAAATGCTATTGATTGGCTTAGAAACATAGTAGTAGAAATAAATAATATGATATTTGATTATACAAGTAAAAATCCTGATAGTAAAGGTATGGGAACTACTTTAGTAGTAGCTATTAAAACTAATGATTATATATTATATGGAAATATTGGAGATAGTTCTGGTTATGTAATAAAAAATGAAAAATTACATAAAGTAACTAAAGATCATACATTAGTAAATCTTTTAGTATCTACTGGAGAATTAACTGAAGAAGAAGCTAAATATCATCCTAGAAAGAATGTACTTATGAGAGCACTTGGAGCAAATGATCCAATTGAAATAGATATATTTGATGTAGATACTAGTGTTAAAGGTTTATTTCTATGTAGTGATGGACTTACAAATATGTTAACAGATGAACAAATAGAAAAAATATTGAATAGTAATTTATCAATTGAAGAAGCAGTAGTTAAATTAATCAGAAAAAGTAATTCAAGAGGAGGCACAGATAATATTTCAATTGCTTATTTAAAAAAAGAAAGTGGTGATTTATAATGTTATCAAAGGGGCAAAAGATTAATGACAGGTATGAAATTATTAAATCAATTGGCGAAGGTGGAATGGCTAATGTATATTTAGCTAATGATACAATATTAGATAGAGAAGTAGCTGTTAAAGTATTAAGGGGAGATCTTTCTACTGATGAAAAATTCATAAGAAGATTTCAAAGAGAAGCTTTATCTGTATCTAATTTATCACATCCTAATATTGTTGAAGTATATGATGTAGGAGAAGAAGATGGACAATATTATATAGTAATGGAATATATTGAAGGTAAAACCTTAAAGCAACTATTAAATAAAAGAGGTGCTTTAACTTTACCTGAAGTAATAGATATAATGACACAACTTACTGATGGACTTTCACATGCTCATGAAGCATATATTATCCATAGAGATATTAAACCACAAAATATTATGATTGAAGATAATGGTACTGTCAAAATAACTGATTTTGGTATTGCTATGGCAGTTAATGCTACACAGTTTACACAAACAAATTCAGTAATGGGTACAGTTCACTATTTGCCACCAGAACAAGCTAATGGTAAAGGTGCAACTGTTAAAAGTGATATATATTCTTTAGGTATTTTAATGTATGAATTACTTACTGGTTCAGTTCCTTTTAAAGGTGATAATGCTGTCGAAATAGCATTAAAACACATGAAAGAGAAATTACCTAGTATTAGAAAACAGAATCCATTGATACCTCAAAGTGTTGAAAATATAGTCATTAAAGCATGTGCTAAAAATCCAAGAAATAGATATGATACAGTAAAAGAAATGCATGATGACATAGTAAGTGCAATGGAAAAGGAAAATGAAAAGAAAATTGTTTTTGAGTATCCAGAAAATGATTTAGATGAACCAAAAACAAATACTGTAAGCAAACCAAAAAAAGTTGTTGATAAACCAACAGAAGAAGAAAAAATGATAGATAAAGAACCTGTTGTTATTGAATCAAAAAGTAAAAATAAAATAATTATAATTTTGTCTTCGATATTAGTTTTGTTTGTTGTTATTGCATTAATTTTTGCTTTTGTTGTAATGGGTAAAAAGGTAGAAGATGTTAAAGTGCCTGATGTTACTAATATGACAGTAGAAGAAGCAATAGAAGAATTAGAAAAACATGGATTTAAATATACTACCAAAGAAGAAAATAGTAGTGAAGTAGAAGAAGGACATGTAATTAGTACTAGTCCTAAAGCAGGATCTACTAGAAAAGAAGGAACAGTTATTACAATAATTGAATCTATTGGAGGAGAATATTATACAGTAGAAGATTTAACTGGAAAAAATTATGTAGAAATAAAAGCTAAATTAGAACTTATGGGAATAAATGTTTTAGTAGAGAAAAAAGATGTTGATAATCCAGATGACTATAAAGGAAAGGAAAATCAAATAATTGATCAAACTCCTAAATATAATAAAGATGAAGAATTAAAACTTGAAGAAGGCGATTCTATTACACTGTATATTCCTAATATAGTAGATGTATATCCTGATATGGTAGCAGAAAAATGGACTTTAGAAGATGCTCAAGCATTTGCAGATGAATATGGACTTACACTTGATATTACAGAAAAAGAAAGTGAAGAAAAACCAGGTACAATAATAGCCCAAGGAAGACCAGCAGGGGATACTATTATAAAAGGAATAACACTTAAAGTTACAGTAGCTAAAGAAAAAAGTAAAGAAGATCCTATAGATGATTTAGTTCCAGGAAATGATAAAGACCAAGATACTAACAAGAAAGATTAAGGGAATGTAATGATTCTCTTTTTTGTTGAACTTTATATGAATTTTATGTTATTTAATATTTTAAATTACATAAAGTATGCTATAATATAAAATGTACAGTAGGTGATTGTATGAGGAAATATCCTATAAAATTATTTGAAAAGGATTTTAAAATTATTGAAACTATGATAACAACAAAAGGATCTAGAACTAAAAAAATTGTAATTGATTCACATGGCCAAAATGCTTTTTTTAAGTATGAAGGTAATAACTATAACGTAAGTGAAGCATGTTCTGAAAAAATGAGCTATGAAATAGCAAAAACTTTAGGATATGCTTGTGCTAAAATCGAATTAGCAAGAGATGGTAATGGTGTCTTAGGAATTTTAAATTATTTTTTTGTTGATGTTAATAATCCTAATCATATGGATGCTGTAGGATATTTAAATATTCATAATGATGAAAGAAATAAATTTTATACAATTTTTAATATAAAAGGAACTTTAGATTCATTGGATTCAGATTTATTTAATCAGTTTATAAGAATAATGATATTTGATGCGCTAGTAGGAGAACAAGATAGACATGAAGAAAATTGGGGAATAGAAAACTTAAATGGTAAATATGTTTTATCACCGTTATATGATAATGGTTGTAATTTATTAAGGGAATTCAAAAACGAATTGTTTGCAGAAAAATATTATAGTGGTATAAAAGACTTTGATAAATTCATAAATAAAAGTACTACTCTAATATATAAGGAAGATAATAAAACAAAATACAAACATTTTGAATTAATAGAATATTTAAACAAATTATATCCTGTAGTAGTCCAAAAAGAACTTGAGAATCTAAAAAAATTGACTGACAGAAAAATAGAAAATATAGTTTCTAACATTCCTGATAATTTGTTGACTAAAAAACATAAAGAATATATAATAATTTACTTAAAAAAAAGAAGAGATATACTTTTAAATATAAAATAAGTGTGGTGATATTATGAAAAATGAAATGTGGTTAATTTGGAAACAGCCAGATACAAGAAGAAGATATAAGATTGGTTCTTTAAATTATGATGGAAAAGAATATATATTTAAATATATTAATCCAGAATTAAATGATGCAATAACTGTTGGTTTTAGCTGTTTTCCAGGATTTGAAAATATCGATAAAGTATATAGAAGTAATAAATTATTTGCTAATATAGAAACACGTCTTCCTAATGTTAATAGACCTGATTATTTAGAAATATTAAATAAAAATGGTTTAGAAAAAGATTCTACTAAATTTGAAATACTAAGGGCTACCAAAGGGAGATTAATAACAGATAGTTATGAATTTGTACCTGCTTTTGATAGGAATAAAGTAGTATTTGATGTAGCAGGAACTAGATATAGTTTAGATTTAAAAAAATGTTACAAATTAATTAATTTAAATGACAAACTTGAATTAGAGTTGGAATTACTAAATAATGAAGATGAAAATGCAATTAAAATAATAATTAGTAAAAATAACAAAAAATATCATATTGGCTATGTACCTAGATATTATACAAAAGAATTAGCAGATTTATTAAAAGATAAAGTAAAATATTCGGCATTAGTTCAAAGTTTAAATTTTGAAAGTAAATTTTATGATGAGGATATTACGGTATTGGTAAAATTGATTTTTGATTAATATATTTATAGTGATGGTGATTAAATGGAAGGAATAATTATTAAAAATATAAGTAA
>ERZ1643251.4417-NODE-4417-length-12258-cov-5.034008_pt1 | contig 12258 bp, 9 predicted proteins | sample MGYA00579261_ERZ1643251 | MGnify/ENA primary metagenome ERZ1643251 (study PRJEB29033, sample SAMEA4952267) | chicken gut metagenome | biome: Broiler Chicken; feature: Gastrointestinal Tract; material: Caecum | place: Ireland | collected 2018 | study: Broiler... | reverse complement strand
GAGACAAGACCTTCTTATCTGACCATTCATCCGGGCAAGGTAAAAATCCGCTGCCTGTTGAAAAAAGGAGTTTTACATATAGAAGTTACGGATAAGGGGAAAGGAATTGAGGATATAGACAGGGCTATGGAGCCTTTGTTCACTACAAAGCCTGAACTGGAGCGGTCAGGAATGGGCTTTGCGTTTATGGAAGCCTTCATGGATGACTTAGAGGTTTCCAGCGTTCCCGGTGAGGGAACCTGCGTGCGAATGATAAAAAAACTGGGGACGGGCGCATGGATAGACGGAGAGGACTAGCTTATGGAAGAGGTGTCAGTACTGATTGCAAAGTCGCAGGCGGGAGATAAAGGGGCAAGGGAAGTACTGATCGAGAAAAATCTGGGTCTGGTGCATCACATTGTAAGGCGTTTTGCCGGAAGAGGCCATGAAACGGAGGATCTGTTTCAAATCGGAACCATCGGACTGATCAAGGCTATCGACAAGTTTGATCTGGCCCAGGGAGTAAAATTTTCAACCTATGCAGTGCCTATGATTACAGGAGAGATCAAGCGATTTCTCAGGGATGACGGTCCTGTAAAGGTATCCAGGACCATCAAGGAAAACGGACTGAAGGTCCGTGTCACAAGACAGCGTTTGCAGGCAAGCCTGAAAAGAGAGCCCACGCTGCAGGAGATCGGGGAAGAGTCCGGGCTTTCCAGGGAGGAAATTGTGCTTGCCCTGGAAGCGGGAGCTGAGGTGGAATCTCTCTACAGCGCAGTATATCAGGATGATGGGAGCGAAATGTACCTTGTGGACAGAGTGGTGCAGAGCCGTGGAGGAGCGGCGGCAAATGGAGTTGGGGGACTGTGTGATGGAAATGATTATGAGAAAGAGCGTCTGCTTGACCATATGCTGCTCTCCCAGCTTTTGGACAGCCTGGAAGCTGCCGACAGGGAGCTGATTTATATGCGCTATTTCCAAAATAAAACGCAGATGGAAATAGCGGGAATTCTGGGAATCAGTCAGGTTCAGGTGAGCAGAATGGAGAAAAAAATCCTTCTTCAGCTCCGGGAACGTGCAGGCTGATTCTGATTCATAAATATTTTATAAAAATTGACTTTTCTCCTTTTTTTTCGTCACGGTTTCGATTATCATGATATATATGACCGAGCGCATAGTACAAAGCGCATGGTAAAATAAAAAAGGAGAGAAAAGGATACCCATGAGAAAGAACAGAAGTGATGGCCGGATGACGGAAGACAGGCCGGACAGAAGCAGAAGAAAAAGGAACAGAAAAATCAATTCCATTTTTGTAATGTTCGGCTGCCTGCTGGCGCTTGTGCTGGTGACCTACCTGGCCGGCGTTCTTTATATGTGGATAGACGCGGAATTTCAAAACAATGCAAATGATATAGCTGAGGCTGTGGCTGTGTCGGAGCAGGAGGAGCAGACGACTTACACGCAGGAGGAGCTGGATGCTGCGGTGGCGGAGGCCAGAGAGGAGGCTTCCCGGTCGGGGCAGGAGCAAATTCTTGCCGGTATCAAGGCAGGTCTGACTGCTGGGGAGAGCACTGTGAAGACGCTGCGCCCTTATTACCCGGATGAGATGGTGGTGGTCAGCAACGGCGCCTTTCACTTTGTTCCCATTAACCGGGAACTGAAGCTGAATGATTACACTGAAGAGAGCCTGAATATTCTGGAAACGGGTGAGCTTCAGTATCTGGAGAATGGTCAGGTGGTTTCCCGCAAGGGAATCGACGTGTCCAAGCATCAGGGCGAAATCGACTGGCAGCAGGTAGCGGCGGATGGTGTGGAATATGCCTTTATCAGGGTAGGACTCAGGGGATATGGAACAGGAAAGCTGGTGGAGGACGAATACTTTGAGCAGAATATAACGGGAGCGCTTGGTGCAGGCATTAAGGTGGGCGTGTATTTTTATTCCCAGGCAGTCAATGAAACAGAGCTTTTGGAGGAAGCAAATTTTGTCCTGGAAAAAATAGCTCCCTACAGAGTGGAGTGTCCGGTGGTCTATGATGTTGAAAAGGTAAGCGGCGCTGAGGGACGCATGAACAGCCTGACGGTGGAGGAGAGAACAAACCTTACGCTTTTGTTCTGTCAGACCATTGAAAACGCGGGGTACAAGCCTATGATCTACCACAATATGGAAATGGGAGCGCTGATGCTTGACCTTTCGGCTCTGGAGGAATATGATAAATGGTTTGCTTACTATAATCAGGATTTTTATTATCCCTATCAGTATGAGATTTGGCAGTATACGGACAGCGGAACCGTTAACGGCATCGAAGGCCCGGTGGATTTAAATATTAGCTTCGGACCTCTCTGGGAAGAATGAAAACAGATGGAGAATAAAGAATAGTAATCAGGAGGATGAAGGCTTTTTGCTTTCATCCTCCTTTTCAGCTGGGCTACAGATACCCTTTTACCTGATTAAATTTTTTCTGAATATTGAGAATCGCTTTTCTTACGCTCTCAGCATGAGCTAAATTGCTTTCACTCATTTCTTCCACCTGCTCAGCGCTTGCGGTCACTTCTTCTGTAGAGGCGGAAAGCTGTGATATATTATCTACAATGCGGTTGTTGGAATCGGAAAGTCCGGAAATTTGTTCATTAATGGAGTTGATGTCTTTGATTAAGCCGGTCATGTTGGCGTTCAGTACGGCAAAGGAATCCGCGGCAGCCAAAATATTTTCATTCTGCAGTTTGGTAGCCTCCAGGGAGGTGTCCACGGAAGTAATCACTTCCCTTGCATTGCTGTTGAGCTCGCTGGTAATACGGGTGATTTCCTCTGTGGAGCTTTTGGTCTGCTCGGCCAGCTGTCGGATTTGGCCGGCGACCACAGCAAATCCTCTTCCAGCTTCCCCGGCTCTGGCGCTTTCGATGGACGCATTCAGGGCGAGCAGATTGGTCTGGCTGGATATCTGGAGAATCATGCCTGCAATATTCTCGACTTCCTTGGTTCTGTCCTGGAGCTTTGCCATGGACTGAGTCACTTCCTGATTGGTGTCCGCTATCTTTGCGGACTGTTCCTTGAGGTTTTCCATAACACTGATGTTGCTTTGAATGCTTGCATTGGACTGGGTAGCCACCTCCACCATTTTCAGGGAACGTGCCTGGGTTTCGTTGATGGCATCCTGAATGCTTTGAGTCATATGATTCTGCTCTTCAATACTTTGAGCGGTGGTGCTGGTTGCGAAGGAAATTTCCTTCATGCTTTGGGCGGTTTTGGTCGCGGCGTCCACCAGTTCATTTACCTGTACGTTGCTGACGGAGGCCTGCTCCTGAACGGTTTTGGAAATATCCAGAATGTTATCCAGCATTTCCTTTTGCTTAATCGTCTGCTCCTGCATGGAGCCCAGGGCATGATCGCTGAACAGCTTGGCGATGCTGCTTACCTTGTAAAGAACGAAGAAAATGATGTACATACAGACACTGCGGCAGCAAAAATCCACGTCTATGATGTTTTCTCCCTTGACAGAGCGCATAATTATTACCAGGGTAAAGAGAACCGCATATGTAAGGCAAATAATTCGGAAGCATTTATGGTCATAGTAGGGAATTTGGAGGGCAAGCACGATAATGACCGCATAAAAAATAAATTCGGCGTCGGTCTGCATGCCAAGTAACAGAAATTCTAAGCCTGCGGCAATGGAAACAAATGTTTTCAGGCGGGCGCTTGTCTTGCGGCGAAAGAAAAGAATGAATCCAACTGCCATAAAAATAAGGACAAACAACGCGTTTCCATAGGCGGTGGGAGCGGAAATGCTCTGGCTGAACAGCTTCATCAAAAGATAAAACAGAAACATCAACCACAGGAGAGAGGATGCAAGTATGTACAACCCGTTCATTTTTCGATAACGCTGAGCCGCATCATTGTAACAATAATTGTTTTGGGATCTCATAACCATACCTCCTTGCCCGTTTCGGCGGGCGTCAGTTTAATATTTGGAAAGGACCTTCACTGTACCCTTTTTGTATCTGTTGTCAGAGGACGCTGCTTTTAATGATATTATATCCCTTAACGGAAAGATTTTCCACTGATATTGTATATTTTTTAGTAAAAAAGAAGAAAGGACAATCGCCTTCCTTCCGATGTTCAGCCTTATGAGGAAACCTCATCCTCCTTGCCTTCCCGTCCTGCCGTTTCGATCAGGGTATTATCCACATCCGCCTCATAGTTGCGCATGGCCACTTCGATGGGAGTGGGGTCCTTGGTAAGCCTGCGGCCGCCGATATGATTGAAAAAGACAATGATTCCTGCTGCGAGACCGATGGAATAGGATACCTCCAGCACATTGAGTCCCTGGGGTTCTCTGTTCATAACCATGCGGTAGAGTTCTGTAAAAACATTGTTGATTCCCACATCGTTGTGGTAGGCCATTATAGTGAAAGCAGTGCCGAAGAAGCTTACCAGGCATACGAGAGCGGCCTTTAGCCACTGCTGCCAGCCCTTGTGCCTGTTTACATGAATCCATTCCACAAGCACATCTGTTTCTCCCACCAGCATTACGGTGATATTGGGACAGGTATTTTCCATATGTTCCACGATTTTGAGTACGCTGAGAACGGTTCTTTTGCAGGAATCCTTTGAGAAATGATGGACTTTCAGGGATTTCAGCTTTGCGCTTACCTCTTTGTCGGCACAGAACAGGCTTCCGATGTCTGCCGTGAATACGTCGGGCGATTGGACCTCTACATTTCTGCTGCATTTAAAATAAACGATTGTGTTCGTCATACTGCAATTCCTTTCCGGACATTTTTGGACTGAATGGAGAAAGTTTACTGCACTGTCCGGTGAAACTCACTCCAAAAATAAAGTAAGGAGCCGAACAGCTTGCCGATGGCCATGCTGAGAATCACCAGACCGATTCCGTGACGGAAGGAAATTCTCCGGGTGAAAATAGGAATACTGTCCAACATTTCGGCTATGGCAAGGGCGAGACATCCGATAAACATACCGCAGAACAGGCCGAAAATACATAAAAATACATTGCCCATACCCAGAAAAAGCTCCTGGTAATCGGGGAAACGCTGCTGCCACCAAGCTCCGAAGAGGCAGTATCTTGAAAAAATACTTAAAAATGAGCCTGCCAGCGTGCCAAAAATTACCATTTCTTCGTATAAAAATACTTTTCTGGCAGTGTGGGTTTTCCCTGCAAAACGGGGCACCAGCCCTACTGCAACCAAAACCGTGAATACTCCTGCGGCTGCCAGAAGACCATAGCTGAAGCCGGCCGCAGACAAAAGAACAGTTTTCCAGAAATCCATTTTCCTTATTTCCTTCCTGTAATTCACAACTTTTTTTATAATATGTCCAGAAAACTGCAACAATATAAGTAAAATAAAATTTATTTTTGACAATGCTGGAAAGAAATATACTGATGTGATATAATTTTATCATAATTTATATGCCTTTAAAAGAAAGGTGAATAGGCGAAGGAGGGTTTTTACCAATGAGTGATGAGAAAAAACCAAAAGAGCTGGGAAAAGGGAAGCGAGCCACAAGTATCCGAAACAGGCTGCAATTCAGCATAAGCGTTCTGACCGGCGTGACGGCTCTGACGCTGGCTTTGATTATGTGTATAATGAATATTACCAATACGCTGTCTAATCTGGAGGATGAGATGATGGTCATGGCGGAAATTACGGGTGACCGGGTTTCCAAGGAGCTGCTGGCCACCGTGCGCGTGGTAGAGGAGCTTGGGCTGCTGGAGAGCCTTTCGGATGAGAGCGTCAGCGCTGAGGAGAAGCAGGAGATTATCAATCAGAGAGTGGATGCCTACGGCATGATCAGAGGAAAAATGATTAATGCCGACGGCATCTGTGAATACGATGGGACGGACTACAGCGACAGGGAATATTTTCAGCGGTCCATGCAGGGAGAGACTGTTATCGCCGATCCGGTTTTTGCGAAAACGGATGGAGTGCTGAGCGTAATTATATCAGCGCCTGTATGGCAGGGCGGCATATCCGGCTCTGAGGTGGTGGGCGTTGTGTTCCTGCTGCCGTCTCAAAACATATTGAACGATATTGCTGATTCCATTAAGGTCAGCGAAAATGGCGGGTGCTATATGCTCAGTTCATCAGGCGTTACCATCGCCCATACGGATGAAAGCATTGCCGAGGCGCAGGAAAACACCATAGAGCTGGCACAGACAGATTCCTCTCTGCGTTCCATTGCCAGTCTTGAGAGCAAAATGATTCAGGGTGAGACAGGCTATGGCATATATACCTATGGCGGAAGCACAAAGATTCTGGCGTATGCGCCCATCCCTGATACGGATGGATGGAGCGTGGCTCTCAATGCGCCGATTATGGATTTCATGGGACCTACGATCGTAAGCGGATTGGTTGCCGTAGCTGTTGCAGCCGTTGCCATTGCCATAGGGATCTACACTGCAAGGAAAATTGGCAGAACCATTGGAATTCCCATTGAGCAGTGCTCCAGCCGGCTGGTGCTGCTGGCTCAGGGAGATCTTCACTCGCCGGTTCCCGAGATTCATACGCAGGATGAAACGCGCGTGCTGGCGGAGGCCACAGGGTCTTTGGTGCAGAGCATGCGGACATTGATTCAGGATGCAGACCATCTTCTTGGGGAAATGTCCCGGGGCAATTTTGCCATAACTGCGGACAAAGAGAACTATTACGTGGGTGATTTCCATGGACTGATGGAATCCATGAGAAAATTGAATCACAGATTGAACGACACACTGAAAAATATTATTGAGACCGTTGAGCAGGTGACGCTGGGCGCCAACCAGATGGCAGAGACGGCTCAGGGGCTGGCAGAAGGGGCTACGGATCAGGCAGGAGCCATTGAAGAGCTGCAGGCTACCATTACCAATGTTACAAACATTGTGGAGGAGAGCGCAAAATCTCTGGGCGAGTCTTATAAGCTGGCAAAGCAGTATGAGCAGCAGGCGGTAACCAGCGGCAGCGAGATGAAGGATCTTACGCAGGCTATGGAGCGCATCAATGAAACGTCCAGGCAGATCAGTGATATTATTGAGGAAATTGAGGATATTGCCTCTCAGACAAACCTGCTTTCTCTGAATGCGGCAATAGAGGCAGCCAGAGCGGGAGAGGCAGGCAGAGGCTTTGCAGTAGTAGCAGATCAGATCCGCAAGCTTGCTGATGACAGCGCACAGTCTGCGATACACACGAGACAGCTGATCGAGACCTCCCTGCAGGAGATTGAGAAAGGCAACCAGATTACAGAGAGAACCTACCAGTCCCTGATGAAGGTAGTAGATGGAATGGAAGTATTGGCACAGGAATCTCAAAAGTCCATGGAAAATTCCAATACCCAGGCGGAGGCTATGGAGCAGATTGAGCAGGGAATCGATCAGATATCATCTGTAGTTCAGAACAACTCGGCAACGGCTCAGGAGACCTCGGCTACCAGTGAAGAGCTGTCCGCACAGGCTACCAGTATGAATGACATGGTTGCCGCGTTCAAGCTTCGCTGATTCATTACAAAATTTTGTATATTTTTCGCAGAAATCCATATAATGATTTCAACGTGGGCGGACAGGAGAACAGAATATGCTCTCTTGTTCGCCTTTGTGATATGAATAAGCGATAAAATTTCAGAATTTTCGCGGAAAGGTATATGGAAAGCAGTATGGAGCAGATGGAAGAAGAAAAAAAGCGTCAATACGAGAAATATGTAAAAGAGGTCACCCCCACCCACAATCTATGGCTGCAGATGCTGAAGGCATTTATTATGGGAGGGATTATCTGTACCCTGGGACAAGCGATTCTGAACTATGGCGCTTCTTTGGGCCTTGACAAGCAGACGGCGGGAAGCTGGTGCTCTTTGATATTGATTTTGCTTTCGGTTTTGCTTACCGGATTGAACGTTTACCCCGGCATTGTTAAGTGGGGCGGAGCGGGCGCTCTTGTGCCTATCACGGGATTTGCCAATTCCGTAGCGGCACCGGCCATAGAATTTCAAAAGGAAGGACAAGTCTATGGCGTAGGCTGCAAAATTTTTACCATTGCAGGGCCGGTAATATTGTACGGCGTGTTTACAAGCTGGTTTCTGGGAGCGCTTTATTGGCTTGGAGGCGTTATAGGCATTCTATAAACTTATTTTGTAATGATAAATTTATAAAATTTTTATTGCAATATATTATTTTATGTTTATAATGTTAGGTGGCTAACAAAAATGTTAGTTGCCTAACATTTTTGTTTTATGGCAATAGGAAGCTCCCGGAACGCGCTGCCTATTGTTTGAGAAGGAAGGGAGTGGAAATGGTATCGGAAGAAAAAAGGGAAATAGCCCTCCAAATAAAGTCTGTCAACAATTTGATCAGACGTAATCTGGACATTCGTTTTGCAGAGGCCGGACTGGGAGAGCTGGCCGGAATGCAGGGCCCCATCCTGGGCTTTCTGCAAAAGGAGGGACAGCAGCGGGAGATTTTTCAGAAGGATTTGGAGAAAAGATTTAATATTCGCAGATCCACCGCTACGGTTATGCTTCAAAATCTGGAACAGAAGGGATATATTGTAAGAGAGGCCGTACATAGCGATGCCAGAATGAAGCGGATTGTGCTTACGCAGAAGGCGATTCGGCATAATCTGGCTATCCGGGATCAGATAGACGCTTTCAACAAAGAGCTGGAGGAAGGTCTGACTTCGGAAGAAAAGAAGATGTTTTTAAGGATTCTGGATAAAATTAAGAAGAATTTGGAGTAGGAGAATAAGGGTATGTTAAAGACATTAGGAAAACAGATCAGGGAATTTAAGGCCGATTCCATTAAGACCCCATTATTTATGATATTGGAGGTCATAATGGAGACGGTAATTCCTCTTTTGATGGCGTCTATCATAGACGACGGTGTAGAAGCGGGAAATATGCAGCATATTTATCAAGTAGGCGGTTTTATGGTTGTGGCTGCTGCAATAGGGCTGTTTGCCGGAGTTATGGGAGGAAAATACGGTGCCAGAGCCTCTGCGGGCTTTGCCAAGAATTTAAGAGAGGCAATGTACGCCAATATTCAGACGTACGCATTTTCCAATATTGATAAATACTCCACGGCAGGATTGGTTACCCGCATGACAACGGATGTGACAAACCTTCAGAATGCCTACCAGATGATACTGCGTATGTGCTTTCGTGCGCCTGCCAGCATGATCTGCGCCATGGCGATGGCCTTTTTCATCAATGCAAGAGTGGCGTCGATTTATCTTGTAGCTGTGATTTTTCTTGGATTTTTCCTCATTCTGATTATGAGTCTGGCCACAAGATATTTTACGGAAGCTTTCCGGAAATATGATGATATGAACGCCAGCGTCCAGGAAAATGTCTCCGCTCAGAGAGTGGTGAAGGCTTATGTGAGAGAGGATTTTGAGATAGATAAGTTCCACAGGGCAAGCGGAAATATTTATAAGATGTTTAAAAGAGCCGAGAGCATAATCACTCTGAACGCTCCGCTGATGCAGTTTACGGTCTACTCCTGTATCCTTGGAATCAGCTGGATCGGAGCCAGAATGATTATCGGGAGCCAGCTCACCACAGGAGAGCTCATGAGCCTTCTGACTTACTGCATGAATATTCTCATGAGTCTGATGATGCTTTCCATGGTATTTGTTATGATTACCATGAGTATGGCAAGCGCGAGACGAATCTGTGAGGTGCTGGAGGAAAAGCCTGATTTGACCAATCCTGAAAACCCGGATTATGACGTTCCGAACGGAAGCATCCGGTTTGATGATGTAACTTTCCGCTATAACAAGACGAGTGAGAGTCCTGTTCTCAGCCATATTAATTTGGAAATCAAATCCGGTGAGACCATCGGCATTATCGGAGGAACCGGCAGCTCAAAGACCAGCCTGGTGAATCTGATCAGCCGGCTTTATGACGCATCTGAGGGCACGGTGTATGTGGGCGGCAAGGATGTAAGAAGCTACGATCTGGAGACTCTGCGCAATGAGGTGGCCGTTGTGCTTCAAAAGAACGTCCTGTTCAGCGGAACCATTTTGGAAAATCTCCGCTGGGGGGATGAAAATGCCACTGAAGAGGATTGCAGGTGTGTCTGCAGGCTTGCCTGCGCGGATGAATTCATCGAAAAGATGCCGGATAAATATAACACTTATATTGAGCAGGGCGGAAGCAATGTGTCGGGAGGTCAGAAGCAGAGACTTTGCATTGCCAGAGCACTTTTAAAGAAGCCCAAAATTTTGATTCTGGACGACAGCACCAGCGCAGTTGATACGGCTACGGACAGCAGGATCCGAAAGGCCTTTGCGACGGAGATTCCCAATACCACAAAGCTGATTATTGCCCAGCGTATTTCCAGCATTGAGAGTGCGGATCGTATTATTGTTATGGATAACGGACACGTGAACGGAATCGGTACTCACGAAGAGCTTTTGGCTTCCAATATGATTTACCGGGAGGTATATGAGGCGCAGACCGGCGGAAGCGGAGATTTTGATGAGAACGGAGGCGAGAACTAATGGCACAGGCAAAAGAGGTAAAGAGCCCTGTGGGAAACCAGGTGCAGGGGGAAAGTAAACGAAAGAACCAGGGAGCGGTTTTCCTGAGACTGATGAAATATGTGATGAAATGGTATGGAGTTCATTTTGTACTGGTGATTATTTTTATCATTGCCAGTGTTTTGGCTAACGTCCAGGGCACCCTGTTTTTGCAGACTCTGATTGATGATTATATTCTGCCCATGCTGGGGCAGGCGGATCCTGATTTTACAAGCCTGTTCTATGCCATAGTGAGGGTGGGATGCTTTTATCTCGGTGGTGTTATATGTACTTTTACCTATTCCAGAATTATGGTAAATGTCACACAAGGCACGCTTAGAAATCTGAGAAATGATCTTTTTGCCCACATGGAGAAGCTGCCCATTAAATATTTTGACACACATGCTCATGGGGACATTATGTCCATATATACCAATGATATTGACACTCTGCGCCAGATGATCAGTCAGAGCGTTCCCCAGATCATCTCCAGCGGCGTTACCATTATCAGCGTCCTGATCAGCATGATGTCCCTGAACATTATTCTTACTCTTGTGACGCTGATTATGGTGGGAACAATGGTTTACATGACAAAAAGGATCAGCAGCATGAGCGGTAAGTATTTCATAAAGCAGCAGATTGACATTGGTAAGGTAAACGGCTACATCGAGGAGATGATGGAAGGTCAGAAGGTGGTTAAGGTGTTCTGCCACGAGGAGGAGAGCCTTGATGGCTTTAAAAAGCTCAATGACCAGCTCTTTGACAGCGCCTATCATGCAAATAAATTTGCAAACTTAATGGGCCCTATCAATGCCCAGCTGGGCAATATGAGCTATGTATTCTGCGCCATTGTGGGAGGCGCATTGGCTTTGGGCGGTTTCGGAGGCTTTACTCTGGGCGGGCTTGCCAGCTTTCTTACATTTAACAAGAGTTTCAGTATGCCCATTAATCAGGTGAGTATGCAGCTCAACAGCATTATCATGGCCCAGGCAGGCGCAAAGAGAGTATTTGACCTGTTTGACGAAAAGCAGGAGACGGATGAGGGATATGTGACGCTGGTGTGCGCAAAGAAAGCGGATGGGAAGCTTGTGGAGTGTCCGGAGAGAACCGGCATGTGGGCCTGGAAGCATGTTCATCAGGCAGACGGAAGCGTGGATTACGTGGAACTTAAAGGCGATGTGGTGTTCAATGACGTGGATTTTGGCTACAATGACGATAAGATTGTGCTTCACAATATCAAGCTCTACGCCCAGCCCGGGCAGAAGATTGCTTTTGTGGGCTCCACGGGAGCAGGCAAGACAACCATTACCAACCTGATCAATCGCTTCTATGATATTCAGGATGGTAAGATACGCTATGACGGAATAAATATCAACAAAATTAAAAAGGCAGATCTGCGGCGTTCTCTGGGTATCGTGCTTCAAGATACCCACCTGTTTACAGGTACGGTTATGGAGAATATCCGTTTCGGCAAGCTGGACGCCACCGATGAAGAGGTAATTGCGGCGGCAAAGCTGGCCAACGCAGACGCTTTTATCAGACAGCTTCCGGATGGCTACCAGACGGTGCTTACGGGAGACGGTTCTAATTTAAGTCAGGGACAGAGGCAGCTTTTGGCCATTGCAAGGGCTGCGGTTGCAGATCCCCCCGTATTGATTTTGGACGAAGCCACCAGCTCTATTGATACCCGCACCGAGAAAATTGTGCAGGATGGTATGGATAAGCTGATGAAGGGCAGAACTACCTTTGTGATCGCTCACAGGCTTTCCACTGTAAAAA
>ERZ1643251.4416-NODE-4416-length-12261-cov-6.105768_pt1 | contig 12261 bp, 8 predicted proteins | sample MGYA00579261_ERZ1643251 | MGnify/ENA primary metagenome ERZ1643251 (study PRJEB29033, sample SAMEA4952267) | chicken gut metagenome | biome: Broiler Chicken; feature: Gastrointestinal Tract; material: Caecum | place: Ireland | collected 2018 | study: Broiler... | reverse complement strand
CTGTTTTTATACCGCTTTTTTTGAGACGGGTTACTCGCCTCTTTTTTCCGCGCGCACTTTCGCGTTTTTTTTGATTCTGCCTCCTTGTGGGGGGCTTTTTTCTTGCTTTTGGTATATTACAGCTTTCTTTTTATTGACTTTTACAATCGCCTAATTCTATAATTTTTCCTGAAATAGAAAAAGCCGAGAGAATAAAATGCTAATCCTCTCGGCTATAAACTTATCTTTCTTCTCTTTGCCGCTTCTTCTTTAACGCAGCGGCAATAACATCATTAACGTTGTCTTGCTTCACGACAGCGGGATATTTCTTGATCATTTCCGCAAGTGCTGCTTTCGCCGTTTTTTCATCCTCACTAAGTTCAACAAACAAGGATTGGAGATCATCGCAAGCAAGTATTTTATCAAGCAACTCCCGCGCATATGTCTCAACGTTATCCCAATTTCCATACAAATTGCATACGGCTTTGTCAATCATTTCATAGGTCAAAGGCTTACCCGCCATCTGCTGCTCGTACACAATACCCGCTATATCCGACAAATCCTTCTTGTACTGTCTGCCGGATACCAGCTTCATCGCAACAAGATATTCGGCTCTTATCGTGCGTATTTGAAGGACACCCGAAAAAGTTCTGTAATACTCGGAATACTGAACGATCTTGGGGGTGTAGGATACTGTTTTCTTGAAGTCATCATTCACCCAACCGTTAGGCAATCCCAGCTTATCGCCTACGGCGTTGATTGCTTCTTTCATAATAGCAGGCGATTCATAGCTCGCATCGATATCATAAGAAGCGGCACGAAACTGATAGTTAATCAGCACCGATGCACCACCCACCAATATCATTTCAGCGGGCATTCCGTGCCCTCTTTTCTTGTACTCTTTGGCAAGCTCTTTCAAGTAATATTCAAGGTTTTCTTTTGTGAAAGGAACGTCAATAGACATTTCTGACCTCGCTTTCTATGATGTTAAATCGAAGAAATTCCGGGATTGCTTCTTGTCTGCACCTCTCTCTGACATCAAGTTCGTTATGCAGCTTTGCAGCTAACATAACGTCTCTCGGGTAAAGCGGTTCTTTCAGTGAATGTGTGCGTATCTCATCGTACTTGGTACAAAGAGGTATCTCGTTTACCCGGCTCAGATAATCGACCATAGCAAGCAAATAGAACGCTTCGGGATACCACTTTTTGTTCCAATATCTGCTGATTTCGTCCTCCTGCAAGGTCGTTACAATGAAATCAAGCTCGTCGTTATCTTTAACAAAGTGGCAGACATTACTCTTGAATATTTCAAAATCTGCGCGAGGTTCGAGAGAATCCGCCATAAGTTCTTCCATCGTAACATTCAAAACCTTTGACAGTTTGTATACAGTTTCCGCAGAACATTTCTCAAGTCTTGTTTTGCCGCGTACTACTTCGGACAGCGTTGTATAGGGAATTCCGCTGCGCTTTGCACACTGATAGATTGTCATTTTCTTTTCTTTCAAAAGGGCTTCAAGCATGATATCCGCCTCCTCTCTGCTAATATTATAACGCTACTCCGTTATATTGTCAATGGTTTATGCGAATTTTTCACAAATAGTGTACTGCTATGTTCGGACAGAGAAATGGTACATCGCCCTGCTAACACAAATCAACGTGTACGGGTACGCCGGGATCTGTATTTTTTGAGCCCTTTTTGCACCTTTTTGTATTTCTATTTTACCATCATTTCTATTGACATGTGTACGATTTAATGGTACAATTAAGTATACACAATTCGCTTGATTTCCTCCGTAACCGAATCCAACATACACACCAGCTTCACCGCCAGCATCGGCAGTCCGAACGGACTAATGAGCGCGGCGATCACAATCATGACGATGCCATGTGGCACGGAGATCAGAAATATCCCGACAACGCCTACGATGAACAGCACGTCGCCACAAGGCTGAATATCCACTCCGACATACACAGAACCGCCATGCATAGCCACGTCAACAGCTTCAGCGCAAGCAAAACCGGCAAACACACCACGCGAACCGGCAGCATCAATATAAATCTCAGCATATACCCACCCACTCACCTGATCGCCGCCAACCGCGCCAGTATCTCATTTGCCGCCGACCATAACCGCTCCTGATTTTCGACTACACACCCGATATCCGCATCATAAACGCGCCCGGTTTCATTCACGCGTTTCGCGATCTGGTTCACGTTATTGCTCGTCCGCCGCAGGAGCGATACCATCTCCCGCAGCTCCGGCAAATCCAGCTTCACGACATATCCGTCGATGGCAATTTTTCGCAGATACGCCGCCATGTTGGTCGTGCCGAGCTGTTTCATACGGTTCTCGATCATGCTCCGCTCCTCCGGTGTTACCCGGAAGCGGAGCATAATTTCTCTTTTTCGATTTGCCATGTCAACGCTCCTGTCCCTTGGCATTCGGCACATCATGCGGCACACCCGGCGTGGGCGGAGAGGTTAGCTTTTCAAGCACCGACGGTTTGCGCTCCGGATACTCTGTTCGGAATTGCTTCACAAACAAGTCCATCAGACCAGGATTGCACTTGTCTACGATAAGGTACCGGTTATCGTGATCATCCGTTGTCGGAACCGTCTGCGCCCACGCTTTGCTTGTACTGGAAATCCTGCCATCGTGATCTTTTGCTTTAACCGTAACCGCCAGTATATACGCCACGCGGTCAGCTCCAAATCGCTCGACCACCTGAGCGACAGCGGCTTTGGTGTCCAAGCGACTGTCAGCGTAATTCGCGCTGACCGCCGCTTCGATTACCTCCTTGCAAGATAAATATTTCTCAAATTCATTCATAATCATCACAATACCTCCTCATGTGATTTTTTCTTTACGGAATGTGAGCCAATCTGCACCTGCACACTTTTCAGTTTCCCCAGCACGGACGGCTTCGTTGATTTCGTCACAATATCATCTGCCTGTCGTTCCATCGGACTGCGCTCGTCAATATTCAGTTCCGCATTCAGTTCATTCAACCGCGCAGATTTTGTCCGCAGTTCTTCTTCCTGCGGGAATGGCTTTCCCACCTCTGCTTTCGCCGTTTTCAACTGATTCTGCACATTTTCAAGCTGTGCCTGCGCCGACTGAATCCGCGCCGGAATCTGATTCAGCACATTGTCGATACGGATGAGATTACCGCGGGCATCCTTGCCAAGCTCTACACGATGGGACAACTCCCCCTTGAGCGTTAGAACATACTGCCGACCGAAATCTTCCACGGTGATTGACATGGCGAATCCGCGATAGCTTCCGATTGATACCGGCTCCAAGCCCTTGGCATCCTTGCAGGCTTCAAGAATCGCGGCACCGGCATTGTCCTTGTCGGTAAGGAAATCGCCTTTTACGTCCATACCGGCGAATCCGTTTGTGGGATGTGGACGGGATTCCACCGTCTGCTTGTCCGTTTCCAGTCCGGCGATAACGTGCCTGTAACTCTCGATCTTTTCGGGATAGTGCTTCATGATGTCGTCCTGCATACGGAACTGCTGGCTCTGATGATTGGATTTCAGCAGCTTCAGCTTCGCCACTTCCACGTCCAAATCCATCTTTTCCTTGATACGCGGATCGCCGGCACACAGTGCCTTGACCTCGGCATAGGAAAGCGTGGCTTCATCAATATCATCGCAGGCGCGGACAGGGGATTTTGAAGTCATAATCTGAGAAATAAACTTCTGCTTGTTTTCGATGGTCTGCCAGAGATACGCATCGAACGTGGCTTCGGTGACATAACGGTAAATGTGTACTTCCTTGTTCTGATTGCCTTGACGGACGATTCTGCCTTTTCGCTGTTCCAAATCTCCCGGCCGCCACGGACAGTCAAGGTCATGGAGTGCCACAAGCCTGTCCTGAACATTCGTGCCAGCTCCCATCTTCGATGTACTGCCGATAAGAACACGCACATGACCGCTTCGGACTTTGGCTAACAGCTCCTTTTTCTTCACCTCAGTGTCGGCATCATGGATGAACGCGATTTCCTCTTTCGGCACACCTCGGGAGATAAGTTTATCCCGAATGTCCTCATACACCGTAAACGGCGATTCATCGGGAATCTCACGATCAACGGCTTCAACAATACCGTGAACATCCGCATCAACCGCAGATTTCGCAGCAATTTTGTCCGTCGAAGATCGTGTTTTCGGCGTGGAAAGGTCGGAGAACACAAGCTGTGTCAGCCTGTCCGCCTTGCCGTCCTCCCAAATCTGAAAGATATTATCCACGCAAAGGTTGACTTTGCTCGTGGGATCGTCGGGCAGATCGGGATTGATAATACGCTGGTCAAGACCGAGCTTTCGTCCGTCTGACGTGATTTTCAGCATATTATCAACCGAGGGATCAACCACGCCCGCGTGGACTTTCGATGCACGTTCGGACAATTCCTGCACCAATGCTTTCTGCATCTCGGTCGGCTTCGCCACAACATTGTGATATGTTGCTTCAGGCACGGGAAGATGAAGCTGATCGGAGGTTTTGATATCCGCCGCTTCCTTGAACAGATTCATCAGCTCCGGCAGATTGAAGAATTTCGCAAACCTCGTCCGCGCACGATAGCCGGTTCCTTCGGGAGCAAGCTCGATGGCAGTGGTAGTCTCCCCGAAGGTGGATGCCCATGCGTCGAAGTGGTTGAGGTGCTTTTTCTCCAGAGTATCGTGTTGGAGATACCGCATCATGGTGTACAGCTCGGTCATACTATTGCTGACCGGCGTACCTGTAGCGAATACCACGCCTTTGCTGCCGGTGATCTCATCAAGATAGCGACACTTCATGAACATATCCGAGGATTTCTGCGCATCGGTGGTGGATAGTCCGGCAACATTCCGCATTTTTGTGTAGAGAAACAGGTTCTTGTAATTGTGCGCCTCGTCTACATACAAGCGATCCACGCCCAACTGTTCAAAGGTAATCACATCATCCTTGCGGGAATCATCCTGCAATTTCGACAGCCGCGCTTCAAGACTTTTTCGTGTCCGTTCAAGCTGCTTGATCGTGAATCTTTCTGCGTTGCTTGCCTGAAGTTCTGCTATACCGTCTGTGATTTCGTCAATCTGACTTTGCAGAAGCTGTTCCTGCCGCTCTTTCGACATGGGGATTTTTTCAAACTGGCTGTGTCCCATGATGATGGCATCATAATTGCCCGTCGCGATTCGCGCGCAGAATTTCTTCCGGTTCGCCGGCTCAAAATCCTTTTTCGTTGTGACGAGAATATTCGCCGACGGATAAAGCCGCAGAAATTCACTTGCCCACTGTTCGGTCAGATGGTTCGGAACAGCAAATAGCGGCTTATTGCAAAGTCCAAGCCGCTTTGATTCCATCGCCGCTGCGACCATCTCAAATGTCTTGCCCGCGCCTACCTCATGTGCAAGAAGCGTATTGCCGCCGTAGAGAATGTGTGCGACGGCATTTTTCTGATGTTCACGCAGGGCGATTTCGGGATTCATTCCGTTGAACGTGATATGCTCGCCGTTGTATTCCCGCGGACGGGTGCTGTTGAACAGCTCATTGTACTTCTGCACCAGCGCATGACGGCGGTCGGGCGTTTTCCATATCCACTCCTGAAAAGCGTCCTTGATCGCCTGCTGTTTCTGTCCGGCGAGAGTCGTTTCCTTTGCGTTCAGCACACGGCGTTCTTTGCCGTCAGCATCGGTGACTGTATCGTAGATACGCACATCGCGGAGATTCAGCGTATCTTCAAGAATACGGTATGCACTGGCGCGATCAGTGCCGTAGGTGTAGAACGAATTGATGTTGCTGCTGTCCACACTCTTGCCTGAGATATTCCACTCCGCCGTAATTTCGGAGTAATTCACGTCGATCTTGCGGCGGAGATAGAACGGCGGATCGAGCAGTTCAATCATAAACTGCTTGATGTAGGATTTATCAATCCATGTTGCGCCGAGACGCACTTCGATTTCGCTTGCGTCCAAATCCTTTGGCTGTGCCGCGCGGAGGGCTTCCACATTGACGGAGAAATCGGGATTTGTTTCTGCATACGATTCTGCGACTGCCAGCTTTTCACGAACATTGCCGGAGAGGTATTCGTCCGCGGTGACGTAGCGAACACTGCCATCACTCTTCGCCGGTTCGGGAATCTGGAAGATGACGCCGCGAAGTTCGCCTGCGAGATCTTCTGCGTATTTACCCGTAAGCTGTGACATATACGGCATATCCACCCGCGCTTTTTCGGAGATAGACAGTGCCAGAGCTTCGGCGGCGGTATCGACGGAGGTTGCGACGGTGTTCTCCTTGATGGTGCGCTTCGTGAACATATCCGCCTTGCGCTTCAGCTTTTGGTCTTCATCGAGAATTTCAAGAGAGCAAAGCAGATAGTACGAGGAATCATCCGCAAAAGCGGCACGGTTGGCTCGGTCGTTGATTAAGCCGTATTTTGCGGTGTAGTCATCGTAAAGCTGATTCAGCTGTGTCTGCGACTGTGCGATTTCTTCATCCGTACCGCCGTTAAGCTGGAGATCAATGAGATTCTGCACACAGTCCCGCAGTTCCACCATGCCTTTCACACGCTCTTTGGCGGTGGCATTCAGATTCGGCTTCACCATGCGGGAATTTTCGCGGTAATACACATCACCGTCAACAACCGTATAGGAATAGTTTTTCACATTCGGGTCGGCGGGAATGGATGTGTCGATATCTTTACTTTCACCGAGGTCGGGCAGCTCCGCTTCGACATAAGTGCTGCGAATGTACTTGATCGCATCGTGAAGCTGATCGGCAAGTTCTAGACCTTCAATCGGTTCCACCGTGAAATCCTGTCTGCTGTACTGCGTATTCTCCGAGGTCATCCGTCCGAAAATCATTTCGGGGTGATCTATGAAATAGCTGTTGATGGTGAAACCATCGCTATTTGCGCCGAGATGTAGCCAATCGGGTTCGATCACCTGCGGATGGTCACGCTTTTGCAAGAACAGGATGTCCGATACAACTTCCGTCCCAGCGTTCGCCTTGAAAGCGTTATTCGGCAGACGGATAGCACCCAGCAGATCAGCACGTTCGGCGATGTACTTGCGGACTTCGGGGGATTCCTTGTCCATTGTGTAGCGCGAAGTGATGAAAGCGATTACGCCGCCCGGACGAACCTGATCGAGCGTTTTTGCGAAAAAGTAGTCGTGGATAGAGAAACTCAGCTTATTGTACGCCTTGTCGTTGAGCTTATAGTTGCCAAAAGGAACATTACCAACAGCGAGATCGAAGAAATCACGGCGGTCAGTTGTCTCAAACCCGGCTACGGTAATGTTAGCATTCGGATAGAGCTGTTTTGCAATCCGCCCGGTTATGTTGTCCAGTTCTACGCCGTACAGCTTGGAACCGCTCATTTCCTGCGGCAGAAGCCCGAAGAAATTGCCCACGCCCATTGACGGTTCCAATACATTGCCCGTGGTGAATCCCATGTTGCCGACAGCTTCATAAATGGCTTTAATAACCGTCGGTGAGGTGTAGTGCGCATTCAATGTGGACGAACGAGCGGCGGTGTATTCCTCCGGTGTCAAAGCGGCAGACAGTTCGGCATATTCCGATTTCCAGTTATCCTTGGAATCATCGAAAGCATCCGCCAGACCACCCCAGCCGACGTATTTTGAAAGAATCTCCTGCTCCTCCGGTGTTGCATGACGGTTTTCGGATTCAATCTGTTTCAGAGTATGAATCGCATCCATGTTCATGCGGAATTTTGTCTTTGCGCCGCCGATGCCGATGCTGTCATCGGTGATTCGGAAATTTTCGAGCGGAATGATATCAACAACCTCAGTATCCTGCGAAGGAAATTCTTCTCTGGCTTCCTGCCGCTGCTGCAAGATCAGCCGTTCATTTTCGGTGAAGAACTCATCCCCCTGAACAAGCTGCGCCACTCGCCGCTGTACCTTTGCCCATGACCATTCTACATCAATATCCGTGTTAGGAATGGTGAAGTGCATCGGCTTTAAGGTATCGTGATCACCATGATACGCCCGTGCCAACCATACGGCTGTGCCTTTCTCTCGCCCGTGCTCCAGCATATATTCGGCGACCATCACTTTGCGGTCGATATCTTCTCCGAAATACCGTAAGGCATCGTCGATTTCTTCCTGTGTCATTTCAGTACGCGAAACGGGGATAGGATCGAGTTCAGTAACAGATTCTTCAACCACGGGAATTTCCGATTCCAACTTGCCAAGCGAATACACATTCTGCTGTCCGTCAGCAGCGGCACAGATTGTCACAGGGTAATCCTCCCGCAATTTCTCCACATACTGCTCCAAGCGGTGTGACGGAATCCCGCACATCTCCACCCGTCCGACATCCGGAACATTCCGATTTGTAAGGTAAATATCCAGCTTTTCGGCTGCGGCTTTCGCATCCTCGCCGTACATTTCAAAGAAATCGCCTACCTGATACAGCACAATATCGTCGGGACGATCGTGCTTGACTGTGTTATAGATATCTCCCGCAGATTGCAGTGCTGTATGCGCCTGTTTCTCGCTCGGCGTCAGATAGCGATCTTTTTTGATGAGATCATCAATCCGTTTCACCGCATTCTGCCACGAAATCTGCACGCCATAGCAGTTGGCTTTCTTAAATCGAATCCCTTTTCCGTCGTGCATTTCGTCGCTGTCCACCGCACCGGACAAAGCTCTTGTGTGCCCGCCCCAGCCATATTCTTCCTTTAAGAAAGCAATTTTTTCCTTTGTGCCGTGGTCAGCGGTGAAATAGTCATAAATGCGCGCTTTGCCGCCTGACACACCGCTTCCGTAAGACGAAAAGGCTTCGTTGAGTTCATCTTCGGTGATAAACTGCTCCGCCGGTATCATTTCCGTTATCTCGGAAGCAAACTCACGATTCATCAGCGCAAGCTCGCGGTAATCCTTGACCATCTCATCAGGCTTATGAAAATTAAACCGCAGGATACTCCTGTCCGCAGCACAATCCGCGGCAAAGCGAGCCAGTTCATCCGTAATGGTATCCCGCATGAACGGTTCAGCAAGCATATCGGAAATCCGGTCGCGGGCATCATCAAATGCGCCCTCAAACATTGCTCCGACAAAATAATCCGAGCGCACATCCTCACGAATATCTCTCTGCATATAGACAAGCTTCTGTGCCAATAACCGCCGCTCATTTCCGGCTGCTTCGGCAAGCTCGACATTGGATGCAAAACGTCCCTGCTCCAGCAGCTCACCGATTCGCACAGCAGCATCCGTCCACGGGATAACTTGCGCTGATTTTGCATATTTTGCCGTTCTACCGTGTACAAGATGAATCCCGTCATCATCATACCATGCACAAATCTCCTGACCCTCCACCTTGAAACCGTTACCGCCGTGGAACAGATTTTGCAGAAATGAGGCGTGATCTTCCACAGATTTCTCTTTCATAAACTCCGCCGCAATCCGCATACGGCTGTCACGCTCATTTCCGCCGTATCGCAGAACGGTGTCGATTTCTTCCTGCCCCATAGAAAAAGCGAAGGGCAAGTCAGACTTGCTCTCCGCTTCATCAATGTATGCAATTTGCTCCGCCTCGGACGGAATCGCGTCAAATATGCTTAACTGTACACCAGCTCGGACAGAATCATTTCTTCCGTCTGCGCCCGTAGATTGTTCATCGTCTGCACCCACAGCATCGGATTCGATTCCTTCATCTGCTCGTTCAGACCGTTCGCCTTCATCAGCTCGTCCATCATCTGCTCCATCCGTAGGTTCGCTGTCTCCTCGATCTCTGTCAGGTGCGGGAACAGCTTCTCCGACAGGATCAGCCGGTTGTACAGGATCGGTCGGTGATTCTTCAGATATTCCCGCCGTATCCTGCTGTATTTGCCGAGCGGCGGATTCTCCTGCTTCTGCAAGGTCAGATTCGGGAGATTGTAATCTCCCACCTTCGTGTAAGTCAGTTCGTTCTTCATGTTCGTGTGTCCTTTCATAATTTTTTACGGTAACTTCAATCTGCCGCAGCACCTGCTCGGAAATATCGCTGACCGCGGTTCCGAGCGCGGCGATGGTGTCAGGGGTATTGAAATCGAAAATTGCGAGGAAATCCTCATGCTCGAAATGTTCGCCGGGATTCATTCCGCATCGTGACATGAGCGAATAGGTGATGCTCACCGCCGCCGCACTGCGAAACTGCATTCCAAGGCTATCTATATCATACTCCTCGAGAAACGAATTGTCAACGATGTCGGCAATGTCGCGGTGATGCTCCTGCCAGTATTCGGCGGCAAGTTTGGCGGCGGTTTGCTCGAATTTGTCGGCAAGGGTATCGTTCCCTGAAATGTCATAATTACGAGCCAACATCTCCGCAACCGCATCCATATGCCGCTCATCCAACGTCCAGAGGTTCACATCCCGCGACTTCTCTCGCGCTCCGGTGTCGGCAACATCGAACACATACCGAAGTTTCGGATAACTCCCCGTGGTATCAAGTAATGCAATACCGTTAGAACCGCGGCGCACATATCTGCCCATACGCTTGTTCCATGTGTCAAGATCCGCACAGGCAGTCGCGTCCGGACGCTGGGCGTAGATCATGAGCTGTTCGTGGTAGGGATACTTGTAAAGTCTTGCGGCGGTTGTCAGAAATGCCGTCCAGTTCTCCATACTCCCCGTCAGCTGCTTCGCGGCGGTTTCGGCGAGTTCAGCGTAATTCTGTAATTTACTCGGCATCCATGTCCTCCATTTCATCAAAATCGGGGAATAAATCCAGCGTATCAAACTCCGCATCGGTCAGCTTTCCAAGCTTCGCAACCACCGAATCGGTCAGCTCCCGAAGCTCAACTTCATCCTCCTCCAGGTACCCTCGCATTGCAGTCAGCTCCTCAATCAAACCGGCGCGGCTTCCGGTATTGTAGATCGTCATCAGGTTGATTTCATCATGGGTAAAGCTCATCATATTTCCTGTCCTTTCGTCTTCCTCTGCGTTTTCGCCTTTTTCGGTTTCTTTGGCTGCTCCTTTAATTTTCCCAGCACAGATGGCTTCTTTTCCACATCCTCCACCATTGGATGTTTGCCATTGTTGATGATTCCATCATACATCGAAGCATCATCTTCCAGTAACATCTCCGCATTTCGCAGTGGGTTCTCTTTCCCGAAATCGGGCAGCTCCTTGAAACCGATACTGTCGCAGTAATAATAGGATACCACACCATCCTGCTTCAATGCAATGATATCGCTGACGGACAAGCTGTGACCGGTAAAATCGACAGGGCGGTCATCGTTGAAAATGTAGTAGAAATTTTCGAGGATTCGCGTAGTGTCATCATCTGGAACGAGGTCACGAGTATAAATGGCGGTGTAGTTTGCTTTGTCGGGCGGAGAATCAAGCCGATCAATCCCTGTAAAAAGCAACTCCACCGGCGCATTCTCTTTCAGCTGATACACCGCCATCGCATCGGCGGGATCATTCATGAATCGCTGCTCCACATCACGCAGCGGAGTCGTGTCTTTTACTGTGTCCCATTCCTCGCGGGTGATACCGAACAGACCGTCGAAATCTTCAATGTCACTGCGGTCAAACACCATTTCTTCCGTATCGTCGGAGTAAAGCATATACAGCGTCACATCCCGCTCGATAAGCTCCAGCGCGCGATCTTTTGAAATCGGCAACATATCTGCATCGGTGTAACCATAGCGGTGCATGACTTCAACGGGAACAAGCGGGTCGGGCATCGGCTCAAGGAATATTTCAGCCAGCAGATCGGTATTAACTGTTTCCGCTGCTTGTTCCTCTTTAACCTCATCTGCCAACAGCTGATACAGCGTATCATTTGCCGGAATCAGCTTGTGTTCAGCGATCTGTTCCGCAGTCAGCGGTTCGAGATAATCAATGTAGCCATATGCGGTAATTGAATCTTCGTAAACCTGCGGCGTAACCGTTTCGTTTACAACGGAATTCTCCTGAAGCGGGTAACTGCCATGCGCCAACGCTTCGGGTGTGATATAGTACCGATACGGTCGCTCAATATCCGGTTGTGACGATTCGATTGTATTCTCCCGCTCTGCCATAATCTCTGCATAATGTCGATCAATATCCGTGATCAGCTCATCAGCCGTCCCTCCGATCAGATCAAGGCTGGCTTTCAGCTCCGCAATAGACTTCCCCTGCGTGTAATTCGCCAGATACCCGAACGAATTCGCATCCGTCTCAATGCCGTAGTACGCACACACCGAATACGCCACCGATTCTGCCTCAAATGCCAATGTTGGCATTTGAAGCATTATGCCCACAATTCCAAAATGCTTATGATTATCAAAATACTTCATAAAACCTCA
>ERZ1643251.4411-NODE-4411-length-12267-cov-6.006797_pt1 | contig 12267 bp, 8 predicted proteins | sample MGYA00579261_ERZ1643251 | MGnify/ENA primary metagenome ERZ1643251 (study PRJEB29033, sample SAMEA4952267) | chicken gut metagenome | biome: Broiler Chicken; feature: Gastrointestinal Tract; material: Caecum | place: Ireland | collected 2018 | study: Broiler... | reverse complement strand
CCCTAAGTCATCTCAGTTCAAGGAAAGGCTGGCGATATATAGGAGTGTGGGAACGTTCTCCCGAAACGGATCGGCTGCACTTTCACGGAATATTTAAGATACCGGGGGAGATCCCCGGCGAGCTTGCAGAGGTGAAGAGTTTTAGCACTACCGATAAGCGTATGCAGACGGCGCTGGAATCTTCCTATTTCCGAAAGGAGTTCGGACGGAATGATTTTAAGGAGTTCGAGAATGGCGCCGGCGTGGCAGACGCGGTAAAATATCTGCTCAAGTATTTGGAAAAGACGGGTGAAAAGCTGGTGTATTCGCGCAATCTTCCGCAATACTTCCTCTCGGACATCATGGATGAGGACATCGTGTGCCGCATAGGCATAGAAAAGAGAAAACTGCTCCTCTATGACGATTTTGGTTGCTGGGACGATGGTTGCTATATGGGGAAGGTTCACGAAGACACGATAGAGAAAATGCCCAAGGCAAATTAGGGTGCTTGAATATACATACCGTTTGTGATACAAAGCAATTATAAAAATACGGAAGAGACAGCTCGGAGAGATTATGCAGGAAAACAAAATCAAGATATTTGAAAGCAAACAGGTAACCGGCATTGGAGATAAAAGCGCCGAACGACACAAGCGACGGCGAAGAATAATACGAGGCATCAAGGATAAAATACAGAAAAAGCATAAAGGAAGAACGGAAACGACGGGGGCTCCGCCAAGCGGTTCAGCGGCGGACGCCCGTCCGTTTCGCTTTTGCTTTCCTCATTTTATTAAGTTTCGGCAAGGCGTGCGCTAGGTTGCGGCAAGCGTAGCGCGCCGCACTTGTATAATACCTAGCGCACGCCTAATCGCCAAAGGCGGACAATGTCCCGATTTTCCAGCGTCTTCTTTCTGCTCTTGAAGCATGTTTGATATCAAATGACTCCAACAATCTGCTCTAAAAGTTTCCATCAAATATGCTGAAATGTCTCTATCGAATACGAACATTTTATTTAACATGACATATGTTGGTCATAATAAATTGACAATATAATAAGTAGACGAAGAAAACTTAACAGCATGATTAACAAACATGTTTAGTTAATAGTTGCCTTTCTTCATCAAATGCTATATAATAAAATTTATATAGATGAAGCGGGAATTCTATAGGATGTATTGAAGAATGGTATAGTTGGTTTGTTGACAAGTGATGTAAAATTGGAAACCTGCTAAATTATATTGCTTATATTGCGTGAGGAGTACATATGTCAAGCGAAACTATACATAAGAAACAACAAAAAACATTGCGTGTTTTTGAAGCTTTCGCAGGTATTGGAGCGCAAGCCTCTGCCCTTGAGAGATTAAATATTAGTTATGAAATTGTTGGTATAAGCGATTGGTTTATTGATGCAATAGAGTGCTATGCTGCAATACACAGAAGCGACGTACAAGTAGATATCCCTTTAGAAAAAGATGCTGTGCTGAATTATCTAGAACAATACACATTTAGCACCGATTCTGTGCATCCATGCAAATTGAACCACTTGTCGGAAGATAAGTTAAGAGATTTATGCCGTGCTAATAAAAAATGTAAAAATTACGGAAGCATTACGGATATTAAACCTGAAGATTTACCTAGAATGGATTTGCTTGTATACAGTTTCCCTTGCCAAGATTTATCTACAGGTGGTAAGGGCCAAGGGATGAAAAAAGGCTCTGGTACTCGCTCTGGACTATTGTGGGAAATAGAACGTATTTTGGCTGGATTAAAGCATTTGAATAGACTGCCGGAATATTTATTGTTAGAAAATGTTAAAACAATCAAAGCAGAGTCAAACAAGCCTGATTTAGACGAGTGGTTAAATTTTTTGACCTCTATCGGCTATGCAAATGACGACTGCATGTTGTTAAATTCCCTAGATTTTGGGGTCCCGCAAGATAGAGAGAGAGCTTTTATAGTAAGTCATCTGGGGAAAAGGCTTGATGTTGCTAAACGAATTGAGAAAAAAGAAAGAAAATATGATTTCAATAGCTTCTTTAGAAATAATTATGACGATCCAGTCTTGAGAGCTGAAGCGAATACAGCCCAGCTTAATCCGACCCCCTCTCGCAAACTAATGTGGAAGATTAATGGCATGGATCTAAATGAAAATACTATCGTAAGGACCATTACATGTAATATGGACCGCACTCATTGCGCTGCACTGTTTAGATATACGGGTGCCAAGGGTGTTTCTTTTAGACGTCCTACTATACGCGAAGCCTTTCTTCTGATGGGATTTACAGAAGCCGAGTACGAAAAAACAATGTCGTTAGGTTACACATATCGAAAAATGAATAAGCTTATTGGAAATTCAATAGTTGTGAATGTTCTAACAGAGATATTTAGGGCCATGTTTGCTGGGAAATATGACAAGGAGCAAGGTGAATGATTATCCGATTACCTATTGACGTTAAATCGTTATACTACAATATAAAAAACGATAATGAAACCGGGCATACAGCAACGGTTTCAACTCCTATACGTCAAGGAAGTAGTGTGGACGAGGAACTTGTGAAGATATTTAGTATCCCAGAGAATATAAGTTATGCCGCAAAAGAATGTATAATCGGAAAATTATTAATGAAATCTCGCGCAGAAGTCAAGATCTTGAATGTCTTCGTTTTTAATAAAATCTTCGTAAACAATCAAGAAGTTGATGGCTGTCCCTCTTTCTGTTTATATGTAAGAGAAGAAACTAAAAAAGGATATGTCCATTGTGGAAGGCAAAAGTTACACTACCCTTCTACTCTGAAATATTCAGATAATGATGTCGAGATAGATAATAAGGCTGTTCTGACCGCGATTTCTGCAAAATTGCATAACTATGCTTTTCTTATTAACGCTTTTGAATATGACACCTGCAAAAATACTCTCAATTTCGATGCGTTGATTATTGGTCCAAGAGATATCCCTTATTCAAAAGTATTTATCAATAAACGAGGCGTGGGAGAAAAGTTTACGAGTATTTTTTCGGAAGAAGCCGAGTCTTACGATTCAGAGATAATTGCCTTGAGACAAAAGTTAGGATATCAAAACGTTTCTCCTGAAAACTTTAATTCTATTGCAAAAAACAACCAGATAAAAGCCTCCACTTTGGTAGAAGAATTTATAACAAAAAGGGGCGCTCAATATATACGACATATAACTGATGAATATCCGTATGCTTTATATGATTTTGAATATATGGTGAATGATATTAAATATTTCGCAATTGTTAGATTTACGGCGACAAAACTACAGTATTTTAATCTTCCGATTAACAAGGTTCGATTTTGTTCGGACTTCTCCTCGCAAGTATCGGTAATATTGGTGTGTGATATAGATGGCTCGCCAATAATTTACGAATATAGCATAAAAGAAATGAATCAAATGAGCAAGTCGATTAATTCGATTTGCTATGAGGTTATAGGGGGCAATTATGAGTGAGCTCGTAGAACGTCAATTCCCTGCAAAAGCTTTGCTTACAGGATTGAGAGCAATTGGATATAATTTCTCCACTGCGGTGGCGGATATTATAGACAACAGTATTTCAGCTGAAGCAACAGAAGTTAATATTTTTTCCGATCCTTTAGCGAAGCAACCATATTTTTGCATTTTAGACAACGGCTATGGAATGGATAGCAAGGAACTAGATAATGCTATGTTGCCAGGATCTGATCGTGAAGGCAAGGCTGATGGAGAACATGAGCTTGGTCGTTTCGGTCTAGGATTGAAATCAGCTTCTCTGTCTCAATGCAGAGAGTTTATTGTTGCAAGTAAAAAATATGGCAAAATTCGAGCCATGTCATTTGACTTAGATATTATAGAGAAAGAAAATAAGTTGCTTTTGAAACAGCTCTCTGCAAATGAGATTAATGCCTTGCCTTGCATAGAATATCTTGAAGAATACAAAACCGGGACTTTGGTTATTTGGGTTAAATTTGACAAGATCGAAGAGAATGCAAAAAAGTTCGAAGATAGTTTCAGGGATGTTGTAGCTGAAGCAAAAAAGCATGTGGAATTAGTATTTCATAGATTTTATGATGCAGTGAAAATCTTTTTTAATAAAAAGCGCGTAGAAAAAAGAGATCCTTTCCTATTGGAGTCTGAAGGGCGAACGCAAAAAGGTAGAGAGTCTAAGATTCCTGTTGATGGATCGTATATTATCGTGCGTCCTTATACATTACCATTTGCAAATACTCTTACTTCTGAAGAAAAAGCCTTATTAGGCAACCCTAAAAGCATATTTGACGAACAAGGTTTTTATCTGTATCGAAATAAGAGATTGATTTCTTGGGGAAGTTGGATGCGCATGGGTATTAGAAGCGAATTAAACAAATTGGCGAGAATACAGGTTGATATCCCCTCTTCTCTAGATACGGTATGGGCTTTAGATGTAAAAAAATCTTCTGCTAAAATCCCCGATAAAATCAAAGATTGGATAAAAATAGCAGTTCAAGATTCTATCGTTAGAAGCAAAAGAACCAATAAATTTCCAGGTACAAAAGAACAAGCCCCAACCGCTAAGGTATGGGATAGAATAGTCGAGCATGAAGGTAAAATTCGCTACCAAATTAACAGGGAAAATCCTGTTATTATTGCATTAGAGGAAAGTCTAGGTTGCAAGGAACAAAATTTGCTAAATGTGCTGTTATCTCAAATTGAATGTTATTTGCCAAAATATTCAATAGTAAACGATAATAACGATTCTTTGAACATTGTCAATTCTGGCGATGATTCAGAGGAATCTAGGCTAGAAGATGAGATAGTTGAGATAATGGCATTGGTTGACGCAGATAAGCAAGAGCAAGTGTTTGACAAAATGTTTCAGATGGAGTGCTATAATAAAATAGCATATAAAAAAGATAAAATACATGGGAGAATATTTGGGGATGAGCAGTGAAAATTATCAGCTAGCAAGAAAAGTTTCAGAAACGATTTACACAGTGTTTGGGGGGCAAAAACAGACTCATAGCAAAGTGTTGTCTACTGCTGAGAAACTTATGCCCATAGTAGCAGATACAGTTCAAAAAGGGACTGACGCATATGCTTCCATACTAAGTCGCGCAATTGATTTGTATGAGATTGAGGTTGGTGTTAAAACATATGATCCTTTTGTGATTGCAAAAGACAAAAAATCAAATCTTTGGCTTTACAAAAGAAAAGATGATACTCCACATGCATTTTTTCAGCGTTATAAAAACTATCTGAGAGACGATGGTTTTTCCCTATCTGTAATAGACAAAATAGAAACTATTTGTGAGAAAGTATTGGCATATTGTGCCGATCCACTTTCCGGCTGCGAAGAAAGAAAAAAAGGTATGGTCGTTGGTGACGTTCAGTCAGGAAAAACGGCTAATTATTTAGCGCTTATAAATATGGCGTATGATTATGGTTACAAAATTGTGGTACTTCTTGCTGGCATGACTGATTCTCTGAGGTTGCAAACTCAAAAAAGAACAGACATCGGTGTCATCGGCGCTGTAAGCGACACTATCGGTAACGAAATCGAATACTGTGGTGTGGGCTTGCCTAATAAGGAATACTATGTTATTCCTTTTACTAATCGTGAGAACGATTTTGCCAAATTTATACAAAAGAATCTTAATGCCGCGATTAACGATTTTAAAAAACCGGTTATTCTTGTTGTCAAGAAAAATAAAAATATACTAGAAAGCGTAATGGAACGACTAGGTCCGGCATTGCAACAATATGGATCGAATAGTCTTTTGATTATTGATGACGAGGCTGATAATGCCTCTATAAATACCGCAAAGCCAGATAAAAATCCTACTGCGATTAATAGGTGTATTAGGGGCATATTTAATAATTTTCCTATCGTCTCTTATGTTGGATTTACAGCAACACCTTTTGCTAATATTTTTATAAATCCTTTTGATGACGATCCGGACAATAGAGACTTATTCCCGGAAGACTTTATTGTGCAATTAAATGCTCCTGACAACTATTTTGGTGGCAGAAAAGTTTTTTCAAAAGAAGGCTTGGCTCGCCCTATCCGAATTATAAACGAAGATGAGCAAAATTTTCTACCTGTTAAGCATCAAAAAGATAGTGAATATCCTGGATTATGTGAAAGTCTAAAAGAGGCAATCCATTGCTTTTTGATCAACAATGTTATTCGTACATTAAGGGGTCAAGGTACAAAGCATAGATCCATGTTGATTAATATCTCCGTATATAATATGATGCAGGATCGTATAAAAGATTGCGTGGCAAATTATGTAATGAAGTTATCTCAAATAATAGAACAAGACTCTTTATATTCTAAAGAGAGGTTTATTAAGAATGAAGAAATAAAGAAAATTTATGATTTATTCGAAAACAGCGATTTTTATAAACAAATCAGGGAAGGAAACGCAGAGAAATCAATTAAGCCTGTAACATGGGAAGAAATTCAATCAGGAATGTATGATGAAGTTACGAAAATTCAAACGGTTGTCATAAATAAAAAGGAAGCACGATTTGATTATGAAGATTATGATGGTATTGGCGCTAGAGTAATTGCCATAGGAGGATATGTTTTATCTAGAGGTTTGACTTTGGAAGGCCTGTGCGTGAGTTATTATAGTAGAAATTCAACCACCTATGATACCGCCCTACAAATGTGCAGATGGTTTGGATATAGACCAGGATATGAAGATTTGTGTAGAGTTTATTTATCGCAAATTAATGTCGAAAGCTTTAATGCTGTTTTAGATGCTGTGGAAGATCTAAAAGAGCAATTTGCTGAAATGGATATACAGGATAAAAAGCCTAAGGATTTTGGTCTTATGGTTCGTGAAAGTCCTGATACCCTTGAAACAACTCTTCTAGTAACAGCGCGAAATAAACTGAGAAATTCTGAAGAGATTGTTTACCATCTTAATTATGGAGGAACATACGCCGACACTTCAAAACTATCAAAGGATCCAGCGGTTAATAAACACAATCTGAATGCATTTACTCAATTTGCCAGTAAATTGCATTTTAGAAAAATAAACAATAGATTCATGGCTCAAAATGTGTCAAAAAAAGATGTCGCTGAATTTATAAAAAAGTTGAAAATACCTTATGTAAATAAGAAATTTGATACAGAGGGTTTGTCGGAATATATAGAACACAGCGACGTGTTTGACCAATGGGATGTAGTAGTAGCTACCGGTGAATCTAAGGAAATACCATGCTTTATGGACATATTCGGTCCAGCAGTAACTCGTAGTTTTCACGTCAAAGAGACTGATAGTTATATACGAATTGGCGGATACAATAATAGGGTTCTTGATCCAAATATTTTTGATAGCGGACTTTGGCTGAGCAAGGAAGCAAAGGCACAGAAGTTAAAGAGTAAGCCCCCGACAATACGAGGTGATGCTACTGATTTATCTGCATTAGACTATTTAGAGTTAAGGGATAAACCAATTTTAGTGATTTACCCCTTAGACTTAAAGACAAAAAGCGATGCCAATACTTCAGAAGCAGTGAAAAAAGAGATAAAGGAAGCATTTGCAGGCAAGGCATTGTTAGCTTTTGCCATAGGATTTCCAACAAAAGAATCAAAGAAAAAACTTAATTATAGAGTCAACAAGATAAAGATCAAAGAGTTGGAAGAAAATTTAGTTGTTGACGATGATGAAGAGGAAGATTATGATTGAATTCGAAACACTTTTTAACGATCTACCCGGTAGTCTGGCTGGTAGTCAGAAAAAAATTCATTGCGATACGGCATTAGGCGTGTACTACGGGATTAGTTCTGATGGATGTTTGAGACTTTCCTTTTTGTCCACTACTCCTGCGCCAAAATTGGAATCTACAAAGCAATTATCAATATTTCAAGGGCGAGAAAGTGAAGGCATTTATTGGACGTGTTTTGATTTGAAAGAATCAAAGGCTAAAAAAGTATTTTTTTCTTTTTGCACTAACCTATTAGATTCGTTAACTTCTGTTAATGACGAGAGCAAGGCCTTAAAACTTTTGAAAAGTCGCTACGCTATGTGGAAGTCTATGTTCAAAAAGGAATTTGCCAATAAGATTTCAAGGGAAGTCACCCAAGGACTATTTGGTGAACTTTATTTTTTGAAAAATGTTCTTTCGAAAGAATTATCGTTTGCAAACTGTATACGCGCTTGGAGTGGCCCTGACAAAACAAGTAAAGATTTTTCTATAGAAGGAACATGGTATGAAATAAAAACAATCGGAGCTAATAGTGTTGGTATCAAAATTAGCTCAGTGGGACAATTATCATCAAATGTTCCAGGACATTTGATAGTAATTAAAGCAGAAAAAATGTCTCCCGAGTTTCGCAAAGAAGATTCCAGCATAGAGGTAATATTCAATTATATATTAGAGCATATTGACGATGAAGAAGCCGAAGCTCTTTTCATTGGAAAAATTGCTTCTTATGGAATTGATATTTCAGGAGATGAAAGTATGGCGTGCAAATTTGACGTTAAAAGCATGGAATCATTTAACGTCACAAAAGATTTTCCTAAAATCGATGAAAGCTATGTTCGCAACTTAGGTGTTTTTGATGTGAGCTATTCATTATTGCTTAATGCCATAAAAGACTTTAAGGAGGAATAAATTATGGATTTGAATGAGTTCCGAGAGAGCTATATAAATGAAGATATAAAAGCTGAAGCAGTCAATTCTCTTAGATATTCTGTTGATGTATTTATAGAAAATGCAGCAGACATCTTAGAGAACGATTATTCGCTTCTTTCAGAAATATCTCCCTGCTACTATGAGTTTACAAAAGGCAATCGTGCATATAAAAATATGCATATTGATGCCGCTTACTTGGATTTGACTGCAAATACGTTAAATCTTATGTACGCTGATTTTAATGATGGCGAAATTAAAAACATTACAAATGAATTTATAGCAAATAAATCAAATTTGCTGATAAATTTTTTTGAAAATGTGTTGAAGGGCTTTTTTAATAATGGCGAACCTGCTGAACCTACTGTGCAGTTAGCCAAAGACATCAACAGGAATATAAAAAATATATATAGGCTACATTTGTTTATTATCAGCACAGATAGATTAAGTAAGGCCGTAAAAACACTCGATTTAGATGATTATAATTACTTAGGTCAAACTTTCAAAGTTAACCTTGACATTTTAGATATCGAAGGCATATACAGGTCTAAACTTGCTGGATTTACAAAAGAGGACTTGATAATTAATTGTAAGGATTTTGGGATTGATGGTATCCCCTGTATTAAAGCTGATATCCAAACGGATCAGTATGAATCATATTTGGCAATTGTTCCCGGAGGCTTTCTTTCAGATATATATAAGAAATATAGTTCGGCATTACTTGAGGCAAATGTCCGCTCTTTCTTGAAGTTTAATGGTAGTGTAAATAAGGGAATTAGAGCTACTATCTTAAATGAAAAGTCTCGCTTTTTCACTTATAATAATGGAATTTCTACAACCGCTAAATCCGTAGAAACAACAAATGACCCGGAAAAAGGTTTATTAATAACCTCTTTTACAGATTTGCAAATTATCAATGGTGGGCAGACAACAGCAACTCTCGCAGCTACCAATATTCGCTATAATGCCGACTTGTCTGGAATATTCGTGCAGATGAAGTTAACCGTACTGAAAGATACTGATCCGGAATTAATAAGAAACATCGCTACATATGCAAATAGCCAAAATAAGGTTAAAACGGCAGATCTTAATTCTAGCCATCCATTCTATGTTTTAATGGAAAATTATTCGAGAAAAATATATGCACCATTGGAAAGCGGTCAAATTGTTCAAACTTTGTGGTTCTTCGAACGTGCTCGTGGGCAATATGAACAGCCTATGATGCAAATGACAAAGAAACAATGCGCCGACTATAAGTTAGTACGACCGAAAAATAAAAAGTTCACACTGACTGATTTGTCAAAATATATAAATGCTTCTGAGATGTTGCCCTACTATGTTTCTTGGGGCGGTGAAGTTTGCGCGGCACATTTCCATAACGCTATGGTAAAACAGTGGGAAAAAGATAAAAATGTCTTTAATGAAATGTACTACAAGGATTTGATTGCAAAGAAGATCCTCTTCGCGCACATCGAAACAACAATATCAGCACAAGAGTGGTATCAAGAACGTAGAGCATATCGTCCTCAATTAGTAGCATATACTTTCTCAAAATTTGTTCAAGAAGCAAAAAGAGCTGGAAAACAAATCAATTATAAACTTATTTGGGAAAAACAAGCTGTACCTGAAGTATATTCGAAAGACATTGCCGGTATAGCGAAACTTGTATTTGATACTATCTATGATGATTCCAGATCAACAGCAAACATTGAAACATATTGTAAAAAAGAGGAATGCTGGTTAGTACTAAGCAAGAAGAACTATGCTTTAAGCGATGAAACACTTGAGTATTTAGTCTCTCCCGAAGAAAAAGCGATTGAAGCTGTGAGAGCAAGAAAGGATCAAAGTTTTGATAATGGGCTGATGGATGAAATTGGAATATTTAATAAGGGAAGCGATTATTGGGAATCGATGATTACGCGTGGTCTTCAACAGGATGTGATAACGCGTGGCGAAGCGGAAATTTTGAAAATAGCCATCAACTATTGTAACGGCGTTTATGTGCAATTGACTAAAAGACAAATCAAAAGCATCGTAACTGTTCAAGAAAAATTACGAGAAAATAAAATAGAGTAAGCTGAATAAATATTTTGGAACAGATAAGACAAAAGCCTAACAGGCAACCTGTTAGGCTTTTCATTACAATATTCTTAAAGCTTCGCATCAAAACTTAAACAATATATCAATGATGCTACGTGACGATTAGTAGATTTGCAAAGCTTTTATACTATAGTGTAGCTTTTTTCTCCTACCGTGATGCGTCCTTGACGTATATCGGGCTGACCGGATGCATGAGCTCGTAAGATTATCTTGTCTTTTTGATAGCCTTCTTTTGGCATATTGCCGAAATCGAAGTCATCTTTGGAAGCCTGTATTATTTTGAAGCCCTTGGATACTAAGAAGGCGGAGAATTGCCAAAGTTTGTCGAACATTCCGTTGCTGTCAAAGATGGCGGAGATGTTTTCTTCCGGGTGGTAAGCTGTAATTCTAAAATAGTTTGCCATTGTGATACCTCCTATGCTGTAAGTTTTTTAATCGCTTTGTTGGCGTATGGCAGCCAAACTTTGTTTACATAATGCAATACATCTTCGCCGGGAGCGTGGTTGTGCTCCCCGTAGCATTGAAGGATGCGATGCGTCTTGAGGGAATACTCTATCGTCACAAGGGGAACGTCCGGCGTCTTGGTTTTACGCACAAAGAATATCAAGGATTCTTCGCGGATAACGCGCCTGTCGTAATTCATACGTCCTACGCAATGGTGCAATGCCTCTCCTTCGCGTATCAAGTCGGCAGGTGAATGTGCAATAATGCACATGAACGTATTCCTCTTTTTGTGTTCGAGCGGTATATATTTTTGGGAGATTGCGGCGAATTGCTCATACAATGCTTTGCGCTCTTGCTCATCGGCTTGCGCCTTTGCGGTTGCGTATTGATCTATACGCATATCGTGCCAGAGCTTGAAGTCGTGAGGGAATTTATTCTTTGCTTCACTCATGTCGATTTTGAGGTATTCGCACGCCTTCAAATAGTCCAAGTACGCGTTGACATTGGTATTTTGATCCGCGATGTAGTCTATGAAATGTTCCATCCCCTTATTGCTAAATAAGTTGCGTAATGCGGTAAATTCGCTTGAACAAGCGAGCTTTATCTTCGTTTCTTTATATGTCTGCAATTTATCCAAAGGCTTGCCCGTTTTGTATGCACGCATTATCACGTCTATGTAATGATACTTGCTTGCAAGCTCCTGCCTGTGTTGCATCATCCATTTGCGAAACTGCTTGTCTTCGCCTATTCTTTTTAATATCATCGTGCTGGGAACGTACTTCTCAAGCCCTGCTTTTACCAGATACTCCGCTTGCGGATATTTGAGGTATGTCCTAAGGTAAGTGATGATACATTTGGTTTGAAATATATCTGCCGCCGAGTAACGGAATTCAGGCAGCGACATGGCAAATTTTGGATTCATGACCATCGTCCAAGGGTTGTAGTATTTGAACGGAGCGGTGTACCAATTGCCATCATTGTAGTAAGGGCGCAAATTGCCGGGATATTTGATGCCTTCGTCGTACCAACCTACTCGAAAGCCGCCCATGTATTTGTATTCGATGTCCCTGACCAAGCAATTATCCGAATATACGCCGTGCACCGCAACTTGCTTTATTAGCCTTT
>ERZ1643251.4410-NODE-4410-length-12271-cov-4.767191_pt1 | contig 12271 bp, 10 predicted proteins | sample MGYA00579261_ERZ1643251 | MGnify/ENA primary metagenome ERZ1643251 (study PRJEB29033, sample SAMEA4952267) | chicken gut metagenome | biome: Broiler Chicken; feature: Gastrointestinal Tract; material: Caecum | place: Ireland | collected 2018 | study: Broiler... | reverse complement strand
TTCTGCTATCGAAAAATATCCGCAGGTCACTTTTGTAATTTGTCACCTGCTTTCGCCCCAGCGCACCGACGTCGAACTTTTAAAAGAAACGCTCGGTCTGTTCACTTTGCCAAATGTTTATTTCGACCTTGCATCTCTGGCAAGCAACCAGCAGCCGGAAAAATATCCCTATCCCACGGCTGTTGAACATTTAAAAACGGCAAAACAGGCGGTGGGGGCGGACAGGCTGATGTTCGGAACCGACATGCCATCCAATCTCTGTCGCGACACCTACGCCCACTTAAAGGATTATATAATTCAAAGCGGCGTGTTTACGGAAGGGGAACTTAAAAGCATTTTTTACGATACGGCGCAGTCCATCTATTTTGAAAATTAAAATATAAGTTTTTCTTATACCGCATATAAAATATTATAATATTCATTTTTATGCATAAAATTTGAATATAATCGAAAATTATGTTATACTTAAACAGTCGTTATACATAGCGGCGCATAAGTTGAAAATATTTTAAGGCAATGTTTTGCCGTAAGGAGATAAAGTATGACATATGTAGAGCAGGTTTTGGAAGACCTTAAAAAGCGCAACCCCAACGAGCCTGAATTTCACCAGGCGGCAACCGAGATTCTAACAACCCTGGCACCCGTCGTCGAGGCTCACCCCGAATATGAAAAGGCGGGACTTTTAGAGAGATTTGTCGAACCTGAAAGGGTTGTAATGTTCCGCGTTCCCTGGGTGGACGACAACGGCAAAACGCATGTAAACAAGGGTTACCGCGTTCAGTTCAACAGCGCAATCGGTCCCTACAAGGGCGGTCTGCGCTTTCACCCTTCGGTAAACCTTTCGATAATAAAGTTCCTCGGGCTTGAACAGATTTTAAAGAACTCCCTCACCGGTCTGCCCATCGGCGGCGGCAAGGGCGGTTCGGACTTCGACCCCAAGGGCAAGAGCGACCGCGAAATCATGGCGTTCTGCCAGAGTTTCATGACCGAGCTTTACCGCCATATCGGCGCCGATACCGACGTTCCCGCAGGCGACATAGGTGTGGGCGGCAGGGAAATAGGTTTCCTTTTCGGTCAGTATAAGAGGATATGCAACGAGCACGTCGGCGTGCTCACGGGCAGGGGCTTAACTTACGGCGGCTCGCTCGTCAGAACTGAGGCGACAGGCTACGGTCTCGTTTACATCACAGAGGAAGCGCTCCGTGTGCGCGGCGATTCCTTCAAGGGCAAAACAGTCGTCATCTCGGGTTCGGGCAACGTCGCAATCTACGCCTGCCAGAAGGCGCAGGAACTGGGCGCAAAGGTCGTCGCTATGTACGATTCCAACGGCTACATTCACGACCCCAACGGCATTCAGCTCGATATCATAAAGGACATCAAGGAAGTTAAGCGCGGCAGAATCAAGGAATATGCCGAAAGGGTAAAGGGCGCAAAGTACTACGAGGGCTGCAAGGGCATCTGGACTATTCCCTGCGACATCGCTCTTCCCAGCGCTACGCAGAACGAAATCGATAAGGAAGCTGCCGAAATTCTCGTCCGCAACGGCGTCGAATACGTGGCGGAGGGTGCAAATATGCCCTCGACCCTCGAAGCTATCGAGGTGTTCCAGAAGGCGGGCGTCGTATTCCTTCCCGCAAAAGCGGCAAATGCGGGCGGCGTAGCTACATCTGCGTTGGAGATGGCTCAGTCATCTGGCAGAATGTTCTGGTCGTTTGAAGAGGTCGATGCAAAGCTCAAATCCATCATGGTCAACATCTACCACAACATAGACGACGCCGCTAAAAAGTACGGCTACGAAGGCAACTACGTCATGGGTGCAAACATTGCGGGCTTTGTAAAGGTTGCCGATGCAATGATGGCTCAGGGCATCGTTTAATATTTTTTTGGATTATGTGAAGTGGCGCCGAAACGACTTATAGCCGTTTCGGCGCCATTTTATCAATATTTTAACTATTAATTTTTACATCTTTACTTTTATGTAATTATGGTGTATAATTATATCAATATTTTTTAGGGGGAGCGGAAATGGTTAAGGCTTTTAAAGTATTTTGTACTCTTTCTGTTGTGCTGTCGTGCGGAATTTGCGTCGGGTGCGCCGACGCTGCTCCTGATGTTGGCGATGATGGCGGGCAGAATGTTGAAAACCGGATGTGCGGTGCGCTTGTAATATTTTACAATGACGGCGAGGCTGTTACGGGTGAAAATCTTTCGGACGCCGATGCTCTCGCTTGCTATGAAGTTATGGTTCCATATGCAGATGATGAAGGGGAGTATTATTTGTCTTTCAACTCTACGGATTACTCAATTTACGATATTTCATATCGTGGCGGTGACAAACTTCAAGAGTTGTCGTTCAACCTTTATTATACCTATGCTCTCGACGCTGATTTGGTGAAAATATGCGGCGTTTACCGCACGCCTGAAAATGAATATATTTTGGGGGCGGATAGCGCAAATACAATCAGTCTTTCCGCGGTCTCCGCTGCGCGCATTACACAGGAAAACAATCCCGAAGATGATGGCGATGATTGTACCGTAACTATAAATTTTAAATGTATTGATGTGTTGCAGGGCATAAATATTATAGAGTTTGATAGGGATAACAAGTTGGTTTCTCAAACTGTGTATTCGGGGCAGGCGGAAATTACCGCATCTGAAAATTGCGATTATGTCGTTATAGAAGAAATTTACGAGGATAATGACAGGCAGATCTATTCGCAAAGGGTGTTGTATGACCGCTTTCAGGGCGAGGCAGAAAAATGCTTTTATCTTCCGCGTGACGATGGGTTTGTCAATGTGAATAGCCTTAAAATTAATTTCTGATAATGTACTGTCATAGTTAAGCTGTGGCGGGGTAAAAATTAAATTCATGTAATAATTTAAGGAAAAATTATTATGCGTCTGGTCATAAAAGTGGGAACGTCAACTCTTGCGCACTCCACGGGCAAACTTAATATAAGAAGGGTGGAAGAGTTGTGTAAAGTTATAAGCGATTTAAAAAATGCGGGGCATGAAATTGCCCTCGTGTCGTCGGGGGCCATCGGAATGGGCGTGGGCAAACTTAATTTGTCCTCGCGCCCGCAGGATATGCCCACAAAGCAGGCGGCTGCCGCTGTGGGGCAGTGCGAGCTTATGTACGTGTACGACAAGCTGTTTTCGGGGTACAATCACACGGTTGCGCAGATTCTCATAACGGGTGAAGATATCGAAAATTCTTCGCGCCGCTCTCACTTTGTCAATACAATGGAGAGGCTGATAGAACTCGGTGCGCTGCCGGTCATCAATGAAAACGATACGGTTGCAACCGACGAAATTTCCGTTGGCGATAACGATACGCTTGCTGCGATAGTGGCAACAAATATAGGGGCGGAGTTGCTTGTTCTGCTCAGCGATATCGACGGGTTATATTCCGCCGATCCTAAAAAAGACTGCTCGGCGATTCTGTTGAATGTGGTTGAAAAGATAGATGATAATATACGCGCTCTTGCCGGAGGGGCAGGGTCGTCCCTCGGAACGGGAGGAATGGCGACCAAAATTTCCGCTGCAAAAATTTGTATGGACAGCGGTGTGGATATGGTAATTGCAAACGGCTCAGGACCGCAGATTTTATACGAAATAATGCAGGGGAGGGGCAGGTTTACGCTCTTCAAAGGTAAAAAGCAATGACTACAAAACTTATTTTACAAAAAGCTGCCGCAGCCCGCAAATGCGCGGCGATGTTGTCTGAAAACGACAAAAATAAGGCATTATTAGCAATTTCAGACCGTTTAAATAGTACTATGTCACGCATAATATATCAAAATAAGCAGGATATCGAGCGTTCACGTAGTACTATGTCAGACGTAATGATTGATAGGCTTATGCTTTCGGAGGAAAGAATACGCGCAATGGCTAAGGGCGTGCGCGATGTTGCCGCACTTCCCGATCCCGTGGGTGAGGTTATCGAAAGTTTTACCCGACCCGATGGTCTGAAAATCAGTAAGGTGCGCGTTCCTTTGGGTGTCATCGCTATTATTTATGAAAGCCGCCCCAATGTCACTTCCGACGCCGCGGCGCTCTGCCTTAAAAGCGGAAACGTGTGCGTTCTGCGTGCGGGAAAAGAGGCTCACGCCTCGGCTTCGGCTATCGTTCAGGAAATGAAGGAGGGGCTTGAAGAGGTTGGGCTCAATCCTGATCTCATCAACCTTATTGAGGACACTTCGCGAGAGAGCGCAAACGAACTTATGACGGCTACGGGTTACGTCGACCTGCTTATTCCGCGCGGAGGCGCGGGGCTCATCAAAGCCTGTGTAGACAATGCCAAGGTTCCCGTAATTCAGACGGGTACGGGTATCTGTCACGTTTACGCAGATGATTCTGCCGACTTCGATATGGCGTTGAAAATTATTGAAAACGCAAAGTGCAGCCGTCCCTCGGTGTGCAATGCAATGGAGGTCTGCCTCGTCCATGCGGGCATTGCCGGGCATTTTTTGCCGTTGCTCTATAAAAGGCTCGTCGCCGACAGAGCTGAACATAAGGTCACTTTAAAACTTGACGAAAGATCATATAACATTCTCGGCAGTCTGCCTTATTGTGAGATGGCGGGGGAGAGCGACTTCGATACCGAATTTTTAGACTATAAAATGGCGGTCGCTGTTGTCGATGACGTAAACGGGGCGATTGCGCATATTTCCGCACATTCCACGGGGCACAGCGACTGTATTGTCACCAAAAATTCCCGAAATGCCGCACTCTTTACGCGGCTTGTCGATAGCGCGGCGGTGTATGTGAATGCTTCAACCCGTTTCACGGACGGAGGTGAGTTCGGACTGGGCTGCGAAATGGGCATCTCCACCCAAAAATTGCACGCCCGCGGCCCCATGGGACTGAAAGAACTTACAACATATAAATATATTGTAAGCGGCAACGGCAACATCAGGTAATTTTTTGACCGCGATTTTACTCACGGCGTTGTGTGTGGAATACTGTCGCCGGGAGTGACTTTGCCGCACTTGCGTGAAAATTATTAAATAAAGTTTAGTTTCGGCGCTGTCGCTGTTATCATTTTGTTGACAACGCCGTTTTTTCCTGATAAAATCTCTGTGAAACAAGCGGCGCAAAAATTTTTTTGTGCGGCAGTTATTGTTGAAAAAACTGTATTTTGATGCAAATTATGTATGTAATCAGTAACAAAACGGCTTAAAACTATTATATAATATGCGCGTAGTGTGACGGGGCAACCGTTGTGGTGCCTGTAAAAAGGAGGATAGCTTCATGCTCAACATTTTTTTGACGTCAATCAACGCGGTATTGCCGATAGTGCTTCTCATTCTGCTCGGTTACATACTTCGTCGCGTCAATTTTCTCAACGATAATTTTGTCTCGGTGGGCAACAAACTTGTTTTCAATGTCTGTCTGCCCTGCATGTTGTTTATAAACATCTATAACATCGATGACTTATCGTCTGTCGATTGGTCGCTTGTCATTTATGCCATCGTTGCGGTTTTTGTAATTTTCGGTCTCGGTCTTGCCGTGAGCATTCTGACCACAAAGGATAACCGCAGAAGGGGAGTAATCCTTCAATGTTGCTACCGCAGCAACTTTGCCATAATCGGCATTTCCCTTGCAGCTTCTCTTGCGGGAACGGCGGCGGGCGCCGAAGATATTGTAAACGGCGTAGTTGCGATCATACAGGCTTTCACCATTCCCATATTTAACATTTTAGCTGTCGTTTCGCTCTCTATTTTTGTCAAGCCCGAAGCTCAGCTCGATGAAAACGGAATGTTGGTTTCCCCCGCAAACAAGCATGCCGACGTAAAAAAAATACTTCTCAATATCGTTAAAAATCCGCTGATAATCGGTATAGTTGCAGGTTTGATTTTTGTAGGACTGCGTTATGCGCAAATTGCTCTGTGGGGAAGCGCGGTATTTACCATAAAAAATAACCTCACATTTTTATACGATTGCTTCGATAATTTAAAGTCCGTGGCTACGCCCCTTGCCTTGATTGTGCTTGGCGGTCAGTTCAAGTTCTCCGCCGTCAGGGGCATGACAAAGGAAATCGTCGTCGGAACGGTGTTCCGCGTCGTAATCGCACCCCTTCTCGGGGTGGGTTGCGCCGTGCTTTTGAGCGAGTTCACTCCGCTTCTCAACTTCGGACAGACCGAATATCCCGCGCTCATAGCGCTCTTCGGCACGCCCGTGGCGGTTTCGAGCGCCATCATGGCGGAGGAGATGGACAACGACGCCCAGCTTGCCGGACAACTCGTTGTGTGGACGAGTATTTCCTCGGTTCTGACTGTATTTCTGACGGTATTTGCTCTGATGTCTGCGGGCTTGCTCGCTGTTTAAAACGGTGAACTAATATGAAAATTCTTGCTGTAAGTTCGCGCGGAGTGTGCGTTGAAATAGAAAATCAAAGCCCTTATTTTGCGCCCGAAAAGTTTACCGTCATGCTTAACGGCACCGCCGTGCGTGAGGAGAGCGCAAATGTTTTCAGTCTGTTCGGGCTTGAACCCGAAAGCTGTTACGAGCTCAGCGCGGCGGGTCAGAGCATAAAGTTTAAAACGGGCGCGGAAAGCGCCCTGTTCAACGTGCGCGATTTTAATGCGCGCGGCGACGGAATTAACGACGATACGTCGGCTTTTGCCGCGGCGATAGCCTGCCTTCCCGCAGGCGGAACGCTGTTTGTCCCGGCGGGCAGATACCTTTTAAAACCCCTGTTTTTAAAGAGCGAAATAACTTTATATCTCGACGGCGGCGCGACCCTTGTTGGACGCCCCGAAAGAGAAGTCTATCCCGTTTTGCCCGGTTTGGAAGACGGCGTCAATCTCGGCACGTGGCAGGGGGAGGAGGCAAACTGCTTTGCTTCGCTCATAACGGCTTGCGGCGCGCATGACATAACCGTCATGGGCGAAGGCGTTATCGACGGCAACGCGCCTGCGGGCGACTGGTATGTCAATCACCGCGTCATGCGCACGGCGTGGCGTCCCCGCGGGGTGTTTTTTAACCGCTGTAAAAACATTACCATGTTCGGCGTAACTGTAAAAGATACGCCCAGCTGGAACGTTCATCCCTATTTTTGCAGGGATGTAAAGCTTTACGATCTGCGTCTTTTCAATCCCTCGGGCATGCCCACTACCGACGGAATCGACCCCGACACCTGCGACGGTGTGGAAATTGCGGGGGTGCAGATTTCGGTGGGCGACGACTGCATTGCCATAAAATCCGGCACCATTGAGCAGGCTAAAAAGTATCGCATGTCATGTAAAAATATCACCATTCGCAACTGTTATATGCGCGACGGTCATGGCGGCGTCGTCCTCGGCAGTGAGATGTCGGGCGGAATAGAAAATATCTCCGTCAGCCAATGCCTCTTCGAGGGGACCGACCGCGGACTGCGTATAAAAACCCGCCGTGGAAGGGGAAGAATAGGCATAACAGACAATATCGAATTCAGTGATATTGTGATGAAGGGTGTAAAAGTTCCATTTGTCGTCAATATGTACTACAATATGGGCGATAATACGGGGCACACCGAGTATGTATATACAACCCAAAAGTTGCCCGTCGACGAGTTCACTCCGTATATAGGCAAGTTCACGTTCAGGAACATGGTCTGTACGGGCGTTGAATACTGTGCGGGTGCGTTTTACGGTCTGCCGGAAGCCCCCATAGGCGGCGTCGCGTTTGAAAACGTCAGTTTTTCGTTTAATCCAAACGCTGAGGCGGGCTTCCCCGATATGAAAGAAATCAATAAAAAGGTCAAAAACGAGGGGCTGTATTTCCAGTTCGTCGATAAAGTTGTGCTTAAAAACGTCACTATACAAAACCCCTGCGGACAACCCGTAGTGCTTGAAGGAGTGGGGGAATATGTTGAAGAAAACTAACAGATAAAAGGGAGTTGTTTATGAAATTATCGGCAAAAGATACTTATTACGTCGGCGTTAACGACCATCAGTCCGACCTTTTTGAAGGGATTTACAAAATTCCCAACGGCGTAGCCTATAATTCTTATGTCATAGTCGACGATAAGATTGCTGTCATGGACGCCGTGGACGAAATTTTCGGCGATGAATGGATGGCAAATGTCAAAGAAGTTCTCGGTGGCAGAAAGCCCGACTACATAGTAATTCAACATATGGAGCCAGACCATTCGGCAAACGCTCTTCGTTTTGCCCGGGAATACCCCGATGTAAAGCTCGTCGGCAATACAAAGACGTTTGTTATGCTCGAAGAATATTTCGGTACCGACTTTGCCGACCGCAGAGTGGTTGTCGGCGACGGCGATGCTATTTCTTTGGGCAGGCACGAGCTGCGTTTTATGTTTGCACCCATGGTGCATTGGCCCGAAGTTATGGTTACCTACGATGCGTTTACCAAAACTGTGTTTTCGGCTGACGGATTTGGCAAATTCGGCGCGCTTGACGTTGAAGAGCCTTGGGACGATGAGGCGAGGCGCTATTATATAGGTATTGTAGGCAAATACGGCAAGCAGGTAGATGCCGCTCTCAAAAAGCTGTCTGCGCTCCAAATAGAACGCGTTTGCCCCCTGCATGGCCCCGTGCTCGAAGGAGATCTTTCGCACTATTTCGGTCTTTATTCAACCTGGGCCAATTACGAGCCTGAAATCGACGGCGTTATGATAGCTTATGCCTCGGTTTACGGGCACACAAAGAAGGCAGCAGAGCTTCTGGCGGAGGAACTCATAACTGCTGGTTGCAAAAACGTGCTCATGCACGACCTTGTCCGCGACGATCGCTCGGTTTGCGTTGCCGATGCGTTCAGGTATTCCAAGCTCGTCATCGCAGGCATAACCTACAATGCTTCGCTTTTCCCCGCCGTGCGTGAATTTATCGAAAACCTTACCGAGCGCAATTATCAGAAAAGAGTAGTGGGCTTTATCGAAAATGGAACGTGGGCGCCCGTAGCAGCAAGGCTTATGCAAGAAAAGTTTGGCAAGAGCAACATAACTTTTGCGCAGAATACGGTGTCGGTGCGCGCAGCGCTGAACAACCAAACGCGCGAACAGGTCAAGGCACTCGCCGTTGAAATGGCACAATAAGTTTTACAGGAGATATTTATGAAAAAGATTAAGGAACTCTGGGCTGAATTCAAAAAATTCATCTCGCGCGGCAATGTCGTGGATATGGCTGTCGGCGTCATTATCGCCAGCGCGTTCACGGCAATCGTGACCGCGGTAACTTCCGGCATTTTAATGCCACTCGTCAACTGGGCTGTAACAGCGGCAACCGGCGGACAGGGGCTTGAAGGGTTGAGGACGGTGCTCGGCACGCCCGCTTATGTGATTGATGAAGTTACGGGTGCGCAGATTATAGACTGGGCAAGCACGAATTATATTGATTGGGGCACGCTCATCAACGCCGTTGTAGATTTCATTCTCATAGCCGTAATACTCTTTACCATTTTAAAAGTATTCGTCGCTTTGCAAAAAATGGCAATTGATGCCAACGGCGAAGACGCAAAGAAAAGGCGCAGACTTGCGGCGCAATATAAAAAGAGCGGCATGAGCTATTCGGAAGCTATGAAAAAGGCCGATGAAGATATCGCTGCCGAAAAGAAGGCTGCGGAAGAAAAGAAGGCTGCCGAAGAGGCAGCTGCCGCCGCAAAACCTACGACCGAGCAGTTGCTCGCCGAAATCAGAGATCTGCTCGCCGCACAGAACGCAGCAGGCGGCAATCAGACACAATAAAAGCAATAAGAGCAGAGAAAGAAAAGCCACCCTTGCACGGGTGGTTTTTTTGTGTGTAAAGACTTGGTGTGCGGGTGTTTTATGTTATGTTCGGTAGTATTCTTGCTGTAGGCAGACAAAGGAATGCCTTGTATAATTGCAAATGGCAAGAAGAGAAAGAATATATTTTAATTGAGCAGCAATAAAAATTTATATAGGATAAAATGCGGTAGCAAAATTTATATAAATATACTTTAAAATTTATTGATTTTTTTTTGTTGTTGTTGTATTATATTAAGGTAAATTTTGCTTCCGTAGTTAAATGGATATAACAGCCCCCTCCTAAGGGGCCGTTGTGGGTTCGATTCCCGCCGGGAGTACCAATTGAGCGCGTCCTGCATTTTGCTGGGCGCGCTCAATTTTAAAACGACGATGCGGGAATCGAGGGCGGCAAACAAGCAAAGTTTGTTCGGGTCGGCGGACGCTTTTTCTGTGGATATAATTTAATTTTATAGACATGATTGATGGCGATTGTTATAATATATATACTCAAAATATATACTCAAAGTAAATGCGGGGGTGTAAGATGTTTGACGGAAGACTGGAAACTTTTATAAAAGTTGCGGAGTGCGGAAGTTTTAGTAAAGCGGCGGAAGATTTGTTTATTACTCCCACGGCAGTCATGAAGCAGATTAATGCGCTCGAAAAAGAGATATCCGCAACATTGTTTGAGCGCACCAACCATGGTCTGCGCCTTACCAAGGCTGGCGAAAGTTACTTGCAGGATGCGCGATATATCGTGGAATATTCCGACCGCGCCGTGGAAAAGGCAAGGGAGATAGACGAGGGCGAAAGCCGCAAGTCAATTCGTATAGGTGTTTCCGCTATGACCCCCGCGCGCTTTGTCCTTGATTTGTGGTCTCAGATTCAAAGCAGTATGCCCAATCTCAAAATTGAGCTCATCCCTTACGAAAACAACCCTGTCAACGCGCGCGAAATTCTTAAAAACCTCGGGCAGCACATAGACGCTGTCGGCGGGTTGTACGACGATAATTTTTTAACGGACAGGGGTTGCTCGGCTACTCATCTCTATGATAAAAAGTTACTGCTGGCGGTGCCGGTTTCTAATCACCTGAGCGGAGAAAGCATAATAACGGCAAAAAAACTGAGGGGCGAAACCGTGCTGTTTATCCGCCGCGGCTGGAACGTATATATAGATAAAATGCGTGACGAGCTTGAAGGCGAGGGGGTGCTTACCGAAGATTTTGATATGTTCAATCTCGCCGCGTACAACCGTGCCGTGGCTCAGAATGTGCCTATAATAACAGTAGAAGGCTGGGAAGACGTGCATCCGCTTTTAAAATTCGTACCCACAGACTGGGATTACCGTATTCCGTTCGGAGTGCTGCATTCGCCCAATCCTTCAAAACTTGTAAAAAGGTTTCTGGATATAATAGAAAAAATTACTGCAACTTAATCATTTAATAATTTTGTAATTGTCCCGCGCAGCAAACATTGCTGCGCGGGACAATGATTTGTTTTTACTTTTGGTTTATGCTATAAACAAAACGGCTATTACCTTTAAATATATAAGGTGATATAATGGCATTGTAAATAAAAGGAGGCAAATATATTTATGGAATATGTAACCCTTTCAAACGGAGTAAAAATGCCGCAACTCGGCTACGGCGTATATCAGGTTTCGCGCGAGGAGTGCGAAAGGTGTGTGTCGGATGCGTTGAGGGTCGGCTACCGCCATCTCGATACGGCCCAGTCTTATTTTAATGAAGAAGAGGTAGGCAATGCAATCAAGAAGAGTGGGATTCCCCGCGAAGAGATATTCATCACGACGAAGGTGTGGATAGAACACTACGGCTACGAGGAGTGCAAAAAATCCGTCCTCGAATCCATGCGCAAATTGCAGGTCAACTATATCGATCTCGTTCTCCTTCATCAGCCGTTTTCCGATTATTACGGCGCTTGGAGGGCGCTGGAAGAACTTTATGCCGAAGGCAAACTTCGCGCAATAGGCGTTTCAAATTTCTATCCCGACAGGCTTGTGGACATCTGCTCTTTCTCGCGCATAAAACCCATGGTCAACCAGGTTGAAACGCACCCTCACAATCAGCAGAAGGTTGCTAACGAATGGATGGCAAAGTACGGCGTTGCACACGAGGCATGGGCGCCATTCGGCGAGGGCAGAGGGGGACTTTTCACCGACCCTGTCCTTGTAAAAATAGGCGAAAAATACGGAAAGACGGTTGCGCAGGTCATTCTTCGCTGGCATATTCAGCGCGGCATAATCGTCATCCCCAAGTCCACCCATATCGAGAGAATGGCAGAAAACTTCAAGGTGTTCGATTTCACGTTATCCGACGAGGACATGCAGGCTATCGCCGCACTCGATAAAGAGCAGTCGTCCTTCTTCTCGCATACCGATCCTGCGACGGTTGAAATGTTTGTCAAAATGGTCGAGGAGCGCCGGGGCAAGACGAGCGATACCGCAAAGAAAAACTGGTAAAGGAGAATTGTTATGAAAAGGTTTTTGTCGATTATTTTAAGTTTTGTTGCGGGCGCGTCAATGCTTGCTTTTTCAGCCTG
>ERZ1643251.4408-NODE-4408-length-12275-cov-5.756056_pt1 | contig 12275 bp, 15 predicted proteins | sample MGYA00579261_ERZ1643251 | MGnify/ENA primary metagenome ERZ1643251 (study PRJEB29033, sample SAMEA4952267) | chicken gut metagenome | biome: Broiler Chicken; feature: Gastrointestinal Tract; material: Caecum | place: Ireland | collected 2018 | study: Broiler... | reverse complement strand
TCGCCCTGTTGTCTTTTTCCCGCACCAACAAAAAAACCACCTTTCAGGTGGCTTTGTTGGTGGGAACAACAGGCCCACTCGAATACGCCGTTTCCTTTACCTTGTTTCTTTCACGCGTATCCGCTTTGCTCGCTTTATCATAGGTTCGTCCTCCCTCGTCAGATTTACGCTTTGCGTAAATTTGCGAACGGTTACGGTTCTTCGCCCTGTTGTCTTTTTCCCGCACCAACAAAAAAACCACCTTTCAGGTGGCTTTTGTTGGTGGGAACAACAGGGCTCGAACCTGTGACATCTTGCTTGTAAGGAGTATAGTATGAGATATAGTGCGTTTTTGGATACTGAAAAGAGTAATGGTATATGCCGTCCGTTTTCGCTTGATTTTAAGGTTTTTAAGTCTGATGCAACTGACGATTTCTATACTTGTCATCCTGTTAAAGATAAGCAAAGAAAAAGCTTTCGCGAACGTGAAGAAATAGACGCTTTGTATTTTGAATCTAAAAAGACAGCCGGGAAAATGCCGAATAAGTCGTTTGATGAAAAAATGGCAATAATTAAAGATATACTTTCCGCTAATATCAAAGAGCGCCGAAAGGCACTTCCGGAACAGCGGAAGGAATACGATACGATGATTGAGCGTTTGGACGAGTATATGAACGACCGTACCGGTATAGAAAAGTTTAATTCGTTCCAACGTGCAAAACGTTTCTTCCGTAAATTTGCGATGAATAAGCAGAAATTCAATTATGCGTTCACGGTAACGTGGGACGGCTCTTTATTTAACACCGAGGAGGAATGGCAAAAATCCTTGTTGAAGTACTTCGGCAACATTTGCGATCGTGACTCCGTTAAAATTATGGGCGCATTTGAATATGGCGAAGAAAACGAACGAATCCACTTCCATGGCGTTGGATATTTTCCGGACGAATATATAAACAACGGATTGTATCAAGCTGAACACTATTCAAAGAAGTTACACCGTCGAGTAAAGTATATAGAGTTTAATAAAATGCGTAAACGGTTCGGCGAGAATGAGTTTGACTCGTTGAAGTGTAAATCAAAACAAGAACTTAAAAGCGTTTTGAACTACATAACAAAGTACGTTATTAAGAATAACGGTAGGACGTATTATAGCCGTGGTCTGCCTGATAATGTAGTAACCCCTATTGACCCGAAGTATTGTTTTTATGAATTTTGTGACGGCGTAGTAAAATACTACTTAGCCGAAGATTTTTCATTTGAGAAAAACCGATTTTTTCGGGAGCTGGAACGTTTGAAAGAAGTTCCGGAAGAAGAGTTGCCGTTTGATACGGTGGGTTGTCAAACGTAGTCAACGATCTGAGACGATAAGCTGCGCCGTTTTGCGGGTTGCGTTCCGGAGTTCATCAACGGTATCGCCAAAAATTCAAGAGTCTATACAGTATAGGCTATTTTGCTATATAAAAAAATCTCCTCAAAATGTTAAAATATAAAAATTTTTACCGCCGAATGGAAAAATGCCGAGGTGATTCAAAGCGGTTTAGCGCTTCACCTCGGCTCCACGGCGTTTTACGCCGTCTAAAAAGCCGTTTTACAGACGAATTTAGTAGACGGCGCCCCTCGGCGCCGTCTCTCGTTCAGATTAAATTCGTCTAATTCTCAAAAACGGTTGTGCAAGGTAAAAAGACGGCAAAATAAAGGATTTATCCTTTTAGATTGCGAGGTAAAAAAGAGAAAAATAAGCGCGGTTTTGCGGTGTATAATTGGCTTTGATGAGGCAAAGGAAAAAGGATTTATCCTTTTGAGTTGCTTCGGCAACGCCAAGGATATAACGCAAAATGTAGACTGTCAAGAAGATAAGGCAGAAAAAAACAATGGTAAGCTACGCATTAAGGAATTGTTTTTTTCTGCCTTATCCTTGACTGACTGCAAGAGCTATTTTATAAATAAAACAATCCGTATAGTTTATAAGCTGCGTTGACGATCTGAGCCGTTCTACCGTGTTGAGGCGTGGGTCGTGCTTCGGGGTTCAGCAACGTAGCTGTTGTTCTGCGTTGTTGTATGGATTTGTATTGTGGTGCTGTTGGTCTATAATATTGATAAATTTCTACGTCGGAATTTTTAATTGTAACCTATTTTTAATTTTTTTTGATTGTTATCAAATTTTCTCCATATTTTTCTTTGATATAGGTTATGATTTTATTCTTTTGTAGTTTCGATTTAATTGTAAACATCCCGCCATATTCTTGTGCGTCTTCAATGAAATTTATTTTCAGAGTAAGAACGGTTTCTATTTCATTGCTTGTATTGTAAAAAGAAAAATATGCGAAAGTTAATTTGCAATTTTTATAAATTTCAAATAATATTTTGATTTTTTTAAATTTTCATCTTTGGGTTCATAAGGATATTTAATTATATCTAATACAATTTTTTCATTTTGAAATATAAAATAGAAATCATCATTTTCTAATTCGACATTAAAACATTCGTCAATTATTTTTACGTGGTTAAACGTTTGTTCAAAACAATAGGTACAAAGTGGTCTATTAGCTTTGGTGTATTTTTCCCCACAATTATGGCATATTGTTTTTGTATAATGCATATTTTTCCTTATTTAAAAATTATTTATCGTTCCGTAGTTCGTATTGATATTATTTTTTACTTGAAAATTTTTTCTGCCAGTTTCATCTTCTACTCCCAAAAGAAAGTCAGTACTCACATTAAAAAATTTTGCTATTGCTATTAAAACTTCATAACTTGGATTTGCTAAAGTTTTTTCGTATTGCGTTATTGTATTTCTTGCCACTCCAATTTGTATGGCTAAATCTTTTTGTAATAATCCTTTTTCGAGCCTTAATTCTTTAATTTTGCTTCCAATGTCTATCATATAAACATTTTATATAAAAATAATATTGTTTGTCTTGACAAGTCTGTATCATAGACTTATAATAAAATAAAGTTTGCATTATAGACTTTTAATCCCGTCCGTGGGGTCACAACGGAAAGGAAGGTATATTATGACAAGAAATGAAAAAGAAAACGTAACCGAAACTGTAGCCGAAGCCGTAACCGAAACTGTAAAAGTAAAAAGTTCACCACTTCTTACTATGACGGAAGCGTTGCTTAAAGCAGAGAAAGAGAACCGTTCTTTCAAACTTTACCGCAGTTGGTATTATTCCGAACGCAAGGATAAAAATTACTTTTCGTATAATGTATATTTGCGTTTGTTTGGAACCGTTCAGAAGTTTACGAAAATTGAACTTATTCCTGATGTAGGCTTTATAGAAGATAAAGATAATAAGTCTGCGAATATTTCAAAAAATTTATCCGCTTATCGGTTTATGCATCTTCTTTACGATATGGGAACTGAGCTTCGTTTATATATTCGTTCTAACATTCGTAAAAACGAAGATGGAAATGAAAATGTTTATTTTTCGTTTTTCGCGGAAAGTAATGACGGTTCCGTAAATATCTCTACCAGGATGATGCCGAAAGATAAAGGTTCTCGTGGATTTCTTGAAGCGGCTTTTGTCGGATTTGGTAAACTGCGTGGAATAAATGATAAAGATTACGAGGAACTTTACGAACTTAGAGAAGAGTTTACAAAAGTTCTTATGCCCGGTGAATTACCTCCTGAGCAAGTCGATATCGGTATTGAATAAAATTTATGCCGGCGATAGTGGGGACCGGCTAAACAATACTACCCACTACAAATGGGTTTTGCAGACAGCTATTATTCCCTTATGTTCCTATGACGAACAGAAACTCTTCGACCTGAGCACGTCGCAAAACTGTTTAACTTTGCTTATAAGCTTCCGAAGTCGACGGAAGAACCGCACCGGGCGGTATCCCGGAATAATAAAGGGGGTGCAGAAATGTCCGGAAAGAAAAAATATACGCAGTCGCAAAAAAAGGCATATTACAGCGGTATGGGTTACGGCGTCGGATACAATAGAAAAGCTATTGCATTTGACAGCGATATAAACAAAGAGTCATTTCGCGCCGGATATAAGGCAGGCATATCTGCTGCCAATAAAAATCCGAAAAAGTATCCGACTATTAAAAAAAAGAAATAGCTTTCCCCTCTTTTAACTCGGCACCGAGTATAAAGGTGTAATTATTTATTAAAGGAGATAAAATATGGCAAAAGGATTAAAAATTGCACTGATAGTAGTGCTTGTCGTCGCAGTTCTGGGCGGCGGTGTTGCCGGAATAATAAGCCTTGTCGATAGCGATAAGTTCGATACGAAAAACATCTCGGATCTTTCGTTCGGCGTCGGCGGCTTGGATTCCGCAGGTAAATATATGTCAACCGATCAATCGATATATACTAAAGACGCTTTCGAGTGTCAAGGTCTCAATGTTTCTTTGGAGTTCGATTCGGAGATAAGTTATCAGATTTATTTTTACGACCAAAATAACGACTTCGTACATACTACCGGGAAGCTCGAAGGCGCTTTTGTCGCAGACAGTATTCCTTTCTTTGCAAAATATGCAAGAATAGTTATTACTCCCGACGATGACGAAAAAGTTACAAGCCTCGAAGTCTTGAAATACGCAAAGCAGCTTAACGCAAAGGTTAACCGTGAACAAGGTTTTAAGAATTATACGGAAAATCTTCTTGATTTTAAGTATAAAGATAAAGTTATTGGTTCTACGGGAGAATTGGAAGATGCTGCAGGAACATCTTACCCTGATTCCGATGCCAGCGAATTTGTAAATATTGCTCCTTATGATGAATGTTTATATTTTAAGGATGCACCTAATTCTTCCTGGGCACTTGGCTGTGTTTTTTACTTTTATGATTCGGAGAAAAATTATATTTCTAAGTTTAAAGTAATTGATTTAGCTATTTGCGATTTTACTTCTTCCGAAGGTATTCGTTATCTTCAAGTTTTAACTAAAGATTTACCGGAGAATACAAAGTTTTTCCGTATGTTTTGGCAAAACGGTTCTCCTTATCCTGAAATTTATTGTCGTTAAATTAACGGGGAATAGCAATATTCCCCTTTCCTGTTTATGAAATTCTTTCGTACGTTTGTAATTTTAATAATTTTAGTTTTAGGAATTTTTCCCACGTTCAACGTCGTGGCGTTTGCCGATGGGATAAATTCGGGCTCCGATATTATCGAGGATCTGCAGGCGGACGAAAAATTCAATATAGCCGATTATCCCGAGAACAATTCCGATTATTCGTTATATTTTGTGACTATAGCGGAGAGCGAACAAAAAGAATTGCTCATATATCTTTATCAGCCTTGCGTTGAAAAAGATCTTCGTGCAACTTCCGTCAATTTGTCAGTAGGTATATATTCTTCTTTGAAGTATGAAAATTATACCTTAACTTTTTTGAATTCTTCGGGGACGTTATACAAATATAAAGTAAACGGTGTTACCGTTGCGGATAGTGCCGCTCGTTATTATGCCATATCTTCCGTATACAGACTTTGGGATAAAGATCTGGACGCTTCCGGTTCACAGCAAATATCTCAAGTCCCTTTCAAAGTAGGAAAAATGATAGCTTTTTCCACGATAAACGGTTCGGAGTATTGTGAGTGCAGAGATCTCGAAACGATACTCGTAACCGATAAGCATGTAGGCTTTGTAAGATATGCCAACGGTACTCTTTTCGGAGTCGGCGTTACTTATAGGGATTCCCATTACGTTGCGTTTTCAACCGATAAACCTATGGATAGGTTGAAATCTGCAAGAGTCGGTTTCTATTATCAATCTTATGAAACTAATCCCGGAGCTTTTGGCGCCGAGGTTCCGACTTGGGGAAATAAAATATATTCGCAAGTTAATATAAACGAAGACGACGATACCGTAACCTCTGATAAAACGGGACCTTTTGTTGAGTCGTATTCTTGGAAACGTATTCAAACGGTATCGGAGTTTATAGCGAGCGAAGAAAATACTTACTTGCTTTATGAAGGTGTCTTTGTCGATATTTATTCGGATACCTCTATCGGCAGCGAAGCAAAACAAGCGATAAGCGGTTTATCCTGGGTTTTACGATTTTACGAAACGGATTATCAGCTGGATACAAGTTCGGTCACCACAACAGGTCATATATATGAAAGCTCTGTAAGAGTTTCCGACGTAACTATTCTTCAGCTTGAATTTGAGACCGACGGTGTGGTCTATAACCTGGGTGTCGTGGATAATATGGCAACCGGATCCACTACCCCCGATAATGATCGGGAAATAAGTGTTACGATCAGCGAAGATCTGAAAGACGTTATTAAAACACTTATTACCATTCTTGCCTTTGTCCTCGGAGCGGTATTGATTATTGTGATTTTGCCGTACATAATAAAATTTATCGGTTTTATATTGAAAATCCTTATTGCTCCTTTTAAGCAGCTTTTTGCCGGCTCGAAGAATAAAAAAAGGCGGTGATTATGGTAAATAAAAAAAGCAAAGTTACATATCCTCATTTCAGATATTATAAAAAGGCAAATCACCCTGCTTTGATTGTGGGCGAAAAATCTGTAGATGAATATAATTTTCGCAAAGTAATGCATAGTGAAAAGGACGGAAAAAAGAGAAACGAAAAGGTATATCCGAATCCGAACCCGAAAGACAAAAACCCTATGTATATCGGAAAGCGGATCCGTCATGATAATAAAAAGTTTTTTGGAAAAAAATTATCTTGGAAATATAAAAAGTAGCACCCACAAGAGTCATTAGCTCTCGCATTTGGCTATATGTTAGCCGTGCTACCTTGTAGACAATATATCATATAACAATATTTTTGTCAAGGTGTAGAATGTTGCAGGAAAAAAGTAAACGTATTGGTAAAGCCATAAAAACAAGTGCAAGTGTTATACGAAAAATAATCGGTATTTTAAGTATACTCTTCGGCATACTGATAGTTGGCGCTATATTAAGCGTAGCCATTCCTTTGGGCAAATACCTTTCGGAGATTTTCGGATAATGCATAAAGTTGTAAAAAGTATTCTAATTTTAATACTATGTTTAATCGGTGCCTTTGTTGTGGGGTATTTTGTATATGTTGCAAAAGTTTGCTAGTCGTGATAATAAAAGTGTAGTATGCACGCGTTCCTTAAAAACTTAATCTTCTAAACCTAATAAATAATCTGCGGAAACATTAAATATTTTACATAAATTAATTATGTTTTCAATATCGGGTTGTGTTCTACCTTGTTCCCAAGACGCATAACAATTTGGCGATACTTTGAGTATCGTATATATCGCTTTTTGCGTTAAATTTCTCTCTTTCCTTATGTTTTTTAATCTTTCATTAAATTTCATAATTAAATTTTATCATAAACTACCCAAAATGGGTTGACAATACCCAAATTGGGTAGTAGTATGTTTTTGTACCCATAATGGGTAGAAAAGGAGATCTTATTATGAATATAAAATGTATTGGATTAGAAATTCTTGCGAATAATATTAAAAATTATAATCCGAAAGAATGTGACGGTGAAAGCAAACAAGATTTACAAGATGAATTTGAAAGATTGAAAAATATTCCTGATACTTTGAATGTACTTGAATTGCGTTTGATTTGGTATTTAAGAAATTTAGGACGTCCTGAATTGATGTTTTTGCTTGTAAAAAATGCTAGAAAAAGTTGTATAGCATGGCAAGAAACGCTTGCTACTCGTGATAAATTGGCTGATCTGATTTTGAATTCTTCGTCGAATGTTATGTAAAGTGTTTTTTGTAGATTTGGTTTGAATATTAAGTTTTGAAATATGGTAATGTTGCTTTATGTTGCCATATTTTAATATTTGTAGTGAGGTATTTTGTATATGTTGCAAAAGTTTGCTAGTCGTATAAAAATAATAAAAATCTTTAACGTAAAGGCTTTTTTTCGTAATCTTGATTACCGTCACTACGTCTGCGTCGGTATAACCGCTGCTTTCGTTTTGGTAAATATCTTTTGCTTTCCTTATACCTTCCCCCGGCTCGGCGAAGCTTTCCGGGACCTCGGACTTTCTATCGGGTATCATTACGCGAACGTTCTTCAACTTGAAACGGATATAGTGCCTACGGTTACGGCTTTATCGGCTATGCCTTATTCAATAGATTTCTTGCCGGCAACGTGGGAAGAATTCAAAACGAATTGGACGTTATATTGGGATAAGTTCACGGACTTGCAAACGTTCTTTGACTATATTGTTTCTCTCAAAAACGTAGGTTTTATTTTTTCGTATATCGTGTCTATTCTCGTTCCGGTTATCGTCCTTGTCGTTGTACTTATAAGTGTGCAATTGAATAAACAAGATAATTTTTATAACCTTGATAGTAAGCCGTTAAAGCTGTTTAAGAAACTGTCGGATAAAATATATCGTCCGGTGAAAGCGTGGATTTCGGATTTTATAAATTTTGTCAAGACGTGGGAATTTGTACTGCCGGCGAAAGAACCGAAACCGGGCGAGATAGTGAAACGTTCCGGTATTTCATATTTGAAAATATGGGCGTTTATATGGATTCTTAATTGTAACGTGATACCTGTTTTGATTGAGTCCCTTGCGTTCCTTTATTACTTCGTCGTGTCTTATGACGTGGGAAATATCTATATTCAAGTATATAAAATGCTTTTGGATCTATCTGTTATCGGTAAATTTATACCGCCGTTTGGTTGGTTCGTAATTGCCTTGATCGTGTTCGATAAAATCCGTAAAAAAATGGGTTACGATAAATTGTGGCACCACGAATTGATGAATCGTGGATTCATTAACGAAAGGGGCGTTTTTTCGCTTATCGTTGCGCCGATGAGAGCCGGAAAGACGAAGGCCAGCGTTGCTATGGCTCTTTCTCGTGAAGTTATGTTCCGTGATATGGCGTATGAGATCATATTAAAAAGTGATTTGAAATTTCCCTATTTTCCGTGGATAAATTTTGAAAATTGCTTAAAGTCGGCTATGGATAAAGGCAGCGTGTATAATCTTGCTACCTGTCGACGTTTTGTGAAAAGTAAAAAAATAAAGTTTTATAAACGTCCGAAACAAAAATATATCTTCGATTACGACTTCGAGCGTTACGGTCTGGAATACGATAATAAAAAGTATATCGAAAATCTATTTGACGTTTTGAACGATTATGCGCAAGCATATTTTATATACATAATTCAATCCTCTTTGATTGTTTCGAATTATTCTATTCGTGTGGACGATATAATCGAGGATATAGGAAATTTCCCTTTACGTCACGCCGATTTTTTCAAAACCGATAGTAGGCTTATTGAAGCTTTATCACGTCACAGTCATATTGTAGATTATGATAGTTTGCGTTTAGGAAAAAAGATTTCCTGCGAAAGCAAATTTGCTTTCGAGTTTGGCGTAATAGATATTACCGAGATAGCGAAAGAACGGCTTAATCAGATAGAGTCTCAAGGATTAAAGAAAACCGATATCGAAGCTAATCAGCTTAATGACGGTTTTAATGATTGGGTTAAAATGTGTGGTCATAACGCTACTATCGATTATAAGTGTTTTGTATCTATTTATTGTGACGATCAACGGGAACAAAATTTGCCCGCTTCGCTTCGGGAAGTAGGGGAGATCCTCAGAATCGAGGAAGCCAAAAAAGATTATTTGGCTATGCCGGGATTCTTTATGGGTGAGTTGCTCTATTCCCTGTCTCATAGGATAATATCTAATTTGCATAAGAAAATCCGTTATAATCAAGGCGGAAATTCTTTGCTTTATTATATATTACATACGATATTTTCAAAGATAGAAAGCTATTATCAACGTATATATAATATTTTCGGTTATGAGGTATTGAAAATTTCTGTTCAGGACGGAGCTCAGAATAACGATAAAATCTTACATAAGTTTTTCATATCGAATAAAAAGGATCTTTCTCTTCGTTATTCTACCGACTGTCTTTCGGATCTCCTTGCCGTCCGTTCGCTTAGGGCTATATGGGGATTTGACGAACTCCCCTCTTACATCGGAACTAAGGCAACATTCGAAGAGTTGGAAAAGCAAAATTCTTTCTTCGTTAATGGAGTATCGAAGCAATTAAAAGTTTCCAGTTCCAAAAAACAAAAAATGCCGACAGCTCCGAAAGTAGAGCTGCCGAACCGTAAGTTTTTTTAGTGCTGTCTGTAAGCGCCGTTGACGAGCTGAGCCGTTCTACCGTGTTGAGGCGTGGGTCGTGTTCCAGGGTTCAGCAACGTAGTCGTTGTTCTGAGCTGTTGTCCGGGTTGTCTTGTTGCGTTGTGCTACGGTGTTGAAGTTCGAGGTTTAAAGTTTGTTAAAAATGGTTTGTTTGGTTGATTGTTCCGTAGTTGTTGTTTATGTCAATTCCTACGTTGTAAATCTTTCTTCCGGATTCATCTTCTAGCCCCAAAAGATAATCAGTTGATATTTCAAAGTATTGTGATAATAAGGCTAAATCTTTTAATGATGGTTCGGTGTAACCTGTTTTCCAATTTGTAAGTTTTTGTTTGGGTATACCTATAGCTTTGCAAATATCTTTTTGCTGTGTTTTGGTTTGTTTTAAGATTTCTTTTAGCCTGTTGCAGAAGATGTCGTACATATTATTATAGTACAACTTTTTGATATTTAGTGTTGACAGTATCAATTTTTGATACTATAATTATATTATCATTTTTAGAGGATACTTATATGAAGATTTTAGTTGCTTGTGAAGAAAGTCAACGAGTTTGCATTGCCTTTCGGGAAAAAGGTCACGAAGCATATAGTTGTGATTTGGATTTTTGTTCCGGCGGTCGCCCAGAGTGGCATATATGGAATGATGTCAGTCGTTTATTAAATGGTGATAAGAAATTTTTAACGTGTGACGGTAAGGAGTATTATATTGATAAATGGGATATGATTATTGCTTTTCCGCCGTGTACGTATTTAACAAAAGCCGGCGCTAATTTGCTTTATACTAAATCGGGGTTAGATTCTAAACGTTACGATGAGGGTTGTAAAGCTGCGTCGTTCTTTTATATGATTTGGAACGCGAATTGCGATAAGGTAGTTATCGAAAATCCTATTCCGATGAAAGTTTTTAATCTACCGGAACCGTCACAAGTTATTGAGCCGTATTATTTCGGTGAACCTGTGACGAAGAAAACTTGCCTTTGGATTCGTGGGAATTTGCCTTTGCTTTCCCCTACTAAGGTAGTAGAGCCAACGTATACTTTTCAAACTTACCCTGCTTTTAAGAACTGTAACGGCAAGTATCGACAAAAAGCGCGGAGTAAAACTTTTCCGGGCGTTGCTAAGGCTATGGCGTTAAGTTGGGGCGGTGACTGGTATACGTAGTTTTGTTTTTTAGTTGTTTTCCCGTTTTGCGTTGTGGGTCGTGTTACAGGGTTCAGCAACGTAGTCGTTGTTCTGAGCTGTTGTCCGGAGTTGTCTTGTTGCGTTGTGCTACGGTGTTGAAGTTCGAGGTTGTATAGATTGGTGAGTTGTTATTATGTTATTCCGTGATTGGTGTCAAAGTTGGTTAGATATATATAAAGTTCCGTTTGTCGGTAAAAGTACGTTAGATACTATTAAGTATTGCTTGAAACACATTTTACCTGCGTTCGGCAATAAGGAACTTTCGGACGTTCGGGGGGTTGATATTCAAGCGTTTGTAAATTCGTTGAATAGCAAACCGAATATTCAGGATAAGTGTCGAAAGTATCTTCAGGATATATTCGAGTATGCTTATCGTAACCGCTATATTGATTTTAATCCTATGTTGGCGGTGAAGTTTAAGACGTACCGTTTTAAGAATACTAAACCGCTGAATGAGGACGAGCGAGAACAGTTTATAAAAAGTCTTGACGGAAAGAAGTACAAACTATTGTACCTTACATATTTATACACCGGTGCAAGGCTTGCCGAAGTTATTACGCCGGGTAGTTTTGAGGTAGATTTTGATCGGAAAATAATATATATTCACGGCACAAAAACCGCCGGCTCGGACAGAATAATGCCTTTGTTCGACAAACTCGCCGAAGAACTGAAAAGAGTTCCGGATTATAAAGTGTATTTTGAGCGGTATACTCGTAATTATGTTTATCTCCGATTGAAGCGTCACCTTGAAGAATGCGGCTTGCCTCATTTTTCCGTTCGCACTCTACGGTGTACGTTTTCTTTAATGTGCTATGAGCTTGGAGTAAGGGCAACAACGGTGCAAGCGTGGTTGGGTCATACGACCGTAAAAACAACGACCACGTTTTATTTAGATAAAAAAAGCTTAGCGCAATCGATGAGCGAAACTGTTCAAAATGAGGTTGCGACTGTGAATAAAAATTTGTAATTTTGACAACATTTCAAATTGCAAAATGTTGTCATTTGGTTTTGCCTATT
>ERZ1643251.4407-NODE-4407-length-12277-cov-5.961954_pt1 | contig 12277 bp, 10 predicted proteins | sample MGYA00579261_ERZ1643251 | MGnify/ENA primary metagenome ERZ1643251 (study PRJEB29033, sample SAMEA4952267) | chicken gut metagenome | biome: Broiler Chicken; feature: Gastrointestinal Tract; material: Caecum | place: Ireland | collected 2018 | study: Broiler... | reverse complement strand
GTCGCCGTACTTATTGTCGAACACGCCGACGATGCCCTCTTCCCTCGCGCGCTCGTAAGGCATCTCTTCGAACACGACGGGGATGTTTTCCTTTATCTTTTCGTTGACGAGGTCTTCGACGGCTTTGATCTCTTCCTGCGTCATGGGGCGGTCGAAGTTGAAGTCGAAGCGCAGGCGCTCGGGGGTGATGTTGCTGCCCTTCTGGTTCACGTCGGGCGAGAGCACCTGTTTGAGCGCGGCGTTGAGGAGGTGGGTGGCGGTGTGCAGGCGGGTGGTCGCCTCGCCGGTATCGGCAAGCCCGCCCTTGAATTCGCCCGCCGCGACGGCGGCGTGGCTCTTTTCCTGATGTTCCTTGAACGCCTCGGCAAAGCCCGCTTCGTCTACGGTGTAGCCGCGTTCCGCAGCCATTTCGACGGTGAGCTCGAGGGGGAAGCCGTAGGTGTCGTACAGTTTGAACGCCGCCTTGCCGCCGATGCACGTTTCTCTGCCGTAAGCGGCGTCCGGCTTTGCCATGAACTCGTTTTTGCGTTCGATGCCCGCAAGCGTCTTTTCGAACTCCTTCATGCCCTTTTCGAGCGTCGCCTCGAAGCGCTCGGTTTCGCGGGAGATCTCCGAGAGGATGTATTCCTCCTTCTGCGGCAGCAGCGGATAGGCTTCGCCGTAGACCTCCTCGATGAAGATCTTTGCGACGGGGAGCATCTCTTTGCCGTCGATGCCGAGGGCGCGGCAGTAGCGCACCGCGCGGCGCATGAGGCGGCGGAGGATGTAGCCCGCCCCCGTGTTGGAGGGAAGGATGCCGTTGACGTCGCCGATGAGCATGACGGCGGTGCGGGTATGGTCTGCGACGATGCGCATCGCCTTCTGCGCCTGCCCGCCGTCGTCGTACTTTTTGCCGGACGCCTTTTCGAGACAGGCGATGACCGACGCGAAGAGGTCGGTCTTGTAGCCGTCTTTCAGCCCGTTGAGGAAGGCGAGCATGCGGTCGAGCCCGAAACCGGTGTCGACGTTCTTTTTTTCCAGAGGAACGTAGCCGTTTTCCGTCTTTTTGTACTGCATATACACGTCGTTGCCGATCTCGACGTACCTGCCGCAGGGGCAGTTGATGTCGCAGTGTTCCCTGCCGCACTCCTTGTCGGTGAAGGGATAGAACCACTCGTTGTCCGGCCCGCAGGGGGTGCCGACGGTGCCCTCCAGCTCCCACCAGTTGTTAGATTTATCGAGATAGAAAATGTGCTCGGGCTTTATGCCGAGGTTTATGAGCAGCTGCGCGGTTTCGTCGTCGCGCGGGGCGGATTCGTTGCCCGCGAACACGGTGGAGCACAGCTTGTCTTTATCCAGCCCGAATACCTCGGTGAGCAGCTCGAAAGACCATGCCGTCTTTTCCTTTTTGAAATAGTCGCCCAGCGACCAGTTGCCCATCATCTCGAAAAAGGTGAAGTGGGTGGCGTCGCCGACGGAGTCGATATCGACGGTGCGGACGCAGCCCTGCACGTTGCACAGGCGCTTGCCCGCGGGATGGGGCTTGCCCAGCAGATAGGGCATGAGCGGCTGCATCCCCGCGACGTTGAACATGACGCCGGTGGTGCCGTCGCCGATGAGCGAGACGGCGCCGATGTTTACATGCCCCTTGCTTTCGTAAAAGGAGAGCCATTTGCTGCGAAGCTCTTTACTCGTGATCATTTTTCGTACTCCTCTGCTGTCTGCGGATTTTTCTCGTCTTTTTCTCCCCTGCCGTCTGCCACGGGAAAGAGGTTTTCTTCCTCTTTGGTGCATTCGTACCGTTCGCCCGTGAGCTTTTCCAGCGCGGCTTCCAGCTTATGTACGCGGCATTTGAGCGCGCGTATCTCTTCGGCGTTGGGGTCGACCTTCTCCTGCGAGAGGTCGGGCTTTTCCCCGCGGATGCGCACGATGCGGCCGGGAACGCCGACGACGGTGGCGTGCGGCGGGACTTCTTTCAGGACGACGGCGCCCGCGCCGATCTTTGCGCCTTCCCCGACGGTGAACCCGCCCAGAACCTTTGCGCCCGAGCTGATGACGACGTCTTTTTCAATGGTGGGGTGGCGCTTGCCCTTCTCTTTGCCCGTGCCGCCGAGGGTGACGCCCTGATAGATGACGGCGCCGCTCTTCACCTCTGCCGTTTCGCCGATGACGACGCCCGCGCCGTGGTCGATGAACACGCCGCCCTCGATCTTTGCGGCGGGATGGATCTCGATGCCGGTGAGGAACTTCGCCCACTGCGAGACCATGCGGGCGAGCAGCTTCAGGTGCATTTTATACAGCCTGTTCGCGAAGCGGTGCCAGGAGAGCGCGTGCACGCCCGAATAGGTCAGCCATATCTCGAATTTGTTGCGTGCGGCGGGGTCGTTGCGCTTCGCCGCCTCTATGTCCGCGCGTAGGCGCCTGAACATGGTTGCCTCCTCCCCGGCTGATCGCCGTTGCTTTTTTTCGCTATATCATAGTATTCTGCGGACGTGATATTCGTCAAACGCCCTGCCGATCATCTCTTCGTTGAAGATGCGGTAATCGAAGAGGTATTTCACCACGACGTCGCGCGCGTCTTCAAAGTTATACGAACACTCGCAGGCGCGCATGAGCGCCGTGATGTCTTCCCCCCGCATGCCGAGCAGCAGGGCGAGTTTGAACACGAGCACCTTTTCGGGGATATACCAGCCGCGCAGCGTCGCCTTCCACAGTTTTTCGCCGACGCCGAGGCGGGAAGCGAGCGCGGCGGGGTCTTCGCCGTACTTCGCGACGATCTCCTTCACCTTATGCCCCGCGGCGGACTTTGCGGAAAACAGCGCGCGGATGCGCGAACGGAAAGGCGCCACGCGCACCGAAAAGGTGAAGTTGTTGTCGACGTACCGCTCTTTCACCTCGGCGAGAACTTTGTCCGCCTGCGGCTGATAGGCGATCTTGCGCATTTCGTTTACGCTGTATTCCCCTTCCGTGATGCGGTTCACGTTTTTCAGCACCATCGAGATGGTGACGGATTCGTAGGACGGCATGGCGGAAATGAGGTCGAAATTCACATATTTTTTCGCAAAATATTCGTCGAGGTCTTTGATAAAATCTTCGTTCATCGGCTGCTCCGCGCGAAACGCGCGCCGCGCCCCCTCGCGGAGAGGGAAAGCGCCGGCGTTCCGTTTTCTATATATTATACATTTTTTGAGTGAAATAGCAATGTTTTTTTGTGTAAGGAAAAAATTATTTTTGTTTTCTCTGAAAATTTTTGACAAATAATGAAAATTCCGTTGCGCTGTCTTGTGAAATATGTTATAATAGCCGTGTAAAAAATGTGCACAAGGAGGAAACCTTTACGAAACGCACGAGAATAGAGGAGATCGCCCTCCTCATCGAAAAAAACGGGAAAATGAGCCTGGATGAGCTGGCGAAGCAATTCCCGGACGTTTCCGACATGACGCTGCGCCGCGACCTGCTGGAGCTGGAAAAGGAAAACAAAGTGATCCGCATACGCGGGGGCGCGATGTCCGTGCTCGAGGTGCAGAAACGCTCGGGCGAGGCGTACGCGCAGAAATCGACCATCAATACCGACGCGAAAAAGGTGATCGCCAAAAAGGCGGTTTCCCTCATCGACGAGGGCGTGAGCATGTTCCTCGACGGCGGCACCACCGCTTTGCAGCTGGCAAAGGAGATGCCCGACAGGCCCTGCCATATCTTTACCAACGGCATCGTGGTGGCGGAAGAGCTGGCGCACAAAAAGCAGCCGGAGGTCGTGCTGGTGGGCGGTTCGCTGATCAAGGAAAACCTCTCCACGGCGTCGCCCTACACGAAAGTGTTTTTGGGGAACACGAACTTCGAGCTGGCGATCATCTCCGCTTCGGCGTTCTCCTTCGACCAGGGATTCTCCTGCGTTTCGCAGGTGGAGAGCGACCTGCTCAAATTTATCCTCGCGCGCGCGAAGATGGTGTACATGATGCTCGATACCTCGAAGATCGGCAAGATCATGCCCTATACCTTCGCCACGCCCGAAAACATCGACGTGCTGATCACCGACGACAACTTCCCCGAAGACGTGAAGGCTGCCTTCGAGGAAAAGAACATCGTGGTCATCTGAATATCTGCTTTCACGAACGGCACCCCGCCTCCCGGGCGGGGTGCCGTTTTTTTATCGGGAAAAAGAGAAAAAGCCGCAACGTTCGGGGTGGTCGAGAAAATATCTGCCCTTCGCAAACAGCAGACGGAAGGAGACGAAGAGATCTGCCCCCGCGCTCACGACCCCGAAAACGCCCAGCGCGCACAGCGCCCAGTACCCCGTGAGGCACGCCGCGACGCACACGCCCGCGCCGAGAAAGAGAAAGGGCGCGAGCACGCCCGCGAGATACTGCGCGCGGCGCATGGGAAAGCCGCAGGCACAGTACGGCGTGAGGGCGCGCGCGTAAAAGCCGAAACGTATGCCCGCAAAACTGCCCCGCGCCGCTGCCCAGAAGAGGGCGTGCAGCCCTTCGTGCACGGGGACGGAAAGGAGAAGGAGCACCGCAAACAGCAGGAGATCTGCGGGGAAAGAGAGCATATGGCGGGCGGGATGGGGCGAAAACACGAAGGCGAGCACGCCAGCCGCCGCGAAGGGAAGGGCGGTGAGGATGCCGTATACGTTCGCCGCGAGCAGCCCGACGGTGCGGTCTTTGACGGCATAGCCCTGCGCGGCGAGCCGCGCACACTGCTCTTCAAACAGGAGAGCGGGCGGTTTTTTCTCTTTTCCGCGCATACGTTACTCCGAAAACAGCGCCGTGGAGAGGTAGCGCATGCCCGTATCGGGAAGGATGACGGCGATGCGGCTGCCCGCGTTTTCGGGGCGCTTTGCCAGCTGCGCGGCGGCAAAGAGCGCCGCGCCCGAGGTGATGCCCGCGAACACGCCGTCCGTCTTGGCGACGGCGCGCGCAGCGGCGAATGCGTCCTCTTCCTTCACGCAGATCACCTCGTCTGCGAGGGAGGCGTCGTAATTTTCGGGGACGAAGCCCGCGCCGATGCCCTGCAGCCCGTGCGGCCCCGCCTTGCCGCCCGAAAGCACGGGCGAGCCCGCAGGTTCGACGGCGATTGCGCGCAGCGAGGGGTTCTTTTCTTTGAGATACCTTGCCGCACCCGTGAAGGTGCCGCCCGTGCCGACGCCCGCGACGAAACAATCGAGAGAGCCGCCGCTCTCTTCCCAGAGCTCCGGCCCGGTCGTCGCGTAATGCGCGGCGGGGTTGGCGGGATTCGTAAACTGCCCGGCGATGATGCTGCCCGCCGTTTTGCGGTGCAGGCGTTCCGCCTCGGCGATGGCGCCGCCCATGCCCTTTTTGCCTTCCGTGAGCACGATCTCGGCGCCGAAGGCGGCGAGCAGCTTGCGGCGTTCGACGCTCATGGTCTCGGGCATGGTGAGGATGAGGCGGTAGCCGCGCACGGCGCACAGCGCCGCCAGGCCGATGCCCGTGTTGCCGCTGGTCGGCTCTATGACGGTGCCGCCCGCTTTCAGCCTGCCCTCGCGCTCGGCGGCGTCGAGGATAAAGAGGGCGGCGCGGTCTTTTACGCTGCCCGTGGGGTTGAAATATTCGAGCTTGGCGAAGATGCGGGCGGTCAGGCCCTCCTTCTTCTCATAGCCGCAAAGTTCCAGAAGCGGCGTTCTGCCGATGAGCTGCGCTATGTTTTCGTACTGCACTTTAAGCCTCCTTGTCCTGAACGGCATTCCTGCGCGGCGGCCTTTTCGCGCGGCGCAGGAGAATATATTGCACGGCGACGTCTGCCGCGGCAAAGAGCGCGGCGGAAACGGCGAGCGCCGCCGCCATGCCCGGCGCGCCCACTTCGAGCCCGAAAAAGTCATACGTCATGGAAAATTCCTCCGCGAGGGCCTCGGCAAAGGGCGCGGAAACGGTCTGCGCGATGTTGTCGAGCGCGCCCGAGAGCATGAAGCTGCGGAACAGCCCCGCGGAATAGCTGCCCGGGATGAAAAGGGTGAACAGCTGTACCCCCTCCGGAAAATACGAGATGGGCATATAGGCGCCGATCAGAAAGCCGACGAGGGTGCCGAAGATGACGTTCAGCCCCGTGAACGCGCCCTGCGAGCGGAAAAAACCGACCACGAACACGAGCATCGTGGAGGAGGAGAGCACGGACAGGAGGAGCGTTCCGATGCAGCCGAGCACGTCTGCAAAGGAAAGGAACCAGCTGCCGGACGCCGCGAGCCAGACGAAGCAGACGGCGAGCACGATGATGCCGATGACCAGCCCCGCCGCGACGACGGAAAGGAAGTATGCCGCCGGCGGGAGCCAGCGCGGGACGGGAGAGGCGAGCAGGTCTGCCGAGATGCCCCGCGATTTATCCTGCACCATGATACCGCAGGCGCACAGGGGCACCGTAATGGACGCGCTCGCCATGACGCCGACGAGCATCCAGCTGTCGCAGAAGGCGCGCACGGCGTCTTCCGCGCCCGTGACGTTCATCTCTTCGAGCGAGGCGAGCATGCCGTCCGACTGCAGCCTGCCGAGGAAGAGGACGTACAGCGCGAGCACGATGAGGGGCGCGAGCAGGGAAAAGAACACGTTTGCCCTGTCTTTGAGAAAGACCTTCAGATTGCGGGAGGTAAACTTCGCCAGAGCGTACATCATGCCTGCGCACCTCCCGCGAGGGAACGGCCCGTGACGGAGAGGAACACGTCGTCCATGCTGCCCTTCAGAAATTCGAAATCGGAAATGCCGGGGTTGGCGGCGAGAAAGGCGCGGGCGGCAGCGCCGTCCTTTATCTGCGCGCAGAGCGCCTCCCCTTCCCGCACGAAAGAAAGCCCCGCGGCGGAGAGCGCCGCCGAAAGCGGCGCCTCTTCCCCGTACAGCCGGAGGCGGCAGGAAGAATATCTGTCCTTTAAGGCGGCGGGCGTGCCGTCGGCGGCGATCTTTCCGCCGTCGAGGATGACGACGCGGTCAGCGCCCTCCGCCTCCTCCATGTAGTGCGTGGTGAAAAAGACGGTCATGCCCGTCTCTTTCTGCAAGCCGCGGATGATGCCCCAGACGGTCTTGCGGGTCTGCGGGTCGAGCCCGGTGGTCGGCTCGTCGAGGACGAGCAGCTTGGGATCCGCCACCAGCCCGCGCGCGATGTCGGCGCGGCGGCGCTGCCCGCCGGACAGCTTTCCGAACGGGCGGGAGAGCAGTTCGGACAGCCCGAGAAGCTCGGTAAGTTCGGAGAGCCGCCTCTTCCACGCCTGCCCGCGGATGCCGTAAAACGCGGCGCGCACGGCGAGATTTTCGCCGACGGTCAGCAAATCGTCCAGAACGGTGCCCTGAAACACGACGCCCACGAACGGCTTTATCTTTTCCGGCCGGGCGTCGAGGTCAAAACCGCCGATGCGCACCTTTCCGCCGTCCTTTTTCAAAATGGAACAGAGAATGTTGATCGTCGTGCTCTTGCCCGCGCCGTTTTCTCCGAGAAAGGAGAACAGGCTGCCCCTCTTTACCGAAAAGGAGATGCCCCGCACCGCCCGCACGCTGCCGTATGACTTGACGAGCTCTTCCACTTCAACGACGTTTTCGCCCATGCGCCACCCTCTCTTTTTTTTGTTATGTACGAAGTACGACACTATAATACAACACGGGCGGGCAAAAAGCAAGCGGGCGGGAGCCGCTCCGCGTTTTACAAGTGTAATATTTCGGGAAGCGCGCCTCTCCGCGCCCGAAAAAAAGGGAGCGGCAGCCCGCTCCCCCCGAAAAAACCCCACAAGGCGGCGCCCCCGACGGGCGCCGCCTCTTCCTGACCAATGGTTTCAACTTTTTTACAGCGGCCGTTCATTCCGGAAAGTTTTCCGTTTTTACGGGCCCTTTTTACGCTTTTTAACCTTTTTGCGACTACTTGTCGGTTAAATGTAAGCCCTTGCGGAAAAATTTCTTTCCCTTTTGCGGTGCGCTGCCTCATCCTCCCCTTAATCAACTCGAAAGCCGGTGTGCCCGTTCCTCCGCATTTCTCATATTCTGCGCGATAAGCGTTGGGATTTGCGCATTGCGGCAAACAAGCATTGATTCTTCGGCTTAAAACGCCATAGCGTTTTCGGAGCATTCGTGAAAACCATACAGATGCGGACTTGCCCTGCCTTCCGGTACGGCCGTACATACCCGCCCCCGCGCGCTTTGCGGCGGAAACGTCTGCAGAACGGTATGCCCGAACCTGCATCCGCAACGATGCGTTAACAATTTCTCTTCCCTTTCCGCTTCTTTCCCTTCAAAAGGCCCGCCCCGTTTGCCAATACCGCCCTTTCTCTTCGGACAGTATCCTGCGCAGTTCCGGCGTGCGGCGCTTGCCTCTTTCCGTTCGGCCCGCGTTCCGTTCCGATCCGCTGTTTGCGGCTCCGCTGCGTCTGCCGACCCCTTCCGGTACGGCTTTTCGCTTTCTGTGCCTATATTATATCACAAAATTTTTGTTTGTCAAGACCTTTTTTGAAAAAAATTAAAATTTTTTGTTTGTGCCTCACATCAGCGGAACTGCGCGCCGTAGAGCCGGGCATAGAGCCCGCCCGCGGCGAGCAGCTCTTCGTGCGTGCCGCGCTCGGCGATGCCGCCCTCGCGCACGACGAGGATGGAATCCGCCCCCGCGACGGTGGAGAGGCGGTGAGCGATGACGAAGCAGGTTTTGCCGCGCATGAGGTTGTCTGTGGCGGCGCGGACCAGCCGCTCGGTGCGGGTGTCGACGTTGCTGGTCGCCTCGTCGAGGATGAGCACGGGGGCGCGGAAGACCATCGCGCGCGCGATGGTGATGAGCTGCTTCTGCCCTTTGGAAAGCCCCGCCCCGCCGTCGGTGAGGACGGTATCGTACCCCTGCGGCAGGCCGGAGATGAAGTCGTGGATATACGCGGCGCGGGCGGCGCGTTCGATCTCTTCGTCGCCCGCCCCTTCGCAGCCGTAGGCGATGTTCTCGCGCACGGTGCCGTCGAACAGCCAGGTATCCTGCAGCACCATCGAAAAGCAGGCGCGCAGATCCGCGAGCTTATAGCCGCGGATATCCTGCCCGTTCAGCGTGATGCGCCCGCCCTGCACGTCGTAAAAGCGCATGAGCAGGTTGACGATGGTGGTCTTGCCCGCGCCCGTAGGCCCGACGATGGCGACGGTGCCGCCCGCGGGGGCGGTAAAGCTGACGCCGCGCAGGACGGGCTTTGCGGGGTCGTAGCCGAAGGTGACGCCCTCGAAGGCGATCTCCGCCGCACCCCGCGGCGCGGGGAGGGCGTCGGGGGCGTCCTGCGCTTCGGGCTGTTCGTCGAGGATGCCGAACACGCGCTCTGCGGCGGCGAGGGAGGACTGGATCTCGGAGACGATGTTGGCAAATTCGTTGACGGGGCCGGTGAATTTGCGCGAATACTGCAAAAAGGCGGAAACGTCGCCGAGGCGGATGCGCCCGCCGAAGAAGAGCAGCCCGCCGAACACGCTGATAAACACGGTGGAGAGGTTGTTCACGAAGTTTACGGTAGGCCCCATCTTGCTGCCGTAATAGTCGGCGGTATAGTACGCCTGCGCCGCCTCTTCGTTGCGCGCGCCGTAGCGGGCGCAGATCTCCCCTTCCCGCCCGTAGGCGGCGATGGTGCGCAGGCCGGAGAGCATCTCGTCGGAATAGCCGTTGAGTTCGCCGAGCTTTGCCGAACGTTTGCGGAAGAGCGGGCGCATGATCTTCGAGCGCCGCACCGTGACCAGCACCGTGACCGGCACGATGACGGCGAATACCGCCGTGAGCAGCGGCGAGAGCAGCAGCATGCTGACGAGAGAGCCGACGACGGTGATGACCCCGCTGGCGAGCTGGATGACGTCGTTGGACAGGGAGGCGTTCACCGTGTCTATATCATAGGTGAGGCGGTTGAGCACGTCGCCCGCGAGGCGGGTATCGAAGAAGGAGACGGGGAGCGAGAGGAGGCGGGAGAAGGTCTCCTCGCGCATGGCGCGGGTGATGGTGCGGGACAGGCGCGTCATGCAGACGGTGAGCGCATAGGTGAACGCCGCGGACAGAAGATAGCAGCCCGCCATCAGCGCGCAGTAAAAGAGCACGGCGGGCATATCGACGGTGCCTTCGACGGCGTTGATGGCGCGCGCGGAAAAGACCGGCCCGAGCAGCGAGGGAACGTTGCCCGCGAGCGAGAAGAAGAGGGCGAGCGCCGTCATGCCTTTATAGCGGAGGAAATACCTGCCGAGGCGGGCGAGGGCGGCGCGCTTGCCCGCCCTGCCGGCGGGAGCCCGCCCCGCGGGGACGGGGGCGGGGGTGCGGAAGGCGTCATTCTTCATCGAGGTCACCTCCCTGCGAGGCGCAGATCTCGCGGTAGACGGGGCAGCTTTCCATGAGCTGCGCGTGCGCGCCCAGACCCGCCGCCCTGCCGTTTTCCAGCACGAGGATCTTGTCGCAGCCGCGCACGGACGAGACGCGCTGGGCGATGTAGATCGCCGTCGTCTGCGGGAAGTTTTCGCGTATGGCGGCGCGCATCTCCGCGTCGGTGCGGTAGTCGAGGGCGCTGGAACTGTCGTCGAGGACGAGGATCTCGGGGGAGGCGGCGAGGGCGCGGGCGACGAGGATGCGCTGCTTCTGCCCGCCGCTCAGATTTGCGCCGTGCGCGGCGAGGGGATAACCGATGCCCTCGGGGCGGTCAAAGACGAACTCCGCCTGCGCGAGATGCAGGGCGCGTTCGACGTCTTCCCGCGGGATGCCGCGGCAGAAGGAGACGTTCTCCTCCGCCGTGCCCTCCATGATGAAGTCGCTCTGGAACACGGCGCCGAAGCGGGCGCGCAGTTCGGGAAGGGGCAGGGTGCGCACGTCCTGCCCGCCGACGTACACGGCGCCTTCCTGCGCGTCGTAAAAGCGGAGCAAAAGCTGCACGAGGGTGCTCTTTCCGCTGCCCGTGGCGCCGATGACGCCGAGCTTTTCCCCTCTTTGCAGGGTGAAAGAGATGTCTTTCAGCGCGGGCGCGCCGCCGTAGGAAAAGGTGACGTTTTCAAAGCGGATGAAGGCATCCCCCTCCCGCGGCGCGCGGGCAGGGAGCAGAAGGGGCTCCGCGGGGGCGTTGAGCACGCCGCAGATGCGGCGGGAAGAGGCGGTGCCCTTTGCGAGGGTGACGAAGAGGCGGCTGACCGTCATCGCCGCGTTGAGAATGAGGGTGAAATAGGAGACGAAGGCGACGATCTTGCCGGCGGGCATGACGCCCGCCTCTACGCGGAAGGCGCCGACGAGGACGACGGCGACCATGCCGAGGTTGAGCAGGAGGCTGACGGCGGGGTTGCTGACGCCCGTGACGAGGTTGGCGCGCGTTTCGCTCTGCGCGACCTCCCCCGCGATGCCGCGGAAGGCCTCCCGCTCGTAATCTTCGCGGGAGAGCGCCTTGATCACGCGGATGCCGCCGTAATCGCCGCGCACCTTGCGCACCATCGTGTCGACGGAGCCTTGCAGGCGGGCGTACAGGCGGATGCCTTTGCGCGCGATGAACAGCACGATGAAGAGCATGACGGGAAGCACCGCGACGAGGATGCAGGTCAGGACCGGTTCGAGCGCGAAGGCGAAGGCAAGCCCGCCGAAGAGCATGATGGGCACGCGCACGCCGAGGCGCTGCATCATGCCGATCATGTTGTGGACGTTGTATGTATCGGTGGAGAGGCGGGAAACGAGGGAGGGAAGGGTGAACGAATCCGCCTGCCGCGCGGAGAGGGAGAGCGTTTTGCCGAACAGATCTCTGCGGATGCCGACGATGGCGTCCCGCGCCACGCGGGACGCCATGCGGTTGGCGATGATGTTGCCGTACAGGGCGATGAAGGCGAGGGCGAGCATCGCCCCGCCGAACGCGAGCAGCACGGGCGTGCTTTTGACGGGCGAGCTTTCGGAATCGTCGAACATATAGCCGAGGATGAGCGGGATGAGAAGCTCGGCGACGGTGCCGAGCGTCTTGATCGTAAGCCCCGCGGCCATGCGCCACGCGTGCGGTTTGAGATAGGTGCGCAGTTTTATCATGGAACCCTTCCCCTTTTTCTTACCTTATTATTATACCCCCGCGAAAATTTTTTGTCAAATTCGCGGCGAACGCGCAAAAAGCCCCGCCCGCAGCCTGCGGGCGGGGCCTGAACCGTTCAGCCCTGCTCTTTGACGTATTCGAGAATGTCGGACACGCCGCAATCGAGAACGAAACAGAGTTCGTCGAGCGTCTTCGTGCTGATGTTTTTGCCGCACTTCATCCGGTACAGGATGTTCGACGAAAACCCCTGCTTGTAAATGAGGTTATATTCCGTTATCCCCTTTTCCTGCAAGGTCTTGTAAAAAGGCGCATAGCTTATCATGCCTG
>ERZ1643251.4404-NODE-4404-length-12282-cov-5.633680_pt1 | contig 12282 bp, 11 predicted proteins | sample MGYA00579261_ERZ1643251 | MGnify/ENA primary metagenome ERZ1643251 (study PRJEB29033, sample SAMEA4952267) | chicken gut metagenome | biome: Broiler Chicken; feature: Gastrointestinal Tract; material: Caecum | place: Ireland | collected 2018 | study: Broiler... | reverse complement strand
CCATGTCTTTTATTTTTTCTGGTCTTTTTGGGTCATATCTATTTACAACGCAGACAATTCCATTGCAAATATTTGTTTTAGTATTGCAAATATCGACATTGTGTGTTATAATCAGAATATATTAACTAATACCACCGGAGATGATACAATTGAGCATACTCTGCGAGTACCGCGACCGCGAGATCTACTTCCACCACTCGCGCTCGGAGCATCCACGCGCCGATAATCTGTCCTTTTCGGCGCACTTCCACGACTGCTGGGAGCTATACTATTTCATATCCGGAGAGGGATATATGTCGGTCGAGGGCGCGGCTATGTATATGGAGTCGGGCGACTGCCTGCTGATGCGGCCGGCCGAGACGCACGCTATGCACATAAACCCCGAGCAGCCGTATGAGCGAATGGCGCTGCTCTTTTCCGATTCGGTGTTTTCGGGTCAGCTCGCGCCGCTCGCCGCGAGATTAGATACATACAAGCACGCCCGAGTCTGCCGCTCCGACGACTTCATTCGTTGCTGCCTTGAGCTGATAGTAAACGCTGCTGACAGCGAGCGGCGCGCGGTTATAGTATCGATGCTCGGCGCGATGATATCCCGGCTGTCACAGAGCTCGTCTCCGGTCGAACGCCCCGACATATACGGTCACGACCGCCTGACCGGAGAGATCATCGCGTTCGTCAACGAGCACCTTTTTTGCGACTGGAATCTCGACACGCTCGCCGCCGCGCTCTACCGCGACAAGTCCTACCTGAACCGCCATTTCAAGAGCGCGGTCGGAACTACGATCTGCGACTACGCGAAAAAAAAGCGGCTCATCGCCGCCCGTCAGCATATGCTGCTGCATCGCAGCGTCGCCGCCGGCTTCGCCAAGAGCGGATTCGGCGACTACTCGACCTTTTGGCGGCAGTACAAGCGTATGTTCGGCTGCTCGCCTACCGAAGACCTCGCCGCTCTGCGCGACGACGGGTGAGAGCACATGAAGGTAACTTTGCAGTCCTGTAAAATCAACCTACGCAGACAGTGGGTTCGTATATATTAAAACACAGGAAATCCGCATAGTTAGCCATGGAAAGCCAAAACCGTCATGAAATCCGGAGAGCAAACCTAATTTCCGCGCAGCAGAAAATGCCGTTGACGTCCGCATTAGTTACAGACGCCAACGGCATATATTGTCACGTTAATCCTTATAGCTTTATTTCCTCGCCCGGTTTTACCAGCAGCGCGCCGGGAACGTTGAACTTCTTCGCCCTCGCGGCATCATATAGCTTCCCGGGCGACATATGCACCGGAATCGAGTGCTTCGCCGCGATCAGCTCGGCGCAGTGTATCGTCTCGGAGATGTCCATCGTGTAGGTCGAGTCCATCGGCAGAACGCAGTAGTCGAGCTTCAGACCCGACATCTCCGACATCTGCTCGGTCTCGCCGGTGTCGCCCGCGAAATAAATCGAAATGCCGTCCGTTTTTACAATGTATCCGACGCACTCGGATTTTTTGTGATGATGATTGTACGCCTCGACCGCTTGTACAGTCGCGAAATCGAGATTCAGCGTCTGGTATTCACCGCCTTTTTGCGCGTCGAAGTTCTGCCAGATCACACAGCCTTGATTCTTCGCGGGCAGCTCGACGCGGTTGTGGTCGTGGTGCTGGTGGGTCACTAAAATCAGATCTGCCGGCAGGTCGTAGCCCTCGCCCGCGAACGGGTCGATATAGATAACCTTTCCGCTGTCGGTCGTCATGCGCAGGCTGCCGTGCCCTTGGTACAATAAGGTCGCCATATGCTTTCCTCCTCAAAATTACAATTAACGCTTAACTATTTGACTTTTGCAGCGCGGCATATGCCATTCAGCTTTAGCTGTGCGGCTTTAGCTCAGCTTTTGCTCAGCTAAAGCTGTGTGGCTTTTTGCGATTCTACATATGCCGCACGGCGGCATCGTCTCGTCAATGCCGCTCGCCTTATCACAATTATATCATATTTCGAGTATAATAGCAATAAATCAGACCTATTTTTTCAGTTTTCCAAATCGCCGTTGTGTATTGCGCGCCGCAGATACTCGCTCGGGGTCATGCCGCAGACCGCGCCGAACGTCCTGTAGAAGCCGGACGAGCTGCCGAAACCGCTCGCAAACGCGGCGTCGAGTATGTTCATTTTTTTGGTGCCGAGCAGTGTAATCACATTGGTTATCCGGCAGCGATTGATGAATTCCGCCGGAGTCGTGCCGGTGCAGCGCGCGAACAGCGACGTAAAATAGCCGCGGCTCAGATTCAGCGCGGAGGCGAGCTCGGCGACGCTGAATTCATTCGATATGTTGTCGTTGATATAGCGTATCGCGTCGCTGATTATCTCCGCGCCGCCAAGTCCTCCGCCCGCGTCGAGCGTCTCGGGCGCGCGCCGCTCTATCCCGCGCACCAGTCCAGCCGCCGCGGCAGAGAGCAGCCCGACGATATACGCATACAAATCCTCGTCCGAGCAAAACGCCTCGCGCACGAGGTCGAGTATGCGGTCGACATTTTCAAACCCGGGTAGACTCGATTCAAATACCGGCACAAACCCGGGACCGCGGTCATAGAACAGCCGCAGGCACTCGGATTCGCTGCCGAATATCGTCGGCAGGAACGCGAATATCTCGCACAAAAAGCCTTGGTTTGGGTCGACATGGACGAACTGCCGCACCTCGGCGTTGTTGACCGCGATGATATCGCCCTCGCGCAGTCTGAACACTCTTTTGCCTATTTTCCAGTCGGCGCTGCCGCGCAGCACCCGCAGCAGCCGCAGCGTCGTGAAAAGATATGTCCCCATTGAGTCGCGCGTGACGTCGCAATGCTTGTACCCGGCGACGAATTTGCCCTGACGCGTCAGTGTGTGCTCGTAGCTGTCAAACATATCGCACCCCCATTAATAAATACCGTGTACAAATATGCACAACCGCGATCCGCGCGGCATCGGCGGTGTGTGATAGCTGTGATACCACTGTTATTATACCGCGAAGTCGATTCATAGTCAAGACCCACATTACAAAAATGGACAAATCCATGCCTTTTTCGCAGGATTTTCACGCTGTCATACTGTATAATATAGATATAAAAACGTGAAAGGGGCATACACATGACCGAATATATAACCGAACCCGCGCGGCAGACACAAGTCGCCGCGAAGTGCGACCTTGTCGTCGTCGGAGGCAGCTGCACCGGAGTTTTCGCCGCTGTCCGCGCGGCACGGCTCGGACTCGACGTCGTGCTTGTTGAGCGCGCGAATATGCTCGGCGGCGCGGCAGTGACCGGACTTGTCAATATCTGGCACACACTGATGGACACCGACGACCGCGAGCAGATCATCGCCGGACTGACCGCCGAGACGCTTGACCGACTGAAATCGCGCGGCGCGCTGACCGTGCAGAACAACCGCAGCTCGACCTACAACTTCAATCCCTACGAGCTGGCAATCCTGCTCGACGAGCTGGTCAAGTCTCCCTACGGCTCGGATTCGACCGGACAGGGACGCATCCGGCTGATGCTGCACACGCTGTTCTGCACTGTAGTTAGCGAGTCCGACCGCGTTTCGGCGGTCATAGTCGAAAATCAGGACGGCAGGTCGGCGATAATCACGGACTTCGTTATCGACGCGACCGGCGACGGCTACGCGGCGCGCGCGCTCGGAATCGAATCATATACAAACGGCTATATTCAGCCGCCGACCGCCTGCTTCCATATGCAGGGCGATATGCGCGGCGTCGACATCGGCAGGCTGACCGCGCTGCACGGCGAGGAGTTCGGTCTTTCTGACGATTGGGGCTGGAGCACATTTGTGTCGGGCTGCGAGAATATCACGATGCGCGCCGACTGGCACATCTTCGGTCTGCGCTGCGACATTGCCGACGACCTGACGAAGGCCGAGCTCGAGGGCAGACGGCAGGCGCACGCGTTCGTGTCGAAGCTGAACAAATACGTCGAGGGGCGGCACTACGCGATTACCAGTCTCCCGTCGTCGCTCGGACTGCGCGAAACCGTGCATTACAAAACCCGTTTCCAAGCGACCGAGCTGCCGCTACTCACCGGCAAGCGCTACGACGCGCCGGTGATGAACGGCACCTATCCGGTCGATATCCACCACTCGGAGGGCGGCGGCATCTCATTCCGTTATCTCGACGGCAGCGAGCGCACGGTATACGGCAAGGGCACGCGCACCGAAACCGGCAGCTGGCGCGAACGGCTCGGCTACACCGGCGAGCCGGCGAAATACTACCAGCTCCCGTTCGACATCCTCGTCGGCAATGGCTGGTCGAACTTCATCGCGGTCGGTCGTATGCTCAACGCCGACATGAGCGCGCACGGCGCGCTGCGCGTCATGGTCAATCTGAACCAGCTCGGCGAGGCCGCCGGAGTCGCCGCCGCGCTCTGCCGCGACGGTGACATCGACCTGCGTCTACTCGACGGCACACGCGTCACCGAGACATTGAAAAAAGGGGGAAGCGCGCTGTGAGGACAGATATGTTCAAATCAAGACCGGCAAATACAGCCTCGCTGCCCGCACGGACAGCCAAAATCGGAATCGCTTTGCTGCTGGCAGTCGAAGCGTCGCTCGCCGTATCCTGCGGCGATACGGCTGAACCTATGACCGAAACGACTGCGGGCGATACCTCCGCGGCTGAAACTGCGACCGAGACAACGATAGCCGCGCCCGACCTGCCCGAAGCCGACTTCGACAGCGCGGCGATGCTCGACATCATCCTCGGCTCGGTTCGATTTGATTTCGCGAATCTGTACAATCTGGTCGGCATAAACGCAATCTTCTACAAAGGCATACAGACCGGCGTCAACACGTTCATGTCCGACTATGAAGCCAAGCGCTCGGCGCTCGAGACTGAGTTTGAAAAGACGATGGCGACCTTTGACACTAACACGACCGGCTGAAATATAATCGCAAATAAACCGACCGCCGCGGTCTGTAAGCCGCGGCGGTTTTGCTATATAATCCGGTCAATTTCCGAAAGCAATCCGGCTTATTTCCACAAAATATAGATCTAATCTCCACAATACAGCTCGTCAATATCCAGCTCGAGCGCATGGCAGATCCGCGCCACCGTGTCAAACGACGCGCCGCCCACGCCGCGCGTCAGCAGTGTCATCAATGTGCTGTAGGGTATCCCCGCGTCGAGCGCGAAGCGGCGCAGACTCGGATAACGGTCGAGTATCTTTCCGCGGAGCAGCTGCTCGCGAGGCTGTGTATATTTGTGACGCTGACGCGGCTCTGACTGTTTGTTTCTTTCACTGTTCATCTGGCTTTCTGACCACGACCGGCTTCACACCGCACTCCGCGAGCTCGACTATCCGGTCGGACGGACACTCCCAGTCGGTGATAATCTCGTCGAATTCGTCCGCGCCGCAGACCCTGACGAACGAATCGACTCCGATCTTTTCGCTCGGCATCAGCAGAATCCGCTCGCGGCTGTTTTTGATAATCGTCCGCTGAAAGGTCGCGGTCTCGTCGCTGCCGTTGGTCAGACCGAAGCTCGTCAGCCCCGCTCCGGTGACAAAGCAGAGGTCGAAGTGCAGCCAGCTGATGAAGTCATTCGCGAGACTGTCGACAATTGAGCCGCTGCGGCGCATCCTGCCGCCTGCTATATATACATCGACATTGTCAAAGCCGCGCAACGCCTTTCCGAGGTCGACCGAATTGACAACTACTGTAAATTCAAACCCGCGCGGCAGAAATTCGAGCAGGATATGCCCAAACGAGCCGCTCGTGAGATATACCGTGTCGCCCGCCTTGATTTTAGCCGCCGCCGCGCGCGATATCTCGCGATAGTTTTCGTATACCGGCATATTGTCAAAGTCACGGTCGGCCGGACGGCGGACGGCGACCTGATTTGCCGCGATCGCGCCGCCGTGCGTGCGTCTGCACACTCCGCGCTGCTCAAGCAGCCGCAAATCACGGCGCGCCGATTCCTCGGATATGCCGTACCTCGCGGCGATCGATGCGACCGTTACATTTCCCTCTGTGCGTATTATATCAGCGATTTCACGCTGACGTTCCTCGCAAAACATACTGATTCCACCTTTCACTTATTTCCGCGGCGATTATGCAGCCGTTATCGGTAATTTACAGTAACAGTATACCACATATTCGGAAATATGTCAACAGATTCGGCAATCGGATTTGCGTATATTTCGGAGTAATCAGAGCGTCAACGCTTGAATATCTGATTGTTAATTTTTTCAACCTTGTTTTTATCGTTAAGACATGATATAATTATTATAATATAGTATAAAAATAAAGTCCACCCCCGCGTATTATGGACTTTTGCAACACACTACAGAAGGGATAACCGCAATGACGCTGAATTTAACGCAGGTGAGCCGGCTTGTGTCCGGCGCGGTTCACATCACCTCCGAGGACGGCAGCCTCAAATTCTATCGTTTCACCGACGAGCAGTCGCAGCTCTACAAGCAGCACCGCAATCCTGAATATCAACGCAAGACCTTTTCGTCCGCCGGAATCCGGATGTCGTTTATAACCGACTCAAAGCATCTCGCGTTCGACTACAAGCTCGGCTATGGTTCGAGCCGTATGTTCGGCTACTTCGACATAGTCTCCGACGGCGTGCTGATCGCTCATATCGGCGCGGACAATATACTGCACCATTCGGGCAGAGCCGATGTCGCACTTCCTAGTGGCAGCAAGGTCATCGACATCTACTTCCCGTGGTCAAAGGCGGCGTCGATATCCGAGCTTGAGCTTGACGATGACTGCGAGCTGACGCCGGTCAAACGTGAACGCGTCCTGCTCGCCTACGGCGACTCAATAACACACGGCTACGACGCCGAGTATCCGTCGCTTTCTTACTTCTCGCAGCTCTGCGACCGACTCGGCGCGGATGGCTACAACCGCGCGATCGGCGGCGACGGCTTCTTCCCCGAGCTTCTCGACTCATATGAGCCAATCGAGCCGGACATCGTCGTCTCGGCTTACGGCACAAACAACTGGAACGTGCAGACCCGACCGGCGTTCACCGACTCCTGCCGCGAATATCACCAAAGGCTCTCCGAGAAATTCCCGGACGCGAAAATCTTTGTAATAACCCCGATCTGGCGCGCCGATGGCGACCGTGAGGCTAAATTCGGCTCGCCGCTTGAAGCCGCCTGCGAGGTGATATCCGATATCTGTGAGCCATACCGAAACATCACGGTCATCGACGGACAATCGCTGATGCCGCGCGACACCGGCTTCTATTCGGACAAGTATCTGCACCCGAACGACCTTGGCTTTTGCCGGTACGCCGACCGGTTATATCATGAAATGATTAATTATCTATAATTTAATATTATAATTTATATAATGAGGAGAAAACTATGCTTGAAATCAACACACCCGCCCCTGAATTCACTCTGCCCGACAAAGACGGAAATCCCGTCAGCCTCAGCGACTTTGCCGGCAAGCGTGTCGTCGTCTACTTCTATCCGAAGGACAACACCTCCGGCTGCACAAAGCAGGCCTGCGCGTTCGCCGCGGCGTATGACGAATACAAGACGCTCGATGTTCCGGTCATCGGTATCAGCCGAGACTCAGTAGCGTCGCACGTCAAATTCGCCGAGAAGTACAGTCTGCCGTTTATCCTGCTGTCCGACCCCGAGCTTAACGCGATACAGGCATACGGAGTCTGGCAGGAAAAGAAAATGTGCGGCAAGGTCTCGATGGGAGTCGTCCGCACTACCTTCATCATCTCCGCTGACGGCAAGATCGAGAAGATAATGCCGAAGGTCAAGCCCGACACTAACGCGGCGGAGGTACTGGAATATCTCCGGCAGAATTGACGCAAAGCTGCGGTAATAATAGCTATTTACAAATATAATATTATTTGCCGGACGGCGGGACTGGAAGTCCCGCCGTCCTTGTTTTCGGTATAAGCTGATATAATTCACAAATAATCCTGATTATGTATTGACAAATTAGCTAATCAATGATATACTATAATCAAGTACTCGCAATATGTACAATTATCCGCGATTTAATTTCACTAATTATGTCATATATTCGGCATACTGAGAAACAATCGAGAGAGGTTTGTATTATGCAATTGTCTTATATCAAAAGCTCCGCGCTCTGTATTCTGCTCATAGCCGCACAGCTTCTCAGCTCCTGCCAGTCGGCGTCAGAAACGATTGAAACTACACAGTCAGAAACCACCGCGGATATCACTACAGCCGCTCCGGATGAGCTAAAATCCGGCGTACCCGACGGCGTCAGCTTTAACGGCGAGGTTATACGGATACTGAACGCGCCGTCGCAGTCGCCCGAGCTGCTCGACGCCGATGAAACCAACGGCGATGTGCTGAACGATTCGGTCTACAAGCGCAACATCGACGTTATGGAAAAGCTCGACGTCACACTCGAATTCATCACTGAAAGCCACAACGACATACTGACGACGATACCGAACAGCGTTCAGGCGAACGACGACGCGTATGACCTCATCACCAGCTGTCAGTATCAGCTGATAAAGATGCTCGCGAGCGGAATGTTCCTCAATATAATGGACGCGCCGTATATCGACCTCGACAGTCCATGGTGGCCCGAGACCTACATCGACAACGTCAACCTCGGACGCGACCGGAGATATTTCGTCACCGGCGACGCCACTCTGCAATATCTGCGCTGGATTTCAGCCTGCTATTTCAACAAGCAGATGTATACCGATTACATAGGCGATCCGAACGAAATGTATGAGTTGGTTTATGACGGTAAATGGACGTTTGACAAGCTGAACGAGCTGACCGCGAATATCTATCAAGACCTCAACGGCAACGGCAAGACCGACGAGGCGGATATCCTCGGATATTCGGTCAACACCGCGTCGGGAGCCGACTCGCTATTCTACGACAGCGGCGCGGTATTGACTGTGATTGACTCGGCGGGACTGCCTGAGCTCGCGATATATAATGAACTCAATATCAATATTCTGACGAAATTCCACGAGCTTTTGTACAATAACGAGGCGGCATGGATTACAAATTCCGGATGGGATTTCCTCAACAGTAATCTTCCGCAAAAATTCGCGCAGGACCAGCTGATGTTCATGTTCGCGTATTTCTTCACGTCTGACTATCTGCGCGATATGAAGAGCGAATACGGCGTAATTCCCTACCCGAAATACGACGAGAGCATCGAGGATTACCGCGCGATTATACACAATGACGTCTCGCTTTTCTGCCTTCCGGTCACCTGACGCAAATTTGACGCGGTCTGCGCGGTGCTCGAGGAAATGGCGTATCAGGGCTATATCAGCACGACCCCCGCGTATTATGACGAGGTGCTGAAAAATAAATACGTGCGCGGCGACGCGGACGCGGCCTCGCGCATGATCGACTTCATCCACGACCGCACCTACACCGAAACGGTATATGTTTACGCCTCGCAGCTTGCCGACGCCGGATACATTCAGCGCACGGTGGCAAATTCAACGTCGGTCGATGTCGCGTCACTCTACGCGGCGAACGAAAGCAAATATCAAGCCGCGCTTGACACGCTGCTTGAAAAATATTCCGCGCTTGAGAATTGAGCGCGGTGCATTATAGCCATATGCCAACGGCAGCGGCTTTTGAGACAAAGCGGCATGAGTTTCCGGTAGACTAACGTGCTGTAAAGCCATGTAAACCGCGGCTCCCGTTTATTCTCCCGCGACGAACAATCCGAAACCCTATCACCGCGAGCAGAATAATACCGCGGCTGCTTCTCATGCTTGACCTTTCTGAATATCGTCACCTCACAAACATACAAAAAGAAACCGCTCCGTACAGAGCGATTTCTTTTTTAATCAGCTTATTCAAGCTCGAACGCGCCGGTGTAGAGCTGATAATAAGTGCCGTGGTCGGCTATCAGCTTTTCGTGGTTGCCGCGCTCGATTATGCGTCCGTGGTCAAGCACCATTATAACATCCGAGTTCATGACCGTAGACAGACGATGGGCGATGACGAATACCGTTCTGCCCTCCATCAGCTTATCCATGCCGCGCTGGACTATAGCCTCGGTGTGCGTGTCGATCGACGACGTAGCCTCGTCGAGGATCATGACCGGCGGGTCGGCGACGGCGGCGCGCGCAATCGCGATCAGCTGACGCTGACCCTGCGACAGGTTCGAGCCGTTGTTCGTAAGCTCGGTCTTATAGCCCTCGGGCAGACGCGTGATGAAGTCATGCGCACCGGCGAGCTTTGCCGCGGCTATGCACTGCTCATCGGTCGCCTCAAGATAACCGTAACGGATATTGTCCATAACCGTTCCGGTGAACAGGTTCGTGTCCTGCAAGACAATTCCGAGCGAACGGCGCAGGTCAGCCTTCTTTATCTTGTTGACATTGATGCCGTCGTAACGTATCTTGCCGTCCGCAATGTCGTAATAGCGGTTGATCAGGTTCGTGATCGTAGTCTTTCCGGCTCCGGTCGCTCCGACGAACGCCACTTTTTGACCCGGCTCGGCATAGACCGTGATGTCGTGCAGCACCGGCTTGCCCGGCTCATATTCGAAGTCCACGTTAGTCAGACGCACGTCGCCGCGCAACTCGGTGTATGTGAGCGTACCGTCTCCATGAGGATGCTTCCACGCCCATTTTCCGGTGTGGTGGTCAACCTCGGTGATGTTGCCCTTGTCGTCGATTTCGGCGTTGACAAGCGTGACATAGCCGTCGTCAGTCTCGGGCTTCTCATCCATCAGCGCGAAGATACGCTGTGCTCCAGCCATACCCATTACAGTAGAGTTGATCTGCTGCGACAGCTGGTTCACGTTGCCGGTGAACTGCTTGGTCATGTTTAAAAAAGGCACGATAATACTTATGCTGAACGCCATGCCCGAAATCGACAGGTTGGGCACGTTCGCAAGCAGGAAGAGTCCGCCGACCGTGGCGATGATTACATAAAGCAGGTTTCCGATGTTCATGATTATCGGTCCGAGCATATTCGCGTAAGCGTTCGCGCGGCGGCTGTCCTCATACAGCGCGTTGTTGATCTTTTCAAAATCAGCCTTGCTCTGCTCCTCATGGCAGAACACCTTGATTACCTTCTGTCCGTTCATCATCTCCTGGATGAAGCCCTCGGCGCGACCGAGTGACTGCTGCTGACGGATGAAGTACTTCGCCGAGCCGCCGCCTATCTTTCGCGATACAAGCACCATGACAACGACGCCTGCAACGACAAGCAGCGTCATTAAGAAGCTGTACCAAAGCATGATACCGAGTACGCAGAGGATTATAGCCGTCGACTGTACCAGCGCGGGCAGAGTCTGCGAAACGAGCTGGCGTAGCGTGTCGATATCATTTGTGTAGTAGCTCATGATATCGCCGTGCTTGTGCGTGTCAAAATAGCTAATCGGTAGGTTCTGCATTCCGTCAAACATCTGACGGCGGAGCTTGCAGAGAAAGCCCTGCGTGATATACGCCATCAGCTGTGTATACGCCGCAATCGCCGCGATTGAGAAGATATACAGCACAACCAGGATGATAATCAGCGGTATGACCTCGGTCATCGCCGAATCAAGATCGCGCGACTGATACCATTTTTCGATGACCTCGATGACCTTCTGAATGAAGATCGCCGGGATCGAGGAAACTGCCGCGGAGAAAAGTATGCAGAAGATGGTGAGCGGCACAAGCTTCGGATAAGATGAGAAAAGCAGCTTCAAAATCCGCTTGAACGTCGCTCCGTCCAGCTTTTTCGCCTTAGGCGGCATTTCTTTATTACTCATCCTTCTCTCCTCCTCCCATAGTCTGCTGAGTGTAAATCTCGCGATAAACCTCGCTGCTTTCAAGCAGCTCGTCGTGCTTGCCCATCGCCATAATGCAGCCGTTGTGCATAATCAGAATAAGATCCGCGTCCTGCACCGACGCGACGCGCTGCGCGATTATGATCTTTGTCGTCTCGGGGATATATGTCTTGAAGCCGGTTCTTATCAGCATATCGGTCTTGGTGTCGACCGCGCTCGTCGAGTCGTCGAGGATAAGTATCTTCGGCTTTTTTAAGAGCGCGCGCGCGATACATAGACGCTGCTTCTGACCACCCGAGACGTTCGTTCCGCCCTGCTCGATTTTGGTCTCGTAGCCGTCGGGGAACGACATGACAAATTCATCCGCCTGTGCGAGGCGGCAGGCTTCCTTGATTTCATCCTCGGTCGCGTCGGCGTCGCCCCAGCGCAGATTCTCGTTTATCGTACCCGAGAACAAAAGATTCTTTTGCAGCACCATCGCGACCGAATCGCGCAGTGTCTTTATGTCGTACTCGCGCACATCGCGGCCTCCGACCTT
>ERZ1643251.4403-NODE-4403-length-12282-cov-6.060849_pt1 | contig 12282 bp, 10 predicted proteins | sample MGYA00579261_ERZ1643251 | MGnify/ENA primary metagenome ERZ1643251 (study PRJEB29033, sample SAMEA4952267) | chicken gut metagenome | biome: Broiler Chicken; feature: Gastrointestinal Tract; material: Caecum | place: Ireland | collected 2018 | study: Broiler... | reverse complement strand
GGCGTGCGCGTGCTCAACCGCTACGACGTGGAGGGCATCGAGCAGGCGCTGTTTGATCGCTGCATGCCGGTGGTCTTTTCCGAGCCGCCCGTGGACGTGACCTACGACCGTCTGCCCGAGGGCGCGGACGCGGTGATCGCCGTCGAATACCTGCCGGGGCAGTTCGACGCGCGTGCGGCGAGCTGCGAGGAGTGCATCCAGCTGGTCAGTCAGGGCGAGCGGCCCACCGTGCGCACGGCGCGCGTGTATCTTTTCACCGGCACGCCCACGCCCGAGGAGCTGGACCGCATCCGCCGCCACCTCATCAACCCCGTGGAGAGCCGCGAGGCCGACCTGGCCGAAAAGGAGACGCTGCGCCAGCAGTACGACACGCCCGAAACCGTCGAGACGCTGGAGGGCTTCAACGCGCTGGACGGCGAGGAAATTGCCGCCTTTGTGCAAAAGTACGGCCTGGCCATGGACCGCGACGACCTGGCGTTCTGCCAGGCGTATTTCCGCAGCGAGCAGCGCGATCCTACCATCACCGAGATTCGTATGATCGACACCTACTGGAGCGACCATTGCCGCCACACGACCTTTTTGACCACGCTGGACGACGTGAAGATCGAAAAGCCCGCGGTGGAGGCCGCCTTCAAGCGCTATCTGGCGCTGCGGCAGACCGTGTATGCGGGCCGCGAGGGCGGGCCCAAGCCCATGAACCTCATGGACGTGGCCACCATCGGCGCCAAGGCGCTCAAGGCGCAGGGAAAGCTTCCCAATCTGGACGAGAGCGAGGAAATCAACGCCTGCTCCATCAAGATCGACGTGGACGTAGCGGGCCGCAAGGAACCGTGGCTGCTCATGTTCAAAAATGAGACGCACAACCACCCCACCGAGATTGAGCCCTTCGGCGGCGCGGCCACCTGCATCGGCGGCGCCATCCGCGACCCGCTGTCGGGCCGTACCTACGTCTATCAGGCCATGCGCGTGACCGGCGCGGCGGACCCGCTGGTGCCCGTGGCCGACACCATGCCGGGCAAGCTCCCCCAGCGCAAGCTCGTGACCACTGCTGCCGCAGGGTATAGCGCCTATGGCAACCAGATCGGCCTGGCGACCGGGTTGGTGGACGAGATGTACCACCCCGGCTACGCGGCCAAGCGTCTGGAGATCGGCGCGGTAGTGGGCGCGGCCCCGGAGCGCAACGTGCGCCGTGAGCAGCCCGCGCCCGGCGATGTGATTATCCTTTTGGGCGGGCGTACCGGCCGCGACGGCTGCGGCGGCGCGACGGGCAGCTCCAAGGTGCACAAGGTGGAGAGCCTGGAAACCTGCGGCGCTGAGGTGCAAAAGGGTAACCCCGTCGTGGAACGCAAGCTCCAGCGCCTCTTCCGCCAGCGCAAGGTGACGCGGCTGATCAAGCGCTGCAACGACTTTGGCGCGGGCGGCGTGTCCGTGGCCATCGGCGAGCTGGCCGACGGCCTGGACATCGATCTGGACCGCGTGCCCCGCAAGTATGAGGGACTGGACGGCACGGAGCTGGCCATCTCCGAGAGCCAGGAGCGCATGGCGGTGGTGGTCGCGGCGGAGGATGCCGACGCCTTCATCGGCTATGCCAACGCGGAAAACCTCGAAGCCACCGTGGTGGCGGAGGTCACGGAGGAGCCGCGGCTCAGGATGACGTGGAAGGGCCACACCATCGTGGACATCAGCCGCGAGTTCCTGAACTCAAACGGCGCGGAAAAGCATGCCCGCGCGCTGGTCATGGACGCGAAGGTGGCCCCGGTGACGTTCGCGGGCGAAACCTTCGCCGAAAAGCTCCGGAACATGGCCGGGGATTTGAACATCTGCTGCAAGAAGGGCCTGAGCGAGCGCTTTGACTCCACCATCGGCGCGGGCACGGTGCTCATGCCCTTCGGCGGCCGCTACCAGATGACCCCCATCCAGACCATGGTGGCCAAGCTCCCCGTGACCGAGGGCGAAACCACCACCGTCAGCGGCATGAGCTACGGCTTCCATCCGCAAGTGATGGCGCAGAGCCCCTACGAGGGCGCGTACCTGAGCGTGGTGGAGAGCCTGATGAAGCTGGGCGCGGCGGGCTTTGACACGCGCAGGGCGTATCTGACCTTTCAGGAGTACTTCGAGCGCATGACCGGCGCGCCGGAGCGCTGGGGCAAGCCGCTGGCGGCGCTGCTGGGCGCGCTGGACGCGCAGATGGACTTCGGCGTGGCGGCCATCGGCGGCAAGGACTCCATGAGCGGCACCTTTGAAAACCTCGACGTGCCGCCCACGCTGGTGAGCTTCGCCATCGCGCCGGGCGTGAGCGGTGAGGTCATCTCGCCGGAGTTCAAGGCCGCCGGGCACACGCTGTGCCTGCTGCGCGCCAGCGCCTTTGACGCCGCGGGCGTGAGGCGCAATCTGGATGCGCTGTACGCGGCCATTCGCGCGGGCAAGGTGCTCTCGGCATGGGCGCTGGGCCTTGGCGGCGTGGCGGAGGCGGCGCTCAAGATGGCGCTGGGCAACCGCATCGGCGCGCGGATTGAAAACGTTGAAAACCCCTTCGCGCAGGACTTCGGCGCGGTGCTTCTGGAAATGGCTCCCGGCGAAACGCTGGGCGAAGCCGTGGGCGAGACGCTTGCGGACTACGTGCTGGAATACGCGGGCGAGCGCGTGGACCTTCTGCCCGTGCAGGAGATCTACGAAGGAAAGATGGACAAGGTGTTCCCCTGGCGGGGCGAGGGCGAGAAGCTGCCCGCCGTCACCTTCGCGGCCAAGCGCTGGCCCATGCCCAACGTCCTTAACCAGCGGCCTGTGGCCTTCATCCCCACCTTCCCCGGCACCAACTGCGAGGTGGACACCGCCCGCGCCCTCATTCGCGCCGGGGCGGAGCCGCGCGTACTGGTCATCAACAACCTGACCCCCGCGGCCATCACCGAGAGCATCGAGGCGGCGGCGCGCATGATCGGCGAAAGCCAGATGATCGTGCTGCCCGGCGGTTTCTCCGGCGGCGATGAGCCCGACGGCAGCGCCAAGTTCATCAACGCCTTCTTCCGCAATCCCCGCATGAAGGACGCGGTGCACGAGCTGCTCAAAACCCGCGACGGCCTGATGCTGGGCATCTGCAACGGGTTCCAGGCGCTCATCAAACTGGGATTGGTACCCTATGGCGAGATCATTGATATCAACGAGGCCTGCCCCACGCTGACCTTCAACACCATCGGCCGTCACCAGAGCATGCTGGTACGTACCCGTGTGGCCAGCAATATGAGCCCCTGGCTCCAAAAGACCCATGCGGGCGATATCCACACCGTGGCGATCTCCCACGGCGAGGGGCGCTTTGTGGCGGTGAACGGGGTGCTGGAGCGGCTCAAGCTCAAGGGACAGATCGCCACCCAGTACGTCGATCTGGACGGCGATCCCACTATGGACCTGCGCTTCAACCCCAACGGCAGCGCCCTGGCCATCGAGGGCATCACTAGCCCCGACGGGCGGGTGCTGGGCAAGATGGGCCACACCGAGCGCGCGGGCCACGACCTGTACAAGAACGTGGAGGGCGACCGCTTCCAGCCCATCTTCGAGGGCGGCGTGGCGTACTTCCGGTAAAAATGAAAATAAGGGACGCATGCCGAATGCAGCATGCGCCCTTGCTTTTTCAATAAAAAAGGAAGGCCGGATTTCTCCGACCCCCCCAAGGTATGGTTCTGAATTACTGCGCCGCGGCGTCCAGCATGGCCAGCTCCACAGTCAGGTCGATGTACTCGCCATCGGGAATGGAGGTCTGGTCCTCATAGCTGTCCAGGCCGCCTTCCACGCGGTAGACCTTCAGGGTCGCCGTGTCGCCCGCCTGCTTGCTCTGCAGGATGGAGGTCATCTCCTCCATGCTGGAGACGCGGGTGCCGTCTACCTCGACCACGATATCGGCCACCTGCACGCCCGCCTTTTCAGCCGGAGAGCCGCTTTCCACATCCTGCACATAAGCGCCGGTGGGGATCAGGTTGTTGGCTACAGCGTAGCTGTTGGGGTTGAGGTTGCTGACGGTAACGCCGATACGGGGCTTGTCACCGGTGGAGATGCTGGCGCTGCCCTGCGTGGAATTGGAAGTGGAGCCTTCCACATTGCCGTTGCCAGAGAGCACGTCATTGATCAGGTCCTTGGCCTCATTGATCGGGATGGCCATGCCGATACCTTCAACGGTGCTGCCGGTAAACATGGAGCCGGTATACTTCATGCTGGGGATGCCGATGAGCTCGCCCGCGACGTTGAACATGCCGCCGCCGCTGTTGCCGGCGTTAATGGCCGCATCGGTCTGGATCATGGTATTGACGGCGCGCTTGCCGTAGGCATCGGTGGCGCTGCTGGTAACTTCACGGTTGAGCGCGGAGATAACGCCCACGGTCGTGGTGCCGGTAAAGCTGAGCGGGTTGCCGATGCAGATAGCCCAGTCGCCCACGGACAGCTGATCGCTGTCACCCAGCACAACGGGCTCAATGTCCAGGTCCTCAACATACAGCACGGCGATGTCCTTGGCCTCGTCGGTACCCTTGAGCTCGGCAGGATAGACCTTGTCGCCGCTGGTGACCTCCAGCATGGTGGCATCCTCGACCACGTGGTAGTTGGTCAGCACATAGCCGTCCGCTACCACCACGCCGCTGCCGCTGCCCTGCAGTACCTGACGGCTGGTGTCGTCGTCGTTATAGCCTCCGCCGTAGCCGTAGCCAAATCCGAAGCCATAATAGCTGTTGCGGTAGGTGGTGTAGTTGTTGACGCCTACGACGCTGCCGCGTACCTTTTCAACAGCCTCCGTGAAGGGGCTGGTGACGACGGTGGCGTTTTCAGTAAGCGTGACGGATTCCGCCCCCGCGGTGCTGTCATGCTGAATCAGAGCGACCGAGGCGACGACCATCAGCACAAGCGCCAGCGCCGCCGAGGTAAATGCGTAGAAATTCTTTTCGGAATGATTGTTGTTACTCTTCATGTAGTGTCCCTCCTTACTACGCGATTATTATAGCCGCCATTTTTGACCTTATCGTGAACGAGCCATGAAAATACTTTTGTAAATTTGGAAAGCCGCATGGCATGCGTGTTCATAATTGGCGCAGAAGGAAGGAGGAAAGGCACGGAATCAGGCGTTTTCACGCTCGATGGCCTGAATGGCCATGGCGCACTCCAGACGCTTCTGTTCCAGCTTGCATTCCATTTCGTAGGGCTTGGAGATGTCGCCGTTGAAGGCATGGGCGTTGGCCTGGCAGCCGCCGCTGCAATAGAAGCGCGCCCAGCACTGGGAGCATTTTTCCTTGGTGAGCACGGTGTTGTGCTGGAAGCGCGCCTGCATGGCGGTATCAAAGGTGCCGTCCAGCACCGAGCCCATGCGCATCCCTTCGCGGCCCACAAACTGGTGGCAGGGGTAGATGTCGCCGTCTGCAGTCACGGCCACGTACTCGTTGCCCGCGCCGCAGCCGGTAAGACGCTTGCGCAGGCAGGGGCCGCCGGTCAGATCCACCATAAAGTGGAAGAAACTGAACCACGTGTCCGGATTGCGGCGGCGGATTACGTACTCGCGACCCAGGCGCTCGTATTCCTCGAACACGCGGGGCAGGTCACTTTCGCGGATGGCGTAGTCGTGGCTCTCGTCGGTGACGACCGGCTCGATGGAGAGTTGCTCAAAGCCCTGGTCCGCCAGGTGCAGCACGTCGTTTGCAAAGTCCAGGTTGTAGCGGGTGAAGGTGCCGCGCAGGTAATAGCGCTGCTGGCCGCGCCGCCGAGCGAACTCCTTCGCCTTCTCGATAATGAGGTCATAGCTGCCCTTGCCGTTGGGGGTGGGGCGCATGCGGTCGTGCACCTCCGGCCGTCCGTCGATGGAGATGACGACGTTGTCCATCTCGCGGTTGAGGAAGTCCATGATCTCGTCGTTCATAAGCACGGCGTTGGTGGTGGTGGTGAACTTGAACACCTTGCCGTAGCGCTTCTCCAGCTCGCGGCCGTAGGCCACGACCTCCTTGATGACAGGAAAGTTCATCAGCGGCTCGCCGCCGAAGAAGTCCACCTCCAGATTTTTGCGCTTGCCGCTGTGCGCCACCAGCCAGTCCAACGCCTTTTTGCCCGTCTCGGCGCTGAGCAGGCAGCGGCTGTGCATGTGGTACTCGCCCGTGTCCGCAAAGCAGTACTTGCAGCGCAGGTTGCAGTCGTGCGCGGCGTGCAGACACATGGCCTTGACCACGCCGCTGTCGGCGGGTTTGACGTCGGAGTAGTCATCGGGGGTGTCCAGATACCCCTCGTCGATGAGCTGGCGGAGCTCAGCCACGGTTTCCTCGGCTTCCTCGCGCGGGTATTTTTCCGCAAGCCGCGCGGCGATATCCGCATTTCGGTCCTCCAAAAGCAGGGAAAGGGCGTCGTAGGCGATGTCGTCCAGCGACATCACCGCGCCGCTTCCCACGTCCAACGCCATCTTGCGGCCCAGGGCCTCAAAAAGATGAATCATAGAAATCCTCCTGACGGATGGGAATCACATCAAAAAAACGCCGCATCGCACCGGAGCAATGCGGCGACGGGATGCCATGCGGCTTACTTGCCGAAGGAATGGTTCACCTTGCCATCGCGGCCGGCCAGAATCTGGCTGTCCTTGTTGGCGCAGCTCTGGTTGGCGACGGTGCAGCTGGTCTTGCAGGCGCTCTGGCAGGAGCTCTGGCACTCGCCGCAGCCGCCGTGGGCCAGGGACTGACGCAGGCAGGGCTCGGAGATGGGCTTGATATGCTTCATGACGGATATCCCTCCAATGTGAAATTTCATTATGCACCATTCATTATACAGCATGCCACGGCGCATTTCAAGATTTTTGCGGGGAAAAGAGCCGTTTGCCGCGGGATGGGCCACCATGATATAATGAAGCAGCCAATCAGAAAATTTGCAGGAGGTCCCCCGCCATGACGCTGATGGAGCAGCTGTCCGCCTACATTCCCTACAACGAGCAGGAGGCGCGCGACCGTGCGCTGCTGCTGGAGTGCCTGCGCCGCGAACCGGACGTTATGACCCGGCAAAACCCGCTGGCGCATTTCACGGCCTCGGCCTGGATCGTCAACCCCACGCGCACGCGGGTGCTGATGGTCTATCACAACATCTATCATTCCTGGTCCTGGCTGGGCGGACACGCCGATGGCGAAAGCGACCTGCTGGCTGTGGCCCTGCGCGAGGCGCGGGAGGAAAGCGGCATCCGGTCGGCGCGACCGGTATCGGAGGACATCTTCAGCCTGGAGGCGCTCACCGTGGACGGGCATGAAAAGCGCGGGGCCTATGTATCGTCCCACCTGCACCTGAACGTGACCTATCTGCTGGAGGCCGACGAGGGAGAAGCCCTGACCGTCAAGCCCGACGAAAACAGCGGCGTGCGCTGGTTTACGCTGGAGGAGAGCGAGACGGCGCCTTCGGAGGCATGGTTCTGCGCCAGGGTGTATCATAAGCTCAACTGCAAGCTGCGCGCCATGGCCGGGCCGGAGCAGGCGAGGTAGCGGAAAAAAACCGGGCTGCAAAATTTTTTTGCAGCCGGTGAGTGGATTGCCTCCCGTCAGACGTATTGGAAGTGCCGTCGGAAAGGACGAGCGACAAACGGGAGGTTGAAATTCATGAAGAAACGAATTGTGGCAATGCTGGTGGCTGCGGTGCTGTGCATGGGTGTGACGGGCGCGCTGGCGGCGTATGGCCGCGGCTATGTGGACGCGGACGGCGACGGCGTGTGCGACAACGCGGGCGCGGGCTGCGGATTGTACGGCATGGGCCGCGGCTATGTGGACGCGGACGGCGACGGCGTGTGCGACAACGCGGGAACGGGCTGCGGATTGTACGGCATGGGCCGCGGCTATGTGGACGCGAACGGCGACGGCGTGTGCGACAACGCGGGCTACGGGGCATACGGCGCTGGGCGCGGAGCGCGCAGGAGCAGATAACGAAACAGGAAAGCGGGACGCGGAATGCGCAGCGAGCAGGAGGTCAACCGGGCCATGGAGCGGCACGCCGATACGGTTCGCCGGCTGTGCCTGATTCATCTGAAAAACCACGCGGACACCGAGGACATCTTTCAGAATGTGTTTTTGAAATATGCTCTCAGCTCCATCCGTTTTGAGAGTGAGGAGCACGAGCGGGCCTGGTTCATCCGGGTGACGCTCAACGCCTGCCGGGATCTTTTGCGCCGGTTCTTTCGCAGGCGCACGGTATCGCTGGAAAAGCTGGTGGAGCAGCCAGCGCAGATCGCCCCGGATCACCGCGAGGTGCTCGAGGCGGTGCTGGCGCTGCCCCAGCCCTACCGCGACGCCGTCTACCTGCACTACTTCGAGGGCATGACGGCCCCACAGATCGGGGAGGCGCTGCGCAAAAACGTCCATACGGTCTATACGCTGCTGACGCGGGCGCGGCAGCGGCTGAGGGAAACGCTGGGAGGCGATGCGTGTGAATAACCGGATCAAGGAAGCCTTCGGCGACGTACATGCGGAGGAGTCGCTCAAACGTGGCACCCTAGATGCAGTCCGACGCCTGACGCACGGCTACCGCCGCCGGGTCGTAACCCGCCGTCTGGCGCCTGCGCTGGCCTGCCTGATGATCGCGCTGGGCGGCATGGGCGGGCTGTACTTCACCCCTACGTCGGTCATCAGCATCGATGTGAATCCCTCCCTCGAACTGAGCGTGAACCGCTTTGACCGGGTGGTGGGCGTCACGAGCTACAACGAGGATGGTCGGGCGCTTGTGCAGGAGCTCACATTGACGCACCAGAACTACGCCGAAGCCGTCGAGCAGGTACTGGACAGTCCTGCTGTTGCGGATTGCGTATCGCGCGGCGAGGAGGTTACCCTGACGGTGGTGGGGGAGAACGAGGGACAGAGCATGCGCCTGCTGGCCGGGCTGGAAGGCTGTGCGGCCGGACGGAAGAACACCTTCTGTTGTGCGGCACAGCCTGAAGAGGTAGCCCTTGCGCACGAGGCCGGGCTGTCCTATGGCAAGTACCGTGCATTTCTGGAGGCGCAGGCGCTCGATCCCTCTCTCACTCCGCAGGAGGTGCAGGGGATGAGCATGCGGGAGATCCGGGAGATGACGGAGGCGTTGGCGGCGGGAGAGGAACCCGCTGCGCAGGAGGACACACAGCCGGGCCGCCACGGCGGCGGAGGCGGCAACGGAAAGGGAAATCAAGGAAATGGCGGGGGCGCGGGGCGATGAGGCCAATACGCGCCCCTGTCCTTTTTCTGGAAAGCGATTGCTGATCTTTCAGGCATTGACAAGCGGCTTGTGGGCGGCTATAATACGTTGGTGATTCTATGCCCCGGCGCAAGCGTCGCCCCGCCAAGCAGGCGGACGGCGCTGCTTTGTGCTATTTTAAGGGGCGAAGCGCATATCAGAAATGCTGGGGCGGCCCATGCCGCCGAAAGGAGACCCAAAGCCATGGCGGACCAGGAAAAGAAAGTCATTCTTACCCGCGAGGGGTATGAGAAGCTGGAAAAGGAACTGGACTACTACATCAGCGTCAGGCGCAACGAAATCTCCGAGCAGATCGCCATCGCGCGCGGCTTTGGCGATCTGAGCGAGAATGCCGAGTATGATGAGGCCAAGAACGAGCAGAGCCGCATCGAGGCCAAAATCGTGGAGATGGAAAACACCCTGCGCAACTGCGTGGTGGTGGAGGACGACGAGGTCAGCACCGATGTGATCGGCGTGGGCAACACCGTGAAGGTGCAGAATCTGACCATGAAAATCGAACAGACCATCACCATCGTGGGCGCAAACGAAACCGACCCCAAAAACATGAAAATCAGCTCCGAAAGCCCCATCGGCGCGGCCCTGCTGGGCAAGCGCAAGGGCGAGACCGTCGATGTGGAGGTTCCCGCCGGCGTGATGAAGCTCAAGGTGCTGGAAATCAGCCGGTGACGCATTAGCATACCAAAGGAGAGGGTTTCATGGACACACAGGCCGCCGTTCCCCAGCAGCTGACCGAGCAGGAGAGCATCCGCCGCGAAAAGCTGCGCAAGCTGCGCCAGGCGGGGCAGGACCCCTACGCCATCACACGCTACGACCGCACGCATGAAAGCACGGATATCCTCAATGGCTTTGACGAGCTGGAGGGAAAGGAAGTCAGCGTGGCGGGCCGTATGATTTCCAAGCGCGTGATGGGCAAGGCCAGCTTTGCCCACATTCTGGACGCGCAGGGTGATTTGCAGGTTTACATGCGCCGCGACGACCTGGGCGAGGAGGCATATGCCGCTTTTAAGGACATGGACATCGGCGACGTGATCGGCGTGAAGGGCACGGTGTTTCGCACCCAGAAGGGCGAAATCAGCGTGCACGCCAGTCAGGTGACGCTGCTGTGCAAGAGCCTCAAGGTGCTGCCGGAGAAGTTCCATGGCCTCAAGGACCCGGATCTTCGCTACCGTCAGCGCTATGTGGACATGATCGTCAACCCCGAGGTGCGCGAGACCTTCCGCAAACGCAGCCGTGTGATCAACGCCGTGCGCGATTTTCTCAATGCCCGCGGCTTTCTGGAGGTGGACACGCCGGTCCTGCACACGCTGGAGATTGGCGCGGCGGCCCGTACCTTCAAAACCCATCACAACGCGCTGGATATCGACATGTTCCTGCGCATCGAAACGGAACTGTATCTCAAGCGCCTGATTGTGGGCGGTTTCGACCGCGTGTACGAGGTGGGCAGGCTGTTCCGCAACGAGGGCATGGACGCTACGCACAACCCGGAGTTCACCAGCGTGGAGACCTACCAGGCATACGCCGACTACAACGACGTGATGGAAATGGTCGAAGAGCTTTACGCCTACGTGGCCAGGACGGTGTGCGGCTCCACCTGTGTGCCCTATGAGGGACAGATGATCGAGCTCAAGGCCCCGTGGCGGCGCGTGACCATGGCGCAGGCCGTAAAGGATGCCTGTGGGGTGGATTACGACAGCTGGAAAACGGATGAGGAGGCGCGCGCCTGCCTGGACGCCATGGGTGTGCATGTGGAAAAGGAGGCCAAGCGCGGGGACTGCCTGGCTGCTCTGTTTGATGAATATGTGGAATCCACGCTTGTTCAGCCTACGTTCGTGACCGATTATCCGGTGGATATCTCGCCCCTGGCCAAGCGCAAGCAGGACAATCCCGACCTGACCGAACGGTTTGAGTATTTCATCAACGGGCACGAGTTCGGCAACGCTTTCAGCGAGCTCAACGACCCCATCGACCAGCGTGCCCGCTTTGAGGAGCAGGTACGCCTGCGTCATGCGCAGGGCATCATGACCGCCCAGGTGGACGAGGACTTCCTTAACGCCCTGGAGTACGGCATGCCCCCCACCGGCGGACTGGGCTTCGGGGTGGATCGCATGGTGATGCTCATGACCGACAACGACTCCATCCGCGACGTGCTGCTGTTCCCCACGATGAAGCCCTTGAAATCCGGAACTGATGCCGTACAACAGGCTTGCAAAACCGTCTCGGGGGATGAAAAGGCAGAGCCGGAAAAAATCGACTTTTCCAAGGTGGAAATTGAGCCTTTGTTTCAGGATTACGTTGACTTTGAAACCTTCAGCAAGTCCGATTTCAGAGCCGTCAAGGTGCTTGCCTGCGAAGCCGTACCGAAGTCGAAGAAGCTGCTGAAATTCACCTTGGACGATGGTACAGGCGAAAACAGGACGATTTTAAGCGGAATTCACGCCTATTACGAGCCGGAAGAACTGGTGGGCAAGACCTGCATCGCCATTACCAATCTTCCGCCAAGGCAGATGATGGGAATGGATTCCTGCGGTATGCTGATAAGCGCCGTACATCATGAGGAAGGTAAAGAAAAGCTTCATCTTCTGATGGTGGATGACCATATTCCGGCGGGCGCGAAGCTCTATTAAGACGGATTGCCCAAACGGGAGAGCGTTCATAAATAGATCCAACAGGATGCATCGTTTGGGGCAGGCAATTGCAAAAAATCGCATAATGAGAAACCAAACAAAGAACCAAAGAGGGCGGTGTCTGGACAGGCAGACATCGCCCTTCTTGGATGGAAAAATCCATGTTTGGTTGTGGGAAACGGCACAGGAGGGCTGTCTGACCGAATGTTATTATGCGTTGCTTGCAGCAACGGCCCGTCTTATATACAATCATGGCAGCATCTGAAAGGAAGGTGGCTATCCAAAATGCTCAATGAAAATATCCGCTCAATCAGAAAGGCAAAAGGGCTTTCGCAGGAAGAACTTGCCATCAAACTCAATGTGGTGCGGCAGACGATTTCCAAATGGGAAAAAGGGGTATCACTTAGATAAAGATACCACACCAATCCCACGCTGACTTTTGCTCAAC